>Ga0207648_10001595_pt1 | contig 24839 bp, 25 predicted proteins | sample KBSMisM32_FD_184310 | JGI IMG/M metagenome (GOLD analysis project Ga0207648, IMG submission 184310) | Miscanthus rhizosphere microbial communities from Kellogg Biological Station, Michigan, USA - KBS Miscanthus M3-2 (SPAdes) (version 2) | ecosystem: Host-associated > Plants > Roots >... | reverse complement strand
CCGAGCTTCGGCGGCCCTTCGCCGCGCAGGCGCTGGACCGTGCCGTGGTGCGTGCCGGCGGGCACGCGCAGGCGCTTGCTGCCGTGCAGCGTCGGCACCTCGACGTCGGCGCCGCGGATCGCCTCCGGGATCGTGAGCGGGACCTCGACCTCGAGGTTGTCGCCCTTGCGCTTGAACACGGGACTGTCCTTGACGTGGGTGATCACGAACAGGTCCCCCGCCGGGCCGCCGTTGCGCCCGGCCTCGCCCTTGCCGGCGAGGCGGACGCGCGAGCCCTCGCGCACCCCGGCCGGAATGTTCACCCGGTAGCGCTTCGGCGTGCGGATCGCGCCGTCGCCGTGACACGTCGGGCACGGGTCCTCGATGACGGTGCCCGCCCCGCCGCAGCGCGAGCACGGCTGCGAGATCGAGAACAGGCCCTGCCCCTGGGACTCGAGGCCGCGGCCCTGGCAGCGCGGGCACACCTTCGGCGAGGTGCCGGGCTTGGCGCCCGTGCCGTGGCACGTCGAGCACCGCTGCGAGGTCTGGACCGTGAGCGGGACCTGCGTGCCCTCGAGCGCCTCGTCGAAGGAGATCGTGACCTCGGCCTCGAGGTCGGCCCCGCGCTCGCCGGCCGGCCGCTTGCCGCCGGCCGAGCCGGTGCGCCCGCCGCCGAACAGGTTGGACAGGATGTCGCCGAAGTTGCCGGCCTCGAAGCCGCCGAAGCCGCCGGTCCCGGCGCTCGCCGGCCCGCCCGCGCCCGGGCGGCCGCCGCTGCCGAAGAACATGCCGCCGCGGTCGTACTGCTTGCGCTTGTCCGGGTCGCCCACGATGTCGTAGGCGGCCTGGATCTCCTTGAAGCGCTCCTCGGCCGAGTCGTCGTCCGGGTTGCGGTCGGGGTGGTACTTGCGGGCGAGCTTGCGGTACGCCTTCTTGATCTCCTCGTCGGAGGCCCCTTTGGCTACGCCAAGCGTCTTGTAGAGGTCGTCGGCCATGCCCTCTTACTCGCTCACCACCACACGAGCGGGTCGGATCAACTGCTCCCCGAGCCGGTAGCCCTTCTGCATCGTCTCGACGACCACGCCGGACTCGACCCCGTCCGCGGGCTGGGTGGAAAGCGCTTCGTGAGCGTTGGGGTCGAACCTCTCCCCTTTCGGATCAACCGCCTCGACGCCATGACGACTCAGCGACTCCCGCAAGCTCCTGAAGACGAGCAAGACGCCGTGTGACAAGCCGTCCTCGGAGTCCCCCTCTGGATCGAGCCCCGCCGCCTGGATCGCCCTCTCCAAGTCGTCGAGTACAGGAACCACGTCCCTGATCAGCTCCGCGCGCCCGCGCGCGGCGGCCGCCTCCACGTCGGCGGCCATCCGCTTGCGGAAGTTCTCGAAATCGGCCTTGGTCCGCTTGGCGAGATCCAGGTACTCGTCCCGCTCGCGCTGCGTGTCCGTCAGCAACGCCTCCAGATCTTGCTCGACCTGGTCAGACGCCTCTCCCGCGGGTGGCGCCGTAGGGGGCACCGCCCCCGAGGACGCGTCAGCGCCCGCAGGGGGTGGTGGGTCCCCTGCGGCAACAGGACCCGCGGGCTGAGGCCCCTGGCCCCGGTCGTCAGGACCCGCTGGCCGTTGCTCCGCGGACCCTTCCTCGGGACGACTCATTTGTCATCCCCCTCATCCACGACCTCCGCCTCGACCACTTCCTCCTCGTCTGCGGACCCGCCGTCCGCCGGGGCACCGTCAGCCGACGCCGCGGCCTCGGCCTGCGCCGCCTCGTAGATCTGCGCCGACACCTTCTGGAAGGCCGCCGTCAACGCCTCCGTCTTAGCGTTGATCTCCTCGGCGCTGTCGGACTCGAGCGCCTCGCGCACGTCCTTGATCGCCGCCTCGATCTCCTCCTTGGCGGAAGCGTCGACTTTGTCGCCCAGCTCCTCGAGCTGTTTCTCGGACTGGTAGGCGGCGTTCTCGGCGAGGTTGCGCGCCTCGGCCAGTTCGCGCTGCTTGCGGTCCTCCTCGGCGTGCGCCTCGGCATCGGAGACCATGCCCTGGATCTCCTCCTCGGAGAGCCCCGAGCCGGACTTGATCTCGATTTTCTGCTCCTTGCCCGTGCCGAGGTCTTTGGCGGTCACGTGGACGATGCCGTTGGCGTCGATGTCGAAGGTGACCTCGATCTGCGGCAGTCCGCGCGGCGCCGGCGGAATGCCGGTGAGCTGGAACTTGCCGAGGCTCTTGTTGCCGGCCGCCATCTCGCGCTCGCCCTGCAGGACGTGGATCTCGACCGAGGGCTGGTTGTCCTCGGCGGTCGAGAAGGTCTCCGACTTCTTCGTCGGGATCGTCGTGTTGCGCTCGATCAGCTTCGTCATCACCCCGCCCTTGGTCTCGATCCCCAGCGTCAGTGGGGTGACGTCGAGCAGCAGCACGTCCTTGACGTCGCCGGCCAGCACGCCCGCCTGGATCGCGGCGCCGACGGCGACGACCTCGTCGGGGTTGACGCCCTGATGCGGGTCCTTGCCGGTCAGCTCCTTGACGCGATCGCGAACGGCGGGCATCCGGGTCATGCCGCCGACGAGGACGACGTGGTCGATCCCCGCCCCGGCGTCTCCGAGCGCCCGTTTCACCGGTCCGACGACGCGCTCGAGCAGATCCGCGGTCAGCTCGTTCAGCTTCGAGCGGGTCAGCTTCAGGTCGAGGTGCTTGGGCTGACCCTCGACCGCGGTGATGAAGGGCAGGTTGATCTGCGTCTCCTGGGCCGAGGAGAGCTCGATCTTGGCTTTCTCGGCCGCCTCGTAGAGGCGCTGCAGCGAGTTCTTGTCAGCGGCCAGGTCGACCCCCTGGTCCTTCTTGAACTCGGCGACCAGCCACTCGACGATCGCCTTGTCCCAGTTGTCGCCGCCGAGATGGTTGTCGCCGGCCGTCGCCTTCACCTCGAAGACGCCGTCGCCGATTTCCAGCACCGAGACGTCGAAGGTGCCGCCACCGAGGTCGAAGACGAGGATCGTGTGGTCGGCGGTCTCCTTGTCGAGCCCGTAGGCGAGAGAGGCCGCGGTCGGCTCGTTGATGATCCGCTTGACGTCGAGGCCGGCGATCTTGCCCGCGTCCTTGGTCGCCTGCCGCTGGTCGTCGTTGAAGTAGGCCGGGACCGTGATCACAGCGCTGTCGACCGTTTCGCCGAGCTTCGCTTCGGCGTCGGTCTTCAGCTTCTGCAGGATCATCGCGCTGATCTCCGGCGGGCTGTACTGCTTGCCGCGCACGTCGACTCGGACGTCGCCGTTCGGGCCCGCCACCACCTCGTAGGGGACGATCGTCTCCTCCTCCTTGACTTCGGCCTCCTTACGGCCCATGAAGCGCTTGATCGAGAAGATCGTGTTCTCGGGGTTCATCACCGCCTGGCGCTTGGCGACGGTGCCCACCAGCCTGTCGCCCGACTCGGCGAAGGCGACGACGGACGGCGTCGTCCGACCCCCCTCGGCGTTCTCCAGGACGGTAGGCTCGCCTCCCTCCAGCACGGCGACGCAGGAGTTGGTCGTTCCGAGGTCGATTCCGATCGTCTTGCCCACTATGCAGCTACCTCCGGTCTAGAGTGGTCTATCAAAAAATCTAAGCGCCATTATGGCAGATTTTTTCCCCTCTGCCAAACCTTTGGCGCGTATATTGGGTTATGCGGGTAGTGGAGGCGCCTCGACCAGACCGACCTGGCTGACCGGGTCGCAGACGAGGAGGAAAAACGTGAATCACGCTCGCATCGCCATCCGGCAGGCGGCCGCGCTCCTGGCCGCTGCTCTGCTCTTCGTCCTTCTGCCCGCGACGGCAGGGGCCAAACCGGGCAAAGACCGCGGCCAGGGACACGAAGCCAAGGTGATGACGCGCAACCTGTATCTGGGAGCGGATCTCGGACCGCCGATCGGCGCAAAAAGCCTCGGGGAATTCACCGAGCTGAACGGCCAGGTGCTCCGCGAAGTGGCCGCCAACGACTTCCCCGTTCGTGCCAAGGGGCTGGCGCAGGAGATCCTCAAGAAGAAGCCCGACCTGGTCGGGCTGCAGGAGGTGGCGCTCTGGCGCACCGGTCCGCCCAGCGTCGAACCCCTGATCAACTCGACCGCGACCCCAACGGCGACTACGGTCCGCTACGACTATCTGAAGGAACTGCTCGCCCAGCTCAACAAGGGCAAGGGGAAGGGCGGTAAAGGCAAGCCGCAGTACCGGGTTGCGGTATCGCAGGACGAGTTCGACTTCGAAGCCCCGGCCAACGAGAACGGCGTCAAAGGCGACGGCCCCAACGGACTGATCCCAGACGCCGAGATCAACGGCCGGCTGACGATGCGGGACGTGATCCTTGTCCGCAACGACGCCGGCATCGTCTTCAAGCACGCCAAAGCCGGCCATTTCGCCAGCCTGCTGACCGAGACGATCTCGGGGGTCAACGTGACGGTGACTCGCGGCTGGACGGCGATCGACGTCAAGGTCCGGGGCAGCCACATGTTCCGCTTCGTCGATACGCACCTCGAGGCTTTCGACCCGGCCTCGGAAGTGCCCAGCATCCGCGCGCGGCAGGCTGCTGAGCTGGTCGCCCCCGGCGGTCCGGCGACGAGCAAGCTGCCGGTAATTCTGGTCGGCGACCTCAACTCGGACGACGACACCGTCGAACCGGGCGATCGGCAGGCCTACGAAACCCTGACGGCGGCGGGGATGCGGGAGCGCAGCACGGGCGACCCACTCGGCTGCTGCCTGAAGTCGAGCCTGCTCGCGGTCGGCTCCGGCGGCTCGGTCGCCGACTTCGACCACCAGGTCGACCACGTGATGACCCGCGACCCCAAAGAGGTGAAGCTGAAGGCTTCATATGTGACCGGCCGCCAGCCGGTCAACGGCTTCTGGGACTCAGACCATGCGGGGCTATTCAGCGCCCTGCGATTCGCGCACTAGCGATCCGCCGGCGGGGGCGACTGCAACTAGCCCTCGCCGGCGACATGCGCCACGAATTCGGCGACTTCCTGGGCCTGCTCTTCGTTGAGGATGTCCGGCGGCATCCGCCCCGGCGTCGTGCTGCTGTCGACGCCCTTTTCGACCGCGTTGAGGACGCGCCCTTCGGCGGCTTTGATCGTCGTTTTCGCGCTTGGGCCTTCCGGCGGACCGTTGGGCGCGAGCAGCACGTCGAGGTTGGGGGCGTAGTTGCCGTCCGTGCCGGCCGCGTAGAGCGTGTGGCAGGTGCCGCAGTTGGTCTGGAAGAGGCTCTGGCCGGACTTCAGATCGGCGGGCACGTCCTGAGCGCCGGTGTCCGCATCGCCGTTCGAGCGGAAGGCGAGCCAGGGGATGGCGACGGCCAGGACCAGGACCACGAGGCCGAAGACGACGAAGGTTTTCTTGCTCACTTGCCGGGCTCCGAAGGCATTTTGCGTCCGGCACGGTACCAGGGACACATCCGGCGTAGCTGGCATTCGCCGCAGCGTGGCTTCGGGCGGCAGATCTCGCGCCCGTGGCGGATCAGGTTCATGTGCAGCTCGTAGGCATCGGCGGGCTCGACGGCGGCGAGCATCTCGTCGTGGGCGCGCTCGAACGACGCCTTCTCCGGGAAGAAGCCCAGCCGCCCGCCGACCCTGTGGACGTGGACGTCGACAGGGATCTCGGGGATGTCCCAGGTGAACATCAGGACGCAGGCCGCGGTTTTGCGCCCCACCCCCGGCAGCGCGTCGAGATAGGCCATCGACTCCTCGCGCGGCGCCGTCTCGGTCCAGTCGAGATCGGGCGGGTCGCCGAGCTGCTCGAGGATCGCCTGGATCCGCGGCGCCTTCTGCTTCGACAAGCCGCCCGGGCGGATCGCCTCCTCGACCTCGCCCACGGGCGCGCCGCGCACCTCCTCCCAGGTCGGAAAGCGCTCGCGCAGCGCGGCGAAAGCCCGGTCCCGGTTGCGGTCGTTCGTGTGCTGCGAGAGGACCGTCTTGACCAACTCGGCGATCGGATGCCCGTGCGGCTCGTTGACCGGCTGGCCGTACATCTCCCGCAAGCGGTCTCTGATCGCTCGTACGCGGCGCTTGTCTGGGCGTTTCCAGGTCATTGGCGGACCGTATCGGCGCGGTGGCGTAGGCAAGGGGTACCCCTCGCCCCGACAAGCGCCTCGCCAATTGGCTCGGCGCTTTGAGTATCCGCCGGTTCGAGGGGTACCCCTTGCCTACGCCACCCGACGAAGCGGTAACGACGGGACGAAATAGGGTTCGGGCCGTGGCGCGCGCGATCGAAGAGGGCGAGCTGGTTTTGGACGGGACGCGTGTCTTCTACCGCCGGGCGCCCGGGGACGGGACGCCGACGGTTTACTGCCATGGCAACCCGACGCATGGAGAGGACTGGCTGCCCTTCATGGGACGGGGCGGACCGGCGATCGCGATCGACATGCCGGGATGGGGGCGATCGGCGCGTCCGGATCCGAAGCGGTTCGACTACTCGATGTACGGCCTCTCGGCCTTTCTGGAGAGGTGCTTGGACGAGCTCGGCGTGACGCGGCGCAAGCTCGTCGTCCACGACTGGGGCGGACTGGCGCTGATCGGGGCACAGCGGCGTCCGCAGCTGGTCGAGAAGCTCGTCGTGATCGACACGGTCCCCCTGTTGCCCGGCTACCGCTGGCACTGGATCGCCCAGCTCTGGCGCCGCAAGCCAATCGGCGAGATCCTCAACCGGACCACAAGCAAGTCGGGTATGGCGCTGCTGATGCGCCAGGCCAGCGGCGATCGTCGGCCGATGCCGCCCGAGTTCGTCGACATGGTCTGGCGCCACTGGGACAAGGGAACGTCCCGCGCCGTACTCGCCCTCTACCGCCACGCCGACCCCAAGCGCCTCGCCGCCGCCGGCCGAGACCTCTCGAATCTCACCTGCCCCTCCCTCGTCGTCTGGGGCGACCGCGACCCATACCTTCCCACCAAGTTCGCCGAGGATTACGCCCGAGCCCTCCCCAGCTCCACGCTCCAAGTCGTCCCCGCCGCCGGCCACTGGCCCTGGATCGACGATGCCCGCGTCATCGACGACGTATTGAGTTTCGTCGCTTAACGGAACGGCTTCTCGGGCGGGTGGTGTCGGGTGGAGGTGGACTCCGCCGCGCGGAGGCTGCTGAGGGCGGGGGTTGTCCCTCAAGCCGATGGCATCCCGGTGCCCGAAGCAGCGCGTAGCGCAAGGACGGCCGCCCCACCCGACGACAGGACCCGCCCGCCAAACCGCTCCCGTTAACGCGCGAATTACAATTGACACTTCGTGTCTCGCGCGCTCGCCCGCATCGGATCCAAGCTTCCCCAAGGCTGGGGAGACGCCGGGCGGCAGATCGCGATCCTGGTCGGCGTCGACGCCGGCTACGAGCTCGTCCGCGGCATCGCCGACGGCCAGCGCTCCGAGGCGATCGCCCACGGCCAGCAGGTAATCGACCTCGAGCGCTCCGCCCACGCCCTCTTCGAGCCCAGCCTGCAGGCCTTCTTCCTGCCGGCCCACTGGCTGATCGTGGTCGCCAACCAGCTCTACCTCAACGCACAATTCTCGATCGCGCTCGGCTTCCTGGTCTGGCTCTACCTCTTCCGCAACGACTCCTACTACTTCGTCCGCAACATGTTCGTCGTCTCGATGGGACTGGCTCTGATCGGCTACACGCTCTTCCCCACGGCGCCGCCGCGGATGTTCCCCGAGAGCGGCTTCGTCGACACGATCGTCGACTTCTCCAACGTCAATCACGACTCGACCTTGGCGAAAGTGTTCATCAACCCGTACGCCGCGGTCCCCAGCATGCACTGTGCCTTCGCGATGATGATCGGCGTCACCGGCGCGATCGTCTGCCGCAGCCGCGTGGCCAAGGCCTTTTGGGTGACCTGGCCGCTGCTCATCGCCTGGGTCGTGATCGTCACCGGCAACCACTACTGGCTCGACGTCGCCCTCGGCTGGGCCGTGGCGCTCACCTCGGCCGTGGTCGCCCAGCGCCTGCTCGCCCGCGCCCGGCCGCACGCTTGGGCCTGGGGCCGAACCTCGGCGCCCCAGGAAGCCGAGGCCTGATTACGCGCATCAAGTTCCCCAGCCATTTCATCGAGAACTTGATGCAGATCGCATCGCTGGGGGCAGCGCTGACCGATAGCCTCACGACGCATGGACTCTTCGGCGCCCCCGAGGAGGCCTGGCGCTCGCCGCAACGGACGCCAGGCCCGCAACGGCCAGGAGCTTCGCGCCTACGCCCGCGAGCGCCTGATCGAGTCGCGGCTGACGCCGAACGCGATCTCGATCGCCGGCCTGATCGGCAACCTGGTGGCCGCGGTGCTCGTCACCCAGCGGCTCTTCTTCCTCGCCGGCGTCGCCTTCGTCCTCGGCTCGGTGATGGACACGCTCGACGGCCGCTACTCGCGGATGTCGGGCAAGGGAACCCTCTTCGGCGCCTTCCTCGACTCGACGCTCGACCGGATCGAGGAGGGCATCGTGCTCGCCGCCGTCGCCGGCTACTTCGCCGCCACGGGTCAGGACTTCGCCGCGGCGATGTGCGTCGTCGCGGTGCTCGGCTCGCTGATGGTCTCCTACACCCGCGCCCGCGCCGAGGCGCTCGGAGTCGAGTGCAAGGTGGGACTGGCCACACGTCCTGTGCGAGTGGTCATACTCTCCGTTGGCTTGGTCTTCGCCAAGGGCGCCGGACTCGGCGATTTCGAGCTCCTGGCGCCGGCGGTCTACCTGATCGCGGCGCTGACCGTGGTCACGACGATCCAGCGCGTATGGCACGTCAGAAACCAGCTTTCCAACGAGGCGAACTCCCCGCCTGACCTGTAACCAGTCCGCGGCCCAGGTGTCTCTTGCCGCTTAGCCCGATCGAGGAAGGACTTCCAACTTCATGAGCGAGACCAACGGAGCATCTGGCAGCAACGGCGTCGCACGGACGGACGACAAGGTCCGCGTCGCGATCGTCGGCGTCGGCAACTGCGCCAACTCCTTCATCCAGGGCGTCCAGTACTACAAGGACGCCGACCCCTCCGACCAGGTCCCGGGCCTGATGCACGTCGACCTCGGCGGCTACCACGTCAGCGACGTCGAGTTCGTCGCCGCCTTCGACATCGACTCCGAGAAGGTCGGCAAGGACCTCTCGGAGGCGATCTGGTCCGGCCAGAACGACACGATCAAGTTCGCCGACGTGCCCAACCTCGGGGTCAAGGTCGAGCGCGGCATGACCCTCGACGGGCTCGGCAAGTACCTGAAGCAGAAGATCACCAAGGCGCCGGGCGAAACCGCGGACGTCGTCGGCATCCTCAAGGAGTCGAAGGCGGACGTGCTCGTCTGCTACCTGCCGGTCGGCTCCGAGGACGCGACCAAGTGGTACGTCGAGCAGGCGCTCAAGGCGGGCGTCGGCTTCGTCAACTGCCTGCCGGTCTTCATCGCCCGCGAGGACTATTGGGACAAGCGCTTCGAGGAGGCGGGGCTGCCGATCATCGGCGACGACATCAAGTCCCAGGTCGGCGCGACGATCGTCCATCGCCAGCTGGCGCGGCTCTTTCACGACCGCGGCGTGCGCATGGAGCGCACCTCGCAGCTCAACGTCGGCGGCAACATGGACTTCTTCAACATGCTCGAGCGCGAGCGGCTCGACTCGAAGAAGATCTCGAAGACCAACGCGGTCACCTCGATCATGGGTCACGAGCTGCCCGAGGAAGACGTCCACGTCGGCCCGTCCGACTACGTCGCCTGGCTCACCGACCGCAAGTGGGCGCACATCCGGCTCGAGGGCAAAGCCTTCGGCGACGTGCCCCTGAACGTCGAGCTGAAGCTCGAGGTCTGGGATTCGCCCAACTCGGCCGGGGTCGTGATCGACGCCGTGCGGATCATCAAGCTGGCGCTCAACAACGGCATCGCCGGACAGCTCGACGGCCCGTCGAGCTACCTGATGAAGTCACCGCACAGCCAGCGGCCCGACGACGAGGCGCGAGAGAGGACAGAGGAGTTCATCGCCGCCAACGCGCGGCGCAAGGCGCCGGCGCCGGACGAGGCGAAGGTCTCCGCCTAGAGGCCGGTGCCCGGCGAGCAACTTTCGATCGCACAGGTCGCGCCGCGTCGGCGCGCCGCGACCGATCCGGCGAGCGAGTTCGCCGACCGGGTCGGCGAGGAGCTCGAGCGGCGCGGGCACCGCGTGCTGCGCTTCGCCACCGGCGACTCGGTGAAGCGGCCGCTGCGCAGCGAGCGCCTCGACATAGTCCACGTCCACGAGCCCTTCGCGCCGAGCGTCTCCTCGGCGGCGCTGCGCCACTCCTTCTCGCTCAACGTCGCCACCTTCCACGCCCCCCAGGAGCGGGTGCTCTCGACTCAGGTGGCGCGCCCCCTGGTCGAGATCTTCTTCGGCCGCCTCGACGCCAGGACCGTGATCAGCAAGCAGACCGGGGAATTGCTCGAGCGCTATTTCCCCGCCTCTTACGAATTGCTCGAGCCCGCCGGCGACGGGCGTGACTGGGCCGAGGTGGCCGCCGAGCTGGAGGCGCTCTACCGGCGCCTGCTGGCGCGCCGGCACGCGCCCGACGGCGATCCCGAGCTACGCCGGCGGATCGTCGAGCGACCTCTGGTCGAGGTCGACCTGCACATGCACACGGACCACTCGCCGGACTGCGCGACGCCGGTCGAGGTGCTGCTCGAGACGGCTCGCGACCGCGGCCTCGGGGCGATCGCAATCACCGATCACAACGAGGTCTCCGGCGCACACGAGGCGCGGCGCATCGCCGAGCAGACGGGTGAGATCAAGGTGATCGTCGCCGAGGAGGTGAAGACGGCCGAGCAGGGCGAGGTGATCGGGCTCTTCATCGAGGAGAAGATCCCCCGCGGGATGACGATGGCGCAGACGATCGCCGCGATCCGCGAGCAGGGCGGCCTCGTCTACGTCCCACACCCCTTCGACCGCTTCCACTCGGTGCCCGACTACGAGCACCTGCTCGACATCGTCGAGGAGATCGACATCCTCGAGGTCTTCAACCCGCGCGTCGCTTTGACCGCCTTCAACGAGGAGGCCGAACGCTTCGCCCGCAAGTACCGGATCGTCCCCGGCGCGGGCTCCGACAGCCATGTGGCGCAGGGGCTTGGCAGCGTGCGGGTGCGGATCCACGACTTCGACGGCCCGGCCGAGTTCCTCGAGGCGATGCGCGACGCCGACATCGTCCGCAAGCACAAGAACCTCGTCTACGTGCAGGCGCTGAAGCTGCTGCAGACGACGGGACGGCCGAAGGCGCCGAAACGCAGCGTGCCCGACGCCAAGCCGGTGCGAGGCGGGCGGCCAAGACGGCGGGGGACACGCTCGGCGAGCAAGAGCTGATGCAGGCGCGCCGCGCGAGAGGAGCCGAGCGCGGTTCGTCAAAGAGATCGCCCAGCGTGCCTGCCACCGACGACGAGATCAGGGAGAAGTACCTCGAGCGGGCTATTCGCGAGCTCAACCAGCTGAGCCACGAGCTGCAGGCTTGCCCCCACTGCCCGCGCGGCAAACTGATGCCGGTGCTCGGCTCGGGCCACCCCCAGGCCGACGTCTTCATGCTCAAGCATGCGCCGGCGCCAGCGGAGATCGAAGAGGGCGTCGCCTTCTACGGCCGCGCCGGCAACGCCCTGATGAAGAGCTTCAAGCGGCTCGGCATCGACCCGATCGTCGTCTACGGCACGCTCTGCGTCAAGTGCCCGATCGCCGAGCCGGACCTCGCCGCGCGCGAGTGCATGCGCCGCGTCGTCGAGGAGATCGCGATCGTGCAGCCGAAGATCGTCGTCGTCATGGGCGAACCCGCTCTGCGCGTCCTCAACGGCCTGGAAGTGCCGCTTTCCCGGACGATCGAGCCGCGTGAGGGCGACATCCAGGCCTTCACCCCGACCGTCGACGCCCTCTACACCCCCGACATCGACGACTCGCTCGACGAAGAGGGGGCCAAGCAGAGGTTTTGGCGGGCGTTCAAGACGCTCGGGGAGTGGTACGAGGATCTGCCGCCGTACTAGCGGTTGGCAGGGATAGGCAGGGAGGTCCTCGCCCTGACAAACGCCGGCCTGATCAGGCCGGCGTTTTGAGTATCCGCCAGTTCGAGGACATCTCTGCCCATCCCCACGAAGCGGCACTGGCGGCATCAAGCTCGGGCTCCTCTGAAGCGTCTCCAATGCCCGGGCTTCCAGGGGCTGGCTAGAGATTGCGGATGCGGCGGCCGATGTCGGAGTCTTGGGGGTAGCCCGCGGCGTCCCAGAAGGAGCCGGCGTCGGGGTCGTCGTAGGCGACGAGGGCGGTGATGCGGCGGGCGCCGCAGTCGTGGAGGTATTTCTCGGCGGCCTGGACGAGCCGCAGGCCGATGCCGCGGCGGCGATGCCCGTCGTCGACGGCGAGTCGGTAGATGTTGCCGCGCCAGCCGTCCCAGGCGGCGATGACGGCGCCGACGAGGGTGCCGTCAAGCTCCGCTACGAGCAGAGCTGCCGGCGAGTCGTCGATCAGCCGCTTGAGGTCCTCTCTGCTGTCCGGGACGCTCGCGTGCTCGCTGCGGGTCTTCGCCCAGAGCGTGAGCACGGCGTCCACGTCGTCATGGGCGAGCCGTGCGAATGACGATCTGCTTGTCCACGTTCCGGTGCGCTTTATGTGGTTATAGAACCGCAAAAAGCGCACCGGAAGCGGCTAAGGGGCGGCGGCCTCGGCGACGGCGGCCATCGCCTCGACCGTGGCGCTGGCGAGGCCGCGGACGACGATCGTGTCGAGGGCGGTGTAGCGGGCGAGCTGGGACTGGGCCTCCTCCGCATCAGCGGCGGCGACGCCAACGGTGCCCTCGGGCTCGGCTAGACGGGCGAAGTGGCTGCGGTAGCCGTCGTGGAGGTCGCGGTAGAACGATTCCTCCTTGGCGAGGCGGGCGGCGGCATCCGGGCCGACGGCGGTGCGGACGTAGCCGAAGCTCGGCGGGGTCGGACGACCCGCGCCGCCGGCACCGGCTTCGACCTTCCCGCGGGCGCCGGCGGCGAACTCGGGCGTCATCCAGTTGAAGAAAGCACCGTCGTACTCGGCCCCCGCCAGCTCGCACATCTTCGGGCCCATCGCGGCGAGGACGAGGCGGACGCCGGGCAGGGCGTCGCGCAGCACGGGCAGGGCCTCCCGCATTCGAGTCAGCGGCTTCGCGCCGAAGCCGGCACCGACGCCGAGCCAGAGCCGAGCCGGATCGAGCCCGAGGCGCTCGACGTCGGCGGCGATCGCCTCCGGCGGCGTGCGGTCGAGCGCGATGACGGCGACGCCGAGGTCGAGATCCGTCGTCGCGGCGCCGAACTCGGCGAGCGTGTCGAGGCCTTTGGCCCCTGGGTGGTCGTTGGACCAGATCGAGCCGTAGCCCAGCTCGGCGCAGCGCTCGGCGAGCGGCCGGGCGACATCGAGGTCGAGCCCGGCGGCAACCCCGAAGCCCCTGCCTTGCCCTTCGTTCATTGGCGAGGAGCCTATTGCCTGACTTCCGCATGAAAGATATGGCGCCTCTCTAATCTCAACTCAACCACAGACAACAAGTTTCAGGCTAGCCTGGCATCATGGAGGCAATGCCGCAGGAATGGACAGAGGGAAGGCTCGACGAACTGAGCAGGAAAGTCGACCTCGGGTTCGAGAAGGTCGACCAGCGCTTTGCCAAGGTTGAGTCCGAAATCGGCGCCCTTCGGCTGGAGACGAGGACTGAATTCACGGCGCTGCGCACCGAGATGAAAGATGGCTTCAAAGGGGTGAAGGACGACTTCAAGGGGGTTAAAGACGACTTCAAGGACGACTTCAAAGGGATGAAAGACAGCCTCGAACGGGTGAACGATCGCATCGACAGCGTCCAGCGCACGATGATGCTCGGCTTCGTCACCCTGACCGGCGGAATCCTCGCCGGCTTTGCCGCGATCTGCACCCTGATCGCGACGACACTCTAGTAGCGGTGGCTTATCGCTCCAGCAGCGCCACGCACTCGATGTGCGGCGTCTGCGGGAACATGTCGACCGGCTTGACCCGCTTCAGCGTGTAGCCCGCCTCGGCCATCTGCGCCGCGTTCGGCGCCAGCGTGGTCGGGTTGCAGGAGACGTAGACGATGCGCTTGGCCTCGCACTCGAGCAGGCGGCGGACGATCTTCTGCGAGAGGCCGGCGCGGGGCGGGTCGACAAGGACAACGTCGGGCTTGCCCGCCGCCTCGATCAACGGCCGCACGCCGGTGCGGGCGCTGCCGGCGAAATAGCGGGCGTTCTCGATCCGGTTGCGCTCGGCGTTGCGCTCGGCGTCGGCGATCGCCTCCGGCACGATCTCCAGGCCCCAGACCTCGCCGGCGCGGCCGGCCATCGTCAGACCGATCGTGCCGATTCCGCAGTAGAGGTCAAAGACGCGCTCGGCTCCGCTCAGACCCGCATACGCGCTCGCGACCGAGTAGAGCCGCTCGGCCATCTCGGTGTTGGTCTGGAAGAAGGCTCCGTGCGACATTTCGAGGCGCAGGCCGCAGAGCTCCTCGCGCAGTCGCTCTTCGCCGAGCACACCGGTCGGGCCCTCGGTGCCGCCCGAATCGCCCTCGATCACCGTGTGCAGATCGACGGGCGGTTTCGGGAAGCGGGCCGGCGAGGTGACCAACCGGGTCTGGATCTGGCCGGTGCGCCAGCCCTCGCGCACGACCAGGTTGCGCAGGACGCCCTCGCGCGCCCTCGCGTCGTAAGCCGTAACCGACTCCCCCCTCGCCCATTCGCGGACCGAGTTGCGCGCCGCGTTGCCCCGCTCCGACGCCAGCTTGCAGTCGTCGACGTCGACGACCAGGTCCCAGCGCCCGCGCGCATGGAAACCGAGCGTGACCTCTCCCTCGCGCTCGCCGAAGGAGTACTCGAGCTTGTTGCGATAGCGCCACTGTTCGACCGCCGGCTCGATCTCCTCCAGCTCGAAGCCGTCGAGACCCCCGATCCGCCGCAGGGCCTCGTCCACCTGCTCGCGCTTGTGGACGAGCTGGCGCTGATAGGGGAGCCCCTGCCAGGGGGCGCCCGGACAGGGCTCGCCCTCGTGCACGCAGGTGTCGGCGAGGCGGTCTTCGGCGGGACGCAGGATCTCGACCGCGCGCGCCTCGGCGAAGCGCTTCTTCGCCTTTGTCACCTCAGCCCGCACGCGGTCGCCCGGCAGCGCTCCGGCGACGAAGACGACGAGACCGTCCGCGCGGGCAACTCCGCGGCCGCCGAACGCGAGCGACTCGATCTCGAGCTCGAGCTGCTCCCCGCGCCGGCGCGCCTGCGGTCTCTCGCCCGCGGCCTGCTCCACTTAGGACCTATCCCGGTAGGGGACGTGCTCCGCGTCCTGGGCCGTATCCAGGGGTTCGATCATCTAGCAGGCTAGGTCCTCAGCGGAGTTTCTTGCGCGCCCGGCGGGCTGCCTGCGTCGCCTGTTTGCGCACGGGTTCGGTCCGGCCGCCGACCTCGCGCCGGGCCTGTTTGATCAGCCGTTCGAGCTCCTTCAGCAGTGTGTCGGTCTGCCTGCGGCCTTTCCGGATCAGGTCGGAGAGCATCTTCTCGGCGTCGCTGCGGGTCATCCGCCCGCGTTTGACCGCGTCGTCGACGACCTCCTGCAGACGGTCGCGGCTGAGCGTGACGCTGCGTTCGAGGCTGTCGCGGAACTGCTCGACGCTCTTGTCCAGGCCTGTAACGGCCCCGCGGCGAGCCGCCGGCCTTTTCGCCGCGGCTTTCTTCGCGCTGGGTTTTCTCGCGCTCGCTTTCTTCGAGGCGGTTTTCCTGGCGCCCGAAGCGGCTTTGGATTTTTTCGTCGCTTTACCGGCGGCGGTTTTCTTGGCGGCCATGCTCTCGCCTCCTGGGATCGGGTTTGCGGGGGACTTCCCGCCTGACTATCTCATTCCTGGCCCGGCACGTCCGGCACGCTCGAAAAGCCTGCCTCGATCGGCGCGTGGTCGGAGAGGCGCAGCGCGCGGCCGTCGCCGCGGCGCAGCTCGCGTCTCTCCGCCGTCCATGGCTCGGGCGGGCGCGCGACAACCAGGCCCCGCGCGAGAAGGTGGTCGATCCCCTCGGGACCCGTCGGCCCCTCCAGCCCGAAACGCTCGCGCAGCACCTCGAATACACCGGGGTCCTCCCCCGGACGCAAATTGAGGTCGCCGCCGAAGAGCAGCGGAGCGCCGCCGGCCCAGTCCGCACTCGCCTCGGCCGCCACCAGCACGTCGGCGGCGGCGAGCGCCGGCTGGTCATTGGTGGCGTGCAGGTTCGCCAGGCAGATCCCGGATGCGGTGCGGGTGAACGCCATCGCCCGGCGCTCGGGCCGCCCGCTGTGGATCGCGAGCTCGCGGCGCTCGACGACCCGCCCCAGCGGGCCCGGCCGCACCAGCGTGAGGTTGGAGCCTCCCTCGCCGGAGGCGATCAGGTCCGGATTGATCCGCGCCGCCAGCGAGCGGACGGAGCCGAGCGAGTTGCGCGAGGTCGACACCCGATGCGGCTCCGCCGCGCAAGCTTGGGCGAGCGGCCGCTCGAAGCGCGGCGGGCACTCCTGCAGCAGGGCTACGTCCCACCTGGCGCCGGCCAGCAACTGCGCGAACTCGCGCCCGAGGTCGCGATTGACCTGCACGTGGGTCTCGTCGCGCTCCTCGACGCGAAGCAGCCGCGAGCGCCAGGTGCGCAGTCCCGGGTTGGGCGGGAAATCGCGCCCGTGGAAGAGATTCCAGCTGACGGCCGTGAATTCCACCCGCTTAGTATCCGTCGCTTGAGTCACTTCCTGACAGGCGAGGAGCTCGGCGCCTTCGAGCTCGGCAAGCTGCTCGACCGGGCGGCCGAGCTGAAGGCGGGCCGCCGAGATCGCCTCGGCGCGGAGGTCCTGGCCGGTCGCAGCATCGCCCTCGTCTTCGAAAAGCCCTCGACCCGGACGCGGATCTCCTTCGAGGTCGGCGTCGCCGAGCTCGGCGCGACCCCCGTCGTCCTGCGCGGCGACGAGCTCCAGCTCTCGCGCGGCGAGTCGATCGGCGACACCGCCCGGGTCCTCTCGCGCTACGTCGACGCGATCGTGATTCGCTCCGGCTCGCACGAAGCGGTGAGCGAGCTCGCGGCGGCGGCCGACGTGCCCGTGGTCAACGCGCTCACTCCGCTCCACCACCCCTGCCAGGCGCTGGCCGACCTGCTCACGATGCGCGAGCGCTTCGGCGAGCTGCGCGGGCTGCGCCTCGCCTACGTCGGGGACGGCAACAACGTCGCTCGCTCGCTCGCGATCGCCGGCGAGCTCGCGGACGTCGAGGTCGTCGTCGCGGCCCCGGCCGGCTATCAGCTCGAGGAGGGTCACGGCGCGAAGCTGACCGACGACCCGCGCGACGCGGTCGCCGGCGCCGACGCCATTTACACCGACGTCTGGGTGAGCATGGGCGACGAGGGGGAGGCCGAGCGGCGCCGAGCCGACCTGACCCCCTTTCGCGTCGACTCCGACCTGCTCGGAGCGGCGAACGACCGCGCCGTCGTCCTGCACTGCCTTCCCGCCCACCCCGGCGAGGAGATCGCCGCCGAGGTCCTCTACGGCGAGCGCTCCGCCGTCTGGGACCAGGCGGAGAACCGCCTGCACGCCCAGAAGGCGCTGCTCGAGACGCTGCTCGCCGGCTGAGCGTGTACCCCGAGCTCCACATCGGCCCGGTCACGCTGCAGACCTTCGGCCTGATGTTCGCGCTGGCCTTCCTCGCCGCCGGTGCGCTGATCGCGAAGCGCCTGCGGGAGATCGGCAAGCCCGTCGACTGGGCATACGAGATGGCCTTCGCGGCGCTGGCCGGCGGCGTCGCCGGCTCGCGGATCTACTTCCTCGTCCAGAACTGGGACAGCGTCAAGCACGACCTGCTCGGCCACCTCTTCTCCGGCTCCGGCCTGGTCTGGTACGGGGGCGCGATCGGCGGTGCGCTGGCGGTTCTGCTCTGGGCCCGCTACCGGAAATTCCTCGGCCTCGCCCTGCTCGACCTGGCGGCGCCGGCACTGGCCCTCGGCTACGCGATCGGGCGCTGCGGCTGCCAGCTCTCGGGCGACGGCGACTACGGCAAACCCTGGGACGGACCGTGGGCGATGTCCTATCCGCACGGGACGGTGCCGACCGAGCGCACCGTGCACCCGACGCCGGTCTACGAGACCCTCGCGATGGGCCTCGGCGCCTGGATCCTGTGGCAGCTGCGGGACCGCTTCCGGACCGGCGTGCTCTTCGCGATCTACCTCGTCTACGCCGGCGCCGAGCGCTTCGCCGTCGAGTTCCTGCGCCGCAACCACGAGGTGGCGCTGGGGCTGACGGCGGCGCAGCTGGAGAGCCTGGCGATGGTCGCTACGGGCGCGATCTGGCTGCTCGTCGTGCGGCGGCGGCACGGTAGCCTCTCGCCGATGCGGCCCGACGACGCGACCGAACCTGCGCTGGGGACGTAGGCAGTGGAGTCCCAACAGCAGGACGAGCCCTCGGCGCGAGCCGACGCCGGCGAGTCCACCGAGGAGATCCGGCGCCGCAAGCTCGAGCGGCTGCGCGCCGAAGGAATCGAGCCCTTTCCCCGCGAGGGCTTCCCGAACCGAACGAAGATCGCCACGATCCTCGCCGACCACGACCCGGCCAGCCTGGGCGAGGGCGAGCATCCCGAGCTCGCCTACCGGATCGCGGGCCGCCTCGTAGGCCAGCGCGGACACGGCAAGACGGCCTTCTTCGACGTCCGTGACCTGACCGGGACGATCCAGGCCTACGCCCGCCGCGACGCGCTGGGCGACGAGGCCTTCGACCGGATCGAGGACCTCGACATCGGCGACGAGGTCGGCGTCGAGGGGCACCTTCACGTGACCAAGCGCGGCCAGCTGGCGCTCGCCGTGCGCGAGTGCACGATGCTGGCCAAGGCCCTGCGCGACCCCCCGGACCTCTTCCACGGCATCTCCGACCCCGAGGTCCGCTACCGGCGCCGCGAACTCGACCTGATCGCCAACCAGCGCTCGCGGGAGATCTTCGCGACGCGGGCGAAGCTGGTCGCCGCGATCCGCAACCACCTCAACGAGCACGACTTCGTCGAGCTCGAAACGCCGGTCCTGCAGCAGCTCGCCGGCGGCGCCGCAGCGCGACCATTCACCACCCACCACCACTCGCTGAACCGCGAGCTCTTCCTCCGCACGGCGACCGAGCTCTACCTGAAGCGGGCGATCGTCGGCGGCTTCGAGAACGTCTACGAGCTGAGCCGCTTCTTCCGCAACGAGGGCCTCTCGCCCCAGCACAACCCCGAGTTCACGATGCTCGAGTGGTTCCACGCCTGCATCGGCTACGAGGGCCTGATGACCTTCGCCGAAGAGATGATCGCGACCGTCGTCGAGCAGGTCACGGGGTCCACCGAGGTCGAGCGCGACGGCCGCACGATCAACTTCAAGACGCCTTGGAAGCGGATCACGCTGCGCGACGCGATCCTCGCCGAGACCGGCACCGACCTCTGGACGGCAAGCCGCGAGGAGCTGGCCGATCTGCTCGAGGACGACGTCGACCCGAACGCCGACTGGGCCTGGATCGTCGACGAGATCCAGGGCAAGCTGATCGAGCCGAAGCTGATCCAGCCCACCTTCCTGGTCGACCTACCGCGCGAGCTATGGCCGACCGTGAAGCCGGTGCCCGAGCATGCCGAGCTGCTCGGCGAGGCCTTCGACGGGATCGTCGACGGGATCGAGATCATCGGCGGCGGCACCGACACCAACGACCCCGAGATGCAGCGCCAGAACTTCGTCCGGCAGCGCCAGCGCCGCCACCCCGAGAGCGAGGAGGCGCCGTATCCGAGCGACGAGGAGTACGTGCGGGCGCTCGAATACGGGTCGCTGCCGGCGAGCGGCTCGGGCATCGGCATCGACCGGCTGGCGATGATCGTCACCGGCGCCGAGAACCTGCGCGAGGTGATCCTCTTCCCCTCGATGCGCGAGGGCGGCGCAAGCGGAACCGCTTAGGGGAGCGGCTGGATGCGCGTCAGCCCCGGCAGGGCGCCGAACGTGTTTCTCGCGAAGTAGGGCGAGGAGATCACGTTCGCGAACGATTCCTGGGCGGATTCGGAGGACTCGATCGGCCAGTCCCAGCGGCCTTCCCCAACCGGGATGTTCCAGTTGAACCAGCTGATCGCCCTGACGTTCGGGAATTTGGCCGGCAGCTGCGTCGAGTAGGCGTCCGCTATCCACTGGGCCTTCGAGCCTCCCAGCTCCGTGGACGCCGTCTCGGCGATCATCACCGGCTTTTCCGGCGCCATGCTCTGCAGCGCGCTGTATGTGGGCGAGAAGAGCGGGTAGAACTTGGTCCAGCCCGATGGCTTGAGCGGGTTCGTGCCGCGGTTGTAGCCGTCGGCGCAGGTCCAGTCGACGTATTCGCCGCCCGGGTAGAGGTAACTCAGCGGAGTGCTTTCTTCGAATCTCACGTTGGGGCACCACACCCAGGTCACGTTGGTGGCGCCCTGCGCTTCGACGACGTCGTGGAAGTGGCGCCAGGCGCTCTTGAACAGCGCCGGGTTGGCCGCGGCTTCAGCGCCCCACTGGAACCAGGTCCCGTTCATCTCCCAGTCCCAGCGCAGGAAGAACGGCTTTTCGTAGCTGCGGACCGCCTTCGCCCAGCTGGTCAGGTAGGAGTCCTTCGCCCCGTTGGCGATTTCGGCGAGCGTCGCTCCGTTGCTTCCCATGTCCATCAGCGGGATGGCACCTCGCGCCCTGGTCAGTTCCAGCGGCTGGGCGGAGAACTGCTGGCTCCACGGCGCCGCCTGGCCGAAGCTCACGAGCGATGGGGCCTTGCCGGCATGGGCTTCGAAGGTGTTCCAGGTCGAGCTGCTCCAGGGCGCGTCGCCGCCGCCGTAGACTTCGCCGTCCATTCGCGCGCCCCAGTACACCTTTCGGGTCGCGGGGGTGTAGCTGACCGCGAGGAACGCAGCCTGCACCTGCTGGGGCTGTGAGAGGAGGGAGCGGATCCTCAGGACCGCGGTGTCGAGATCGGGCTGCTTGAGGGGTTCTTCGAGCGGGATCGGGGTCCAGCCCGGCGCCGTGACGTAGGCCCTGCCCACGCGGGCGCCGCCCGAGTTAGATTTGAGCACGTCGACGATCGCTTCGTTGGCGCTGGTCGTGTAGACCCAGGCGGTCATCTGGACCCCGGTCGCCCCGGCGAGCGACATCGTCTTGAGGCCGACCGTCGTGTAGCCCGAGGCGCCGCTGGAGGCGATGTAGTCGGAGCCGGAGGGCGTTATGGCCGGGGTCACGCCGTCGTCGAGCGCCTGCCAGGCGGTTGGGGCTCCGACCACGGACCACGATCCGGTCGAGCTGAGGTCGGCGTTGGGTCGCAGGTAGGTGGTCGCCGCGCCGGCGGTACCCACGCTCGCCGCCAAGAACAGCAGCAGGGAGGCAACCGAGGTGGCAAGGCGGACAAGGCGGCAAGGGAAAGAGCGCTCGCGCCTCGGCTGTCTCCCCTCCGGTCCCATCCCTATCCGTAATTGTGCCAGCCGGCGAATTCCCGGCCGGCGAACTGCTGCAAGGCGGCGACGTCATCGCCGAAGCGGCCGCGCACCGTCTCGAAGAGGTCGTCGGGGAGCTTCGGCTTCGGCGCCGGCGGCTTCTCGGGGTCGTGGACGACCTTCTCCACGATCCAGCGCATCGACTCGGGCAGCCGGTCGAAGTTGCGATCGAAGGAGCGGAAGCCGGGCAGCTTGATCAGCTTCTCCATCAGCTGGTATTTGCCGCCCTGCTTGGCGCTCGACTTCTCCCACTCGCGGTCGAACTGCTCGGAGGTGAAGCTCGCGTCGACGCCGGCGAAGGCGAATGCCCTGCGCATCGTCTCCTCGCGTTCGGTCTGCAGCTCCTCCTGGGCGATGATCTCGATCTGCCCGCGGTCGAAGTGCCCGAGGTAGGGCTGCAACTGCATCCAGTACTTGGAGCGGTTCATGTAGGAGGTGTCGGGTCGGGAGAGGACCTCGACCAGCTCGCCGGTCTCGTAGCCGGCGCCGGTCGCGTGCACCCAGTGGGAGAGGATGCGCTTGATCGGGTCGCGGACCATGTAGATCAGGCGCGCGTCGGGGCAGTGGTTCCTGATCCGCTCCGGCACGCCCTCAAAGCGGGGCAGGTTGGTGTAGTGGGGCGAGGACTCGCCGCGCACCTTGAAGCGAGCGTCGAAGCGGCTCGCGTACCAGTCGAGGCCGAGGTCCCAGTTGAGCTCCCGGGCGAAGAAGTTGAGCTCCTTCGGCTTCGACATCTGGATCTCTGGATGCAGGCCGAGGTAGTGGTGGATGCTGGTCGTGCCGCACTTCAGCCCGCCGACGATGATCAGGTTGGGCAGCGCCGCGTGGCGCTTGCGGCGACGGCGGAAGCGGCTCCTGCGGTCGGCGCTGTAGCGCTCGCGGGCGCGAGCGCACATCGCCACGTCGGCGGGATCGGCAAGGACTGGCTCGGCTGGGATCTGCATCTCGGCCTCTGACACGAGCGGGCTAGTCTAGACGGTCGATTCCTCAGTTCCGCGCACATGCAGCCCGCCGATCTCGCGTCCAGCTTCAATTCCTTCTTCAACGCTGCCAGCGCGTTCTTCGAGCACCTCTCCGACGTTCGCTGGACGCCGTTCGCGATCGCCCTTGCCTTCCTTGCGGGGATGCAGCTCTCCCGCGCCTGGGCCTGGCGCAACGTCCTGCGCGCCGCCTATCCGGGCACCCCGATCTCCTTCCTGCGACTCGCCGCCGCCTATCTCGCGGGCGCCGGCATCAACGCGATCGTCCCCGCCCGCGCCGGCGACGTGACCAAGGTCTTCCTCGTCAAGCGCCAGATCCCCCACTCCTCCTACCCCGCGGTCACCTCGTCCTTCCTCGTCCAGTCGATCTTCGACATGACCGCCGGCGTCCTCGTCCTCCTCTACGCGATCTCACAGGGGCTGCTGCCGAAACCGCCGCAGCTTCCCCACCTGCCGGCCTTCGAGATCTCCTTCTGGGCGAATCACCCGCGCACGCTGCTGATCGTCACCGGCGTCCTGCTGCTGGCGATCGCGATCGGCGTCTACTACCTCGCCCACCACGTGCGGCGCTTCTGGGACCGGGTCAAACAGGGCCTCGCCATCCTCGCCCAGCCGCGCCGCTACCTGCGCGAAGTCTGGGCTTGGCAGGGGATCGGCTGGCTCTGCCGCTTCGGCGCCTTCTGGTTCTTCCTCGAGGCGTTCAACATCGGCGGCTCGGTCGGCAGCGTGATGCTGGTGATGAGCGTGCAGGCGATCGCCACGATCGTCCCCTTCACGCCGGGCGGCGCCGGCGCTCAGCAGGCGCTGCTGGTGGCCACGCTGACCGGGCCCTCTCGCGCCGCCGTCCTTTCCTTCTCGGTGGGGACGCAGATCGCGATGGCCGCCTGGTCGGTCCTGCTCGGCTTCGGCGCGATCCTGCTCGTCTTCCGCACCGCCGACTGGCGGGGCCTGATCGAACAGGCCCAGGACGAGGCGGCCTCGGACGGCGTCATGCTGCGTCCTCAGTCGCCCGAATAGTTCCGGCTATCCGGGCTCCCTGCGTCCTTGCCTGACGACGTCCGAGCCTTGCCTCAACCGGTCAGCGGGTTGACCCAGCGCAGCCCCTCGAAGCGCGAGAAGTCGTTGTCGCTGGAGCAGAGCTCGGCGCCGTGTTCGATCGCGAGCGAAGCGAGATGAGCGTCGTTCGTCAGGTTGCCGGCGGTGCCGAGTGGCATGAGCAGTTCGCGCATGTGGCCAGCGTGCTGTTGACCCGGGTGAACGACGGTCGCCACGGGCGCCCCGAGCCAGCTATCGATGAACTCGAAGGCCCGAGCGGGCGCAAGAGCATTGGCGAGGGCGACTGGGTTGGTTGAGATCCGGACGAACCCCAACAGCGCCATCCAGGCGAAGCCCACCTCCTCGGTCCCCGAAAGCGTCTGCTCGAGCCAGGATCTGGCCCGGGCATGGTGACGAGAGGACTCGTCAACCGCGTAGATCAGCAGGTTGACGTCGGGCAGCTTCACTTGCCGAGGCGGAGCTTGCGCATCGTCTCGGCGTCTTCGAGTTCACCGGCCAACTGCAGGGCCTTGTCGAGATTGACCCCGGGCCTGGCTTCCAGTCGCTGGGGAGGAGGAAGGCGGTAGGGCCGCGGCTTGGCTTCGCCGCGCTCGAGTCCGCGACGAACGCTCGAGTTGAGCGCCTCCTTGAAGGAGATCCCCCGCTTGCGGGTCTCCTCCTTCAGCTTGGCGGCGACATCGGGATCGAGGGTGACCGTCGTCCGCATGGAAGGCATCATAGCATCAACCATTATGCTGTCATGATGCTTCACTAACTCGACCAGCCGGGATAGCGGGCGTCGACGTTCCACTGCCACGCCGGTCGTTCACCGGGCGGGAACTCGTAGTGGTTGCGGCCGGGCAGGGTCTCGAGCGGGACGAGCGCGGGATCGTCGCGCAGCAGGACGCGGACGCCTGCCGCGGCGTCGACCTGCGCCTGGCCGGCGCGGCGTACACGTCGTTCCCAGCCCAGCCCCGGTCGGTAGAGCCAGTAGGCGATCTCGACCCAGCCGAGCGAGCGGCGCCGGTCGACGACCTCGGTGAAGGCGGTCGGACGGCGCCCGGAGGCGGTCAGGCCGGGACCGGCCGCAACGGCGCAGCTTTCACGGCGGCAGCGGCGGAAGTCGACCGGGACCAGCGGCAGGCCCGCCGGCCCGGTCTTCGCCTCGGGCCGCGGGGCGAGGGCGCGGGAGAGGCGGGCGAGCGGCCAGCCGTATGCAGGCACCAGCGGGTGATGGCGGCAGGCGTCCGGCAGGTGCGGCGCGCAGGAGAGGCGCCGTGCGATCGCCCCTCCGAGGGCGCGACCCGCTTTTACTTCTCCGCCCGCGGCGATCGCGCCGATCGCCGCGATCAACAGCAGAGCCACCAGCGCGACGAGCCCGGCCTGCTCGACGCTGGCCGATCCCCGCTGCGAACCCGTCCCGCACTCCATACGCTTCGAAACTA
>Ga0207648_10001594_pt1 | contig 24839 bp, 26 predicted proteins | sample KBSMisM32_FD_184310 | JGI IMG/M metagenome (GOLD analysis project Ga0207648, IMG submission 184310) | Miscanthus rhizosphere microbial communities from Kellogg Biological Station, Michigan, USA - KBS Miscanthus M3-2 (SPAdes) (version 2) | ecosystem: Host-associated > Plants > Roots >... | reverse complement strand
TCCTAGCGCATTCGCGGCGGCCGTCACGTCCTCGACCGTCCGCGCCTGGACGGCCGCGTCACGCACGAGGCCCCCTTTGCCCACTTCCTCGCGTCCGGCCTCGAACTGCGGCTTCACCAGCACGACGAGATCCGCGCCCGGCGCCAGGACGGGCACCAGCGCCGGCAGCACCTGCCGCACCGAGATGAACGACACGTCCATCGTCACCAGATCGAAGCGGCGCGCGTCTTCGGGCAACTGTTCCGGCGTCAGCGTGCGCGCGTTGATCTTCTCGAGGACGACCACGCGTGGGTCGGTGCGCAGCTTCCAGTCGAGTTGACCGTGGCCGACATCCAGTGCCACGACCCGCCGCGCGCCGCGGCGCAGCATCACGTCGGTGAACCCGCCGGTCGAGGCGCCGACGTCGAGCGCCAGCCGATCCTCGACCGCGATGCCGAAGGTCTCGAGCGCGTGGGCGAGCTTCACGCCGCCGCGCCCGACGTAGGGATGATCCCGTTCGTCGAGCGTCACTGCGGCATCCGGCTTCACCGGCGTGCCCGCTTTCGACACGACGACGCCGTCGACGCGCACCAGGCCCGCCAGGATCAGCGCGCGCGCCCGCTCGCGCGACGCCGCCAGGCCGCGCGCCACGACGGCAGCGTCGAGGCGTGAGGCATCCTTCTTCATCAATTCGTGCGCCGGGTGACCCACTGCGCGATGCCGGGCAGGTGACCGTCGCGCAGACCGGCCTGCGTGTCCAGCGCCGCGAGCGCGCGATCGACGCACTCGCCGGCCATGCGCCGCGACTCCTCGAGCCCGTAGAGCGCGGGATACGTCGGCTTGCCGGCCGCCGCATCCTTGCCGGCGGTCTTGCCGAGCTCCGCCGACGCCCCTTCGACGTCGAGGATGTCGTCCACGATCTGGAAGGCGAGCCCGAGCTCGGAGGCGAAGCGCTCGATCGCCTCGATCTGCGCGTCGGACGCGCCGGCCATGACCGCGCCCGCGGCGGCGGAGGCACGAATCAGGGCGCCGGTCTTGCGCGCGTGCATCGCGCGCAGGCCGTCGCCGTCGAACGACGCGCCGGTCCCGGCCGCCTCGAGATCGACCGCCTGCCCGCCGACCATGCCGCACGCGCCGGCGGCCTCGGCGACGACGCAGATCGCGCGCAGCTTCCGCGGCGCCGCGCCCGGATCGCGCGGCTCGCGCGACATCAACGCGAACGCCTCGGTCAGCAGGCCGTCGCCGGCGAGAATGGCCAGCCCTTCACCGAAGACGACGTGGTTGGTCGGCCGCCCGCGGCGCAGCGTGTCGTCGTCCATCGCCGGCAGATCGTCGTGCACGAGCGAATAGGTGTGAATCAGTTCGAGCGCGCACGCGGTCGGGAGGGCAGCGGCGCGCGCGGCGGACACGTCACGGCCGTTGGCCATCGCCACCGATTCCGCGGCGGCCAGCGCCAGCATCGGCCGCAGCCGCTTGCCGCCGGCGAACACGCTGTAGCGCATCGCTTCGCCGACGCGAGGCGGACAGGCCGGCGACGCGGGCAGAAAGCGCTCGAGCGCCCGCTCGACGTCGGCGCGGCGCGCCTCGAGCCAGTCGCGGAGGTCGCTCACCGGCCGCGGTCGTCGCCGTCGCCGGCGAGGGCCGCCGGCGCGGGCTTGATCTCGCCGCGCTCGTTGAGGATCTCGATGCGCCGCTCGGCTTCCTCGAGCTTCGCGTGGCAGAAGCGGGAAAGCGTCACGCCGCGCTCGAAGAGGGCGAGCGATTTCTCGAGCGCGAGATCGCCTTCCTCGAGCGTCTTGACGATGGTCTCGAGCTCGGCGATCGCCGATTCGAAGTCCTTGATTGTCGAATCCATCACTCGTTCTTTGTCGTCACGACCTGGCAGCCGAGCTCGCCGTGCGCCAGCGTCACCTGGACCGCATCTCCCGGCGCGACGCTGGCGGCGCTCCTGACGATCGCCGTCTTGCTGCCGTTCCAGCAGACAGCATAGCCGCGGCCGAGCACGGCGAGCGGGCTGAGCGTTTCGAGGCGTCCGGCCAGCGTACGGAAGCGGGCGTCGGCGCGATGCTGCGTCAGCCGCGCCGCGCCGGACAGCCGTCCCTCCGCCACCGTCAGGCGCCCGTGAATCGATGCCAGGCGCCGCGCCAGGTCGCGCTGCTCGAGCCGCTGGCGCAGGCCGCGATGCGCCCGCGCGCGCGTGCCGATCGCGCCGCGGATCGCCGCGCGGAAGTGGTGCGTCACCTCGGCGACGTGGCGGCCGCGCATCGCGAGCCGGGTGGTGAAGGAGGCGAGTCCGCGGCGGCTCGAAAGGGTATGCACCCGGTTGCGCCGTTTCTCCAGATCGGCGCGCGCCGCGGCGCGCAGGCGCGCGCCCAGGCGATCGATCCGGTTGCAGAACTCCTGCTTCGCCGCGACCACCATCTCGGCGGCCGCCGACGGCGTCGGCGCGCGAAGGTCGGCCACGAAGTCGGCAATCGTCACGTCGGTCTCGTGCCCGACCGCCGAGACGACCGGCACCGGCGACGCCGCGATCGCTTTGGCGACGCGCTCTTCGTTGAACGCCCACAAATCTTCGATCGATCCGCCGCCGCGCCCGACGATGATCACGTCCACGCCGGGCACGCGGGCGATCATGCGGATCCCGGTGGCGATGTCGGGAGCGGCGTCTTCCCCCTGGACGCGCGCCGGACGGATCAGGACGCTCGCGTTCGGCGCCCGCCGGCGCAGCACTTTCAGGATGTCGCGCAGCGCCGCGCCGTCGAGCGAGGTCACGATGCCGATGCGGCGGGGCAGCGCCGGCAGCGGGCGCTTGCGCGCCGGGTCGAACAGCCCCTGCGCCGCCAGCTTCTTCTTCAGTTGCTCGAAGGCCAGCTGCAGCGCGCCGAGACCGTGCGGCTCCATGTGCTCGCAGACGATCTGGTATTCCCCCTTCGGCTCGTAGACGCCGAGGCGGCCGCGGGCGACGACGTGCAGGCCGTCTTCCGGCTTGAAGCGCAGATACCGCACCTGCGTGCGGAACATCACCGCCTTGATCTGCGCCCCCTCGTCCTTGAGGGTGAAATACATGTGGCCGGTCGTATTCCAGACCTTGCAGTTCGAGATCTCTCCCTCGAGCCAGATCTGGCCGAAGCGATCTTCGATCGCGGCGCGGATGCCGCTGGTGAGTTCGCTCACCGAATAGACATGGCGCTCGGGCGCGGCCGCCGGGCGCGCCGCCGCCGCGTCGAGAGGAGGCTCGTCTTCCTCGAAGGGCGTGTCGAACAGATCGGCCACGTCAGCGTCCTGTGGCCTGCGGCGCGGCCAGCAGATCGACGTCGGTGCTCGACAGGTTCAGGCGCTGGATCGCCGTGGCGCGTCCCGTCGATCGGTCGGCCGTGACCAGGACCGCGTTGAGCCGTCCGGGGCCGGTTGCCGACTCGAAGCGCGCCGGCATCCCGTTGAGGAACCGTCCGAGCGCGACCTCGGTGGTGACGCCGATGATCGAGTCGTGCGGGCCGGTCATGCCGACGTCGGTCAGGTAGGCGGTGCCCTTCGGCAGGATGCGGTCGTCGGCGGTCTGCACGTGCGTGTGCGTGCCGAAGACGGCGGTGACGCGCCCGTCGAGATGCCATCCCATCGCGACTTTCTCCGACGTCGCCTCGGCGTGGAAGTCGACGAGGATGACGCGCGCCTTGCCGCGCATCGCCTCGATCTCCTTCTGCACCACGGCAAACGGATCGTCGAGCGGCTGCATGAAGATGCGTCCCATCACGTTGATCACGCCGATCGGCTCGCCGGTGCGCGTCTTTCCGACGTAGCTGCCGCGGCCGGGCGTGCCCGGCGGAAAGTTCGCCGGCCGGATGAGCTTCGGCTGCCGCGGGATGTAGTCGAGGATCTCCTTCTTGTCCCAGACATGGTTGCCCGAGGTCATCGCGTCGACGCCGTAGCTGAGGATCGCGTCGGCGAGATCGCCGGTGACGCCGAAGCCGGCAGCCGAGTTCTCGACGTTGGCGATGACGAAGTCGAGCGACTCGCGCTCGATCAGCGCGGGAATGGCGCGGCGCGCGACCTCGCGCCCGGGCTTGCCGAAGATGTCGCCAATGAAAAGGATGCGCATGCTAGACGCGAACGGGGATCCGGATCGGGGCGCCGCGTCGCTCGTCGAGCCGCGGCAGCACGACGCGCAGCTCGCCATCCCGCAGGCTCGCGGCGGCGCGGGCCGTGTCGTACGCCCCCTCGAGGCTGACCGCCCTGGCGAACCGGCCGAACGCGCGCTCCGCGATGTGGAAGCCGGCCTCGCGATCCTCGCAGGCGGCCGGGTGCTTGGTGCCGGTAATCAGCAGGACGTTCTGCGCGAAGACGATCTCGACGTTCGTCGCCGACACCCCGGGCAGATCGAGCAGCAGCTCGATCGCGGCCTCGGTCTCGATGACGTCCAGGGGGGGCGTGCACTCGGCCGCCGACGTCGAGGAGTCGAGGAGCCGCAGCAGGTCGAGAGGCAGATCCCGGCGTTCGAGGTAGACGCGCGCCACGGATTCGAATCTTAGCACCGGGTCCCGTCCGGCGCCCCGAAGGGCCCGGAAAAGCCTTAAAAACCCCCATCTCGATATATGAGCGTTATACGCGCATATAACATGCTTGACAAAGACTCACTAGACGCGTATACTGCCTTTCGTGATGATTCTTCATAGGAGGACACCGATGACCCTGGTTCGCTGGAATCCCACGCGCGAGCTGGCGTCGATGGAAATCGACCGGCTCAACCGGATGTTCGAAGACTTCGTCGGGGGCGTCCGCACCTGGATGCCGGCGGTCGACGTCTACGAGACGTCCGATCGCGAATACGTCATCAAGGCTGAACTGCCCGAGATGAAGCGCGAAGACATCAACGTGACGTTCGAGCACAACGTGCTGACGCTGACCGGCGAGCGCCGCGGCGACTTCGACGCCAACAACGGCACCTATCACCGCAACGAACGGTACTTCGGCAAGTTCACCCGCTCGTTCACGCTGCCGACGACCGTCGACGGCAACCGCATCACCGCCGCCTACAAGGACGGCGTGCTGACGGTGCGCGTGCCGCAGCGCGAGGAAGCGAAGCCGAAGCAGATCGAGGTCGGGGAGTAACGAGCATGAGCGCCCAGTGGGACGTGATGCGTGAGCTTTCCTCGATGCAGGACCGCATGAACCGGATCTGGGGCACCATGTACGACCGTGGCCGTGAGGACGTCTCCGGCCACGGCGCCTGGCTCCCGCCGGTCGACATCTACGAGACCGCCGACAAGGAGATCGTGCTGAAGGCGGAGCTCGCCGGGCTGAAGCGGGACGCGATCGATCTCACGGTCGAGAACAACACGCTGACGATCCGCGGACAGCGGCAGCCGGACGAAGCGGCGGCCGACGCGCAGTTCCATCGCAGCGAGCGCGTGTTCGGCGCGTTCTCGCGCTCGTTCACGCTGCCCAATACCGTCGACGCCGCGAAGGTGAAGGCGGAGTATCGGGACGGCGTGCTGACGGTGCGGCTGCCGCGACGGGAGGAGACGCGCCCGCGGCAGATCGCGGTCGACGTGCAGGGGTAGTAAACTACCCGCATGGCTGATACGGACCTCCACGGCGTAGAACCAGTCGAGGAAGCGGCCGATCAATCGTCGGCGCCGATCACGAGCCGCTTTCTGTTCGTTGACGTCGCCGCGCAGCGCGCCAAGCAGTTGCGGCGCGGCGCGCTGCCCCGGGTCGAACGCCATGCGGCGGGGCCGCACAAGCTCGAACGCCTGGCGATGGAGGAGGTCCGGCGCCAGGTCGTTCAATACACGCTGCCGACCGGCTACGACGGCAAGGGCGGCAATCCCTGAGGCGGAACTTCCCGGCCCACCCTTCGTAAATCGGCGTAGGAGCTGATTCGATGGGAGCTGTGCTTGCGCTCGGCTTTCTCGCCTTCACCGGCGTCTTCGTGGCGGCCACGGTCATGACGCTGGCCTTCGTGCTCAAAATGATCCTGCGGCTCGTGCTGCTGCCGCTGCTGCTGGTCAAGTTCCTCGTGATGGGCCTGCTGATGCTGATCGTCGGCCCGATCGTGGCGGTGGTCGGCCTGCTCGTGATTGGCGTGCTCGCCCTCGCCTTCGCGCTGCCGCTGCTGCCCCTGCTCGCGGTCGTCGCGCTCGTCTGGTTCCTCGCCAGGTCTAATCGGCGTCCGGCCGTGGCATAGGCAGCCGCCGCTCCAGCGCCGCGGCCGCGCGCACCAGCGCGGCCTCGTCGAACGGCCGCGCCGTCAGCTGCAATCCCACCGGCAACCGTTCCTTCGACAGTCCAACCGGCACGCTGATCGCCGGCAGGCCGGCAAGGTTGGCCGCCGCCGTGAACACGTCCGACAAATACATCTGCAGCGGATCCTCGGTGCGCTCGCCGAGCCTGAACGCCACCGTCGGCGTCGTCGGCACCGCGACGAGATCGACGCGGGCGAAGGCCTCGTCGTAGTCGCGTCGGATCAGCGTCCGCACCTTCTGGGCCTTCAGGTAATAGGCGTCGTAATACCCGGCGCTCAACACGAACGTGCCGATCATGATCCGCCGCTTCGCTTCGGCGCCGAACCGGGCGCGCGTGCGGTAGTAGGTCTCGGTCAGCGTCGGCGCCTCGACGCGCTCGCCGTAGCGCACGCCGTCGAAGCGCGCCAGGTTGGAGCTGGCCTCGGCATTGGCGACCAGGTAGTAGACCGGGATCGCCAGCGAGGCGTGCGGCAGCGCGATGTCGGTGATGACGGCGCCGGCGCGCGCGAGCTCGCCCAACGAGGCGTTGAAGGCGTCGAGCACCGCCGGTTCCACGCCGTCCTGCAGCAACGCGCGAGCGACGCCGATGCGGACGCCGGACAGATCGTCGGACAGCGCCTCGCGGTAGTCCGGCACGGGACGGTTCGCGGACGTCGCATCGCGGCCATCGTGGCCGGCAATCACCCCGAGCAGGGTCGCGAGATCGTCCGCCGAGCGCGCGAACGGGCCGATCTGATCGAGCGACGATCCGAATGCGATCAGCCCGTAGCGCGACACCCGCCCGTACGTGGTCTTGAGGCCGAGCACGCCGCAGAGGGCGGCCGGCTGGCGGATCGATCCGCCGGTCTCCGATCCCAGCGCAAGCGGCACCATGCCGGCGGCGACGGCCGCCGCCGACCCGCCGCTCGATCCGCCGGGAATGCGATCGTGCGCCCATGGATTGCGCGTCGGCCCGAACGCGGAATGCTCCGTCGACGAGCCCATCGCGAACTCGTCACAGTTGGTCTTGCCGATGATCACGGCGCCGGCGCGCTCGAGCCGCTCGACGACGCCGGCCGAGTAGGGGGGCACGTAATGCTCGAGCAGGCGCGAGGCCGCGGTCGTGCGAACCCCGGCGGTGCAGATGTTGTCCTTCAGCGCGACCGGCACGCCGAGCAGCGGGGCACTGGCCGGCGGATCGCGATCGAGACGCGCGGCGCGCTCGAGGGCGCCGCGATCGTCCACGTGCAGGAACGCGTGCAGCGCACCGTCGAGCCGGCCGATCCGATCGAGCGCGTCGCGGCACACCTCCACGGCCGAGACGTCGCGCGCGGCGACGGCGGCGCGAATGGCGGAGGCGGTGCGCGGGATCGTCACGAGCCCAGCACCCGTGGTACTTTGAAGAGTCCGGCCGCGGGATCGGCCGCCGGCGCTTCGCCGAGCAGCAGGTCACGCGGCAGCGATCCGGCCGGCTGGTCGTCGCGGAACACCGTCTCCGACGGCGTGGTCACCGACGCGGCGGGGACGTTCGACGTGTCGACCTGCTGGATCTGGTCGGCGTAGCCGAGGATGTTCGTGAGCTGTGCGGCAAACAGCGTCACTTCCTCGGCGGTGAGTTCCAGGCGCGCCAGCGCGGCGATGCGCTCGACGTCGGCGCGAGTGAGGACTTCAGACATGCGCACCGATTCTATCCGTCCCGCCGCGGTTGCGGGCAGCTGGTATCCCGGCACGCGCGGCGCGCTGGAGCGCGACGTCGACGGCTACCTGGAGGCGGTCGGCCCGGACGCGCTTCCACGGGGACGGCTCGACGCCGTCATCGCGCCGCACGCCGGCTTGATGTTCTCCGGCCCGGTCGGCGCCTACTCCTACAAGGCGGCGGACGCGATGGGCGTGCACGACACGATCGTCCTGGTCGGGCCGTCGCATTTCGCGGCGTTCGACGGCGTCGCGCTGTATCCGTCCGGCGCGTTCGAGACGCCGCTCGGCAACGTGGCGATCGACGAGAGCCTCGGCGCGGAGCTGGCGGCCGCGTCGCCGATCGTGCAGCCGCTGCCGGCGGCGCACCGGCGCGAGCATTCGCTCGAGATGCAGTTGCCGTTCATCAAGAGGCTGCTGCCCGGCGCCGCGATCGTGCCGCTGCTCATGGGCTTCCAGACGCGCGAGACCATCGAGGCGCTCGCCGCGGCGCTCGGGCGCGTCGCGCCCGGCCGCCGCCTGCTGCTGGTGGCGAGCACCGACCTCTCGCACTACTTCGACGCGCAGACGGCGCGGAAGCTGGACGCGCGGGTGCAGGACTGCGTCGAGGCCTTCGACGCGTCGCGGCTGCTGGAGGTCTTCGAGCAGTACCCCGAAGTGGAACGTGGACGCTACGTCGCCTGCGGCGGCGGACCGGCGATCGCCGTCATGCTGGCGGCGCGCGCGCGCGGCGCCGAAGACGCCCGCGTGTTGAAGTACATGCACTCCGGCGAGATCTCGGGCGACAACAGCGGCGTCGTCGGCTACCTCTCCGGTGCTTTCGGATCCTTCACCGATGTTCACTGAAGCGCAGCAGCGGGCGCTCGTCGAGATCGCGCGCGACGCCGTCGCGGAACACGTGGCCGGCCGCACGGGAGGCACGCCGCGCGTCGAGGACCTGCCCGAGGCCAGCGGCGCGTTCGTCACGCTGAAGAAGAAGGGAGAGCTGCGCGGCTGCATCGGCACGCTCGAGTGCCGCGCGCCGCTCGCCGAGGAAGTCGCGCGCGTCGCGGTCTGCGCGGCGCGGGAAGATCCGCGCTTCGAGCCGGTCCGCGCCTCGGAGCTGGACGAGATCGACGTGGAAGTGTCGGTGCTCGGGCCGCTCGAGGAAATCGATCCGTTCGATCCCGCGGCGATCGTCGTCGGTGTGCACGGCCTGGTCGTCGAGCGCGGCTACCGTCGCGGCCTGCTGCTGCCGCAGGTGGCGACGGAGTTGAACTGGGATCGCGAAACCTTCCTGGCGCACACCTGCCTGAAGGCCGGCCTGCCGGCCGACGCCTGGCGCGGCGGCGCGAAAGTCTACCGTTTCGCCGCCGAAGTCTTCGGCGACTGAATCAGCCGGCGCAAGGCGTCGAGGTTCATCCGGTCGAGCGGATCGATGTCGCTCAGCCTCCGGCTCTGCGGCGTGTCGAGCTTCGGCGTCTCCAGCAGCATCGGCAGCTTCGCGAAGCGCGGATCGTTGACGATGCGGCGGAACGGCGCCAGGCCGAGGCATCCCTTGCCGATGTGCTCGTGGCGGTCGACGCGGCTCATGCACGGCTTTTTCGAGTCGTTCATGTGGAACGCCTTCAAGCGTGAGAAGCCGACGATCGCGCCGAACTGCCGGAAGGTGTCCTGGTAGCCCTGCTCCGAGCAGATGTCGTACCCGGCCACGAGCAGGTGGCAGGTGTCGAGGCAGACGCCGAGCCGCGGCGAGCCGCCGAGCAGGTCGATGATCTCGGCGAGGTGCTCGAAGCGATGCCCGAGGTTCGTGCCCTGGCCGGCGGTGTGCTCGAGCAGGATCCGCGTCCTGCCGTCGGGTCGCGACGCCAGGATCTCGGCGAGACCGTCGGCAATCAGCCGCAGCCCGCCCTTCTCGGTCCCCGACGTGTAGGAGCCCGGGTGCATCACCAGGCCATCGAGCCCGAGCGCCTCGGCGCGATCGAGTTCGTCGCGCAGCGAGTCGATCGATCGCCGGCGCAGCGCGGGATCGGCGGCGGCGAGGTTGATCAAGTAGCTGTTGTGCGCGACGACGGGGCGGATCTTCGTCTGCCGGACGCGCCGCTTGAACAGCGCGATTTCCTCTGGAGGCAGCTCCCGCGCGCGCCACTGCCCGGCTGACTTCGTGAAGATCTGCAGCGCCTCGCAGCCGCTGGCTTCCGCGCGATCGACGGCGCGCGGCAGGCCGCCGGCGATGGACAGGTGTGCGCCGAGACGAGGCATCAAAGAATGCTACCCTGTCCGATCATGCGCAAGGCACTCGTCGCGGCGACAGCCGCGCTCGCCGTCCTGGCGATCCAGCCGGCACGGCTGGACGCGTGGGGCTTCACCGGCCACAAGTTCATCACCGATCGCGCGATCGATCTGCTGCCGCCCGAGATCCGGCCGTTCTTCCAGAAGTACCGCACGACGGTGGTCGAGCATTCGATCGATCCCGACACCTATCGCACGATCGGGTTCGTCGAGGAGCCGCCGCGCCACTTCCTCGACATGGACGCCTACGGGCCGTTCCCGTTCAAGGAACTGCCGCACGACTACGCGCAGGCGGTGGCGGTGCGCGGCCAGGACTTCGTCATCCAGCAGGGGACCGTGCCGTGGCGCGCCGAGGAGATCTACGCCAAGCTGCGCGAGGCGTTCACGCAGCTCGGCACGCGCGATTACGCCCGCGACAACGTGAAGCTGTTCTCCTCGGTGCTGGCGCATTACACCGGCGACTCGTTCCAGCCGCTGCACGCCTGCGTCAACTACGACGGCCAGAAGACGAACCAGCAGGGGATTCACGCGCGGTTCGAGACGGTGCTCTTCGACATGTACCAGGACAAGCTGAAGATCGCGCCGCCGCCGGTCGCGCCGATTGCCAACGCCCGCGAGTTCGTGTTCGCGACGCTCAGCGACAGCTTCCAGCAGGTCGAGCCGATTCTCGCCGCCGACCGCGACGCGGTGAAGGGGCGGACGGACTACGACGCGGGCTACTTCGCGCAGATGTTCGAGAAGACGGGGCCGATCATGGAGAAGCGGATCTCGGGTGCGATCTCCGGCGTGGCCTCGCTCATCACCTCGGCGTGGATCGACGCGGGCCGGCCGGCGCTGCCCGCCGACGAGCCGCCTCGTCCGCCGCGTCCGATCCGCCGTTGATGGCACCCGGCTTGCTTTGAACGGCGCAGGAGGTCGGATGCTCTGGACCATTGTCGTTCTTCTGCTGGTTTTGTGGCTCCTTGGTTTCACGATGCACGTCGCCGGCGGGCTGATTCACATCCTGCTGGTCGTGGCGCTGGTCGTGATCGTGTTCCGGTTGCTCACCGGACGCCGGGTGTGAGCCGGTCCATCGCGTACACTTAACGCGATGGACGTGTTTCTCGTACCGGTCGCGCCCGATCGGTACGAGCTGTATTGCGAAGAGCACGACGAGCCGACGGCCGGAGCCGACGCGGCGCCGCCGCGCGGCTTCTTCCGCCGCATCGCGCATCGGGTCAGCCAGCAGCTCGACGAGGCCGAACGGCAGCGCCGGCACGGGCCGCCGGCCGACGAGGCGCCGCGCTCGTTCTTCGGCCGCGTGCAGGCGCGGTTGATGCGGTGGGTCGCCGAGTGGATCGCGGAGCAGCGCCTGCTCTGGCAACTTCGCAAGAAAGTCGCGGCGTGCCTGGTCTATCCCGACGACGTCAGCGAAGCGCACGCGCGTCAGCTGCTGCGGCGCTCGCTGCAGCGCGACTGGGAGCGCCATCGCTTCTGGATGATCGTCGACAGTCTCGGCCTGATTGGATCGGCGCTGCTGATCATCCTCCCCGGCCCCAACGTCATCGGCTACTACTTCCTGGTGCGGACCGGCGGCCACTACTTCTCGCTGCGCGGCGCGCGGCGCGGGCTGGTCACCGTGGACTGGTCGGTGCAGGCGAGCCCCGCGCTCGCCACGCTGCGATCGCTGGTCAACGATCCGCCGGACGCGCGCGAGGAGCGGGTCCGCGCCGTCGCCGACACGCTGCGCCTCGAGCACTTCGCCAGCTTCTTCCAGCGCTCGGCCACTCCGTAGTCGGCAGTCGGCAGTTGGCAGTTGCCAGTTGGTAAAAAACGAGAACCTGGCAGACTGAAGACCGCAGACGTCAAACCGCAGACGTCAAACCGCAAACCGCAAACCGCAAACCGCAAACCGCAAACGGTATACTCCCGTCGTTGAGACTCACAGACATCGCGGAACGCCTCGAGTGCCGGCTCGAAGGTGACGGCGAGATCGACATCCAGGGCGTGGCGGGCATCGAGCAGGCGCGCCCCGGCGACCTGACCTTCTTCGTCAATCCGAAATACGCCGCGCAGCTGCGCCAGACCCGGGCGTCGGCGGTGATCCTCGGCGAGCGCGCCGAGGCCGCGCCGTGCGCGATGCTGCGCGCGGCGAACCCGTACTTCGCCTTCGCGCGCGCCGTGGAGCTGTTCTCGCCGCGCCCGTCGCAGGCCAGGGGCATCCACCGCCTCGCCGACGTCGCCGCCTCCGCCAGCCTCGGTGCCGACGTCTCGATCGGCGCGTTCGTCAGCATCGGCGAAGGGGTGCGGATCGGCGCGCGGACGATCGTCTATCCGCACGTCGTCCTCGGCGACGGCGCCATCGTCGGCGACGACTGCGTGCTGCACGCGCGCGTCTCGGTGCGCGAGCGCGTCACCCTCGGCCACCGCGTGGTCGTGCAGGACGGCGCGGTGATCGGCAGCGACGGCTTTGGCTTCGCGCAGCGCGCCGACGGCACGCACCACAAGATCCCGCAGATTGGCGGCGTGGTGATCGAAGACGACGTGGAGATCGGCGCCAACACCGCGATCGATCGCCCGGCCGTCGGCGAGACACGCATCGGCGCCGGGACGAAGATCGACAACCTGGTGCAGATCGCGCACGGCGTGAAGATCGGGCGGGACACGCTGCTGGCCGCGCAGGTGGGCATCGCCGGCAGCACGACGCTCGAGGACCGCGTCACCCTGGCCGGCCAGGTCGGCGTCGCCGGGCACCTGACGCTCGGCACGGGCGTCGTCGCGACGGCGCAGACCGGCATCCCCAACTCGGTCGAGGCCGGTTCGTTCGTCTCGGGCTATCCCGCGATCCCGAACCGCGACTGGCTCAAGTCGTCGGCGGTGTTTCGCAAGCTGCCGGAGCTCAGGAAGGCCCTGTCCGATCTCGAGCGGCGTCTCGCCGCCCTCGAAGAGAAGATGGGATAATCGACAGCCCATGGCATTCGCCCCAGGATTCCGGCGCGCGGCGGCGTCGGCTCTCATCGCCTCGGCCGTGCTCCTGGCGCCGCCGACGCACGCAGCGGTCCGTCCTCCGCGCCTCGACTACACGATGACGACGCTGCCCAACGGCATGACGGTGGTCTTCCTGGAGGACCACTCGACGCCGATCGTGCACCTCCAGATGTGGTACCACGTCGGCTCGAAGAACGAGCGCCCGGGGCGGACCGGCTTCGCGCACTTCTTCGAGCACATGATGTTCAAGGGCTCGAAGAACGTCGAGGCCGAGGGGCATCCGTCGTACATCTCGAGCGTCGGCGGGCAGAGCAACGCCTACACCAACGAAGACGCGACGGTGTTCTGGGAGACGGTGCCGTCGCAGTACCTGCCGCTGGTCCTCTGGCTCGAGGCCGATCGCCTGGCCTCGCTGCGCATCGACGAGAAGGTGTTCAAGACCGAGCGCGAGGTGGTGAAGGAAGAGCGCCGCATGCGCATCGAGAACCAGCCGTACGGCCGGCTGCAGGAGATCATCGCGGAGCAGGCGTTCACGGTACATCCCTATAAACACCCGGTGATCGGCAGCATGCAGGATCTCGACGCGGCGTCGGTGGACGACGTCCGCGAGTTCTTCCGCACCTACTACGTCCCCGGCAACGCGACGGCGGTGCTGGTCGGCGACTTCGATCCGAAGGAAGCGCTCGCGCTGGTGACGCAGTATCTCGGCCGCGTGCCGGCCTCCGACAAGCCGGTGCCGCGCGACATCCCGAAGGAGCCGCCGCAGACGAAGGAGAAGCGCGTCACGCTGCAGGAGGACTGGCCGCTGCCGGCCGTGGTGGTGGCGCACCACATCACCTACGACGGCAATCCCGACTCGTACCCGCTGCACGTGGCGTCGAAGATCCTCTCGGACGGCCAGAGCTCGCGCATCTATCGCAAGCTGGTCTACGAGACCGGCATCGCGCTGGCGGCGTTCGGCGGCGGCAACATCATCGAAGATCCGAACCTGTTCTTCGCCGTCGCGATCGTGCAGCCTGGGCACACGACGGAGGAGGCGGAGAAGGCACTCATCGCCGAGCTCGATCGGCTGCGGCGGGAGCCGGTGTCGGCGGCGGAGCTGCAGCAGGCCAAGAACCAGTTCGCGCGCGACTACATCCTCGGCCGCGAGACCGATCAGAACAAGGCCGAAGTCCTCGGCCATGCCGTCGTCATCCACAACGACATCAAGACGGCGGACGCCGAGTTCGAGATCTTCCAGAACCTGACCGCGGCCGACGTGCAGCGCGTGGCGAAGACCTACTTCACGCCCGAGAATCGTCTCGTGCTGACGATCCTTCCCAAGGGCTCGAAGGGAGGGGCGCGGTGAACCGAACGCTCGTTGCGTTCGTCGTCATGCTCGGTCTCTGTCCACCGGCGGTTGCGCAAACCAAGAACTGGCCGTCCGAGCGGCCGCCGCGGCCGCTGGCGGAGCACGAGGTCAAGTTCCCGCCCTACGCGGTGAAGACGCTGGCCAACGGGCTGCAGGTGATCGCGGTGTCGCACCACGAGCAGCCGGTGGTCAGCCTGCGGCTGATCGTCCGCGCCGGCTCGGCGCAGGACCCGGAGAACAAGCCGGGTGTCGCGGCGCTGGCCGCGACGCTGCTGGACCAGGGTACGACGTCGAGATCGGCGGAGCAGATCGCGACCGCGATCGATTCGATCGGCGGCGCGCTCGGCGTCGGCGCCGGCACCGATCTCAGCTTCGTCAACGCGGTCGTGATGAAGGACAGCCTGAGCTTCGCGCTCGACCTCGTCGCCGACGTGGCCCAGCATCCGGCATTCGCGCGCGAGGAGATCGAGCGGCAGCGCCAGCAGTCGCTCTCCGGTATGCGCGTGAGCTACGAGGATCCCGAGTTCATCGCCAACGCCGTGTTCGATCGGCTGGTCTACGGCCCGCATCCCTACGGGCGGCCGCAGTCGGGCACGCCCGAGACGCTCGCGGCGATCACCCGCGACGACCTGGTTGCCTTTCACAAGCAGTGGTTCGGCGCCAACAACGCGATCCTGGCGATCGTCGGCGACGTCGGCGCGGAAGAGGCCTTTGCCGGCGCCGAGCGCGCCTTCGGCAAGTGGGGCGGCGCCGCCGCGGAACCCATCAAGGCCGTCGACCCTCCTGCGCCCGCGCGGCGCGTCATCGTCATCGACAAGCCGGGCTCGGTGCAGACCGAGATCCGCGTCGGCAACCTCGCGATAGCGCGCAAGAACGACGACTTCATGGCGCTCGATCTCGCCACCAACGTCCTCGGCGGGGAAGGGGCGAACCGTCTCTACCGCGTGCTGCGATCCGAGCGCGGCCTCACCTACGGCGCCGCCGCGGACTTCAACGCCCTCAAGCAATCGGGCGACATCGTCGCGCAGACCAACACGCGATCGGAGACGACCGGCGAGACGCTGCGGCTGATGGTGGACGAGGTGTGGAAGCTGATCCGCGATCGGGTCGGCGACCGCGAGCTGGAAGGGGCGCAGGACTACCTGACCGGCGCGTTCCCGCTGACCATCGAGACGCCGAGCCAGATCGCGCTGCAGATCCTCAACGCCGTTTTCTTCGGCCTGAACCTGAACGAGCTCCAGACCTATCGCGAGCGCGTCGATGCAGTCACCGTGGAGGAGGTGCAGCGCGTGGCGCGCAACTACCTGCATCCGGATCGGCTGACGGTGGTGCTGGTCGGCGACGCGTCGGCCTTCCTCAAACAACTGCCCGGCGCCGGCTTCGACAAGTTCGAGGTGATTCCGCTGGCCGATCTGGACCTGTCCTCGCCCGATCTGCGGCGCAAGCCGGCGGCGGGGCGCGGCCTGATCCGGCCGGTCTCCTCCGTCATGCCGGCGCCGAGCGCCAGCGAGGTGCCGATGCAGTCGAACTCCGCGAAGGCGCTGCTCGACCGGGCGATCGCCGCGAAGGGCGGGCTCGCGAAGTTGAAAGCGATCCGCACGGTGCGCGCCGAAGGCACGATGACGGCGCCGTCGATCCGCGGGCCGATCCCGTTCTCCGTCGTGACCTCGATCGAGTACCCGGATCGCTTCCGCGTGGACGCCGAGACGCCTGCCGGCACGGTCACGCAGGTCTACGCCGACGGGCGCTACTGGATCCAGGACGCGCGCGGCACGAACGAGCTGCCGGAGAGCGCGCGCGGGCAGATCCAGGGGAACGTGCAGCGCGACATCGTCCGCGTCCTCGTCGGCGCGTCCGCCGGCAGCCTGATCGTCCGCGAGGTGGACGCCGACGAGCCGTCGCAGGCGGCGCTCGAAGTGTCCGGCGGCGGCATGAGCCCGCTGACGCTGCTGGTCAACCGCGACAACGGGCTGATCGAGAAGGCGCGCTACGTCGTGGACCCCGACGGCCGCAGCGAAGAGATCTACAGCGACTATCGCAACGTGGAAGGCATCCAGGTGCCGTTCCATACCGTGGTCCGCCGCGCCGGCGTGCCGGCGATCGAGCGGGACGTCCGGAAGATCCACTTCAACGTCACGCTCCCGGCCGGGCTGTTCGTCAAGCCGAGCTGACGCGCGCGTGACCGCCCGTTCCGCCTCCAGCCCGCGCGAGCCCCTGCGCGTGATGATCTCGTGCGGCGAGCCGTCGGGCGATCTCTACGCCGGGGCGCTGGCCTCGGAAATCCTGAAACTCGAGCCCGACGCCGAGATCAGCGGCTTCGGCAGCGAGCGGCTGCGATCGGCCGGCGCCTCGCTGGTCCGCGACTTCAAGGGGCTGTCGGTCACCGGGCTGACGGAAGCGCTGCGCGTCATCCCGCGGTCCTGGCAGAACTACCGCGCCCTGGTGCGCGCCGCGGAGGCGCAGCCGCCGCACGTCTTCGTCCCGATCGACTTTCCGGATTTCAACTTCTTCGTCGCGCGCGCGCTGCACAAGCGCGGCATCCCGATCGTGTACTACATCAGCCCGCAGCTCTGGGCGTGGCGGCGCGGCCGCTTGAACACGATGAAGCGCGTCGTCGATCGCGTCCTCGTGATCTTCCCCTTCGAGGCCCCCTTCTACGAGCAGGCGGGTGTGCCGGTGACGTTCGTCGGGCATCCCCTCCTCGAGCTGACCGGGCCGGACGTTCCGCGCGAGACGTTCTTGCGCGGCCACGGCCTCGACCCGGCGCGGCCCGTCGTGGCGATGCTGCCGGGCAGCCGGCGCAACGAGCTGCACACGATCCTGCCCGACCTGGTGCGCACGGCGGGGCTGATCGCCGCGCGCGTGCCGGCGGCGCAGTTCGTCATCGCACGGGCGCCGCACCTCGACGAGGACCTGTTCGCGCCGCTCGACGCGTGGCCGGCCGGCGCGGCACGGCCGATCGTCGTCGAGGGTCAGACCGACGCGGTGCTGGCGAGCGCCGACGTCGCGGTCGTCGCGTCCGGCACCGTCACCGTGCAGGCGGCGCTGCACGGCTGCCCGATGGTCGTCGTCTACCGCGTCGGTCCGCTTACCTACACGCTGGGCAAGCCGCTCGTTCACGTCGACACCTACGCGATGGTCAATCTCGTCGCCGGGCGCCGCGTCGTCCCCGAGTTGATCCAGGACGCGTTCACACCGGAGGCGGCCGCGGCCGAAGCGCTGCGCGTGCTCACCGATCCTTCGCACGCGGCGCAGGTGAAGGCGGATCTCGCGGAGGTGCGCGCGAAGCTCGGCACCGCGGGCGCGAGCCGCCGCGCGGCCGAGGCGGTCATCGAGATCGCTCGTCACAGAAGCCGAACCGCGGCATCGCGCTGAACTACACTGCGAAGATGCGTCGTTTCGCAGTCTCCGCACTGTTCGTGATCCTCTCGGTTGCCGCGCAGGCAACCGTCCTCCTCCCGATCGAGTTCCGCGAGCTCGTCGCTACTGCGCCGGTGATCGTGCACGGGCACGTCGTCGACGTGCGCAGCGAGTTCGTCGACGGGCGCCGCGCCGTCGAGACGTTCGTCACGATCGAAGCCAGCGATTATTTGAAAGGGAACCTCGGCGACCACGTCACGATCCGCGTGCCCGGGGGCCAGCTCGGGCGGTACCGCACCGTGTTCGTCGGCGCGCCCGAGTTCCGCGAAGGGGACGAGCTGGTGCTCTTCTTGAAGAGCAGCGGCTCGCCGGTGCCCTACATCGTCGGACTCAGCCAGGGTGCGTATCGCGTCGTCGTCGATCAGCGCGGCCGCCACATGGTGACGACACCTGTCGTCATGAGCCGGCAGGAGGGGGCCACCGAGCGCGTCGTGCGCGGCGATCCGGCGCGCCAGCCGATCACCATCGAGGCGTTCCGCGGCGTCGTCAGGGACGTGATCGCGGCGCAGGGGGCCGGCCGATGATCCGCCTTCGCAGCCTCGTTGTTGCCGCAATGGTCGCGGCCTTCTGTGTCACCGATGTCGGCGCGTATCTCAAGCTGGGGACCAACCTCGGTACCCGGCTCGTGACGCTCAAGTTCAACTCGTTCCCGATTCGCTATTTCGTGACCAATCGCGACGTGCCGGGGGTGACCGCGCAGCAGGCGCAGCAGGCGATCGATCGCGCGTTCGCGACCTGGGCCGGCGTGCCGAACGTGTCGCTGTCGTCGCAGTTCGCCGGCTTCACGGCGGCGACGCCGTCGACCGGCGACGGCATCAACGTGCTCGGCTTCCTGAACCGGGCGGATCTCGACCGCGTCCTCGGCTCGACCTCGTTCACCGTCGACACCACGACCGGAGAAATCCTCGAGTCCGACATCTTCTTCAATTCGACGTTCGCCTGGTCGGTGGCCTCCGGCGGGGAACCCGGGCGGCAGGACTTCGAGTCGATCGCGCTGCACGAAATCGGGCACCTGCTCGGCCTCGGCCACTCGATGATCGGCGAAACCGAGCTGATCGGCGGAGGACGGCGGGTGTTGAGCGCGGAGGCGGTGATGTTCCCGATCGCCTTCGCCGCGGGGACGCTCAATCGCGCGCCGCGCGCCGACGACATCGCCGGCATCTCCGACATCTACGGCAACGACACGTTCCGCCGCGCGACCGGCAGCATCACCGGCCGCGTGACCAAGAACGGCACCGGCGTGCTCGGCGCGCACATCATCGCGTTCAACCCGGCGACGGGAAAATTGATCGCCGGATTCAGCCTTTCGAACGACGGCACCTTCGTCGTCGCCGGGCTCGAGCCGGGGCCGCACGTGGTACGCGTCGAGCCGTTGGACGATGGCGACATCAACAGCTTCCTCGATCCCGCGAACGTCGACATCAACTTCAAGCCTGCCTTCTACAACAAGCTCGTCACGGTTCCGCGCGGCAGCACGGCGGCCAGCATCGAGCTGAAAGTGGTGCCGAAGTGAAGGCCGCGATCGCGCTTCTGGTGCTGCTCGCAATGCCGGCGCTCGCCTCGGCGCAGCCTTACATCGGCAGCAACGGTCCGCAGAAGGGGAACGTCGAGTTCAGCGGCGCCGCGGCATGGACGGGCGGCTACGATGCGGGAGACGCCGCGGCGCTCGAAACCCGCAATACGACCACCGGCAGCGGCCCGCTGACGCTGTTCAACGTCAGCGGCGACGTGAGGAGCGCGCCGGGCGTCGAAGCGCGCATCGGCTTCTTCCTGACGCCGCGGCTGTCTGCCGAGGCACTCTTCCAGTACACGCGCCCCGTGCTGCACGCCAACCTGAGCGACGATTTCGAGGGGGCGACCGGCAGCGACGCGGATGAAACCGTGTCGTCATTTCTGTTCGGCGGCTCGATGCTCTATCACTTCGGCTCCGGCCGGTTCATGCCGTTCGTGCTCGGCGGCGCGGCGGCGCTGCGGCAGGTGCACGAAGACAGCTCCGAGATGGTGAGCGGCCTCGAGATCCACGGCGGCGGCGGCGTCAAATGGTGGTTCAACAGCAGCGGCCGCGGGTTCGGCCTGCGCGCGGATGCGCTGCTGTCTTCACGGAGCGAGAGCGTCGGCTTCGAGGAGAAGCGGAGGGTCGTGCCAACCGTGGCCGGCGGCGTCACCTACGTATTCTGATCCGCCGAGCGCCGCGTCCCATTCTTCTCGCTGCCCCGCGAGAGATCGGTGTTTTCCACCGTCGAGTTGTCGGACGTGCGCTCGGTGTCGTTCATCAGGCCTCGTCGTCCAGCCGACTTTCAAACGATGTACCGCTGCGATACAGTCGCGCTCATGACCGGCCCGGCCGCGGCGATCCAGATGCGCGGCGTCCACGTGACGCGCGGCGCCGCCGGCGAGGTCCTGCGCGGCCTCGACCTCGACGTGGCGGCTGGAGAGACGCTCGCGCTCGTCGGGCGCAGCGGCGCCGGCAAGAGCACGCTGCTGAAACTGGTCAACGGCCTGATCGTGCCCGCCAGCGGAACGGTCGTGGTCGAGGGACGCGACACGCGAAAGTGGAATCCCTTCGAGCTGCGCCGCCGGATTGGCTACGTCCTGCAGGACGTAGGGCTCTTCCCCCATATGACCGTCGCGGCTAATATCGGCGTCGTGCCGCGCCTGCTCGGCTGGGACGCCGCGCGCATCGACGCGCGCGTGGTGGAAATGCTGCGGCTCGTCGGTCTTGCCCCCGAGACCTACGCGGAGCGCCCCGCGCAGGAGTTGTCCGGCGGCCAGCGCCAGCGCGTCGGCGTGGCACGCGCGCTTGCCGCGGATCCGCCGATCCTGCTCATGGACGAGCCGTTCGGCGCTCTCGACCCGGTCACGCGGGCCGAGCTGCACCGTGAGTTCCGCCGCATCCAGTCCGCGATCCGCAAGACCGTGATGATCGTGACGCACGACATGGCCGAGGCGTTTGCGCTGGCGTCACGCGTCGGGGTCCTCGACGAAGGGGTCATCGCCCAGATCGCGCCGCCGCGTGAGCTGGCGCGCACCACGGATCCCCGTGTCCGGCCGCTGCTCGAGCCGCTGCTCGAATCGCACGCGCTGCTTTCATGACCCTGCTGCGATTTCTCGGCGAGCACCGCGCCGAGTTCCTGGGCCTGCTGCTGCAGCACATCCTGCTGGTCGGCGCCTCGACCGCCGCCGCGATCGCGATCGGCGTTCCCGTCGGCGTGCTCGCCGCGCGGCGCCCGCGTGTGGGCGCGCCGATCGTCTGGCTGGCCAACGTGGTGCAGACGATTCCGAGCCTCGCGATGTTCGGCTTCCTGCTGCCGCTGCCGCTGGTCGGCGGGCTCGGCGCGCGCGTCGCGATCCTCGTCTTGATCCTCTACGCGCTGCTGCCGATCGTGAGGACGACGGTGGCGGGGATTCGTGGCGTGGACGGCACGCTGGTCGAAGCGGGGACCGCGATGGGCATGACGCCGCGCCAGTTGCTGTGGCAGGTCGAGCTGCCGCTGGCCCTGCCGTCGATCGTCGCCGGCATCCGCGTGGCCGCGGTCATTGGCGTCGGCACCGCCACGATCGCCGCCGCGGTCGGCGCCGGCGGGCTGGGCGAGTACATCTTCCGCGGCCTGTCGATGGTGGATCCGACCGTCATTCTCGCCGGCGCCGTTCCGGCGGCATTGCTCGCGCTCGCGGTGGACGGCGGGCTACTCGCGGCGGAGCGCAGCTTGAGCGGCCGCCGCCGCTCGTGGCGGTCGGCCGCGGTGCTCGGGGCGCTGGTCCTCGCCGGGGTGATCGGCGCGGCCGCGTGGAACAACGTGACCGGCGATTCGCGGCACGCGGTGATCCGCGTCGGCTCGAAGAACTTCACCGAGCAGATCATCCTCGGGGAGCTCATCGCGCAGCAGCTCGAGAGGAGCACCGATCTCACCGTCGAGCGGCGCCTCAATCTCGGCGGCACGTTCATCGCCGATCGCGCGCTGCGGGCGGGCGACATCGACGTCTACGTCGAGTACACCGGCACGGCCGACACCGCGATCTTCAAAAACGCCGTCGAGACCGACCCGGCGCGCGTGCTCGAGCGGGTCCGCCAGCAGTACGCCGCCGCCGGCGTCACGCTGCTGCCGCCGCTCGGGTTCGAGAACACCTTCGCGATCCTCGTCCGCGGAGACGACGCGCGCAAGCTCGGGCTGCAGACGATCGACGACGCGGCCTCGCGGTCGCCGCAGTGGCAGGCCGGGTTCGGCTACGAATTCCTGCAGCGCGCCGACGGCTATCCCGGACTCTCGCGGACGTATGGCCTGCGTTTCCTGGCGGCGCCGAAGGCGATGGACCTGTCGCTCATCTACCGCGCGCTGGCTCAGCGCCAGGTCGACCTGGTGGCCGGCGACGCGACCAGCGGGCTGATTTCCGCCTACGACCTGGTGATGCTGAAGGACAACCGCCACTACTTCCCGCCGTACGACGCGGTCCCGGTGGCGCGCAGCGCGGCCCTGCTGCGCTACCCGGCGGCGCGCGCCGCGCTCGAGGCGCTGGCGGGGCGGATCACGATGGACGACATGCGCCGCATGAACCGGGCGGTGGACGCCGAGCGGCAGGATCCCGCGGCCGTGGCCCGCGCCTTCCTCGCGCAGCTCGCGCCGAAGCGGCCTGCTTGAACAGTAGCCTCTGAGTAAGGGATGATCGGAAGATGGTTTCGCAGAATTCCTTCAACACGCGCGCGACGCTGGCCGTTGGCGGGCAGCGCTACCAGTACTTCAGCCTTCCCGCGCTCGAGAGGGCAGGGTATACCGGCCTGGCGCGGCTGCCATACTCCCTCAAGATCCTCCTCGAGAACCTGCTGCGCCGCGAGGACGGCCGGTTCGTCGATCGGGATGACATCGAAACGCTCGCCGGCTGGGACGTCACGTCGAAGGTGGCGAAGGAAATCGCGTTCATGCCGGCGCGGGTGCTGCTGCAGGACTTCACCGGCGTTCCTGCCGTGGTCGACCTCGCCGCCATGCGCGACGGCGTCGTCCGCCTCGGCGGCGATCCCAGGCGGGTCAACCCGCTGCAGCCCGTCGAGCTCGTCATCGATCACTCCGTCCAGGTCGATCACTTCTCCGAGCGCAATGCCTTCGAGCTGAACGCCGAGCTGGAGTTCTCCCGTAACCGCGAGCGCTACACCTTCCTGCGCTGGGGACAGACCGCGTTCGACAACTTCAAGGTCGTGCCGCCCGACACCGGCATCGTCCACCAGGTCAACCTCGAGTACCTGGCGCGCGTGGTCTTCAGCGAACAGTCGCAGGGAGAGCTCCTCGCCTATCCCGATACGCTCGTCGGCACCGACTCGCACACCACGATGGTCAACGGCCTCGGCGTGGTCGGCTGGGGCGTCGGCGGCATCGAGGCCGAGGCGGCGATGCTCGGCCAGCCGATCTCGATGCTGATCCCGGAAGTGATCGGGTTCCGGTTGACGAACCGTCTGCCCGAAGGGGCAACGGCGACCGACCTCGTGCTCACGATCACCGAACGCCTCCGCAAGCTCGGCGTCGTCGGCAAGTTCGTCGAGTTCTACGGCCCCGGCCTCGAGTTCCTGACGATCGCGGACCGCGCCACGCTCGGCAACATGTCGCCCGAATACGGGGCGACGATCGCCATCTGCCCGATCGACGACATGACGCTCGACTACCTGCGGCTGACGGCGCGCGACGACGCGCGCGTGAAGCTCGTCGAGGCGTACGCGAAAGAGCAGGGGCTCTTCCGCACCGCCGACGCGGCGGATCCGGTCTACACGCAGAGCGCGGAGCTCGATCTCTCGACGGTCGAGCCGAGCCTGGCGGGCCCGAAGCGGCCGCAGGATCGGGTGTCGCTCAATCAGGCGAAGATGAAGTTCCAGCAGGCGCTCGAAGTGATGCTCGCCGAGCGCAAGGCCAAGCCGGCGGCGGCCGAGAAGCCCGGCGAAGCGACCAAGCCGCACGAGACGACGAAGGTCGCGAGCGTCGCGGCGGCGGCGCCGGCGGCCACGGCCGCGGCGCTCGACACGATGGTTCCGGGCATGGAGGGGCTCGAGCACGGGTCGGTGGTGATCGCCGCGATCACGAGCTGCACGAACACCTCGAACCCGAGCGTCATGATCGGCGCCGGCCTGCTCGCGCGCAACGCCCTGCGCCGCGGCCTGAAGACGAAGCCGTGGGTGAAGCCGAGCCTCGCGCCAGGCTCGCTCGTCGTGACCGAGTACCTTCGCGCCGCGGGGCTGCTCGAGCCGCTCGCCGAGCTGGGGTTCAACCTCGTAGGCTACGGCTGCACCACCTGCATCGGCAACAGCGGTCCGCTGCCCGAACCGGTGTCGTCGATCGTCAAGGACAAGAACCTCGTCGTCGCCTCGGTGCTGTCGGGCAACCGCAACTTCGAGGGACGCATCCAGTCGCAGGTGCGTGCGAACTACCTCGCGTCACCGCCGCTGGTCGTCGCCTACGCGATCGCCGGCAAGATGCAGGTCGATCTGACCTGCGAGCCGCTGGGCACGGGCAGCGACGGCCAACCGGTCCATCTGCGCGACATCTGGCCGTCGGAGCGTGAAATCCAGGAAACGATGCTCAAAGCGGTGCGCCAGGAGATGTTCCGCGAGCAGTACTCGCACGTGTTCGACGGGGATCATCGCTGGCGGTCGCTGGGGGTGCCGAAGGGGGAGCGCTTCAACTGGGACGAGAGCTCGACCTACATCCGCAATCCCCCCTTCTTCGAGGGGCTCACGCTCGAGCCGACGCCGCCGAAGGACATCCGCAGCGGGCGCGTCCTCGCCGTCCTCGGCGACAGCGTCACCACCGATCACATCTCGCCGGCGGGATCGATCCCGGCCGACAGCCCCGCGGGCAAGTACCTGATCGCGCACGGCGTCACGCCGCGCGACTTCAACTCCTACGGTGCGCGCCGCGGCAATCACGAAGTGATGATGCGCGGCACGTTCGCCAACA
>Ga0207648_10001593_pt1 | contig 24841 bp, 22 predicted proteins | sample KBSMisM32_FD_184310 | JGI IMG/M metagenome (GOLD analysis project Ga0207648, IMG submission 184310) | Miscanthus rhizosphere microbial communities from Kellogg Biological Station, Michigan, USA - KBS Miscanthus M3-2 (SPAdes) (version 2) | ecosystem: Host-associated > Plants > Roots >... | reverse complement strand
CATCGTCGAGCGCAACATACCGGGCACGTCGCACCGGCCGCTGCCTGCCGATGCCGGCGACCTGTCGCTCGCGCGTCTCGCGCGCCTCGACTCGGCAACCACCGGCGAGAGCGTGCCGGAGGTCGGCAACGACTTGCGCAAGGCGATGCAGGCGCATTGCGGCGTGTTCCGCAACCAGCAGCTGCTGTCCGAAGGTGTCGAGAAGGTGATGGAGCTCGAGCAGCGAGTCCAGCGGACAGCGATCAAGGACCACAGTCGCGTGTTCAATACGGCGCGCGTCGAAGCGCTCGAGCTCGACAACCTCATCGAGACGGCCAAGGCGACGATCGTGTCGGCGGAGGCCCGCCGCGAGTCGCGCGGCGCGCAGGCGCGCAGCGACTATCCGGAGCGCGACGACGTCAACTGGCTGAAGCACACGCTCTGGTATCGGGATGGCAATCGGCTCGAGTACAAGCCCGTGAACATGAAGCCGTTGTCCGTCGACGCATTTCCTCCCAAAGCTCGCACTTACTGATGCTTCGCATATGAGAGCCATACCGCGTTGCTGCTCGCTCGCGATCCTCACGTACGCCGATGTACGTTCCGGTCGCTCGCTCCGCGGCGCCTTGCCTGGCGCTCATCTGCTCGATCAGTGCACTGTCTCAAACGCCCGGAAAACCGCATGAAATTCCGTATCTATCGGTACGACCCCGAACGGGACGAGAAGCCGCGGCTGCAGGATTACGAAGTCGCGCTCGATCCGCACGACCGGATGCTGCTCGACGCACTTATCCGGCTGAAGACGATCGACGACTCGCTGTCGTTCCGGCGCAGCTGCCGCGAAGGGGTCTGCGGCTCGGACGCGATGAACATCAACGGCAAGAACGGTCTCGCGTGCATCACGAACCTGAAGACGCTGAAGGAGCCCGTCGAGCTGCGGCCGCTGCCCGGATTGCCGGTGATCCGCGACCTGATCGTCGACATGAGCCAGTTTTTCAAGCAGTACCACTCGATCAAGCCGTATCTCGTCAACGACACGCCGCCGCCCGAGCGCGAACGGCTGCAGTCGCCGGCGGAACGTGAGGAGCTCGACGGCGTCTACGAATGCATCCTCTGCGCATGCTGCTCGACGTCCTGCCCGTCGTTCTGGTGGAACCCGGACAAGTTCGTGGGTCCTGCCGGACTGCTGCAGGCGTATCGGTTCATCGCCGACAGCCGTGACCGCGATCTCAACGCCCGGCTCGACAACCTCGAGGATCCCTATCGGTTGTTTCGCTGCCATACGATCATGAATTGCGTCGACGTGTGCCCGAAGAACCTCAACCCGACGCTGGCAATCGGCAAGATCAAGGATTTGCTGGTGAAGCGAACGGTGTGACATTCCGATCCGGCACCGCGCAACGACACGAGATGGGTATCCGGCGGCCTGCCGGCGGATGCGGCCCGAATCCCGGCGGTACGCATGGCCATCGATGACGACCGCCTGCGACGGATCCGCTGGCGATGCCGCCGCGGCATGCTGGAGAACGACCTCGTGCTGGCGCGCTTTCTCGACACCTGCGGCGACGTGCTGACCGATGCCGACGTCGCGAGCCTCGACGCGTTGCTCGACATGAGCGACAACGCGCTGTGGGACGTCATCGCCGGGCGCGCCGAGCCCGAAGCGACCCACGCGGCGTTCGTTGCGCGGTTGCGGGCATTGTGAGACGCCCCGATGAGAATTTGAACCGCCGCCCCCATCTGTTGAAGTGAGTCTCGCCCCGCACCCCATTGCCCCGCTCCGAAGGACGCACGATGACCGACCGTACTGCGACGCTTAACTTCTCCGACGGCGCCCAACCCGTCACCTTCCCGATCCTGTCTGGAACGATCGGTCCCGACGTGATCGACATCCGGACGCTGTACGCGAAGACCGGCAAGTTCACGTACGACCCCGGATTCATGTCGACGGCTGCGTGCAGCTCGGCAATCACCTACATCGACGGCGACAAGGGCGAGCTCTTGTACCGCGGCTATCCGATCGAGGAGCTCGCCGTTCGCTGCGACTATCTCGAGACGTGCTACCTGCTGCTCTACGGCGAGCTGCCGAACGTTCGGCAGAAAAAGGACTTCGTCGATCTCGTCACGCGCCACACGATGGTCAACGAGCAGATGCAGTTCTTCATGCGCGGGTTCCGCCGCGATGCCCACCCGATGGCCGTGCTGACGGGCATGGTCGGCGCGATGAGCGCGTTCTATCCGGACTCGATCAACCTGGACGATGCGCATCAGCGCGACATCTCGGCGCACCGGTTGATCGCGAAGATGCCGACGCTGATCGCGATGGCGTACAAGTACTCGGTCGGCCAGCCGTACGTCTATCCGCGCAACGAGCTGTCGTACGCCGCAAACTTCATGCGGATGATGTTCGCCACGCCGTGCGAGGACTACTCGGTCAACGATGTGCTGGTGCGCGCGCTCGACCGAATTTTCATCCTGCACGCCGACCACGAGCAGAACGCGTCGACGTCCACCGTGCGGCTGTGCGCGTCGTCGGGCACGAATCCGTTTGCCGCGATCGCCGCGGGCGTCGCATGCCTGTGGGGGCCCGCGCACGGCGGCGCCAACGAGGCTGCGCTCAACATGCTCTACGACATCCAGTCCCAGGGTGGCATGGCCAAGATCGGCGAGTTCATCGCCAAGGTGAAAGACAAGAACTCGACGGTGCGGTTGATGGGCTTTGGTCACCGCGTGTACAAGAACTACGATCCGCGCGCCAAGCTGATGCGGGAGACGTGCTACGAAGTGCTCGGCGAGCTGGGACTCGGCGACGATCCGCTGTTCAAGCTCGCGATGGGTCTCGAGAAGATCGCGCTCGAGGACGATTATTTCGTGCAGCGCAAGCTGTATCCGAACGTCGACTTCTACTCGGGCATCGTGCAGAAGGCGATCGGCATTCCAGTGCAGCTGTTCACGGCGATATTCGCACTTGCCCGCACCGTCGGCTGGATCGCGCAGCTGAACGAGATGGTGTCCGATCCGGAGTACAAGATCGGGCGGCCGCGGCAGTTGTTCACCGGTGCGACGCGGCGCAGCGTAAAACCCATCTCGGAACGCGGATAGGTCGCGCGCGGGACGGGCGCGGCCGCCCGGACACGTAGCTGAAGGACACATTTATGGGAACGATGCAGGAACTCGAGTCGTCCAGCACGCTGTTCGGCAGCAACGCGCCGTTCGTCGAGGAGCTGTATGAAGCCTACCTCGCCGATCCCGCGACTGTGTCACCCGAGTGGCGCAGCTACTTCGACGAGGTCAAAGGCGACGCGGCGGACGTACCGCACGGCGCCGTCATCGAGTCGTTTCGCGAGCTCGCGCGGAACCGCCGCGTTGCCGGCGCGATGGTCGACGAAACGACCATGCACAAGCAGGTGCTCGTGCTGCGGCTGATCAGCAAGTTCCGCACGCTCGGCATGCTGCACGCCGATCTCGATCCGTTGAAGCGGCAGGAGCCGCAATACATCCCCGACCTCGATCTGCGCACGTACGGCTTCACCGAGGCCGACCTCGACACACCGTTCGACGTCGGCTCGTTCAAGGCCGGCCCGGCGCGGATGCGGCTGCGCGACCTGATCGAAGCGCTGAAGGACACGTACACGCGCACGTTCGGCGCGGAGTACATGTACATCTCCGACACGCCGACGAAGCGGTTCGTACAGGAACGCCTAGAGCCGATCCGCTCGCGCCCGAACTACAGCGCCGACGAGCGCAAGCACATCCTCGAACGGCTCACCGCCGCCGAGACGCTCGAGCGCTACCTGCACACGAAATACGTCGGGCAGAAACGTTTCTCGGGCGAGGGCGGTGACTCGATGATCCCGATGCTCGACCTGATGATCCAGCGCGCGGGTGCCGCCGGTGTCCAGGAAATCGTGCTCGGCATGGCGCATCGCGGCCGGCTCAACGTGCTCGTCAACACGCTCGGGAAGATGCCGAGCGACCTGTTCTCCGAATTCGAAGGCAAGGCCCCGCAGGATCTGCCGGCGGGCGACGTCAAGTATCACCAGGGCTTCTCGTCGGACATCTCGACGCCCGGCGGCCCGGTGCACGTGACGCTCGCGTTCAACCCGTCGCACCTGGAGATCGTCAATCCCGTCGTCGAAGGCAGCGTTCGCGCGCGCCAGCACCGGCGCCACGACCGGCGCGGCGACCAGGTGCTGCCGGTGCTGATCCACGGCGATGCGGCAATCGCCGGCCAGGGTGTGGTGCAGGAATGCCTGAACATGGCCCAGACCCGTGGCTATTACACGGGCGGCACGATCCATGTCGTCATCAACAACCAGATCGGGTTCACCACGTCCGATCCGCGCGACGTTCGCGGCACGCTCTACTGCACCGACGTCGCGAAGATGGTCGAAGCGCCGATCTTCCACGTCAACGGCGACGACCCCGAGGCGTGCCTGCTCGCCACCGAGCTCGCATTCGACTACCGGCAGCGCTTCCACAAGGACGTGTTCATCGACCTCGTCTGCTTTCGTCGGCTTGGCCACAACGAAGCCGACGAGCCGATGATCACCCAGCCGCTGATGTACAAGAAGATCAACCAGCATCCGGGCACACGCAAGCTCTACGCCGATCGCCTCGTCGCGGAGGGTGTGCTGAGCGCCGAGGACGCCGACGCGATGATCGCGACGTACCGCGCGGCAATGGACAAGGGCTATCACACGAACACGACGGTGCTGTCGAACTACAAGCCGCCGTTCATCGTCGACTGGTCGGCGTACAAGGGCCGCCACTGGACCGATCCTGCCGACACGACGGTGCCGATGGCGCGCCTCACCGAGCTCGGCATCAAGGCGACGACGGTGCCGTCCGATTTCAAGCTGCATTCGCGTGTCGAGAAGCTGATGGCCGACCGGCGTGCGATGGTCGAAGGCAAGGTGCCGATCGACTGGGGGATGGGCGAGATCTTCGCGTACGCATCGCTGCTCGACCAGGACTACGGCGTGCGCATTTCGGGTGAGGATGTGGGCCGGGGCACGTTCTCGCACCGGCACGCGGTACTGCACGACCAGAACCGCGAGAAGTGGGATTCGGGGACCTGGGTGCCGCTGCAGCACATCAAGGAGGGGCAGCCCGATTTCGAGATCATCGATTCGGTGCTCACCGAGAACGCGGTCCTCGGCTTCGAATACGGCTACACGACGTCCGAGCCCAACCAGCTCGTCATCTGGGAAGCGCAGTTCGGTGATTTCGCGAACGGTGCGCAGGTTGTCATCGACCAGTTCATCAGCGCCGGTGAAGTGAAGTGGGGGCGCATCTGCGATCTGGTGCTGTTCCTGCCTCATGGCTACGAAGGGCAGGGGCCCGAGCATTCGTCGGCGCGGCCCGAACGCTATCTGCAACTCTGCGCGCAGCACAACATGCAGGTGGTCGTGCCAACGACGCCCGCGCAGACGTTCCACCTGCTGCGCCGGCAGATGATCCGGCTGTTCCGCAAGCCGCTGATCGTCATCACGCCGAAGAGCCTGCTGCGCCACAAGGAAGCGGTGTCGACGCTCGACGACCTTGCGAACGGCCACTTCCAGAACGTCATTCCCGAAGTGGACAAGCTCGATCCGAAGAAGGTGCGTCGCGTCATCGTATGTTCCGGCAAGGTCTACTTCGAGCTGCTGAACTATCGCCGGCAGAGCGGCATCGACGACGTTGCGATCATCCGGCTCGAGCAGCAATATCCGTTTCCGCACGCGGACTACAAGCGCGAGATCGCGACGTACGCGAAGGCGAAGGAAGTGGTCTGGTGCCAGGAGGAGCCGCAGAACCAGGGCGCCTGGTATCGGCTCAACTACTACCTGCGCGCCGACATCGACGAGAAGAAGATGCTGGCGTATGCCGGCCGCCCGGTATCCGCATCGCCGGCCGTCGGCTACGCCGCGAAACACAACGCCGAGCAGAAGCAGCTGATCGAGGATGCGTTCGCCGACAAGCTCAAATCCGGTGAGATGGTGCTCGCGCGGTGACCGGCGAACGCGTGCACGCGCGCCCTTTCTAAGGCCACCGACGTCTACGGTTCGTTAAGAGAGTCGCACGATGAGAATCGAAGTGAAGGTTCCACAGTTGCCCGAGTCGGTCGCCGAAGCGACGCTCGTCAACTGGCACAAAAAGGCCGGTGAGGCCGTCAAGCGCGACGAGAACCTCATCGACATCGAGACGGACAAGGTCGTGCTGGAATTGCCGGCGCCCGGAGACGGCGTGCTGGTGGAGATCACGCGGCCCGACGGATCCACCGTCACCTCCAACGACGTCATCGCAGTCATCGACACGGACGGCAAGTCCGACGGCGTTGCCGGTGCGAAGTCGGCTGCGGCGGCGGTGGCGGCACCCGCGCCCGCCGTAGCGGCGGCGAAGCCCGCCGACAGCGCGACGGCGTTGCCCGCGGCGCGCAAGATGATGGCGGATCAGGGTGTCGATGCCGCGTCGGTTGCAGGAACGGGGCGCGGCGGGCGCATCACGAAGGGCGACGTCGCGCAAGCGGTCACCGCACGCGCACAGCCCGCGGCGCCGGCCGCGCAGCCTGCCGAGCCCAAGCCGCCTGCGCCGAAGCCCGCGCCGGCGGTGCCAACGAATGCGAGCCGCGGCGCGCGTCCCGAGCAGCGCGTGCCGATGTCGCGGCTCCGCGCGCGAATCGCCGAACGCCTCGTGCAGTCGCAGTCGACGGCCGCGATCCTCACGACGTTCAACGAAGTGAACATGCAGCCGGTCATCGACTTGCGCAACCGCTACAAGGATCGCTTCGAGAAGGAGCACGGCGTCAAGCTCGGCTTCATGGGGTTTTTCGTGAAGGCGGCCGTGCACGCGCTGAAGAAGTATCCGCTCGTCAACGCGTCGATCGACGGCGCCGACATCGTCTATCACGGTTACTACGACATCGGCATTGCTGTCGGCAGCCCGCGCGGACTTGTCGTGCCGATCATTCGCGACGCCGACCAACTGTCCGTCGCCGACATCGAGAAGGTGATCGCCGACTTCGGCAAGCGCGCGCAGGAAGGCAAGCTCACCGTCGAGGAACTGACTGGCGGCACGTACACGATCAGCAACGGCGGCGTGTTCGGCTCGATGCTGTCGACGCCGATCATCAACCCGCCGCAGTCGGCGATCCTCGGCGTGCACGCGACGCGCGAGCGCGCGGTCGTCGAGAACGGCCAGGTCGTCGTGCGGCCGATCAACTACCTCGCGCAGTCGTACGACCATCGGATCATCGACGGACGGGAGGCCGTGCTGTCGCTCGTGGCAATCAAGGAAGCGCTCGAGGATCCGGCGCGGTTGCTGCTCGACCTCTAGGCGATGGACGCCCAACCGTCATTCGACGTCGTCGTCATTGGGGGTGGCCCAGGCGGCTATGTCGCCGCCATCCGCTGCGCGCAACTCGGGTTTGCGACCGCGTGCGTCGACGACTGGACGCGCGCAGGCGGCAAGCCGGCGCTCGGCGGCACGTGCACGAACGTCGGCTGCATCCCGTCGAAGGCGCTGCTGCAATCGTCGGAGAACTATGCGCACGCGGGGCACGCATTTGCCGACCACGGCATCGAGATCGAAGGCCTGTCGATCGACGTTGCGAAGATGCTTGCCCGCAAGGATAAGGTCGTTGCACAGAACAACGACGGCATCGCCTACCTGTTCAAGAAGAACAAGATTGCCTTCTTCCACGGACGCGGCGCGTTCACCGGCAAGGATGGCGAGCGGTGGCGGATCGCGATCGAAGGGCCCGGTGCTGCCACGATCGTCGGCAGGCACGTGATCATTGCCACGGGGTCGATGCCACGCGCGTTGCCCGGCGTCGCGTTCGACAACGTGCGCATCCTGGACAATGCGGGCGCGCTCGCCATTCCGGTCGCGCCGAAACGGCTTGGCGTCGTCGGCGCGGGCGTCGTCGGGCTCGAGATGGGCAGTGTCTGGCGGCGTCTTGGCGCGGACGTGACGGTCCTCGAAGCGCTGCCGGCGTTCCTCGGCGCCGCCGACGAGGCGGTTGCGAAGGAGGCCGCGAAGCAGTTTGCGAAGCAGGGTCTCGCGATCAAGCTCGGCGTCAAGATCAATGCCGTGCACGTCGGCAAGGACGACGTCACCGTTGAGTACGCCGATGGCGCCGGTGCTGCGCAGACCGCCGTGTTCGACCGGCTGATCGTCTCGATCGGCCGCGTGCCGCTGACGGCCGGGCTTGGCGCCGACGTGGTGGGCCTGGCACTCGATGCACGCGGCTTCGTGGCCGTCGACGACCTGTGCCGGACCAATCTCGCGAACGTCTGGGCGATCGGTGACGTCGTGCGCGGACCGATGCTCGCGCACAAGGCCGAGGACGAGGGCGTTGCGGTTGCCGAGCGCATCGCCGGTCAGCACGGCCACGTCGACTTCAATACGATACCGTGGGTCATCTACACGTCCCCCGAGATCGCGTGGGTGGGCAAGACCGAGCAGCAATTGAAGCAGGACGGCGTTGCTTATCGCGCCGGGATGTTTCCGTTCGCCGCGAACGGCCGCGCGCGCGCGCTCGGCGATACGACGGGCTTCGTCAAATTCGTCGCCGATGCCGCCACGGACCGGATCCTCGGCATGCATATCATCGGACCCCAGGCGAGCGAGCTGATCGCCGAAGGTGTCGTCGCGATGGAGTTCGGCGCATCGAGCGAGGACATCGCGCGGATCTGCCATGCGCATCCGACGCTGTCCGAGGTGACGCGCGAAGCCGCTCTCGCCGTCGACAACCGCACCCTCAATCTCTGATACGTGCCGCGGACTGAAACGGCCGACCGCTTGACCGAGAAATGATCGGGGCCGATTACCCCGGCCAGATCTCGCGCCGCCATGGCGGCCTCATCGAGTATCTCGAACCGCTGCTCGATCAGCGGCACGCGACGCTCGACCATGCGCAGATCGCAGCACTCGAACGGCTGCAGCAGCTTGCCGACGAGCTGACGGCCTTCGCCGCCGCGCGGAAGTCGACGCTGCGGCGGCTGTTCGCGGCCCCGGAGATCCCGCGCGGCATCTACCTGTGGGGCGGCGTGGGCCGCGGCAAGAGCCTGCTGATGGACAGCTTCTTCGCCGCCGTCGCGATCCGGCGCAAGGCGCGCGTGCATTTCCACGCGTTCATGCGCGACGTGCACGCGTCGCTTGCGGAACTGAAGGACGAGCCCGATCCGCTGGTGAAGGTCGCGCTGCAGATCGCGCAACGCAACCGGCTGTTGTGCTTCGACGAATTCCACGTCAATGACATCGCCGACGCGATGATCCTGGGCCGGCTGCTGTCCGCCCTGTTCGACAACGGCGTCGTCCTCGTGACGACGTCGAACTATCCGCCCGACGAATTGTGGCCGCACGGGCTCCTGCGCGACCGCTTCCTGCCGACCATCGCGCTGATCAAGCAGTGGCTGGACATCGTCGAAGTCGACGCCGGCGTCGACTACAGGCTGCGCGCGCTCGAGCACGTCGAGGCGTTCCACGTGCCTTGCGGCGCAGCGGCCGATGCGGCGATGACCCGGTCTTTCGAAGCGATGCGGGGCGGCCCCGACGAAGACCCGCAACTGATGATCGACGGCCGCCCGCTCTCGGCACGCCGGCGGGCGGGTAGCGTGGTCTGGTTCGACTTCGCCGCGCTCTGCGACGGGCCGCGGTCGCAGCGGGATTACCTGGAGATCGCCCGCCGGTTCGCCGTCGTCCTGGTATCGGATATCCCGCGGATGGGCGTGGAAACCGCCGATCAGGCCCGGCGCTTCACGTTGCTGATCGACATCCTGTACGATCATCGCGTGAAGCTCGTCGCGTCCGCGTCCGCCCCGGCCGACGCGCTATACAGGGAGGGCCACAACGCGCGCGAGTTTCCGCGCACGGTGAGCCGCCTGATGGAGATGCGCACGCACGACTACATCGCGCTGCCGCACGTCACCGATGGTGATGCCGGAGCGCCCGCCGGCTGACTGGAACCGTCCCGCCTTCACGCACAGGAGACTCCGATGCAGACATTCAAGGCCTATCGCACGTTCGAGCAGGACAAGGTCGTGTCGAGTCGTTTCGTCGATTTGTCGCTCGACGATCTCGATGCGGGCGACGTCGTCATCCGCACGAAGTACTCGACGATCAATTACAAGGATGCGCTGTCGTACGGCGGGGCCGGCAAGATCATGCGCAAATTTCCCACCGTCGCCGGCATCGACATGGCGGGCACGGTGGAATCGAGCAACGATCCGCGGTGGAAGCGCGGCGACAAGGTCATCGTCACCGGCTACGACCTCGGCGTCTCGCACGACGGCGGCTACTCCGAATACTGCCGGGTGCCGGCCGACTGGATCGTGCGCCGCCCGGAGAGCATGACGGCGTTCGACGCGATGACGCTCGGCACGGCCGGTTTCACGGCGGCACTGGCGATTCACCTGATGCAGCTCAATGGCCTCGTGCCCGAAAACGGCCCGGTCGCGGTTACCGGCGCAACCGGCGGCGTGGGCTCGGTCGCGATCGAGATCCTCGCGAAACAGGGCCACGACGTCGTCGCGATCACCGGCAAGGCGCGTGAATCCGACTATCTGCGGCGCATCGGCGCGCGCGACGTGATGCTGCGCTCGTCGATCGAGCTCGGCAGCGCCCGGCCGCTCGAAAAGGCGACGTGGGCCGGCGCGGTCGACAACCTGGGCGGCGATCTGCTAGCCTGGCTGCTCGCCACGTCGAAGATCGCCGGGACGGTTGCCGCCGTGGGCCTTGCCGCCGACATGAAGCTCAATACGAGCGTCGCCCCGTTCATCCTGCGCGGCGTGCGGCTGCTGGGCACCGACAGCGCCAATACGCCGATGTCGCTGCGACAGACGCTGTGGAACAAGCTGGCGGTCGAATGGCGCCCCGATCGCGTCCATGACGAGGTGCGGACGATCGATTTCGACGAGTTGCCGACGCACTTCGATGCCTACCTGAAGGGAATGGTGCGCGGCCGCACGGTCGTGCGCGTCGCCGCCGACACGCATCCTTGACGCCGATCGGGGTTTTGCGCCGCAGAAGCCGGTATCGCGCCCGATCGCGCGCCGACCGGCGCACCTTCCGGCCGACACCATGACGAACTACGCCGAGTTTCACCGCCGATCGATCGAGGACCGCGACGCGTTCTGGCGTGACGAGGCCGCGCTGATCGACTGGCAGACGCCGTTCGAGACCGTCCTCGATCACTCGCAGCCGCCGTTCAGCAGATGGTTCGTCGGCGGACGGACGAATCTCTGCCACAACGCTGTCGACCGGCATCTGGCGCAGCGTGCCGAGCAGCCCGCGCTCATCTTCATCTCCACCGAGACCGACCGGACGGCGCAGTACACCTATCGGCAGTTGCACGACGAGGTGAACTGCGTCGCGGCGATGCTGAAGGCGAGCGGCGTGGGCCGCGGCGATCGCGTGCTGATCTACATGCCGATGATCGAAGAGGCGGTGTTCGCGATGCTCGCCTGCGCGCGCATCGGCGCCGTTCATTCGGTCGTGTTCGGCGGCTTCGCGGCGGCGAGCCTCGCCACGCGGATCGACGATGCGCGGCCCGTGCTGCTCGTAACCGCTGACGCGGGAATGCGCAGCGGCAAGGTCATCCCGTACAAGCCGCTGGTCGACGAAGCGCTGCGGATCGCCCGCCATCCGCCACGGCGCGTCATCATCGTCAACCGCGGGCTCGACCGCGATCTCGACATCCAGCGGGGCCGCGACGTCGATTACGCGACGCTGCGTGCCGCGCACGCAGGCGCACGCGTGCCGTGCGAATGGATGGAATCGTCGGCGCCGTCGTACATCCTGTTCACGTCCGGCACGACCGGACTGCCGAAGGGCGTCCAGCGCGACACCGGCGGTTATGCGGTCGCGCTCGCGTCGTCGCTGCGACGGATCTTCTGCCTGGCAGCCGGCGAGCCGATGTTCTGCACGAGCGACATCGGCTGGGTGGTGGGCCATTCGTACATCGTCTACGGACCGCTGATCAACGGCTCGCCAACGATCATGTACGAAGGGCTGCCCATCCGCCCCGATGCGGGCATCTGGTGGAAGATCGTCGAACAGCACAAGGTGAAGACGATGTTCAGCTCGCCGACGGCGATCCGCGTTCTGAAAAAGCAGGACGTCGCGTTCATGCGCCGCCACGACCTCTCGTCGCTGCGCTACCTGTTCCTCGCCGGTGAGCCGCTCGACGAGCCGACGGCGCGCTGGGCGTCGGACGCGCTCGGTGTGGCGATCGTCGACAATTACTGGCAGACGGAATCGGGCTGGCCGATCCTGTCCGCGCAGCTCGGCGTCGAAGACACGCCGCGCAAGTTCGGATCGCCGTCGTTTCCCGTCTACGGCTTCGACGTCAAACTCGTCGATGGCACCACCGGGCACGACGTCGCCGCCGGCGAGAAGGGCGTGCTGACGATCGCGCCGCCGCTGCCGCCGGGGTGCATGACGACCGTCTGGGGCAATGACGCGCGGTTCGTCTCGACGTACTTCGAGACGATTCCCGGCCGGCAGCTTTATTCGACGTTCGACTGGGCGACCCGCGACGCCGATGGGTATTACTTCGTGCTCGGGCGCACCGACGACGTCATCAACGTCGCCGGCCACCGGATTGGCACGCGCGAGATCGAGGAGGCGGTGCAGGCGCACGCAGGCATTGCCGAGGTTGCCGTCGTCGGGATTCACGACGAGCTCAAGGGACAGGTGCCGATCGCGTTTTGCGTCGTCAAGGACGCCTCGCGCGTCGCTGACACAGCGGCCGCCGAGACGATGCGCCGCGAGGTGATGCAGACGGTCGATCGCGAGCTTGGCGCGATCGCGCGGCCGTCGACGGTTTACTTCGTGTCGCTGCTGCCGAAGACGCGCTCCGGAAAGCTGCTGCGCCGGTCGATCCAGGCGCTCGCCGAGGCGCGGGACCCGGGCGACCTGACGACGATCGAGGATCCGGCCGCGCTCGAGCAGATCCGCGTGGCGCTTGCGCCGGACGCCGGCTGACAGTCGGCCACCACCCGGCGGAAGACCGGGCATGCCCGATAGGCGATAATGCGGGTTTGCCCGCGATTGCTCTCGTGCCCCAAGTCACCGTTCCCGCCGCCTATGTACCTCTGGCCGAAGCCACGCGCGGTGGCGTCGTCGAGAGCGTCCATGCGGGCGCCGTGGCCGTCGTCGATCGGAAAGGTCGCGTGTTGCACGCGGCCGGCGATCCGTACACGCTGACGTTTACCCGCAGCGCGCTGAAGCCGCTGCAGGCGCTGCCGTTCGCGGCCGGCGACGGTGTGGCGCGATTCGGCTACTCGGCCGCACAGGTGGCGCTGATGTGCGCCAGTCATTCCGGCGAGCCGCGCCACGTCGAAGCGGTGGCGGACATGCTCGCGCGTGCCGGCTGCTCGGCGGCGGACCTGCAATGCGGCACGCACGCGCCGGGGTTCTACGAGGCGCGGGGCGAGGTGCCGCCGCCACCGCCCTATTCGACGCTGCAGCACAACTGCTCGGGCAAGCACAGCGCGATGCTCGCCTATTGCGTGCAATGCGGTCACGACAAGGCCGACTATCTGGCGTTCGACCATCCGCTGCAGCAGGCGATCCGCCGCGCGGTCGCGTGCTTTACCGGCGTTGCCGAGGCGAGGCTCATCGCCGGCATCGACGGCTGCTCGGCACCGAACTACGCCGTACCGCTGGCGTCGCTGGCGGGGGCGTTCGCCCGGCTCGCGAGCGCCGAGGTCGACGCCGACTACGGCACGGCGCCGCGTGCGCTGGCGAACGCGATGATCGCCCACCCGGAAATGGTGTCGGGCGAGCGCCGCAGCGATCTCGCGCTGATGCAGGCGGGCCGGGGCGATTGGGTCACCAAGATCGGCGCCGAAGGCGTCCAGGCGATCGGCATCCGCAGCCAGGGTATCGGCATTGCCATCAAGGTCGCCGACGGACAGAAGCGCGGCCTGTATCCGGCGATCGTTGCCGTGCTCGACGCGCTCGGCGTGCTCGACGCCACGGCCCGTACGGCTCTGGCGCCATGGGCCCGGCGGCCGCTTCGCAACTATCGAGGCATCGAAACGGGCGAAGTGCGTCCGGCCGTGGCTTTGTCGCCACAATCGTCGCTTTCCGCGATTTCCCGCACCTAAAGACGCTGAACTTGGAACGCGCCAAATGGTCTGTTGCTGCAAGTGTGCGCCACGTGGCTTCTACGGCACCCTCCCGGGGGTCGTGGCGGCGCCGCCGGCAGCCGCGCCCGCCGTTCGGCGGGCATAACAACGAAATGAATCAGGGACTGCCCGCGGATGGGTGATCGCGAAGTCGATCATGAGCTCGTGCTGCGAGCGCAACGGGGTGATAAGCGCGCTTTCGAGCTGCTGGTGGCGAAGTACCAGCGGAAGCTCGGACGGCTGTTGTCGCGGCTGGTACGCGACCCGGCGGAGGTCGAGGACGTGACGCAGGAGGCTTTTATCAAGGCTTACCGCGCGCTGCCGAGCTTTCGGGGCGACAGCGCGTTCTACACGTGGCTGTACCGGATTGCGATCAACACGGCGAAGAACTACCTCGTCGCCATGGGAAGGCGGGCGCCGACGTCGACGGGTTTCGACCACGAGGATGCCGAAAGCTTCGAGGATGCCGAGCAGTTGCGGGATTCGGCGACCCCGGAAGCGGAATTGCTGGGGAAGCAGATTGCCGCGACGGTGAATCGCGCGATGGAGCGGTTGCCCGACGACCTGCGCACGGCGATCACGCTGCGTGAGATAGAGGGTTTGAGCTACGAGGAAATTGCAAGCGTCATGAATTGTCCGATCGGCACCGTGCGGTCGCGGATCTTTCGCGCACGGGAATCGATTGCGGCCGATCTGCGGCCGCTGCTCGGCACCGATGAAAACCGGAGATGGTGATGAACGAGAGAATTTCGCGTCTGATGGATGGCGATGTCGACGCGGCGGAAATGGACAGCCTCTGGGTGACGCTGAAAAGCGATGCCGCGATGGCGACGTGGAGTTGCTACCACACGATCGGTGATGCGCTGCGCGGCGAGCCCGCCGTGACGCGAGGCATCGGGATGGCGGTGGCGCGGCAACTCGTCGCCGAGCCGACCGTACTGGCGCCGCGTGGGTCGTCCGCTTCGCGCGCGGCGTCTTGGGCCTGGGCGGCCGCGGCATCGGTCGCAGCGGTTACCGTCGTTGGCTGGACCGCCTACTCGCTGATCGACGCGACGCCGGCTGGCTTTGCGAAGGCCGGCGAAGCGGGTGGAGTGCGCGCGGCGCAGGCCCGGCAGATCACCGTTCCCGCCGACTACCTGCTGGCGCATCAGGAATACGCACCGGCGAATGCGTTGCAGAGCGTCGGGCCCTACCTGCGCGACGTGGCGGCGACGGCACCGCCGCTCCGTTCTGCCGTCCCCGAATGAACGCGCGCGCCTACTGACCCTTCGACGATCGATGCAGCGCGCGTTGCGCAGTACGTGGTTCCTCGCCGGCCGGTTCGCACCGGCCGTATTTGTGCTGGCGCTCGTCGCGACCGGTGCGCGCGCCGACGACGCGATGCAGTGGCTCGCGCGCGCCTCGCAGGCGGCGCGCCAGCTCGACTACGTCGGCACGATCGTGTACCAGATCGGTCCCCGCGTGGAGTCGTCGCGGATCACTCATCTATACCTGGATAACCGCGAGTTCGCGAAGCTCGTCAACCTCGACGGACCGGCGCGCGAGGTCGTGCGCAACGACGGCGAGGTCCGCTGCTATTACCCCGATGCAAAGCTGGTCCGCGTCGAACCAGGAACGTTCCGCAACGTGTTCCCGTCGTTATCGGCCGAGCAGCAGCAGTCGTTGTCGCGCTATTACGCGTTTCGCGTCGTCGGCGAGGATCGCGTGGGTGGCCGGCCCGTGCAGGTGGTCGTGTTCGAACCGAAGGATGGGCTGCGCTATGGCCACCGTTTCTGGTCCGACGGTGCCACCGGCCTCCTGCTGAAGGCGCGCGTGCTGAACGAACGCGGCGAGCCCATCGAGCAGTTCGCGTTTTCCGACCTGACGATCAATGCACGCATCGAGCGCGCGATGGTCGAGCCGTCGTGGCCGGTCGTTCCGCCCGACTGGAAAACGCTCGAAAGCGCGGCGGGCGACGTCGTTCAGCAGGCCACCGGCTGGATGGTCGCGCGGATGCCGCCCGGATTCGAGAAGATCATGGAAGGCTTCCGCAAGCTGCGCGGACGCCGCGAGCGCGTTGCCCATCTCGTCTACTCCGACGGCCTCGTCTCCATCAGCGTGTTCATCGAGCCGCTCGCAAGCGGCGCCGCGCCCGCGGGCTTCCTGCAGAAAGGCGGGCTCAACGTGTACAGCGTCAAGCAGGACGACTACCTGATTACCGTAATGGGCGAGACGCCCGGCGCGACCGTGCGCCAGATCGCCCATTCCGTCACCCGGCGCTGACTGTTCACCGCACCGTCCATCACCTGACCGACAAGAGGAACGTCATGTTCTCGCCCGCAAAACCGCTCGTCACTGCTTTTGGTGCCGCGCTCGTCGCGTTGCTGCCGCTCGTGGCGCCGTCACTGGCGCTCGCGCAGGGGCGCCCGGGCCTGTTGCCCGATTTCACCGATCTTTACGAACGCCAGGGCCCGGCCGTGGTGTCGATCGACGTCACGCAGAAGGCGCGCCGGCAGCGCGCACCCGACATTGACGAGAACGATCCGTTCTATGAGTTCTTCCGCCGGTTCGGACAGATTCCCCGCAACGGTCCCGGCGGCGGCCAGCAACGCGAATTCGAGACGCAGTCGACGGGGTCGGGCTTCATCTTCTCGGCCGATGGCTACATCGTCACCAACGCCCACGTCGTCGACGAATCGAACGAAGTGACCGTGCGGCTCACCGACAAGCGCGAATTCATCGCGAAGGTCATCGGCACCGACAAGCGAACCGACGTGGCGCTCCTGAAAATCGAAGCGAAGGATCTGCCGAAAGTCTCGATCGGCGATCCCGACAAGCTCAAGGTCGGCGAATGGGTCGTGGCGATCGGCAAGCCGTTTGGCCTCGAGAACACGATGACGGCCGGCATCGTCAGCGCGAAGGGTCGCGACCTGCCGCAGGAAAACCTGGTGCCGTTCATCCAGACCGACGTGGCGATCAATCCCGGCAACTCGGGCGGACCGCTGTTCAACATGAAGGGCGAGGTCGTCGGCATCAATTCGCTGATCTACTCGCGCACCGGCGGCTACATGGGGCTCGCGTTCGCGGTGCCGATTGACATCGCGATGAACGCGGTGAGCCAGTTGCGCGAAAAAGGCCGCGTGACGCGCGGGCGCATCGGCGTGCAGATCCAGGAGCTGACGAAAGAGTCGGCGGAAGCGTTTGGCTTGAAGCAGGCGAGCGGTGCGCTTGTGAACGGCGTCGAGAAGGACGGGCCGTCGGCCAAGGCGGGCGTCGAATCCGGCGACATCATCCTGAAGGTCGACGGCCGCGACGTTCGGTCATCGAACGACCTGCCGCGGATCATCACCGCGATCCGGCCGGGCACGAAGATCACGCTGACCGTATGGCGCAAGGGGGTGCAGAAGGACCTCGCCGTCACCGTCGCCGAGATGAAGGAGGATGTCGCGTCGGCGCAACCACGGCGCGGCACCCCCTCGCCGAAGGAGAAGGCGAAGCCCAACCGGATGGGGCTCGTGCTGTCCGACTTGACCGACGAGCAGCGCAAGGAACTCGACCTGAAGTCGGGCGGTGTGCTGATCGAGGACGTCGTCGGCGTCGTGCGCGGCAACGTGCAGCCGGGCGACGTGATCCTGGCGATCATCCAGAAGGGCGTGCCCGCCGAGGCGAAGTCCGCCGCGCAGGTGAACGACATCCTCGCGAAGCTCGACAAGGGCGCGTCGGTCACGTTGCAGGTACGTCGCGGCGACAATTCGTTCTATACGACATTGAAGCTCAGCAACGGGGAGTGACGATGAGTGCGGCGGGCGAGGGCGACGGCCGAGCCGAGGCCCGGAGGGCCCGGCGCCGCACGAGTCGTGGAGGCCGACGCTGAGTCCCTTCGCAGCACCGGGATCGCACGAGGAGGCCGAGACGCGCGCGTCCGACGGCAAGCGCGAGTCGGCGCGCGAGGCCGACACGCAACTGCTCGCGAGAACAGCCGGCGCAAGGAGGCCGAGAAGCGGCCGGGGTTCTGGTTGAGGAACGATTCGGTCCACCTCACGCTCCTCGTCCGCGCGTACTGCCATCTCTGCGACGAGATGCGCGACGCGCTGCGCCCGCTTGCGAAAGCGGTGGGCGCGACGATCACGGAGATCGACGTCGACACCGACGCCGCGATCGAGGCGCGTTTCGGCGACCTCGTCCCGGTGCTGCTGCATGGCTCAATCGATGGCATCGAGCTTTGTCATTACCGGCTGGACACAGCCGGCGTCGAGAACGCATTGCGCGATGCAACGCAGCAGTCGCGTTGATGATAGGTTTCCGATAGAATTCAATGTTTTAGGGCCGCCGGTTACCGCGGCACCTCCCTGCGCGGCCGTCACCACGCCGGCCTCGCGTTGAAAGGGCACCGCAGGCGGGTGCCCTTTGACTTTTCCCATGCTGAACATCCGCAATTTCTCGATCATCGCGCACATCGATCACGGCAAGTCGACGCTTGCCGACCGGTTCATCCAGCGCTGTGGCGGATTGTCCGATCGCGAAATGGAAGCCCAGGTGCTCGATTCGATGGACCTCGAGCGCGAGCGCGGCATCACGATCAAGGCGCAGACGGCGGCGCTCACTTACGTCGCGCGCGACGGACTTGCGTACCGGCTGAACCTGATCGACACGCCGGGCCACGTCGACTTTGCGTACGAGGTGTCGCGATCGCTCGCCGCCTGCGAGGGCGCGCTGCTCGTCGTCGATGCATCGCAAGGCGTCGAAGCGCAGACCGTTGCGAACTGCTACACGGCCATCGAGCAGGGCGTCGAAGTGGTGCCGGTGCTGAACAAGATCGACCTGCCGTCCGCGGAGCCCGAGCGGGTGATCGACGAGATCGAGGACATCATCGGCATTGTCGCCGAAGACGCGATCCGCGCGAGTGCCAAGACCGGTGAAGGGATCGACGACATCCTGGAAGCGGTGATCGCGCGCGTGCCGCCGCCGCAGGGCGACCGCGATGCGCCGCTGCAGGCGCTGCTGATCGACTCGTGGTTCGACAACTACGTCGGCGTCGTCATGCTGGTGCGCGTGATGCAGGGCACGCTGAAGCCGCGCGACAAGATCCTGCTGATGGCGTCGGGCGCCAGCTACATCTGCGAGCAGGTGGGCGTGTTCACGCCACGCTCGGCCGCGCGCGACGAGCTCGCGGCGGGCGACGTGGGCTTCATCACCGCCGGCATCAAGGAGCTGAAGGCGGCGATGGTCGGCGACACCGTGACCAGCGCGGCGCGACCCGCGAAGGCTGCATTGCCGGGATTCAAGGAAGTGAAGCCGCAGGTGTTCGCCGGCCTTTACCCGGTCGAGTCGAACCAGTACGAAGCGTTGCGCAACGCGCTCGACAAGCTGAAGCTCAACGACGCATCGCTGCACTACGAACCGGAGGTGTCGCAGGCGCTGGGCTTCGGCTTCCGCTGCGGCTTTCTCGGCCTGCTGCACATGGACATCGTCCAGGAGCGGCTCGAGCGCGAGTACGACATGGACCTGATCACGACGGCGCCCACAGTCGTGTACCAGGTGCTCACTCGCGACGGACTTGTCGTCGAAATCGAGAATCCATCCAAGCTTCCCGATCCATCCAAGATCGAGGAGATCCGCGAGCCGATCATCACGGCGACGATCCTGATGCCCCAGGACTACGTCGGGCCGGTGCTGACGCTGTGCACGGAAAAGCGCGGCGTGCAGCGGAACATGCAATACGTGGGACGACAGGTGCTGCTCACCTATGAGTTGCCGATGGCGGAAGTGGTGATGGACTTCTTCGACAAGCTGAAGTCGGTGTCGCGCGGCTACGCGTCGCTCGACTATGAGTTCAAGGAGTTCCGCGCCGCCGACGTCGTCAAGCTCGACATTCTGATCAACGGCGAGCGTGTCGATGCGCTGTCGGTAATGGTGCACCGGTCGGTCGCCAACTATCGCGGCCGCGAGGTCGCGTCGAAAATGCGCTCGCTCATTCCGCGGCAGATGTTCGATGTCGCCGTGCAGTCGGCGATCGGCGCACAGATCATCGCCCGCGAAACGATCAAGGCGTTGCGCAAGAACGTGCTCGCCAAATGCTACGGCGGCGACATCACGCGCAAGAAAAAGCTGCTCGAAAAACAGAAGGCCGGCAAGAAGCGGATGAAATCGGTGGGCAGCGTCGAGATTCCGCAGGAAGCGTTCCTCGCGATCCTCCAGGTGGGCGACAAGTAGCGAGACGCCCCATGCGACAATGCCGCGCGCCGCGAGGTGCCGGCAGTCGCGTCATTCACCCACTCACGTCAATCCTCGATGAATTTTGCCCTGATCCTGTTCGTGCTGACCGCCGTCACCGGCGTCATCTGGCTGCTCGACCGGCTGCTGCTTGCGAAACGACGCAGCGCGGGCGCCGCCGAGCCGGTTTGGGTCGAATACGCGAAGTCGTTCTTCCCGGTATTGCTGGTCGTGTTCCTGCTGCGCTCGTTCCTGGCCGAGCCGTTCAAGATACCGTCGTCGTCGATGCGGCCTACGCTCGAAGTTGGCGATTTCATCCTGGTCAACAAGTTCGTGTACGGCATCCGGTTGCCCGTCATCGAGCAGAAGATCATCCCGCTTGGCGATCCGAAGCGGGGCGACGTCGTCGTGTTCCGCTACCCGCTGAATCCGTCGCAGGATTTCATCAAGCGGGTCGTCGGCGTCGGCGGCGACGTCGTCGAATATCGCGACAAGGCGCTGACGGTGAACGGCACGCCGTGGCCGCAGCAGCCCGATTCTTCGTACAGTTACCTGGAAGGCCTACGCTTCGAGACGCTCGAAAGAAGTATCGAGAAGACCGACGGCGAGGCGTCGCGCGCGCACACGATCGGCGTCAACAAGAGCGCCCAGCCGGTCTATCCGTCCAACGTGCGGCCGTTTTCCGGGCGCGAAAATTGCGACTACAATGAGCGCGGCTTCAAATGCCGGGTGCCTGCGGGTCACTATTTCATGATGGGTGACAACCGCGACAACAGCGATGACAGCCGCTATTGGGGCTTCGTGCCCGACGACCATGTCAGGGGCCGGGCATTCTTCATTTGGTTCAACTGGGACGACATTGCGTCCTTTGCGTTCAAGCGCGTAGGCAGCGGCATCCGCTAACGCGTGACGGGGAGGGGCAGCGTGGCTCAAAAAGAGCGTGGATTGTCGATGACAGGATTCCTGTTCACGACAGTCGTCGTCATCACCGTCGCTCTGATCGCGTTTCGCGTCGGGCCCTCGTACATAGAGTACTTTACCGTCCAGAAGGCGCTCGACCAGACCATGCTCGAGGTGCAGAACCCGACCATCGCCGAAATCAAGCGGTCGATGGATCGGCGCCTTTCCGCCGACTACGTCGACGCGGTCAATGCCGGAGACGTGATCGTTGGCCGCGAAGGCAACCTGGTCGTCGCGACGCTGTCCTGGCAGAAGGTGCTGCACATGATCGGCAACGCCAGCATTCTGCTCGAGTTCGAGGCGCGCTCGACGCGAGGCTAGCGCATGTGAGCGAGTCCGCGCGCATCGCGATCGAGCACGCGTTCACCGACCCGAGCCTGCTGCGCCAGGCGCTCACTCACCGCAGCTACGGCGTTCCGCACAACGAGCGACTCGAGTTCATCGGTGACGCGGTGCTTGGGCTCGTCATCGCGCGGATTCTGTACGACCGGTTTCCTGCGACGCCGGAAGGCAAACTGACTCGCATGCGCGCCCATCTCGTCAACGAAGCGGCGCTGGCGAGCGTCGCGCGGACAGTCGGGCTTCCGGCCGTGCTTCGCGTCGGGGAAGGGGAATCGAGGGCTGGCGTGCCCGACCGTGCCTCCATGCTTGCGGACGCGATGGAGGCCGTGTTCGGCGCAATTTTCCTCGACGCCGGGCTCGATGCAGTCACCCGCGTGGTCCTCGCCTGCTACGGCGAACGGCTTCACGACGCGAATCCGTCGACGCTCGGCAAGGACCCCAAGACGCAGTTGCAGGAAATCCTTCAGGCGCAGCGGCTGCCAGTGCCCGAATACACGCTCGTCACGACCACCGGCAAGTCGCCGATGGAGGTGTTCTCGGTCGAGTGCCGCATTCCCGCGCTGTCCATCGTCGGAAGCGGGACGGGCGGCAACCGCCGCGCCGCCGAGCAGGACGCCGCGACCGATGCGCTCACCGCCATTGCCGCAAGAGACGCGCAAGCACGTGGCTGACCCCGATGTTCGGCAGCACTGTGGTCACGTCGCGATCGTCGGACGGCCGTCGGTGGGCAAGTCGACCCTGCTGAACGCGCTCGTGGGTGCGCGTATCAGCATCACGTCGAAAAAGCCGCAGACGACGCGCCATCGAATTTCCGGAATACGCACCGAGCCCGGCGTTCAGTTCGTGTTCGTCGACACGCCGGGCTTTCAGACCCGTCACGCATCGAAGCTCAACGAGCGGCTCAACCGCGCCGTTCGTGAGACGCTCGCCGACGTCGACGTCATCGTGTTGGTCATCGACGCGGCGCGCTTCACGGCGGCCGATCGCGCCGTCGCGGATCTGCTGCCTGCGCAAGTGCCGGTGATCGTCGCGTTGAACAAGATCGACACGCTGAAGGACAAGCGCGCACTGCTGCCACGCATCGCCGAGATCGCCGCGTTGCGCGAGTTCGCTGCGCTGGTGCCGATCTCGGCCGAGCGCGGCACCGATCTGCCGGCGCTGAAGGAAGCGATCGCGCAGTATCTGCCGCCGGGGCCGCTGCTCTACACGGACGACGAGCTCACCGATCGCGACGAGCGCTTCCTGGCCGCCGAATTCATCCGCGAGAAGATCTTTCGGCAACTCGGCGACGAAATCCCGTACTCGACCGCCGTTGTCATCGAAAGCTTCGAGCACGAAGGCGAGCTGCGCCGGATCCGCGCAACGGTGCTCGTCGACAAGTCGAGCCAGCGGGCGATCCTGGTCGGCGAGGGCGGAGCGCGGATGAAGGCGATCGCGTCGCAAGCGCGCGGCGACATGGAGGCGCTGTTCGGTGGTCGCGTGTTTCTCGACGTCTGGGTTCGCGTCAAGAGCGGCTGGTCGGACAGCGACGCAATGCTGACCAGGCTCGGCTATTAGTGGGCGAGCATGCGAACGAGTCGCTGCATGAGCGGTGAGGAGCGCATCTGCCGATGGCGATGAAGACGCTCCGTGAGCGCCGCGACGAGCAGGCGGCGTTCGTGCTGCACACGTATCCGTATCGCGAGACGAGCGTGATCGTCGAGACGCTCACGGAGGAGCATGGACGCGTGGCGCTGGTCGCGCGCGGTGCGAAGCGACCGCGGTCGGAACTTCGCGGCGTCTTGCAGGCGTTCCAGCCGCTGACGCTGTCGTGGGCGGGCACGGCCGAGCTCAAGACGCTCGTGAAGGCCGAATGGCGAGGCGGCTTTCCGCTGCCCGGCGGTGCCGCATTGCTTTGCGGCTTCTACTTGAACGAGTTGCTGCTGAAGCTCCTGCCTCGCGAGGATCCGCATCCGGTGCTGTGGAACGCCTACGCGGAAACGTTGCTGGCGCTCACCCATGACGCGCGGCCGGCGGCGCAGGCGGTGACGCTGCGCCGCTTCGAGGTACGGCTGCTCGCCGAGCTCGGTTATGCGCTCGTGCTCGACCACGATGTCGACACCCGCGCACCGATCGATCCGGCGCAACGCTACCATTACGCGTTCGACCGCGGACCGCGGCGGCTGGTCGCCGAGCCGCACGCATCGTTCCCCGTCGTCCGCGGCACGACGCTGATTGCGCTCGCGACCGAGCGGTATCCTGACAGCGATACCGCGACGGAGGCGAAACGGTTGATGCGCGGCGTGCTCGATCATTATCTCGAGGAGCGCCGCATTTTCAGCCGGCGTGTCGTGCAGGACCTCGCGGCCTTGGAAGACGACAAGTGAATCCGACAACACCCCACCCCCTTCGGTGACAAACCATGATCGAGCTCGGCGTCAACATCGACCACGTTGCAACGCTGCGGCAGGCACGGCGCACGTACGAGCCCGACCCGGTGTGGGCGGCCGTCGAAGCTCACCTCGGCGGTGCGGATGGCATCACCGTGCACCTGCGCGAGGATCGCCGACACATCCAGGACGAAGACGTGCGGCGTCTCCGGGACCTCGTGCATATCAAGCTGAATCTCGAGATGGCGGCCACCGACGAGATGGTCGGCATCGCGTGCCAGCTGCGCCCGGAAATGGCGATGCTCGTGCCCGAGGGGCGCGCCGAAGTCACGACGGAGGGCGGACTCGACGTCGCGGGCCAGGAGGGGAAGATCAAGGCGGCCGTCGACCGGTTGGCCGCAGCGGGAATCATGACGTCCGTGTTCATCGACGCTGAACTGCCGCAGGTCGAAGCCTCGGCGCGCGCGGGCGCGCGCGTCTGCGAGATTCACACGGGACCTTACGCGCACGCCTATCACGCGAAAGGTCGCGATTCCGAAAGCACCGCGGTGCTCGTCGAGCTCGACCGCGTCCGCACGGCCGGCCGCGCGATTCGGGATCTCGGTATGCGCTTCAACGCCGGACACGCGCTGAACTACGTCAACGTGCAGCCCGTTGCCGCGATTCCCGGCGTGCGCGAGCTCCATATCGGCCACGCGATCGTCGCGCGCAGCGTTTTTGTCGGCTTGCGGGAAGCCGTACGCGAGATGAAGGCGCTGATGCGGCAGGCGGCATGAGCGCGCCGGGCGAAGCCGAGGCCCGCAGGGGGCGGCGGCGCGCGACTGCCGGGAGACCGACGCGCGGGCGTGCGCACGGTGCCGGCCCAGCAAAGAGGGCGGCGGC
>Ga0207648_10001591_pt1 | contig 24877 bp, 24 predicted proteins | sample KBSMisM32_FD_184310 | JGI IMG/M metagenome (GOLD analysis project Ga0207648, IMG submission 184310) | Miscanthus rhizosphere microbial communities from Kellogg Biological Station, Michigan, USA - KBS Miscanthus M3-2 (SPAdes) (version 2) | ecosystem: Host-associated > Plants > Roots >... | reverse complement strand
CCTGTCGGCGCTCCGCCCACCCCTCTCCTTGGGCTTCTTGGGGGATGGACGCGATCACGAGGACAAAACCCGGGCGCAACAACGCGCCGCGGGAACGAAGAACACTGCGCTGTTTGACATCGTGAAATAAGAAGCGGCCAACGGCTCATTCGCGAGCCGCGACTTCGCACGCTCGTGCGCGCACCTCACTCTCGTGTCCCGGGCGAGCGCAGCGAGACCTGGGACCCAGGGCACACGACGGGAGGTTTCAATTGTCCCTCAATTTTGCCGTGCGGCCCCTAGGTCCCGGATCTTCGCTCGCTAACGCTCGCTCGTCCGGGACACAAAAGTGGCGGCGCCGCGCACCGCGCGGACCCGGGGGCTCGCCCGGGACACGCGAATACGTCAGCGCGGCACGGTCAGCGCGAGCAGGCGAGACGCATCCTCGCTGCGATCGAGCGCCCAGATCGCGTCGATCAGCGGCGCCGCGTCGTATCCGGGTTGCCAGCTTGCCGCGATCGTTCGCAGCTTGTCCTCGAGGTCGCCGTCGGTCATCGGATTGGCCGGGCTGCCGCGCGCGGCGGGCGTGAACAGGCGGTGCGTTGTGCCGTCCTGCGTCGTGAGCTCGACCTGCGCGGCGATGGTCGCGACCGCGCTGTCGCGCACCACCTCGATCCGGCGCCGCATCTCGACCACCACCGGGTCGCGGGCGCAGTCGTCGGTGAACTGGTCGAGCCCGGCCTTCCCCAGCGCCAGCGCGGCGGCGACGGCGTGCTGCACGCTCACCTGCGACTCGGTGCCGGTGGAGATGTGAGGCCGGTCGGTGCGATCGCTCAGCAGCGGATTCCCGCGCAGCACGACCCGGTCGATGATGTCGCTCGCGTGTCGCCGGCGCCAGTCCAGCACGCAATCGAGAAAGGGATGGATCACGAAGCCGCACGGATAGGGCTTGATCGCGTTTTGCGCGAGCTCCCAGGTCTCGCCCAGACCGTCGGTCAATGCGCTCCAGTCCGGAGGCTCGGCCATCGCGTTGAGGAAGCCCTGCACGCCGGCGATCGGCTCCGGCGGACCTTCGAAGCCTTTTTCCGCCAGCAGCGCCGACCACATGCCGTTGCGCGCGGAATTGCCGACCCCGATGCTCTTGGCCGGCCAGCCCAGGCATTCGCACAGGCCTGATGACTGCGTCGAGGCGTTTGCAAACGCCCAGACCATGCGCGTGTCGTCGAGGCCGACGAGCTTGCCGGTGCCCGCGGCGGCGCCGAAGACGCCGCACGTCGCGGTGATGTGCCAGCCCTTGGCGTAATGGCCGGGGGAAATCGCGCGTCCGATCCGGCATTCGAGCTCGACGCCGAGAATGAATGCCAGCAGCAGTTCGGCGCCGGTCACCGGCCGCAGCTCGGAGAGCGCGAACAGCGCCGGGGCGACCGGCGCGGTCGGATGGATGACCGTCGGCACATGGGTGTCGCAGAAATCGAACGCATTGGCGCCCGCCGCGTTCAGGAATGCCGCGCTCAAGCCATCCATGCGTTCGCTGCGGCCGATGACGGCGGCCTGCCGCAGATGCGAGAACTCGGCGAGGGAGCGCAGCGCGATCTCCACCGGATCGGCGCGGCAGCCCGCGAGCGCCACGGCAAAGAAATTCAGCAGCGCCCGCTTGGCTTCATGGCGGATGGTCTCCGGGATGTCGTCCCACCGCGCCGCAACGACGAAACGGGCAAGATTTTGCGTGACGCCGGGTCTGTGCAGCATGGAGCCGTCCCAAGTGTTGCTTAAAGTGTTGCCGTGAACGAAGCGTAGCCCGGATGTGGCGGCGACGAAATCGGGGCATCAGTGACGTCTGGTGCGACGGGCGCCGACTGCCGATCGACGACTGGCGTGGACGATTGGTCACCCTCGGTCCCGATTGTCGCCCACGCGCCGATGACCTAGCTTCGTCGCCGGGCTCAAGCCGCAGCCAGCAGAGGCATCGATGTCGTCCATGTCAGCAATATTCCGCGCCGGCCTGATCGCCGCCGTACTGCTCGCCCCGGCGGCGGCGTCCGCCGCCGAAGCCTTCGCCGGCAAGAACATCGATCTCCTCATCGGGGCGCCGCCCGGCGGCGGCTACGACATCTATGCGCGCACGTTGGCGCGCCACGTGGGCCGGCACATTCCAGGCCAGCCGACGATCGTCGCGAAGAACATGCCGGGCGCGGGCAGCGCGCGGGCGGCGGGTTTCATCAGCTCGATCGCGCCCAAGGATGGCACCGCCATCGCCGCGATCATGCCGGGTGCGGTGATGGGTCCGCTGCTCGACGAGAAAGCCGAAGCGCTGTTCGACCCGACCAAGGTGCTTTATCTCGGCACCGCCAACAACGGCACCCGCATCTGCGTCTCGCGCAAGGATTCGAAGATCAAGACGTTCGACGATGCGCTCACCCAGAAGGCGAAGTTCGGCGGCGTCTCGGCCAATGATTCCACCCGCGAATACGGCTACCTCCACAAGAAGACCGCGGGCGCGCAGTACGACGTGGTCTCGGGTTACGCCGGCACCGCCGAGATCGCGCTCGCGATCGAGCGTGGCGAGGTCGACGGTGTCTGCGGCTGGGATTGGGCGAGCTTCAAGTCGCAGCGGCCGGACTGGATCAGGGACGACAAGGTCAACTTGCTGCTGCAGGTCGGGCTCGAGCCGAACGACGAGCTCACGCGCATGGGCGTCCCGTCGGTGTTCAAATACGTGAAGAACGAGGACGATCGCAAAGTGGTCGAGCTGGTGATCAGCCAGCAGGTGTTCCAGCGGTCGTATATCGCGCCGCCCGGCCTGCCGGCGGAGCAGCTCGGCATGCTGCGGTCCGCGTTCGACGCCACCATGGGCGACAAGCAGTTCCTCGAGGACGCCGAAAAGGCCCGTCTCGATATTTCTCCCCTCTCCGGCACCAAGGTGCAGGACCTCGTGCAGAAGCTCTATGCAACGCCCAAGGACGTGATTGTGCGGGCGCGGCAAGCGATCACGCCTTAGGCCAAGCGCTTCAGCAGCAATCGCAGCTTCGCCTCCGGCGCTCGCCGCCTATTCGGGCGTGTCGCCGGCTTTCGGGCCGCGAGCGGCAGCGGAAACCTTTGACCGATCAATGGGTTAAGACTCGCAATTGCGGGAGGCGCCGCTCCGGCAAAAATATAAAGATATATCTTGTGCTGCATCTTATTGAGTGCTATCGAAAGATATATCTGAAACAGACAAGGAGACCGACATGTTCGGTATGAGACATTCCTGTGGATCCCCGCATGGGGGCAAATGGGCCGCACGCCGCGGCTGGCGTGGGCATGTCGGCCCAGGCCAGGGCTGGGGCGGGCGCCATGGCGGCATGGGCGGCGGCGAGATGATGCGCGCCGGCCGCATGCTGGCGCAGGGCGATTTGCGCCTGATCGCGCTGGCCCTGATCGCCGAGCAGCCGCGCCACGGCTACGAGATCATCAAGCTGCTCGAGGACAAGACCGCCGGCTGGTATTCACCCAGCCCGGGCATCGTCTATCCGACGCTCACCTATCTCGAGGAGGTGGGCTACCTCACCGCCCAGCCCGAGGGCGCCAAGCGGCTCTACACCATCACCACCGAGGGGCGCGCGCATCTCGAGGAGAATCGCGACTTCGTCGACGCCGTGCTGGAACGCCTCGGCGCCATGGGCGAGCGCGTGACCCGGATGCGCCGGCGCGCCCAGAGCGAGGAAGACGAACTCCGCGGGCCGAGCGTTTCGCCGATGGTGCGCGCGGCGATCGAGAACCTCCGCGAGATCGCAGCCAAGCGACTCGAAGACGACGCCGATGCGGAGGCCAAGGTGGTCGAGATACTGGTGGCCGCCGCGTCGCAACTGCGTCGCACCTAACCGACCGCGGAACTCATCGCCATGTCCACCCTCGATTCTCCCGCAGTTGCGGGCCTACTTGCGCAATTGTTTGCACAGGCGGACCGCGACGACCCGGCGGCGTTCCAGCGCGCGAACACCGCGCTCAAGCGGCTCGGGCACCCGCCGGACCAGTGCCGGCGGGCCGAGCTGATGCGCGACGTCTACATGCCAATCTCGCCGGATGTCGGCCGGCTGCTCTACATGTTGGCGCGCACTCGAAGCGCCAAGCTCGTCGTCGAGTTCGGAACCTCGTTCGGCATCTCCGGCATCCACCTGGCGGCGGCGGTGCGCGACGGGGGTAGCGGGCGCCTCATCGCCACCGAGCTCGATCCGATCAAGACCGAGCGGGCTGCGCATAATTTCCGCGTCGCGGGACTATCCGAGGTCATCGACCTTCGCGTCGGCGACGCGTTCGAGACGCTCAAGTCCGGCCTCGGCGGCGGCATCGACCTGCTTCTGCTCGACGGCTGGAAGGAAGCCTATCTGCCCATGCTGCGCTTCCTGGAGCCACAACTCTCGCCGAACGCGCTGGTCGTGGCCGACGATCTCGATATCGCGCCGGAGGTGCTTGCCCCGTATCTCGATTATGTGCGCAAGCCGGGCAACGGCTACGTCTCGGTCGAGATGCCGCTTGGCGATCGCATCGAGCTATCGATGCGCAGCTGAGCCTTCGGGATATCCGTGCGGCTCACTCCACCTTGAGATTGAGCTTGCGCACCAGCGTCCCCCACTTCGTCTCCTCGGCGTCGATGTCCTTGGCATATTCCTCGGGCGTCGAGGTCATGGGGTCGCCGCCTTCGGCGAGGATGCGTTGCTTGACCTGCTCGGTGTCCACCAGGGCGCGCAAGGCTGCGTTGAGACGGTCGATGATCGGACGGGGCGTGCCTGCCGGCGCAAGCACACCATAGTGCAGAACCGATTCGAATCCGGGCAAGCCGGATTCGTTGGCGGTGGGCACGTCAGGCAAAAGGCTGAAGCGCTGGGGGCTGAGCACCGCAATGGCCCGCAAGGTGCCGGCCTGCAGGTTTCCGAGCGCCGGCGGCAACACGCCGAACGCAATCGGCACGTGATTGCCGAGGAGATCGTTCATCACCTGTCCCGTGCCCTTGTACGGGATGATGGCGGCGTCGACGCCGGTGATCGATTTGAACAATTCGGCCGAGAGATAGCCGCCCGTGCCCACCGCCGAGGTGCCGATGTTGAATTTCGCCCCTTCTTTCTTTGCAATCGCGACGACGTCCCCGATCGTCTTCGCCGGGAACGCGGGATTGGCGAGCAGCGCCACCGGCATCGATGCGATCAGCCCGATCGGCGCGAAGTCCTTGCGCGGATCGAAGGCCGCATTGGCATAGAGGCTGGGATTGATGGAGATCGAGCCGGTGTGGCCGAGGAACAGGGTGTAGCCGTCAGGGGCGTTCTTGATGAACGTCCGGGTGCCGACCAGACCGGAGCCGCCGGCGCGGTTGTCCACCACCACCTGCTGACCCAGCACACCTGCAAGTCTTTCCGCCACGACGCGGGCCATGGCGTCGACGCCGCCGCCCGGCGGATAGGGCACGACCAGGGTGATAGTTCGGGTGGGATAGTCCTGGGCGTAAGCGTTGCCGCAAACGCCAATGGCGACCGCAGCCACGGCTGCGGCCTTCAGCAGATTACGCAACCTCCCCTCCCCGTTTTTATTTAGCTGGACACGGCGCCGTCCCGATACGCTTGAACGGCGCCCGTCGCAGCTTCAACCACTAAAGTTGGCGCAAATCCTCAATGAACGAGCGTGTCCACCTGAAGTCGCGCGATTTCGTCCTTCACCAGCAACTTGCGACGTTTCAATTCTACGATCTCGAGATCGTCGATCGATGGATGGGCCTGGGCTTCTGCGATTTCCGCTTCCAGGACCCGATGCCGTTTTTCCAGTTCCGCAAGGTGCGCTTGTATGGACATGTTGGGGGGTTCTCCTGACGTCAGATAGTTGCCTGACTTTATAAGTGTACACCGAAATGGCCCGTTTTCGAAGGGGGTTTTCATTGTGCGACGCAGCATTCCGCGCCGGCGCCGCGTCATCGTGGACACCGGCTTGAACGCGGGCGGGCAAAAAGAGATACTTTTTGGCGTTGCGGCGGCCCGCTGAGCGGAGCGGGCACCGGCCAGCCGCGGACGCAACGTCGATGCCGACGCGCTCCGCGGCGGTGCAAGGCTTCGAATCAGCGGTGGCGATGACCCAGGACGAAGAACGCGAGTTGCGGCAGCAACTGGCGCGCGTGCAGCAGGAGCACCGCGATCTTGATGCCGCGATCTCCGCATTGCAGCACTCACCGGGCTCCGACTTGCTGCAGGTGCAGCGGCTGAAGAAGCGCAAGCTCTACTTGCGCGACCGCATTTCCCATATCGAAGACCAGCTGACGCCGGACATCATCGCTTAGGCCGATATTACCCGGGCCGATATTGCCAGGGTCGACGCCGGTGCAGGCGGTTTACTCGGCCTGGATACCGGCATCGCGGATGACCTTGGTCCAGCGTTCTGTCTCCTCCTTCTTGAGCTTCGCCATGTCCTGCGGGCTGCCGCCGGCGGCCATGAGGTTGAGCTCGCGGAACCGCGCCTTGGTGTCGGGCTCGTTGAGGATCTCGTTGATGGTCCGGTTGAGCTTGGCGATGACCGGAGCCGGGGTCTTGGGCGGAGCGCTGATGGCGTTCCAGGTGTCCGAAACAAACGCGGGCAACCCGACCTCGATCAAAGTCGGAGCGTCCGGCAACATATCGAGCCGCTTCTCCGTGGCCACCGCAAGGATCCGGGCTTTGCCGGCATCGTGCAGCTTGTGGCCCGAGGCGAGCTCCATGAAGATGAAGTCGACATGTCCCGCGACGAGATCGTTGAGCGCGGGCCCGGTCCCGCGATAGGGGACATGCAGCATCTTGGTTCCCGTTGCCTTCGCGAACAGTTCAGCGGTCAGGTGCGAGGTCGTCCCCGGTCCCTGCGAGGCGTAGGTGACCTTGCCCGGATTGGCTTTGGCGTAAGCGATGAACTCCTGCACCGTCTTGGCCGGAAAATCCTGCCGCACCAGCAGCACGTTCGGAAATTTCGACATCACGGCCACCGGCTCGAGCGCGACCGGATCGAAGTTGAGCTTCTTGTAGAGCGCGATATTGCTGGTGATCGGCGCAGGCTGCGTCGCCAGCAGGGTGTAGCCGTCGGGCTCGGCGGTATACACCGCCTCGGCGCCGATATTGCCGCCGCCACCGCCGCGGTTCTCGATCACGAATGGTTGACCCAGTCGCTGCTGAAGCCGCGCCGCGAAAATTCTCGTCACGGTGTCCACGCCGCCGCCGGCCGGCACGCTCACGATGATCTTCACCGGACGATTCGGATAATCGGCGGCCGGGTCCTGCTGTGCGAGCGCCGGCGACGTCGCCATCAGCACGGATGCAATCAGGGCGGTGTATCTCAACATCCAAGTCTCCTTGCCAACACGCGAGCACTACACCGCCATCCGGGTGATTGCGCGGGAATGTGGCATATCGCGCCGGTGAGGGTAAATGCGGCGCGAGGTAACAACGGAACTCGCGGGACCGCACAAATGCGCTCGCTTTCCGTGCTTCCGCGGCGGTAGCATCACCGGCGCACGCCGACCTCCATCTCGCGACGGCGCGGACCCGTTCCCGCCCCCGGAGAGAGCATGAAACGAACCATCGTGCTCGCGCTCGCCTGCGGCCTCGCCTTCGACGCTGCGCCCGCGCAGACGCCGGCTGACGGCTATCCCCAGCGCGCGGTGACCTTCCTCTGTCCGTTCCCCGCCGGCGGCGGCACCGACATCCTCACGCGCATCCTGGCGCAGGAGCTGCAAGACAAGCTCAAGCGGCCGGTCGTGGTGGAGAATCGTCCGGGCGGCGGCACCATCGTCGCGGCGCAGGCGGCGGCGCGCGCCGCACCCGACGGCCACACGATCCTGCTCGCGCCGGTGACGACGCTGGCCATGGGCCCGAGCGTTCACAAGTCACTGCCCTATGACACCGTGAAGGATTTCGCGCCGGTCGGGCTGGTCGGATCATCGCAGTTTGCGCTCATCGTCAATCCCCGGCTCGGCGTCACCACGCTTGGCGAGCTGATCGCCTTCATCAGGAGCAAGGATGGTTCGTTGAGCTATGCCTCCTCGGGCGCCGCCACCCCGCATCACCTGTTCATGGAGCTCTTCTTGAAAATGGTCGGCGCCAAGGCGCAGCATGTGCCTTACCGCGGCAGCGTCCCGGCGCTCACCGACGTGATCTCCGGGCACATTCCATTCATGATCGTCGATCTCGCCGTCGCCATTCCCGCCATCAACGAGGGCAAGGTTAGGGCGTTGGGCGTGACGTCGACGGCGCGGATCAAGGCCATGCCGGATCTTCCCACCATCGCCGAGGCCGGCGTGCCCGGCTATGGCGGCACGCCATGGTTCTCGGTAGTGGCGCCGGCCGGAACACCGCGACCGATCATCGACAGGCTCAATCAGGTGCTGATGGCCTTCATCAACCGGCCCGACATCCAGGACAAGATGAATGCGCTTGCGATCACGCCCTGGACCAGCACGCCGGACGAGCTGGCGCAATTCATCCCCGCCGAGATCGAAAAATGGGCGCAGGTGGTGAAGGACGCCGGAATCACGCCGGAATAGCGGGGCTTGCCCGGACGCCGCGCGTCCGGGCAAGCGAAATCAAGCGCGCACGGGACGCGCGAACATGCGCCGCAAGGCCGCCGACCAGCGCAAGCGCCGCTCGCGCAGATGCTCGATCGCCATCAGCGCTGCCGGCGTGACGATCAAGGTCAACATGGTGGCAAAGCCCAGCCCGAACACGATGGCGGTCGAGAGATTGATCCACCATTGCGTCGCCGGCGCGCCGACCGTGATCTCGCGCGACATGAATTCGATGTTCATGCCGAACGCGATCGGCAGCACGCCGAGGATCGCCGTCACCGCGGTCAGCACCACAGGGCGTGCGCGTTCGCGGCAGGTTTCAAGGATGGCGTCATAAGCCGCCACGCCCTCGCGCCGCAGCCGATCATACGTGTCGATCAGCACGATATTGTTGTTCACGATCACGCCCGCATTGGCGATGACGCCGATCCCGGTCATCACCACGCCGAACGGCTGGCCCATGATCATCAGCCCGAGCAGCACGCCAAAGGTCGAGAGCACGACGGCGGTGAGCACCAGGCCGACCGAGGTCAGCTTGTTGAACTGAGCGAGCAGGATCGCGAAGATGAGGAAGATCGCGGTGCCGAACGCCTTGAGCAGGAACGCCGACGCCTTGGCACGCTCCTCGTCCTCGCCCTTGAGCCTGAACGTCACGCCCGAGCCGAGATCGGTCTTGGCGAGTTCGCGGGCGATCTCCTCCTGCACCTTGGCGGATTGCACGCCTTCGGCAACGTTGGCGGAGACCGTCATCACCCGGTTGCCGTTGACACGGTTGATGTAGCCCACGCGCGGCGCCGCCAGCCGCTGCACGAAGTTTCCGATCGGCACGTGGCCCATCGCGGTCTGCACCCGCAGATCGTCGATCTGATCGAGGCTGCGGCGGTCGGGCGGAAAGCGGATCAGGATATCCACCGACTTGTCGCTGTCGACCGGCCGGTATTCGGTCGCCTTGAGCCCGTTGGTGACGAGTTGCACGGCGCCGCCGACGGTGTTGACGCCGGCGCCGTATTTCGCCGCCTCGGACTTGTCGACCTCGATCTTCCAGTCGATGCCCGGAAGCGGCTGGCCGTCGTCGAGATCGCGGATGTCGGCGCGCGCCGCAAGGATGGCAGTGACCTTGTTGGCGGCGGCCGGCAGCACGGCCGGATCAAGCGCACCGAGTTGCACCTGGATCGGCTTGCCGGTCGCCGGACCGGCGCGCGGCGCTGTCACCTCGATCAGGACGCCGGGCAGGTCCGCGGTCTTGGCGCGGATGGCATCCATGATCTCGTGCGCGGGAGGGCGGACTCGCCAGTCCGCGAACTCGAACTGGATAACCCCGACGGTGTCTTCGGTCAGCTCGCCCATGCCGCGCGGCTGCTCGCCGATGCGGGTATAGACGGTCTTGAGGCCATCGAACGCGAGCACTCGCTTCTCGACCTCGGCGACGAGGCGATTCTTCTCCTCGAGCGCGAGGTTGCCCCTCGCGTGCACAATCACCTGGCCGTAGTCAGGCTCGACGCTCGGGAAGAATTCGACGCCGCGGCCGAACTTTCCGTATCCCACCTGCACCGCGACCAGAAGCAGTGCCGCCAGCGTGAGCGTCATGCCAGGCCGGCGCAACGCCAGCCGCACGGTGCGCATATAGGGTCCGCTGTCGCGTGCGCGGTCGTCGTGCGGTACCGGCGACGCCTTGCCGAGCAGCGCACCGAGCGTGGGCGTAAAGAACAGCGCCACCGCCAGCGAGGCCGAGAGCGTCGCGATCAGCGTGATCGGGAGATATTTCATGAACTGGCCCACCACGCCCGGCCAGAACAGCAGCGGCGAGAACGCGGCGACGCGGGTCGCGGTGGCGGCGATCACCGGGCCGGCCATCCGCTTGGCCGCCAGCGAATACGCTTCCTTGGGCGGCATGCCCTCGGACATGCGGCGTTCGGCAAACTCCGAAACGATGATGGCGTCGTCGACCAGCATGCCGACCGCCAGGATGAGCGAAAACAGAACGACGATGTTGACCGTCAGTCCCGCGAGCTGCAGGCCGAGCACGCCGGCCAGAAACGACGCGGGGATCGCGATCCCGATGAACAGCGAGGCGCGGAAACCCAGTGCGAACAGAATCACGATCACCACCAGCAACACGCCGGTTGCCACCGAGTTCTGCAGGTCGCCGAGCATCTGCCGGATGACCTTCGACTTATCCTGGGTGAAGGTGACGTGCACCGCCTCCGGCCAGGTCTTCTGCAGCTCCGCCACCGTCGCGCGCACCGCGTCGACCGTCTCGATCAGATTGGCGCCGGAACGCTTCGACACCTCGATGGTCATGGCGGGACGCCCGTTGACCCGCGTGACCGAGGTCGCGTCCTTGAAGGTGGGCTTGACCTCGCCGATATCGAGCAAGGTCACCGACGCTTTCGAGGACGCGATGATTGGGATCTTCAGGATGTCCTGCGGCTTCTCGAACAGCGACGGCACCTTGACCGCAAAGCGGCCGGTCTCGCCTTCGATCGCGCCGGCGGCGATGAGCGTGTTGAAGGATTGCGTCACCGAGCCGAGCTGATCGAGCGACATGCCGTAGCTCGCCAGCAGCTTGGGATCGAGGATGATCTCGACCGCCTCGTCGCGGGCGCCGCGCAGTTCGGCCGCCAGCACGCCGGGCGCCTGCTCGATGGCGTTCTTGGCGGAGCGGGCGATGCGCAGCAGCGTGCGCTCGGGGACGTCTCCGGACAGGCCCACCACCAGCACGGGGTAGAGCGACAGATTGACCTCGAGCACCTGCGGTTCGTCCACGTCGCGGGGCAGATCGTGCTTGGCCTGGTCCACCTTGGCGCGCACGTCCGCGAGCGCAGACTTGGAATCGAAGCCGGCTTCGAATTCGAGCAGCACGAAGCCGCCGCCCTCGAAGGCGGTGGAACGCATCTCCTTCACGTTGCCGACCGATTTGAGCTGGGTCTCGACCGGCCGCAGCAACAGCCGCTCGGAATCCTCCGGGCTGATGCCGCGCTGGGAAAGCTGAACGTAGATGATCGGAATCTTGATATCCGGCTCGGCTTCCTTCGGGATCGTCACATAGGCCACCAGCCCCGCGCCCAGCAGGAATATCAGCGTCGCGATGGTGAGCCGCGCGTGGTCGATGGCGTAATCAATGAACCTGGACATTACCCGCTCGCGTTAGAGCCTCATCCCCAAACTTCCCGCCCTCAGCCCCACGATGGCGAAAAGCATCTCCCCGGCCTCATGCTCGCGGCGTGCTCGCCGGCATGAGGTAGCAATGCTAACGTGCGACAGCGGTCAGAGCGGGCGTCAACACCGCCTCGACCTGCTGGCCTTCACGCACGAAATCCTGTCCCTGCACGATCACGCGGCTGCCCTCGGCGATGCCGGTGACCCACATGTAACCTTGATCGTCCTCGATCACGTTGACGGGCACGAACTCGACCGTGTCGTTGGCGCCGACGGCGCGTACGCCGAGATTGCCGTTCGAGGAAAAGGTGAGCGCGGAGCGCGCGATGCGCGTTGCCGGCAACGGCGATAGCGGCATGGCGACCTCGGCCGTAATGCCGTCCGGGATCTTGCCGTCGGCATTGGGCAATTCAATTTCGACCCGATAGGTGCGCGTGGTCTGGCTCGCCGTTTTGGCGACGAAGCGAATTTTGCCGCTCGCGATCTCGCCGGTCACGAGCCGCACATCCGCGGTATCGCCCACCTTGATCCCCGCGAGCTTGCGTTCCGCCACTTCGACCACCGCCAGCATCGGATCCATCGCCACCAGCGTCGCGAGCTCACGGCCCGCGAACGAGAACGCGGCTTGGCCCACCTCGACCGCCACGTCGTGCACGACGCCCGACCACGGCGCGCGCACCACGCCGCGGTCGCGCTCGGCCGCGGCGCCCGCGAGCGCCGCTTCTGCTGCCTTGAGCTGCGCCTCGAGATCGACGAGCTGGAGCCGCGGGAGCGTGCCGGTCAGGATCAGCGCGCGCTTGGCGTCGAGCTCGGTGCGTTTCTGCGTGACCACCGCCTCCGCCTGCGCCACCTGGGCCTCGCGCGCCTCGTCGGACAGGACGGCAATGACCTCGCCCTTCTGAACCCAGCTTCCACGTTTGATCCTGAGCTCGGTCAGAATGCCGCCGGTGCGCGCCGTAAGCGTGACGCGCTTGTCGGCTTCGGTCCGGCCGGCGACAGTGAGCTTGCGGCTATGCGGCACCACCGTGGTGCCGACCACGGCGACGCGGAACAGCTTCTTTGCCTCGCCTTCGCCGCTGCGAACGGCCGCGCGGCTCTCCGCCGATTCGTGCGGCAGGAAATGTCCGGACGCGATCCAAAGCCCGGCGGCGGCAACGAGGCCGACGGCGGTCAGGCGGCTGGCTTTCATCGAGCACTCTCCTTGATGTCGAATACGCGCGCGGGCTTCTCGGTCGGCTTTGGCGAGCCGCCGCGCAGCATCTGGCGCGTGATGTTCATGAAGATCGGAAGCACGGCTTCCGCTTTGAAATCGGGATCAAGCGCGCGGCGCCACCACACCCCGTCGGCGATGACCATCAGCATGGTGATGACGCCGTCGAAATCGATGTCGCCGGGAATATCGCCGCGTTCGGCCGCGGCGCGCAGCAGATCCCCCAGCCATTTCCTCACATCGACATCGAAGGAGGCCGAGATCCGCGCGATGTCCGGATGGCGACGCGCCTCGGCCATGACTTCGGTGCACAGCAGCACCTGTTCGCACGGCCGCTCGGCGAAAAAATGGTGCGCCAGGCCCTCGAGCACGGGAAACAGGCCGCGGGAGAGGTCGGCGCGCGCAAACTGCTGGCCGATCTCGGCGCGGTCGCGCTCGGCGATGCCGGCGATGAGAGCTTCCTTGGAGGGGAAGTAGCGATAGAGATTGCCCGGGCTCATGCCGGCTTCGGCGCAAATATCCTGCATCGAGGCGCCGTGAAAGCCGGCGCGCACGAAGCAGCGCTGCGCCGCGGCCAGAATCTCGGCCCGACGATCGGACTGAAGCTGGGCACTTGCCCGGCGCATGACAGAAGTCCCCCGACCCTGTAATTTTAGCGCATTAAAGAGAATGAACGTTCGTTCTTTTAATGCTCTCGGCCGGGAGCGTCAATAGTCGCCCGTTTCGCCCCCAACCCGGCCGGAGCAATGCATCCCAATTGGCTTATTTTTGAGGCGCAGGCCGGCATGGCAAGCCGAAATTCGGGTTTTTCCCGGCCGCCTTGTCACCTCAAGGACCGCCCCTATAATCCCGCGCTTCCTTTTTGGGCCGATCGAGGGGGCCGATGGCGGGGAAGCCGGTTGCGATCATCATGGGAAGCCAGTCCGACTGGCAGACCATGAAGCATGCCGCCGATACGCTGGCCGAGCTCGGCGTCGGCTTCGAGCCGTTGATCGTGTCGGCGCATCGGACGCCGGACCGCCTGTTCAAGTTCGGAAAATCCGCGCGCAAGAAGGGCTTCAAGGTGGTGATCGCGGGTGCGGGCGGGGCCGCTCACCTGCCCGGCATGACCGCCTCGCTCACATCGCTGCCGGTATTCGGCGTCCCGATGAATACCCACGCCCTCGAAGGCAAGGACAGCCTCCTGTCGATCCTGCAGATGCCGGCCGGCATTCCCGTGGGCACGCTCGCGATCGGCAAGCCCGGCGCGATCAATGCCGCGCTGCTCGCCGCCGCCGTATTGGCGCTCTCCGATTCCCGGCTCGCCAAGCGGCTCGACCAATGGCGCGCACGCCAGACGGAAGCCGTCGCCGCACGCCCGAAGGATTAGAATCGCACGTGCTCTCCCCCGACTCGACGATCGGCATTCTCGGCGGCGGCCAGCTCGGCCGCATGCTCGCGCTCGCGGCCGCGCGCCTCGGATTCAAATGCCACGTCTTCGCTCCCAGTCCGGACGCGGCCGCCTTCGATGTGGTGCATCGGGTCACCTGCGCCGACTATGCCGATAACGCCGCGCTCGACCGCTTCGCCGCTGATGTCGATGTGATCACCTACGAGTTCGAGAATGTGCCGGCGCAGACCGCGACCTTCCTGTCCGCGCGCACGTCGGTGCTGCCGGACCCGCAGGTGCTGGCGATCACCCAGGATCGACTGACCGAGAAAAACTTCATCACCGGTCTCGGCATCGCCACCGCGCGATTTGCCGAAGTCTGCTCGCCCGCGGAGCTTGCTTCCGCGCTCGGCGCGACCGGCGCGCCTGCGATCCTCAAGACGCGGCGCTTCGGCTACGACGGCAAGGGCCAGGTCAAGGTGCGCGACAAGGCCGACGCGGCCTCGGCCTGGCGGCAGATCGGCGAACAGCCTGCAATTCTCGAAGCGCTCGTGCCCTTCGAGCGCGAAGTCTCGATCGTCGCGGCACGCTCGCGCGACGGCCGGATCGAGTGTTTCGATCTGATCGAGAACGAGCATCGCGACCACATCCTCAAGCTCTCGCGCGTGCCCGCCAATGTGTCCGCCGCCGTCGCCGACGACGCGCGCCGCATCGCCGAAGCAATTGCGACGGCGTTCGACTATGTCGGCGTGCTTGCGGTCGAGATGTTCGTGGTCGCCGAGGGTGGGCGGCAGGCACTGCTGGTCAACGAGATCGCGCCGCGCGTGCACAATTCCGGCCACTGGACGATCGATGGGGCGACGGTGTCACAATTCGAGCAGCATGTGCGCGCGGTCGCCGGTTGGCCGCTGGCCAAGCCGTTCCGGCACGGCCGGATCGAAATGACGAATCTGATCGGCGCCGAGGTCGAGGACTACGCCCGGTGGCTCACCGTGCCGGGGGCGAGCGTCCACCTCTATGGCAAGGGTGCCCCGCGCCCCGGCCGCAAGATGGGTCACGTGACGCAGGTTTTTCCCACAAGCCGGGGGTGACGGCCCCCATGGGGCGGCGTCGATCTCGAAAGGCGACTGGCGACGCGGTCGGAGTGGGCAGGCAAGGCTGCCGCCCGATCACCGAATTCTGACAGCCAGTCTCCTCCAGCCGGTGGACTCCGCAAGTTGATTCTGCTACAGGCGCAGCTAATCGGGAGCCCGCGCGTCGCGCTTTGGCGCGGATCGGCGGGCTCCGGCACATCCAGGACCATACAGGACCACAGCAAAGGAACGACGCGTGCAGGTTCTCGTCCGTGATAATAACGTCGATCAGGCCCTCAAGGCGCTGAAGAAGAAGATGCAGCGCGAGGGCATCTTCCGCGAGATGAAGCTCCGCGGCCACTACGAAAAGCCCTCCGAAAAGAAAGCGCGCGAGAAGGCGGAAGCGATCCGCCGGGCGCGCAAGCTTGCGCGCAAGCGCATGCAGCGCGAAGGCCTGTTGCCGATGAAGCCGAAGCCCACCACCGGGCCCGGCGGCGCTCCGGCGCGCGCTCCGCGCCGTCCGAGCTTCTGACCGGTTTACCTGCCCGGCTCTGCCGGCGCCGGCGTGCACATTGATACAGCGCGGGCCCCCTGGGGCCCGCGCTGTTGTTTTGGCTGTCGCAATCAGTACCTTGTCCCGACCATCATAAGCCGGCGCGGACCGCCGCCCGGAATAAATCGGGGAAGGACGAATGAAGCGCAGCACGGATCGTATTCTTACCACCCATGTCGGCAGCCTTATCCGTCCGGCGGCGTTGCGCGAATTTCTGAGCGCGAAGGAGGCCGGCAAATCCTTCGACGAGGGCGCCTACGCGAAATGCCTGCGTGATGCAGTCGGTGAGGTCGTCCGGCAGCAGGCCGACATCGGCATCGACGTGATCAGCGACGGCGAGTTCGGCAAGGCGATCAGCTGGGCGCAATACGCGCTGTTTCGCCTCGGCGGTTTCGAGCGCCGGCCGTTCAAGGCCTCGGCCAATCCGTTCACGCGGGGCCTCGACCGGACGCGGTTTGCGGAGTTTTACGCCGACCTCGATTCGCGCGACAAGGTCGAGACAGTCATGGATTCGGTCGCGGTGGCGCCGATCACCTATGCCGGCAAGGCCGAGCTGCAGCAGGACATCGACAACTTCAAGCAGGCTCTGCGCGGGGTCGATGTGGAAGAGGCTTTTCTCCCGGTGGCGGCGCCGGCGAGCGTGATCCCCGACCGCAAGAACGAACATTACGCCAGCGACGATGATCTGCAGCAGGCGATCGCCGAGGCGATGCACACCGAATACAAGACGATCATTGATGCCGGCTTCCTGGTGCAGCTCGACGATGCCCGCGCCGCGGTGAGCTACGACCGGATGGTGCCGCCCAAGAGTCTGAAGGAGTACCGCACCTGGCTCGCGCGGCAGGTCGAGATCATCAACCATGCCATCAAGGGATTGCCGCGCGACAAGATCCGATACCATATCTGCTGGGGAAGTTGGCCCGGCCCGCACGCGTCCGACGTCCCGTTCAAGGATATCGCCGACCTCGTGTTGAAGGTACGCGCGGGCGGATACTCGATCGAGCTCGCCAATCCGCGGCACGAGCATGAATGGCGACTGTGGGAAACGCTCAAGCTGCCGAAGGATGCGGTGCTGATTCCCGGCGTGATCAGCCACGCCACCAACATCGTCGAGCATCCCGAACTCGTCGCCGAGCGCATCGTCCGTTTGGCCCGCCTCGTCGGGCGCGAGAACGTGATCGCAAGCACGGACTGCGGCTTCGCGCAGGTGACCTATTTCGCCCGCGTGCATCCGCAGATCATGTGGGCGAAGCTCGAAGCGCTGGTCGACGGTGCCCGCCTTGCCAGCAAGGAGCTCTGGCCGCGGACTGCGAAGCGGCCATCGCGAAAAAGCACCGCCAGGCGAAAAGGCACCGCCAAGCGAAAAGTGAAGCGGCGGGCCGCTGCCTGACAGATGTGACGCGGATCCGAATCGACCGACCGTGACCCGCAGCAACGCCGGATGCGGTGTTGCTGCTGTCGCCGTTCCGGTGCAGATTCTGAGATCTGTTCATCCCCGGAGAGGAAACAAATGAGACACCTTGTCTTTGCAGTGGCGCTGCTCGGCGCCACGGCCGCCGGCGCGCAAGCGCAGACTGCGATTCCCGATCTCAAGGGGACCTGGTCGGGAAAGGGCAAGTCGATCGTGTTCGGCAGCCATGCCCACCATCCGGGAAGTCAGACTCCCAATGACCCGCCGCGCGTGCGCGATATCGAGGCGACCTATGTGGTGGAGGGTCAGGACGGCCGCCTCGTCTGGGGCCGCTCGGCATCGGCGGTCGCCGACACCAAGGAGCCGTTCGCCTGGGCCATTTCGAGCGACAACAAGACGGTCGTCGGCGCCGATATGGACGGCTATTTCCTGATCACCCTCGTTTCTCCCGATCGGATGGAGAAGTGCTACGCCCACAACGCCGTCGGCGGTGGCAAGTCGGTGGTCGCCACCTGCTACGCGATGGACCGCAAGCGCTAGCCCGATCTTCCACAACGGGCGCGCTGCTGCGGTAGCGCGCCCGGCGGCGGGTCTGGCGGGGCGGCCACGCGCCAATCGTCGGCGCCCCCGCGCCCGTCTGCGGGGGACGCATTTCCCCAGCCCTTACCGATAGATAGCAGCCGAAAGCAGCGCGGCGGCACCGACGCCGCCGGGCCGTCAACGACGTCGGGCGAAAATCGTTGCGCCCGCGCGGCCTCGCGAACCATTATCGGGCTCGGATGCGTGCGTTTCTTGCGAGTTGAGCCATGAAAGTGATCATCGTCGGGGGCGGAATCGGCGGCCTGACCACGGCGCTGATGCTGCATGCGCGCGGTATCGACTGCGAAATCTACGAACAGTCGGACGCCATCCGCGAGCTCGGCGTCGGCATCAACACCTTGCCGCATGCAATAAAGGAACTGGCCGAGCTCGGACTGCTCGATCGGCTCGATGCTGTGGGGATCCGAACCTACGAGCTGTTCTACACCAACCGTTTCGGCCAGGAGATCTGGCGCGAGCTGCGCGGGACCGATGCGGGCTATGACGTCCCGCAATTCTCCATCCACCGCGGCCGGCTGCAGGCGGTGATCTGGCAGGCGGTGCGCGCCCGGCTTGGCGAGTCGCGCATCCATACCGGACATCGGCTCGGCGCGTTTCGCCAGGACGAAGGCGGCGTGACCGCGTATTTCTTCGATCGTCACGGCTCGCAGCGTGCGGCCGCGCACGGCGACGTGCTGGTCGGCGCCGATGGGATTCATTCGCTGGTGCGCGACACGCTCTATCCGAGCGAAGGGGCCGCGCAGTGGAACGGCGCCATGCTTTGGCGCGGCGCGGTCGAATGGCCGACGTTCCTCACCGGTCGCTCGATGGTCATCGCCGGCGGCATGGCCGCGAAGCTCGTGGTCTATCCGATCGCCGAAGCGGCGCGGCCGGACCGGCGCCTGACCAACTGGGCGGTGGTCGCCCGTGTCGGCACCGGCTCGACCCCGCCGCCCAACAAGGCGGACTGGTCGCGACCGGGGCGTTTCGAAGACCTGATGCCGCACGTCCAGCGATTTCGCATCCCCTACGTCAACGCGCAGGCGTTGATCGAGGCGACACCCGAATTCTGGGAATATCCGATGTGCGATCGCGATCCCCTGCCGCGCTGGTCGCATGGCCGCGTCACGTTGCTGGGCGATGCCGCGCATCCGATGTACCCGGTCGGCTCCAACGGCGCATCCCAGGCGATCCTCGACGCCCGCTGCCTCGCCGATCGCTTGCAGTCGGCCGAGCACGTGTTGCACGGCCTGTGGATGTACGAGCAGGAACGCCTGCCGATGACGGCGCAGATCGTGCGGATGAACCGCAAAGGCGGCCCCGAGGGCGTCATCGACGCAGTCGAAGAACGCGCGCCCGACGGCTTCAGCAGTATCGACGATGTGCTGTCATTCGAGCAGCGCAAGGCCATCGTGCGCGGTTATGCCTCGACCGCGGGCTTCGCGCAGGAACAGGTCAACAAAGCGGCCTGACGCCGCCTCCGGACGGAGACCATCGGCCGACATACGCTCGCGAGTGCGGTCTGAACCGTTGAAGACGAACCGCTGTCGCAGCATTAGGCCGGCGGCGGCAGGAACATCACCTCGTGCTTGGCGGCGAGTGCGACCACCTCCTCGGGCTTCTGCTCCTTCATGCTGTGGATCGCCCAGAACAGGTCGTACAGGGCGCGCGTGGGGGTGACCCAGAAGAAGCACTTCGTGGGCTGATCCGACTTGTTGAAGATGCCGTGCGGAATGCCCAGCGGCAGCCGGATCAGGTCACCCGGGCCGGCCACGAAATCCTTGCCATCGATCATCAGGTCGAAGCGACCCTCGAACATATAGATGAACTCGTCTTGCGTCGGATGGATGTGGGGCGGCACGAAGGTGCCGGGTGGAAAAATGGCGTGCCAGGCAAACGAATTCTCGCTGAGCTGCTTCGGTACGTAGGTTTGACCGAGGATGTTCCAGACGATGCCGTCGATGCCGGTATTGGCCTTGGTGATGCCTGCGGTGAGCGGTTGCATTACGCGCGAACTCCCTGGCTGGTCTGTCGCTCTCTCGTGTCCCTATTCCGACGTTCGCATATTTGGCAGCACGCTCCGATGCGAACGGCGGAATCACAAGGACCGCGCGCGCCATTCAACCACGAAAGACCCGTCGCCGAAACCAGAGGAAACGGCGCTAGGTTGCCGGATTGTTTCGAGCCAGCGGCACGCGTCTTGCACGCGCATCGACCCCAAGCGCCCTTCCCACGGGACGGGTTTCGAATCTAGACTATCGACAACGCTTGATTGATCGCGGATCACCCGACTGGGCAGATGATCCCCTTTATTCCAGACAGACCCTGACAGGAGATGGACATGAAGACATTCGTCCTGCTCGCCGCCGCGGCGGTCATTCTGGGAGGGACCGGGGCGCAAGGGCAGGAAAAGCTCAAGATCGGCATCATTGCCACGCTCTCCGGGCCGCCGGCCGTGCTCGGTCAGCAGCTTCGCAACGGCTTCAATCTTGCGGTCAAGGATCTCAACGGCAAGCTCGGCGGGCGCGATGTCGAAGTGATCGTTGCGGACGACGAGCTCAAGCCCGACCTCGCCGTAAACAAGGTCAAGGCGTTGGTTGATCGCGACAAGGTCGATTTCGTGGTCGGCCCGATCTTTTCCAATATTCTCGCGGCGATCATGAAACCCGTGACCGAGGGCGGCGCCATCCTGATCAGCCCCAATGCCGGCACCTCGAACTTCGCCGGCAAGGAGTGCAACCCGAACTTCTTCGTCACCTCCTACCAGAACGATCAGGTCTTCGCGGTCTCGGGCAAGCATGCCCAGGACACCGGCATCAAGAAAGCGTTCCTGATGGCGCCCAACTACCAGGCGGGCAAGGACGCGCTTGCAGGCTTCAAGGCTTTCTTCAAGGGCGACATCGCGGACGAGGTTTACGTACCGTTGAACCAGCTCGATTTCTCGGCCGAGCTCGCCAAGATCGCGGCCGCGAAGCCCGATGCCATCTACGTCTTCCTGCCAGGCGGAATGGGCGTAAATTTCGTCAAGCAGTTCCGGCAGGCGGGGCTTGCCAACAACGTCACGTTCCTTTCCGCCTTCACCGTTGATGAATCGACGCTGCCGGCCCAGCAGGATGCCGCGCTTGGGTTCTTCGGCGGAGCGAACTGGGCGCCCGATCTCGACAATCCGCAGAACAAGCGCTTCGTCGCTGCCTACGAGAAGGAGTTCGGGGCGGTCCCCGCGACCTACGCATTCCAGGCCTACGACGCGGCGCTCCTCATCGACAGCGCCGTGCGCCAGGTGCAGGGTAACGTCGCCAACCGCGAGGCGTTGCGGGCCGCCATGATGAAGGCTGAGTTCGCCTCGTTGCGTGGAGGTTTCAAGTTCAACACCAACCACTATCCGATCCAGGACTTCTACCTGGTCAAGGTCGCCAAGCGCGCCGACGGCAAGTTCGAGACCCAGATCGTCAAGAAGGTGTTCGAGAACTATGCCGATCCCCATGCCAAGGACTGTGCGATGAAGTGAGGTGCGCCGCCCGCACGGGCGGCTTTCGACCCACGCCTCGGGATTGAACTTGCGGCGCGATGTGCGCGAACTTCGGGTTCGGCGCACTAGTTCGGATGGCTCAAGGGCGCGCGCCGAGATCGCGACCCGCTCGCGGATCACTCATCCATGTCCACCACCCTTCTCGTGGTTCAGACCCTCAACGGGCTGCAGCTCGGCGTCCTTCTGTTCCTGATCGCCGCCGGCCTCACGCTGGTGTTCGGCGTGATGGATTTCATCAATCTCGCCCATGGCGTCCAGTACATGCTCGGCGCCTATCTCGCGGTGACCTTCTTCGCGCTCACCGGAAGCTTTTTGGCGGCGCTCATCCTGGCCCTCGCCGCCGCGCTGCTGTGCGGGCTGCTGCTCGAATTCCTGGTGTTTCGTCATCTCTACGGCCGCGATCACCTCGACCACGTCATCGCAACATTCGGCATCATTCTTTTCATCAATCACGGGGTAAAGCTCGTCTGGGGCGCAGCGCCGCTCAGCCTGCCGATCCCCGACCTGTTCTCGGGGTCGGTGCGGCTCGCCGACGGGCTGCTCTATCCGGTGTGGCGACTTGTCACCATCGGGTCGGGGCTGGCGGTCGCGGCGCTGCTTTACGTGCTCGTGTCCCACACCCGGATCGGCATGCTGGTGCGCGCAGGGGCGACCAACGCCGCGATGGTGTCGGCCCTCGGCGTCGATATCCGGCGCCTGTTTCTGATCGTGTTCGGCTTCGGCGCGATGCTTGCGGGCTTCGCAGGCATCATGATCGCGCCCATCCTGTCGGTCGATCCGGGAATGGGTGATACCATCCTCATCCTCGCATTTGTGGTCATCGTCATCGGCGGCATCGGTTCGATCCGCGGCGCTTTTCTGGCGGCGCTGCTCATCGGACTGGTCGATACGCTCGGACGCTCGTTCTCGGTCGACATCCTGCGCCTGGTCATGGGGCCGTCGCCCGCCCGCACCGTGGGCCCGGCGATCGCCTCGATGCTGATCTATCTGCTGATGGCGGTCGTGCTCTATGTCCGGCCATCCGGGCTGTTCCCGGCGAAAGGCCGCTGAAATGCCGCCGGCGCTTTCGCTTGCAACATCTCCAACGCCGACGCGCCGACGCCTCGAGGTCTTGCCGATCGGCATCTTCCTGGCGCTCGCGGTGCTGCCGGCGGCGGCGCCGTTGGCGGGTGGCGAGCATCTGCTCAGCCTGGGGTCGCGGGTGATGATCTTCGCGATTGCTGCGGTCGCGCTCGACCTCCTGGTCGGCTACGGCGCGCTGATCTCGTTCGGCCACGCCGCCTTCATCGGGCTCGGCGCCTATGCCGTCGGCATTCTCGCCGCGCATGGGATCGGCGATGCGCTGGTCTCCCTCCCGGTCGCGCTCGCGGTCTCGGCGCTTTACGCGTTCTTGACCGGCATCGTCTGCCTGCGCACCAAGGGCGTCTACTTCATCATGATCACGCTCGCCTTCGGCCAGATGGCCTTCTTCACGGCGAGTTCGCTCGCCCCATACGGGGGCGATGACGGCCTCACGATCGCGGCTCGCAGCACGTTCGCCGGCTTCCCGCTGCTCAAGAACGAACGTGCGTTCTATTATGTCGTCTTCGTCGCTCTCCTCGGCACCTATCTTTTTTGCCGCGCCCTCGTCGGCTCGCGCTTCGGCCGTGTTCTGCGCGGCGCGAAAGAGAACCCCGTCCGGATGGCGGCGATGGGATTCGACGTCTACCGCTTTCAGCTCGCGACCTATGTGATCGCGGGCATGCTCGGAGGTCTGTCCGGCTTCCTGCTCGCCAATGCCAGCGAGTTCGTGAGCCCGGCCTACATGTCCTGGCAGCGCTCGGGTGAATTGATCGTCATGGTGCTGCTCGGCGGGCTGGGCTCGCTCAACGGCGCGATCATCGGCACCGCAGCCTATCTTCTGACCGAGGAGTGGCTGTCCGGCTTCACCGAGGATTGGAAGGTGATCTTCGGGCCAGTGCTCGTGCTCGTCGTCCTGTTCGCGCGCGGAGGTCTCATCGGCGTCACGGCTGAGTTGTGGCGGAGGTTCGGCCGTGACTGAAGCCATGCTGCGCCTCGAAGGGCTGCGGAAGAAATTTGGTGCCCTCGTCGTCACCGATGACCTGACCTTCGACGTCAGGCCGAACGAATTGCACGCCGTCATCGGGCCGAATGGCGCCGGCAAGACGACCCTGATCAATCAGATTTCCGGGCTGGTTGCGCCCGACGCCGGCAGCATTGTGTTTGCCGGCCGTGATATCACCACCCTGCCGGCGCACGCGCGCGCGGGATTGGGCTTGGCGCGAACGTTCCAGGTCAGCTCGATCCTTCCCGGCTTCTCGGCGCTCGAAAATGTCGCGCTCGCGGTGCAAGCGCGCAGCGGTTCGAGCTTCCGCCTTCTGGGCGGCGCGGCCGCGGAGCCCGCGTTGAACGGGCCGGCAATGGCGGCGCTGGCCGATGTCGGCTTGGCCGAGCGCGCGCTCACGCCCGCAGGGCAGCTCTCGCATGGGGAAAAACGGGCGCTCGAACTCGCCATTGCGCTCGCGATGGAGCCGAAACTGCTGTTGCTCGATGAGCCGATGGCCGGCACCGGCCGTGACGAGACCGCGCGCCTCGTTCGCGTGCTGGCGCAGCTCAAAGGACGGTTCTCGGTCGTGCTGGTCGAGCACGACATGACGGCCGTGTTCGCGCTGGCCGACCGTATCTCGGTGTTGATCTACGGTCACATCATCGCAACCGGCCCACCCAACGAGGTCCGTGCTGATCCGCGGGTGGTGGCCGCCTATCTCGGCGACGAGATGGAGTGAGGGCGCGATGCTTGCAGTGGAGCATCTGCAATCCGCCTACGGCCCGGCGCAGGTGCTGTTCGACATCGGATTCAAGGTCGGCGCCGGCGAGGTGGTGACCTTGCTGGGCCGCAACGGTATGGGCAAGACCACCACCATTCAGACCATCATGGGCCTGTTGCCCGCCACCGGCGGGAGCGCGGTCTTCGACGACCTGTCTCTCGTCGGCCTTCCTCCCCACCGGATCGCGCAGGCGGGTCTCGGGCTCGTGCCCGAGGGCCGGCAAATCTTTCCGACGCTCACCGTCGAGGAAAACCTGATCGCGACCGCGGCCTCGCGCTTCGCGACCCCGCGGTGGACGCTCGACGCGATCTACGATTTTTTTCCCCAACTCGCCGGACGGCGGCAGCACATGGGCAACGAGCTGTCCGGGGGTGAACAGCAAATGCTGGCGATCGGGCGCGCCTTGATGACAAATCCCAAGCTGCTCATTCTCGACGAGGCAACCGAAGGGCTGGCGCCGATGCTGCGGCTCGACATCTGGAAATGTCTCGCACGCCTGAAGGACGAGGGCCAAGCCATCCTGATCGTCGACAAGCACCTCAGCGCGCTGGTGAAGCTCGCCGACCGGCACACCATCATCGAGAAGGGGCATGTGGTGTGGTCCGGTACCTCGGCGGCATTGGATCGGAAAATCATGGAGCG
>Ga0207648_10001590_pt1 | contig 24892 bp, 22 predicted proteins | sample KBSMisM32_FD_184310 | JGI IMG/M metagenome (GOLD analysis project Ga0207648, IMG submission 184310) | Miscanthus rhizosphere microbial communities from Kellogg Biological Station, Michigan, USA - KBS Miscanthus M3-2 (SPAdes) (version 2) | ecosystem: Host-associated > Plants > Roots >... | reverse complement strand
GGTGGGGGCGGCGGCGGCGGCGGCGGGGGTGGCGGCGGCGGCGGCGGAGGCGGCGGCGGAGGCGGTGGAGGCGGCGGCGGCGGAGGCGGCGGCGGAGGCGGCGGTGGAGGCGGAGGTGGCGGCGGCGGCGGCGGTACTGCTGAGCCCACTGCCACGCCGTTGATCGTCGATCCGGCGGTGAATGTCCCGATTGTGTGAACAGTGCCAGGGAAGGCGCCGTTGATCACCGTTGTGCCGTTCGACTTAACCTGCCGCCCGTAAGCGGTCACAGCAACGCTGTCCGTGCCGCTATTGAAGATGGACAACCCGCCGTCGCCGACCGTGATGCCTCCCATGTCGGTAGCGGTTCCACTGTTCTGGACGAAGAACGTGCTTCCCGGAAGAACCGTGATGGTTCCGGCGCCGACGAAGCCGAGGGGCTGGGACGTGCCATTGTTGACTCCAAGCGCCGCGTCGCGCCCGCTGAAGCCTGGATCCTCCTCGAGCTGGGTGAGGATCGAACCCTGCGCGATCCAGACATTCGGCGCATTGAAGAGCAGACGGCCGGCGAGCGCACCCGCTGCGTTCGTCATGACGTAGCTGGCGGTGTCGGTGTTCACCTCAATGTTGTTGCCGGCGTTCAGAGTCAGTGAATCGTTGGCGCCGGCGTTGGTCCAGCTGATCGCGCCATTGAGATGGATCGAGCCCGAGTAGGATCCCAGGATAACGTTGGTGACGCCGCCGCCGGCCGTAGCGCTTCCGTCGATATGCGCGTCGCCGACGAAGATATCGGGCGACGGGCCATCGCTCACCGGTTCGGCGTTGAAGGTTATAGTCCGCGCATTGAGGTCGCCGTCCTCATTGAACGTATAGGCGCCCGCGGGCGCTCCGATATCGCCTATGTATACGCCGAGGTCGTTGAAGCCATTCAGCGCAAGCGTCTGTGTGACCCCGTTCACGCCAAGCAGCGCGCCGGCGACAACATCAATATCTCCGGACGTCACGAAAATGCTCGGAGCGCTCACCGTACCGGTAAAGGTGGCGAGCTTGTCGGCATAGAAGAATGCGGAGCCGGTCGGATCGGTCGCGGTCACGTCTTCGACAGCCAGATTTCCCAGTGCGTATAAGTAAACCGAAGACCCTGAAAGAGTGCCGGTGGCGGTAAGATTGCCGTCGGCAATCAGCTGGAGACTGCCGGGGATGTTGATGTCATTGACGGTCGCGTCGCCCGAAAACTCGCCAAACACGTTGTTTACAATGGGGTGAGCATTCTCGCCCACGACGTCGGACGCAAAGAAGGTGAAGGTGTCGATGGTTATCGTGCCGAGCTTGTTGTTATCGAACAGCGTGATGACACCTTGCGCGTCCGCGTCGAGCCCGCCGGCTGTGATGGCGCCGCCGTGATCCGCGCTGATTTCGATCGTGTTGCCCGAAATCAGAAGGACATCGTCGAACTGCGAGGCATCATCGGCGAAGCTCAGTGTATGCCCGTTGTCGGCGAGAAGCTTGATGTCGCCGCTCCCGTCGAAGGAGTCAGCCTCGAGGAATACCTGGCCCCCGGAGAAGGAAATGTTCCCGGTGGTGGCGCCAACCAGGATCGAACCGTCTGCTTCCCCAAATACGCCCGACGTGACGGTCGTCGCGCCCGACGCGCCAATGTTGATGTTGCCGGTTCCGGGCGACCCGCCGCTCGGCCCACCCCCGCTGAAGCCGAATCCCGACTCAAGGTAGATCTGGCCGTTTTGGACGCTTGCGCCCTGCGCTTGGGGAGCGAACCCGACCGAGCCGCCGAGCAGCATCGTCAGCGCCTGGTTTTTCGGTACCGCGACCATGTAGATCGCGTGGTGGTCGGTTCCGCTGACGTTGGCCGCTCCGCCGGTCGTTCCGGTATGTACGATGCCGTTGGCGTCCGAAGTTCCCCCGTCGATCGGCACCGAGATGTCGAACAGGCCCTGGCTGAAGGTCATCGTCGCGCCTTCGGCCGCGGCATAAGCGGCCGATCCATTGACCTGGACATTGCCGCCTTGCTCGATCCGCGGCGCGATCATCGCCACATAGGAATTGCGCGCATTGATCTGAGCGCCGGACAATACCTTGATACTTCCGGCCGCGCCCGCCGACTTGGAGAAGCTTGCGGTGAAGCTGTTGGCGTCGGCTGAAAAGCCGTTCGGCAGGTCGATACTGCTGAGAAGCAGGCCGCCGACGTCGAACACCGCCTGCGAACCAATCACGATTCCGCCGGGGCTGTAGAACCAGACGTTGCCGCCGGTCGCGCCTCCGTCGAGCTTGCTCAGCACCGAGCCGTTGAGCTCGATCGCGCGCGTCGTGTTAGTCGGGACGATTCGGTTGAGGACTGTGAAACCGCTAAGGCCCGAGCTTCCCTGGTAGGTCGCAGTGTTGCCCGCCGGCAGGAAGTTGATGTTGCCGGCCCCCTCCGTATCGCTTGGCGTCCAGTTGATCGTGGCCGTGCTGCTTCCGACAGTAATCGTCTCGGTTCCCGGATTGCTGCGGGCGTAGCTCACCGTTCCGGCGACCGTTGCCGGCGCGCCCTGAAAGGCCTGCGCCCAGGCGCGCTGCGGAGTCAGTGCAACAGTGATCGCGAGGGTCGCGCAGGAGACGAACAGTCGGTGCCGCTTCAGTCGGTACGCGGGATACAAAGCATGGGGCATGACATCAGTACTTCCATGGCCACAGGCGGGTGGTGAGCGAGATGAGAAGGCGTGGATCGGGCTTGCGATTGAGCGGCCCGACGTGGGTGAGCGGAATCGCCAGCCCGGCATCGAGCACGAACCGGTTCCAATTGACGCGCGCGCCGGCCCCGATGGAGTTCAAATACTGGCGTTGAGTGACGATGATGCTGCTGGCGAGATGGCTGACATGCGCATGGTCCCAGAAGGCATAGCCTTCGATCGCCGGACGAGTGGCGCTCACGGGCACCCGGCTGCCGTAGCGGAGCTCGAGCTGCGTGCCGTAGCCGCGGTCCCCGAGCAGGGCGCCGGGATCGTAGCCGCGGCCGACCGTATAATTGCCGGCCGAAAAGTCTTCGAAGCTGAGTAGAGCCTTGCCCGTATACTGGGCGCGCAATCCTAGGGCGAACGTGAGCTTCGGGATTGGCCGCAATTCGCCGTAGGACGTCAGCCGCAAGACGGTCGCATCGGCCTGGCCCTCGAGCCGGCTTGGCGGGATATTCCCGGCACCGAGGCAATTGACTCCGAGCGGACCGCAATCGTGCGTTGCGCCAAGCGCATCGAGGCCCTGCCGGACCTCGACCTGGCCGGTGAAATGCCAGGGCGGCTCGGCAGTCGAGAACTGGAGGCCGATATTGCTCGCCATCGTGTCGATGCCGAGGCGGAGGAAGGCCACCCGGAGCCGGTCTCGAGTGATTGCGATGTGATTGAGCCGGACATCCTGGTTCACGACGTCCATTCCGATTGAGCCACGGACCGTTTCGGATTGGCGACGGACGAACGGATAACCGAGCTCGACCGTACCGAGCAGGGTCTTGGCGAGAACGGCGGTATTCGGCACGTGCGGCCGCGCCCACGCGTAGGTGAAGGCACCGGACAGGCTCATGCCCTCGGATCCGAGCCGCATGTCGTGAGCAACCTGGACGGTCTGCTGTTCGTGCAGGTCGGCCGTGCTGAAGAGCGACAGGGTCGTCCGGTCGCCGAGGCCGGTAAGGCCGAACAGCTGGGCGCGCGCGAGGCCGCCCCACGGTCCAAGCGCCTCCGAGCCGCCGTTCTGGACGATGAAGTCGGCGTAGGCTGGCAGACGCTGGACGGTGACGTCGCCGATCACGTCGCCGGGTGCGGTCCCCGCCGGGCGGAGGGTAAGTCGAACAGTGTAGCCGGGAAGGTCGCTCGCAAGCAGCAAATAGCGCTCGGCCTCGTGGCGGTTGAACAATGGCTGTTTGGTGAGCTGGTTGAGGTACGCGGCGAGGATTTTCTCGGCACCTGTCGCCTCGCCTCTCACGCGCACCTGCGTCAGGCGAGCGGCGAGGACCTGGAACCGGACGATTCCTCCCTCGATCCGCTGCTCGGGAACCTGGACCGCGGCGATGTAGCCGGCGTCGCGAAGGATCGTCGCGGCGCGATCGCGTATTTCGCATACCGTCGAGATCGGGACGTCCCGCCCGACATAAGGCGCGTAGCTGGGTGTCAGGTCCGCATTGGTCAGGCCCTGCGGCCCCTCGAATTGGGCGCCGCGCATCACGAACCGGATCGAACGGAACTCGGGACCGTCGAGGGCGCAGGGAGCGCGCTCGATGCCGCCTTCGACCTCAAGCCGGCTTTGCGGCCCCGGGGGGGAAGTGACCGGGCGGGTCACCTCCTCGCGCGTCGGCGGCACGGGCGGGGGGGTTTGAGCGGCGGCGACGGTGGATTGCGACGAGATCAAGGCGCACAACGCCAGGCGTCCGGCGCGGCGCGGCGCCCATCCCAATGCCGGCAGTCGTTCCCCTTCGATCTTCACCGGGGCGCCCCTCCCCCGTTCAAATGATTCGAGTCGCGCTCGAAGAATGTCGGAAATAGAGCAATTTACTCAAAATTCATCAACTTAAATTTAACCATAGTTATGTTCGGTGGTCTTTGCTCGTCCCGGCATGGGAAATTCGCTCGACGGAACAAGAGCCGACGGGCAGGCTTGTAGGTACATGGCGCAACCGCACGACACCAATCAGTTGTCCTGGCCGTGGTGGGCGCCGTGGGCGCTGCTCGCGGTCGCCGTCACTTCGGTGCTGACGATCGGCGCGACCCTGTACGACATCCTGTAAATCGCCGTGGCCGACGCGCTGCCTGCACCGCCGCCGGCGATCATCGTCACCGGCGCAGCGCTTCCCGAGCCCAGGGCCGAACGGGTCTATGCCACCGCTCGCATCACAGCCCGGCAGATCGAGCAGTCACCCAGCCATGAGCTCGACCAGATCCTGAAGGACGTTCCGGGCGTCCAGCTGTTTCGCCGGTCGGACGCGCGTAGCGGCCATCCGACAAGCCAGGGTGTGACTTTGCGCGCGCTGGGCGGGAACGCATCGAGCCGAGCATTGCTGGTTCTCGATGGAGTGCCCCAAGCCGACCCCTTCGGCGGGTGGGTCAACTGGCCGGCTTATGATCCGGCGGGCCTCGCTGGGATCCGCGTCGTTCGAGGCGGCGGGAGCGTCGCCAACGGTCCGGGAGCGCTCGCCGGGACGATCGAGATGACGAGCCGGACCGACGCCGGCTTCGGCGGCGGAACCGAACTTGGAAGTCGCGATTCGCTCGAGGCCCGCGCTCGCGGCGGAGTGCCGGTCGGCGGGGGCGTGGTGTCACTGTCGGGCCGTTTCGAGCGTAGCGATGGCTTCGTTCCCATCACGCAAGCGACGCGTGGCCCGGCCGACGAGCGAGCTCCCCATGATGAATGGAGCGCGCGTGGACACTGGGTAACGCCGCTTGCCCGCCACACGGAACTCCAGGCGAACCTCGCCGGCTTTCACGACTGGCGGACCCGGGGGACGGACTTCAGCAGCGACCGGACCAATGGCATCGACGCTTCGCTTCGGCTGGTGGGCAGCGGCGCCTGGAGGTGGAGCGCGCTCGGCTACTGGCAATGGCGCGACCTGCGCAGCAGCACCGCGAGCCTGAGCGCCGGACGCACGACCGCGACGCGTGTGCTTCTGCAGGACAAGGTTCCCTCGCACGGTCTCGGCGGAAGCGTCGAGGTGCGTCCGCCGATGCCGCAGGGGTTCGAGCTCCGGCTCGGCGCCGACGCCCGCCGCACAATTGGTGAGGCTCGCGAGCTCGCTAATTATGTCGCGGGGGAGCCGACGCGGCGCCGCTTCGCGGGCGGTGAGACCTGGACCAGTGGCGCGTTCGTCGAAGCCTCATTGGAAAGCGGAGGCGTGCTGTTCAGCGGCGGCGCCCGGATCGACCGCTGGGAGGTCGCTCAAGGGCATTTGTTCGAGCGGGTGATCGCGACGAATGTGGTCTTGCGTGACGAGCGCGATCCCAGACGCGGCGGCTGGCTGCCGACGGCGCGGGGCGGTGTGCTGGCGCCCGTCGGCGGCGGACTCAGCCTGCGCGCCGCGGCCTATCTAGGCTGGCGCATGCCGACATTGAACGAGCTGTTTCGTCCGTTCCGGGCGGGCGCCGATGCGACCGCCGCGAATCCGAACCTGAACCCGGAAAAGCTCGCGGGGGCTGAGGCGGGAATTGAATATGCGAACGGGCCTTGGCGGCTTTCCGTTACCGGCTTCGCCAACCGACTCAAGGATGCGATCGCCAATGTGACGCTGGGGCAGGGCCCGGGCACTTTCCCGCAAGTCGGCTTCGTTGCCGCGGGAGGCGCGTTCCGCCAGCGCAAGAATGTGGATGCCGTGAGAGTGCGGGGGATCGAAGCTTCCGCTGAGTGGACGCGCGGGCGATGGGCGGTTCGCGCAGGCATGAGCCTCACGCGTGCCCGGATGCAAACGACCGGCGCGGCGGCGCCGCTCGACGGGCTGAGGCCTGCCCAGACGCCGAATTTCGCGGGCATGTTGGCGGCGAGCTGGGAGCGGGACGGAAAGGGCGCCGAGATCGTCCTGCGGCGCATCGGCGCGCAATATGAGGATGATCTCAACAGCCGCGTGCTAGAGGGTGCGACGACACTCGACGCATCGGCGTCATGGCCACTGTCGCGCCGCCTGCAGGTCGTCGCCCGCGCCGAGAACTTGACCGGGGCTCTGGTCATGGCTGGCATCGGCAGCGATGGGTCGGTCGAGCGAGCAACTCCGCGAACTTTGTGGATCGGGCTGAGGCTGCGATAGGAGCTCGATGAACGACGACCGCGCCGCGGCGCTGAGCAAAGTCCCCGCGATTACGCTGGGGTTCTGGATCATCAAGATCCTCGCGACGACGCTCGGCGAGACCGGCGGCGACACGGTCACGATGAGCTGGCTCGGCGAGACCACCGATCATCCGGTGCCGAACGGCTACCTGATCGGCACGGCGATCTTCGGCGTCCTGTTGGTCGCGCTGGTCTGGGCCCAGATCCGCGCGCGTCGTTTCAACCCGTGGCTCTACTGGGCGACGATCGTCGCTTCTACGACCTGCGGCACGACGCTTGCCGACTTTGCCGATCGCTCTTTGGGGATCGGCTACCCCGGCGGGTCACTGCTGCTGCTCGCCTGCGTGCTGGCCTCGCTGTTCGCTTGGCACCGCACGCTCGGAACGGTTGACGTCAACAGGATCAGCACGGCCAAGGCCGAGGCGTTCTACTGGGTGACGATCACCTTCTCGCAGACGCTCGGCACCGCGCTCGGCGATTGGGCTGCCGACGCCGGTCTCGGCTACGGCGGCGGTGCAATCCTCTTCGGCGCGGCCCTGGCGGTCATCGCGATCCTCTATGCCGCGACCCGCGCGAGCCATGTCGCGCTCTTTTGGGCGGCATTTATCCTCACACGCCCGCTCGGAGCGACCGTCGGCGACTTTCTCGACAAGCCCGTTGCGGATGGAGGCCTCGATCTTAGCAGGCCAATCGCTTCGGCCGTCCTGACGGTGGCGATCATCGCCTTGATCCTGGTGATCCCGCAGCGGCCGGGAAGCCATCCCGAAAGCGCCGCCACCTAAGTCGTTGCATTAGCGCAATCAGTTGCGCATAAACGCCGCGCTCGGCCTTTGAACCTAGAGGAGCCGGGCATTGATTTGCCGGATCGTCTGTTCTGTCGTCGGCCACCGCCGATCGCGCTCGAGCGCGCACCGCGTCGAAGGCGAATGGCGTAGCTGGTGCAAGCGCTGCGGCGCGAAGCTGGTGCGCGTCCGGCGCTCGAAATGGCTCGCCATAACCAGCATGCAGGCAAGCGGTCTATTTGGCGCGGGTGTACAGGAAGGCGGTGATGTCGCGCGCGTCCCGTTCGCCAACTTTCAGATCAGGCATCGCCGTCCCGGGCGCGACATGCTGCGGATCGCGAATCCAGCGCTGCATATTTTCCGGCGTGTTGGCGAGGTGGCCGCCGATGATCGCGCGCAGTGCAATGCCGTCGAGCGGCGGGCCGACCATGCCGGTCGCGTTCCGGACATTCCGCAACGCGTGACAGCTGCCACACCCGTACTGGATGAACATCGCCTCGCCACGAGCGGGGTCGCCGCCAGTGGCGATCGAGGCATGCATCCACATCCGGTCACGCTGCTCTGCATATTCGTAGGCGATGCCGATAAGCGCCACGAGGAACAGCAATCCCGAGAGGATCGCGAAGAAAGCCTTAGTGGACAGGAAGCGCATGATGCTCCTCCGCCGCCTTGAGCCATTTATAGAATGAAGCGAGCGCGGCGAGGCCGTGCACCGCGCCGCCCGGAATCCACATGATGAGGCCGGCGAGCCGCTGGTCGTCGACCGGATCGAGGCCGATCCCGGTCACGCCCATCGCCGCATAATCGGCATACCACGGGCTCGACGAAAGGCTCATCAGCGCCCCGAGAGCACCACCCACCAGCGAAGTTGCGAACAGGCAGGCAGCCGACGTTCCATAGCCGCCCGCACGTCCGCGCGGGTGAAGCATTGCCCACCAGAAAAGGAGCGAACTCGCGAAGAAGCAAGCGTGCTGGGCAATGTGCCAGCCGAAGCTGTCGAGCGCCCGGTCGAACAGGATCGGCGCGTGCCAAGCCCACATCACGACGCCCTGCACGATAGTTGCGGTAACGGGCTCGGTGAGAGCGCGCCACAGTCGTTGCAGCGGCGATTTCCAGCCTGCTCCCAATGCCTGCCGCAGCGGCCGCGGCAGGCCCCAGGCGAGCACCCCGCCCGCACCGGACGCGGCAAGCAGCAAGGTCGCGACGAGCATGATCAGCTCATGCTCGATCATGTGCATCGTGAAGCTTCGTTCGCCGGCCTCGTGCAGCGGCGACGTGAGCGACAGCGCGAGCACTGCCCAGCCGGACAGAAACAGCAAGGGCCGGATCGGCGTCGCGGCGCGCTTCGACAGCCGCGACCATCCGAGGAAATAGATCAGCAGTGCAAGCGCAAGCGGCACGGTCAGAAGCGGATCGAGTGTCCAGCCGAGCGTCTCGGAGTGATGATTACTCATGCCCAGCACCGCGGGATGATCAGCGCGGCAATCAGTGGGAGCAGTACGCCGATGGTGTAGAGCAGACACGCGAGCAGACCTACGACTGCGACGAGGCGTCGGGCCGGAGTTTCGCTGCTTGATGCGTAGACGCGCCACGATCCGAGCGAGCCGAGGCCAATCACGCCAAGCGCGATCAACGTGCCGAGCAGCACTATCCAAGGGCTCCCGACGCGACAGTCCTGAAATGCCGCATCCGAGCCGATCTGGTGTGACAGGAAATAGCCCACGGTGCCGAGCGCAAGGCCCGCCCAGGGCATGAAGCCGTCGCGGAGTCGCTCGGTCTTCACAGCCGCGGCACCCAGTAGATCATGAGGTAGACGGGTATCCACAGCAGCCAGACATACCGCCAATAGAGGCAGTTCTCGTCGGTATCGACGAGGCGCCGGCCCTCCCAGCCGAGATCGGTCCGCATCAGGAGCCACAGCACGATCGTGTCGCCCCAGTCGGTGATGATGTGCGTGGTGTGGAGGAACAGCAGCATCCAGATGACCGAGCTGTAAGCATCGTCGGTCCAGCGGCAGTTGAGATTGTTGAACTCGAAGCCGCGAATGACGAGCAGGACACCGCCAATGCCGATGATCACCGGCATGAGCCCGCGGATGGTTGGTACGTCTCGCTCTCGCGCGGCCTTCTTGATCATACTGTTGGGGATTTCACTGAGCAGCATGACGATGAGGAACAGCGTTCCCCAGAGCAAGTTCGGGGCTTGGCGGCCTTCGGGCGGCCAGCCCTGCTCATGCCCCATCAGGAAGAAATAAGCGGCGAAGGCGAGGCCGAAGAACGCGCCCTCGATGATCATGAAGCCGATGATCCCCCACCAGGTGAGGCTGCTCGGCCCGAACTTGTGGGTCGGCAGGTCGGCGACGGAGTCGGTGAAGCGCGGCTCGAGGATCATGAGATCACCGGCTCGGGATGGCGCTTGAGCTCTTTCGGCCAGAACCAGGCGGCGGTGGCGATCGCGGCCGGGATCGCCCCGAACACCACCGCCCACGGCGAGAAGATCGATGAGACGAACAAGACTCCGACCGCAATTGCGGCGATCAGTGGCCACAGGCTTGCCCCCGGAACCGGCTCGCGAAGGTCGGGCGTGGCCGCGACCACGGTCGTAAGCAGGATTTCCTTTTCATCGACGCGAAGGCCGGTCACCACCGGCAGTTCGCCTTCGGCGTCCCACAGCGGCGTCCGGCTCTCGACCACGGGAATATGCGCGAAATTGTAAGGCCGGGGCGGTGATGCGGCGGCCCATTCGAGCGTCGACGCTCCCCATGGATTGGATGGCGCGACGGCGCCGCGATAGAGTGAAAAGAGGCCGTTGATCACGAACAGGACGACCGCGGCGGCGACGACGAAGGCGCCGATCGATGAAAGCAAATTGGGCAGTTCGAGCCCTACCCCCGCGGGATAGGTGTAAACGCGCCGCGGCATGCCGAGTAGGCCCGCGAGATGCATCGGGAAAAAGGTCAGCTGAAAGCCGAGGAAGATCATCCAGAAGCCGATCTTGCCGAGCGTCTCGTTCATCATCCGGCCGGTGATCTTCGGGTACCAGTAGGTAAGGATGCCGAGCAGCGGGAACACCGCGCCGCCGATCAGCACGTAATGAAAATGCGCGACGATGAAGTAGGTGTCGTGCAGCTGGAGGTCGAGCGGCACCGAGGCGATGATCACGCCGCTCAGCCCGCCGATGACGAAGGTAACGATGAAGCCGACCACGTAAAGCATCGGCACCTGGAAGCGCGGCCGTCCGTCCCACATCGTCGCCAGCCAGCAGAAGATCTGGAGGGCGGTCGGGATTGCGACCGTCATGCTTGCAGAAGTGTAGAAGCTGTAGCCGACACGCGGCAGGCCGGTCGCGAACATGTGGTGGACCCACAGCCCGAAGGCGAGGATGCCGGTCGAGATCAGCGCGAGGACCACGATCGGGTAAGCGAACACCGGGCGGCGGCAGAAGGTCTCGGTGATGACGCTGACGAAGCCAGTGGCCGGCAGGAAGATGATGTAGACTTCGGGATGGCCGAAGAACCAGAACAGGTGCTGCCACAGAAGCGCGTCGCCATGTTCATAGGCGTTGTAGAAATTCGTCCCGATCAGCCGGTCCGAGATCAGCATCGACGAAGCCAGTGCGACCGCCGGCATCGAGAAGATGATCATCACCGCGACGACCAGCATCGCCCAGGCGAACAGCGGCATCCGCGCCAGGGTCATTCCGGGAGCGCGGGTTTTGAGGATCGTGCAAACGAGCACCACCGCTGCGGCCAGCGCGGAAACTTCGGTGAAGGTGATCATCTGCGCCCAGATGTCGGCGCGCTTGCCGGGTGAAAATTGCGGCCCCGACAGCGGCGTGTAGGCGAACCAGCCGATGTCCGGACCTATATTGAGGAGGAACGCACCCCACAGCAGCAACCCGCCGAACAGGTACATGAAATAGCTGAAGGCGTTGAGCCGCGGGAACGCGGTCGACCGAGTGCCGAGCATCAGTGGGATGATGAAGACCGCGACGCCTTCCATCACCGGCACGGCGAACAGGAACATCATCGTCGAGCCGTGCATCGTGAACAGCTCGTTGTAGCGCTGGGGACTGATCAGCGCGCTGTCAGGTTGAGCGAGTTGCACGCGCATGGCGAGCGCGAGAACGCCGCCCAATGCGAGGAATAGCAGCGCCGTGACGATGTAGCGCCGGCCAATCTCCTTATGATCGACGGTAGCCAGCCAGCCGATGATTCCGCGCGGCCGCGACCATGTCCTCTCGAGCCGCGCCTCGAGCTTCGCGCCCTTGAGTTTGGGCCCATCGCGCGCGATCTTCTGGCGTTCGCGCGCCAGCCGCTCGTCTTCCCGCCGGACGCGCTCGGGAACGTGCGCGCTCATTTGAGAGTCTCGAGATAGGCAACGACGGCGTGCAGCTCGTTGGGCTCAAGCCCGATCGTTGGCATCTTGCTGCCAGGCTTGATCGACTGCGGGTCCTCGACCCACCCATAGAGATTGCCTTCAGACATCGGCATCGCCCCGGCCGCGATGGTCCGGCGGCTGGCGAAGTGGGTCAGGTCCGGCCCCACCGTCCCGCTCGCCGGGGTTCCGGCGATCGCATGGCAGACGCTGCAGTTGCGGCTGGTGACGAACGCGTAGCCGGCCTTCGCCAGCGGCGTCGCGGGTGCTGGCGCGGGCTGCAGCTGGTGCTGCCACCATTTGATAAAGTCGCGGTACGAATCGACATCGACGACCAGCGCCATCTTCGCGTGCTCGGCGCCGCAGAATTCCGCGCATTGCCCGCGATAGATGCCGACCTTGCGCGGGACGACGGTGATGTCGGTGTCGCGGCCGGGAATGAGGTCCTGCTTGCCCGCGAGGCTCGGCACCCAGAAGCTATGGATGACGTCGTTGGACTTGAGATAGATGCGCACCGGCACGCCGACCGGTAGGTGAATCTCGTTGGCGGTGCGGACCATCTTCGAATTGTCGCCCGCGTTATATTGAACGTCCCACCACCATTGGTTGCCGGTAACCGTGATCGACAGCTTCTCGTTCGCCGCGGCGCTGGCCATCGACCGGTCGGCGATGAAGCTTGCGATCGCGAGCGCGACGAGGCCGCTGCCGACGACCGCTCCCCAGCTGATCAGCGCCGTCCGCATCAGCGGATTGCTTTCGTGATGGCGGCCTTCTTCAACGGTGTTCGCTTCGCCCGCTCGGCGACGCCTCGCGATGCTCGCAACGAGGAAGGCGATCACGGCGAGGTACATGATCGCGCAGATGACGAGGAAAATGACGAACAGGATGTTGAACTGGCGCGCTTCGGTGGCGGCGTTGCCGAACGTGCTCTGATAGTGCTGGTAGCTGCAGGCGGAGGCCGCGAGCGCAAGCGGCACGACTGACGCGCGCCCACCCACGGTCATTGCTCGGCGGTATCCGAAGTGTGTGCCGGTTCGCGCGGAGCGAGCGTCTGCGGCGTCGCATTGCTCATTGCTTCCGCACGGCTGCTCACCGCATCCTTGCTGGGTTGGCCTGACAGCGAGCGCACGTAGGCGGCGAGCTGCCAGATCTGGTCCGTGGTCAGCTTGCTTCGCCAGGAAGGCATTCCGTTGGGCCGTCCTTCGGCAATGCTCGTCGCGATCTGGTCGATGCGGCCACCGTACCGCCACTCGTCATCCATCAGCGCCGGGCCCATGCCTCCGCCGCCATGGCTGTGACAACCGACGCAGTTCATTTGGGTGAAGAGCTGCTGTCCTTGCGAGATCGCCGGCGCATTATTGTCGTAGAGCTTGGCGCGAGGGTCCAGCGTCTGGGGCACGGTTCCGCCGGGCCAGATAGTGTCGGGGCTTTCGCCCGCGGGCACGGTTTCGCCGATCGGCTTGGCGCGGCTGTGCCGCTCCTCGCGATTGCAGGCGCCGGCGACGAGCGCGGCGACGGCGATGAACGCGAAGCTAGCGCGGCAGCGTGAAGACATAGAGCATGCCTCCCGCTGTTGTTTTCATCGGCAGATCCTTGACCGCATTGGCGAAGCCGAGAGCGCCGGTCGGATCGCGAGTGTCCATTTTCGCCGAGACCACCGCGCCGGCCCAGCCGCCGACCCCGGCGACGAATGCGATATATTGCCGTCCGTCGGGGCCCCGGTAGCTGATCGGCTGGCCGATGATCCCGCTGCCGGCCTTGAACCGCCACAGCTGCTTGCCGGTGCGCGCGTCGATGGCTTTGAACCAGCCGTCCATCGTCCCATAAAAGACGACGCCTCCGGCGGTGACCAAAGCGGGGCTCCACAGCGGCAGGTCCTCTGGGATCTCCCACACCTTGCGCTGGCGGATCGGGTCCCAGGCGGTGAAGGCGCCGCGGTTGCCGCCCGGGCCGGCGTACATCTTCACGTCGGCGCCGACGTACGGCGTTCCGGAGATGTAGTTCGCCTGCATGGCGCCAAAGTCCATGCAGAGGTTGTTGTGCGGGATGTAGACGAGGCCGGTGACCGGGCTGAACGCCGACGGGTTCCAGTCCTTGAGGCCTGGAGCAGCAGGACAGATGTCGCGCACGACGCGGCCGACTTTAGTGTCTTTGTCGTGATTGGGGATGATCAGCCCGGTTTTGAGATCGACGCCCTTGTAGCCGTTGACATAGCCGTAAGGCGCCGCGGACAGGACCTGGCCGGTGCGGCGGTCCTGGACGTAAAAGAAACCGGCGCGCGCAGGTCGGAACAGGACCGGCCGCCGCTGCCCCTTCCACGGAATATCGGCGAGAATGATTTCGTTGATATCATCGTGGTCGAACAAATCGTGCGGGGTCGTCTGGTAGAACCACACCGCCTCGCCGGTACTGACGTCGCGGGCGAAGACGCCGGTCGTCCACTTGTTGTCGCCTGGGCGCTGATCGGGATTCCACGGGCCCGGATTGCCGACGCCGTAGTAGATCAGATGAGTTTCGGGATCGAAGCTCGGCCAGCCCCAGACGGTGCCGCCGCCGATTTTCCACGCCTCGGGCGGCCACGTCTTGACCCCGAGGTCCTTGCCCTGGTCGGACTTGTAGAAGGGCTTGAAGCGCGGCCCGATCAAGACGTCTTTGTCGGGGCCCGTATTGTAGGCGCGCCAGGCGAGCTTGCCGCTGCCCTCGTCCAGCGCCGCGATCCAGCCGCGCACGCCCATCTCGCCGCCCGAATTGCCGACCAGCACTTTCCCGCCGGCCACGAGCGGCGCCATGGTGATGGTCTCGCCCTTCTGGATGTCGCCGAGCTGGGTGCGCCACACCTGCTGTCCGCTGTTGGCATCGACGGCAATGGTCTGCCCATCGAGCGTGTTGAAGAAGATCCTGCCCTGGTCGTAGGCGGCGCCGCGGTTGACGGTGTCGCAGCACGCAACCCCCTGCGAAGCGGCGAGCGGCTTGGGCTTGAACACCCATTTGGTCGGCGCGCCGGGCTTGGTGAGGTCGAGGGCGTAGAGATAGTTGGGAAACGGCGTGATCAGGTACATCGTGCCCTTCACGACCAATGGCGGCGCTTCGTAGCCGTGGGTCGTCGCGGTCGAGAAGGTGAAACTGAGCGCGAGCTTCGAGACGTTGGCCGGCGTCACCTGATTGAGCGCCGAGAAACGCGTCGCCGCATAATCCTTGCCCGGCATCACCCAATTGCCGTCGTCGGCAGGCGATGCGGCCGGCGCGGCAACGGCATGGTCGCCAACGGGCGCCGCCTGGTAGACTGTCGCGGAGCCTAATTGCTGCTTGGGCGGTGAGCGGTTGCAGGCGCTGAGCGCGGCGCACGCAGCGGACGCGCCAAGAGCTGTGAAGAGATACTCAACTCGCTGCATCACGCTCCCGTGAGATACGCGGCAGCGAAGCCCCGGATGAGTAAGCTGAAGCTCCCTGCCGCCGTGCACAATCGCCGCCATTTGGTTTTGGTTCCGGCGCTTCAACAGACCTAACCGAGGTTAGGCAGTTCGCGCCGCCGAAACGGCAGTTCGCTAACTTGAATCAGCATTGTGAACCGCTGTTTTGCGGAAGCGTTGCGGACGCGCCCATTCGAGAAGGAGAAGGTCATGGCAGCAACCAAAAGCAGCGGATCGAAGCGCGGATTTGCGGCGATGGATCCCGCCAAGCAGCGCGAGATCGCGAGCAAGGGCGGCAAGGCCAGTCACGGAGGCGGGCGGCCGGCGAACTCGAGCCGCTGATCTCGCCATCATCACCGTCTGCGTGCGGGAAACGCCGGCCTTTCGAGGCCGGTGTTTTTCTTGGCGGCCATTTCGCCTGCGCAACGCGATTTGGCCCTTCGCGTTCTAACAGGCGTGGCCTATCGGACCGACGTCAATGCACGCGACAAGGGCGGCGCGATCATCGCCGTTCTCGCCGTGCATGCGGTGCTGCTGGTGGCGCTTCTAAACCTTTCCGGCACCATCGACCTCGCCAGCCCGCAAGGCGCGCTCAGCGTCATCGACCTGTCGAACCCGCCGCCTCCTCCTCCGCCGCAGGTGCAGCAGCGGCAGCAACCGAAGCCAAAAGAAAAAGAAGGCGGATCGGCACCGAAGAACATTCGGAGTGAAGCGACTCCGGTCGTCGCTCCCAAGCCGCGGATCGAAACGCCGCCGGTTCAAAAGATCGTCGCCAGCAACACTCCGCGCCAGGGCACCGCGCCGACGCAGGGCGCATCGGACGTGCGCGGGCCGGGCACCGGCGCCGGCGGGACTGGGAATGGCACCGGGAGCGGCAGTGGCGGCAATGGCCCGGGCGGCGGCGGCGACAATGGCGTCGTCGAGCCGCCGCATCTCGCGACCCCCGTCCTGAGCGGACGCGACATCCCGCGAGACCTGCTGGATCGCTGGCCCGGCCGGGCGACGGTCTTCATGAGGCTTCGGATCGACGCGCGCGGCTATGTCGAGGAATGCACGGTCGACCGTGGCACGGGAGTGCCCGCGATCGACACAACTCTTTGCAACATTGCCCATGCGCGATTGCGCTATCGCCCGGCCCTCAACCGCAGCGGACAGCCGGTCGCGGGATGGGCGGGATATGCGCAACCAGCCCCCCGCTAGCGAACGCGCGCGATAAATGACAAAGGGCCCGCATGATCGAAGCGGAATGGTGGGAGTACGACTCCCTGGACGAGCTCGCCGAAGCCCTCGCCGGCGATGTTGGGTTCATCATCGATAGCGCGGTCGAGGCTCGCGGCTCGTCACTGATCGCAGTGCCGGGCGGAAGCACCGGGCCTGCGGTGTTCGACAAGCTCGCGGCGCAGAAGCTGCCCTGGAGGAATGTCACCATCATTCCTACCGACGACCGCCTGGTCCCGATGGACGATGAGCGCAGCAACGTGCGCGCGATCGCCAAGGCGTTCCTTCCGGTGGGCGCGCGGGTCATTCCGATCGCAGCGGAGATCGCGGACTATCGGCTGGCTGGCAATTCGGCAGACGCCCGGCTCCAGGACCTGTCCTGGCCGCCGGACCTTGTCTGGCTCGGAATGGGCAAGGACGGGCATACGGCGTCGATCTTCGCCGGGCCGGACCTGCAGGCCGCGCTCGAGGCCCCGAAGGCGCGCCGCGCGGTCGGCGTGATGCCGGATCCGCTGCCGGCCGAAGCACCGGTCGCGCGGGTCACCCTGACGCGAGCGGCGATCCTGTCGGCGCGCACCGTCACCATCAGCGTCACAGGGGATGAAAAGCGCGCGCTGCTCGAGCAGGCGATTGCCGACGGACACAGCTCCAGGTTGCCGATCGGCCGCGTCCTCGCCGAAGCCGAGCTGCCGATCGACATCCACTGGTGTCCGTGAACTAGACCTGCTGGAGGTGCCGGCCGGACGTTTCCTTGAGGAACAACAAGGCGACGATCACCGAGATCGCAGTAAAGAACACCGCGTACCACAAGCCGCTGAAGATGTTTCCGGTGACGGCAACCAGCGCGAAGCTTGTGACCGGTAAAAAGCCGCCGACCCAGCCCGTGCCGACATGGTAGGGGAAGGACATCGCCGTATAGCGGATCCTCGTCGGGAACATCTCGACCAGAGCAGCGGCCTGGGGGCCGTAGAGCGCCGTCGCAGCGACGACGAAACCGAGCAGGATCACGATCAAGAGAGTGATGTTGGCGCGTTTCGGGTCGGCGGACTTCGGATAACCCGCTTCCTGAAGCTCGGTGCTGATCGCGTCCGCGGTCTTCGCCTTCAGCGCCTTGACGTCCGGCGCGGCAAGCCCTTCGCCGCCGCTGATCGGAACGCGCTCGGTGCCGACGATGACATAGGTTCGGCCATCCAAAGAGCGGCGCGTCAGGAAGTTGATGCCCTTCGTCACCAGCGTCGACTTGGCGATATCGCAGGCGCTGACGAACTTGGCGGTTCCGACCGGATCGAACTGGACCGCGCAGGTGCCGGGATTGGTGTCGACGAAAATCGGCGTACGCTGCTGCGCCTCGACGAGCTGGGGATTGGCCGCGGCTGCGATCCAGTGCGACGCCGGAAAATACATGACGAGTGCGAGCAGCATGCCCCCGATCATCACGGGCTTGCGCCCGAGCCGATCGCTAAGCCAGCCGAAGTAGACGTAGAGCGGCGCACTTGCGACGGTCATTACGATCAGCAGCAGGTCCTTGGTCTGGCTTGGCAGGCCGAGCGACTTCTCCAGGAAGACCTGCATGTAGAAGAAGGTGAAATACCAGACCGCGCCCTGCGCACACATGATCCCGAAAAAGGCGATCAGAACGCGCTTGAGGTTGCGCCACTCGGCGAACGATTCCCGAAGCGGCGCGTGAGCCAAATCGTCCTCCGCGCGAATGCGGGCGAACTCGGGGCTTTCGGCGAGCTTGGCGCGCATCCACACGGAGATCGCCAGCAGCGCCGCCGAGACGAGGAAGGGAATGCGCCAGCCCCAGACGGCGAACGCGTCTTCCCCGATCGCGGTGCGGGTCGCGACGATGACCAGCAACGCCGCAAGCAGGCCGAATGAAGCCGAGGACTGGATCCACCCGGTTGCCGCGCCGCGCTTGTCGTGACGCGCATGCTCGGCGACGTAGATCGCCGCGCCCCCATATTCGCCGCCGAGCGCAATGCCCTGGAGGATGCGCAGGATGATGAGCAGCGTCGCTGCGGTGCTTCCCGCCTGCGCATAGGTCGGAAGGAAACCGATCAGGAACGTTGCCGCGCCCATCAGGCTGACGGTGATGAGGAACGCGCCCTTGCGGCCGAGCTTGTCGCCGACGACTCCGAAGATCAGCGCGCCGAGCGGGCGGAAAGCGAAGCCGGCGGCGAACAAGGCAAGCGCCGCAATCAGCGCGGGCGTCGGGTCGAGCCCGGCGAAGAAGACCTTGGAGATGACCGGCGCCAGGCTGCCGAAGATGAAGAAATCATACCATTCGAACGTGGTGCCGGCCGACGACGCGATGATGACGCGCGCCATCGACCAGGGCCTGTTTTGCGGCTGCTCGGCAATGCTCGCCATAAGCTACTCCCCCTGGAGCGCAGGGATAGCAGCGCCGCCGATTCAGTCCAGCTTGCGGATCGTCCCGTCGACGCGAGCGAAGGTCAGGCCGAATTTCTTCGCGACGACGTGGTTGGTGAGCGTCCTTCCGTCGCCCTGCAACTCGACCCGCTGGACGATCTTCAAACTACCGTCCTTCATCTTGTAGCGGATCGTGGCAGTTTGGCCGGTGACGACGACGTCGACCGGCCCTGTCGCATCGCTGAGAAAACCGGTGAAGTGGCCTTCCCCGACGGGGTGCATGACCCAGGTGCGGGTCCGCACCGGCTTGCCTTCCTCGCGCACCGTGTCGACGAGCACGAACTCGCCCTCCTTGTTGCGGCCGCCGACGCTGTCGACGATCAGCTTGTGGGGGCCGTGAAAGGCGATCTTGATCACATTGTCGGCATGGCTGTTGCCCGCGAAGAAGGCAGTCATGTCGAGCTTGGGCGGGTCGGTTGCGGTCGACGTCGCAAGTCCCAACAGCGCCGCGGCCGCTAGCCTCACTGACGGCCGGCGACCAGCGCGTCGACGATGGTCGGGTCGGCGAGAGTCGATGTGTCGCCGAAGCCGGTCGTCGCGCCTTCGGCGATCTTGCGCAGGATCCGCCGCATGATCTTGCCCGAGCGCGTCTTGGGAAGCGCCGGCGTGAAATGAATTTTTTCGGGCGCGGCGAGGGCGCCGATATCGTGGCGCACTTCCTGGACCAGCTCCTTCTTCAGGTCGTCGCTGCCCTCTTCGTCGGCGTTCAGGGTGACGAAGGCGTAGATGGCGGTGCCCTTGATCTCGTGCGGGAAGCCGACGACCGCCGCTTCGGCGACCTTGGGATGCGAGACGAGCGAGCTTTCGACCTCGGCTGTGCCGATGCGGTGGCCGGAGACGTTGATCACGTCGTCGACGCGGCCGGTGATCCAGTAGTATCCGTCCTCGTCGCGCCGGCAGCCATCGCCGGTAAAATAGAGGCCGGGATAAGCCTTGAAATAGGTTTCGAAGAAGCGGCCATGATCGTTCCACACGGTGCGCATTTGGCCGGGCCATGAAGCGGCGATGCACAGGTTCCCGCTCGCCTGCCCCTCGAGCACGTTATGTTCGGCATCGACGAGCAAAGGCTTGATACCGGGCAGTGGCCTGGTTGCGCTCCCCGGCTTCATCTCGGTCGCTCCGGGGAAGGGCGAGATGAGGATTCCACCTGTTTCGGTCTGCCACCAGGTGTCGACGACCGGGCAACGACCATCGCCGACGACTCGCCAGTACCATTCCCAGGCTTCGGGGTTGATCGGTTCGCCGACCGTTCCGAGCAGGCGCAGCGTGGAGCGGCTATGGCGCTTCACGGGCTCGTCGCCTTCGCGCATCAGCGCGCGAATGGCGGTCGGCGCGGTGTAGAAGATGGTGACGCCGAGGCGGTCGACGGTCTCCCAGAAGCGGCCGAAATCGGGGTAGTTGGGGACGCCGTCGAACATCACGCTGGTCGCGCCCATCGTCAGCGGACCATAGACGACGTAGCTGTGCCCGGTGATCCAGCCGACATCGGCGGTGCACCAGAAGATGTCGTCAGGCCGATAGTCGAACACCCAGTCGAAGGTGGCGGCGGCCCACACCGCATAGCCGCCGGTGGTGTGGACGACGCCCTTGGGCTTTCCGGTCGAGCCCGAGGTGTAGAGAATGAACAGCGGGTCTTCCGCGTTCATGATCTCGGGATTGCAGTCGGTCGAGAGCCCGTCGCGAGCGTCGGAGTAAAGGATGTCGCGGCCCTGCTTCATCGGCACATCGGCGCCGGTGCGGGTGACAACAATGACGGTCGGCACGTCGCGGCTCTCGAGCGCGGTGTCGACGTTCCGTTTCAAGGGAATCGGCTTGCCGCCGCGCATGCCCTCGTCGGCGGTGATCACCGCGCAGGCATCGCAGTCGACGATGCGGCCGGCGAGGCTTTCGGGCGAGAAACCGCCGAACACCACCGAATGAATCGCGCCGATGCGCGCGCAGGCAAGCATCGCCGCCGCCGCCTCGGGGATCATCGGCATATAGATCATCACGCGATCGCCGCGCCTGATCCCGCGCGACTTCAGTAGGTTGGCGAAACGGCAGGTCTCTTCGTAGAGCTCGCGATAGGTGAGGCGGTGGCCCTGGCCCGGTTCGTCGGCCTCGAAGATCAGCGCGGTGCGGTCGCCGTTCTCAGCGAGATGACGATCGAGGCAGTTGACCGACAGATTGAGCTCGCCATCCGCGTACCAGCGGATGTGGAAATCGTCTTCGTCGAACGACCAGTCTCCGGCCTGCGCCGGGAACTTGTTCCAGGTCAGCCGCCGCGCCTGGTCGAGCCAGAACCTGGCGGGATCCGCGGCCTCGAGATCGTGAAGCTCCTGGAGCCCGATTGGGCCGATTCGGGCGTCGAAGCCCGAAGGAACGGGATGAACCGCTTCGCTCACAAACCCTTGCTCATATCGATCACGAACCGGTACCGAACATCGTTCCTGAGCAGGCGCTCGTACGCTTCATTCACCTGATTCATCTGGATGAACTCGACGTCCGGATAGATCTCCTTGGCCGCGCAGAAATCAAGCATCTCCTGAGTCTCGGGAATACCGCCGATCGCCGAACCGCCGACTGCGCGGTTCCACCAGATCAGGTTGATTCCGACGAAGCCGGGCATTGGGGTCAGCGCGCCGACGATCACCATGCGGCCCGACCGCCCGAGCAGCTGGAGGTAGCCGTCGATCTCGTGGCTGACTGGAACCGTGTTGAGGATGAAATCGAACCGCGTCGCAGCAGCCGCCATCTGCTCCGGGTCCGTCGAGATTATGACGTCGCTCGCACCGAGCTCGCGCGCGTCCTGGCCCTTGCTCGGCGTGGTAGTGATCATCGTCACGTGCGCGCCCATCGCGGCCGCGATCTTGACGCCCATGTGCCCGAGGCCGCCGAGTCCGACGACCGCGACTTTAGAGTTCGGCCCGACGTCATACTGGCGAAGCGGCGAGTAAGTCGTGATCCCGGCGCAGAGCAGCGGCGCGACCCGGCTCGCGTCCATGCCGGCGGGAACTTTGCAGACGAAGTGGTCGCGAACGACGATGTGGTCGGTGTAGCCGCCCTTGCTGATCGTGCCGTCGTGATAGTCGGCGCTGTTGTAGGTCTGGACGCAGCCCTTGCGGCAGAACACCTCCCAGCCCTCGAGGCACTGGTCGCACTCCATGCAGCTGTCGACCATGCAGCCCACGGCGACCGTGTCGCCGACGCGGTGGCGCGTGACCTCGTCGCCGATCGCGGTGACGGTGCCGACGATCTCATGCCCCGGAATGACTGGGTAGTTCGTGCCGCCCCAGTCGTTGCGGGCTGTGTGCAGGTCGCTGTGGCAGATGCCGGCGTAGGTAATCTTGATCGCGACGTCGTCGGGCCGCAGCGCGCGACGCTCGAACTCCATCGGCCGGAGGGGTTGGTCGGGCGCGTCGGTGCCCCAACCCTTGGCGGTAGTTGGACCCGACTTCGTGCCTAGTGTCTCCGTGGGTTCCGCGGTCGTCGCCATGATCAGTCTCCTCGAGCTCGTTCCAGTACGCGCCTGGCCTGCACAAGGTGCGGGCGATCGACCATTTTGCCCCCGACCGACAGCACGCCCGCGTCGGGCTGTGCTTCGAACGCGGCGACAATCTCTTCGGCGTGAGCGACCTCCTCCGCCGACGGCGTGAAGGCGGCGTTGATCACCGGAACTTGCGCGGGGTGGATCGCGAGCTTGCCCGTGAAGCCTTCGCGGCGGGCGGCTTCGGCTTCGTCGCGTAACCCCTTGTCGTCCTTGAAGTCGGCGAAGACGCCGTCGACCGGCTGGACGCCGGCGGCGACCGCACCGGCGAGGCACAGCGAGCGCGCGAGCCTGTAGGTGAAGCTCAAGGCCCCGTCCGCGTCATATTTGGACGACGCGCCGAGCGCCGAGGACAAGTCCTCGGCGCCCCAGCTCATCGCCGCCAATGGCGAACCCGGCTGACGGTAGGAAAGGAGCCCGAAGAGGCTCGCCGCGGTCTCGGTGACGATGGCGTGGATCGGGATGTTGCCGGTGCGGTGCGCGAGCTCGGTGACGTCGGAGCCGCTTTCCGCCTTTGGCAGAACGATGCCGTGCACGTCGGCAATCCCGATCAGCTCGAGGTCTTCACGGATGAATTCGGACCCGAGCGGATTGACCCGGATCCACCATTGCGGACCGCCCGAGCGCTTGAGCATCGACTTCAGCAGATCGCGCGCGACGGGCTTCATCGCCGGGACGACGCTGTCCTCGAGGTCGAAGATGATCGCGTCGGCCTCGCTGTCGAGCGCCTTGGTGATCTTGCGCTCGCTGTCGGCGGGGACGAACAGCCAGGAGCGCGGCTCCATCAGTCCGGCTTCTTCTCGATCAGCGCCGTTCGAGTCATCTCGCACACCAGCTCGCCACGCTGGTTGAAGGCGCGGTGCGCCCAGGTGACGATCCCCGCGTTGGGGCGCGACTTGCTCTCGCGCAGCTCAAGGCACTCGCTCTCGCAGCGCAGCGTGTCTCCCGCGAAGACCGGATTGGGCAGTCGGACCTTGTCGAAGCCGAGGTTGGCGACGAGGACTCCGAGCGTCGTGTCGTGGACGCTGACTCCCACGAGCAGGCTGAAGGTGAAGCAGCTGTTGACCAGCGGCTTGCCAAATTCGGTCTTCGCCGCCGCTTCGTAATCGAGATGGAGCGGCTGCGGATTGTGGGTCAGCGTGGTGATCAGGACGTTGTCAGTCTCGGTGACCGTTCGGCTGATCGAATGCGATACGCGGTCGCCGATCTTCCATTCGTCGAAATAGCGCCCGGCCATGAGCGCTGCTGTAAGCCAGCGATCAGCGGCTTGCCAACTCTAGAGCTTGCACCTGCGCATCAGCCGCGCCTTGAGCTCGCCCATGCCGATCGCGTCGACCGCGGCGGCGGTGTCGCTCGAACGGACCACGGACGCGATGTGCCCAAGCATCTGGCCGACGATGTCGATGGTCTGCAGCTCGGCGAGGTGACGGCTGACGATCAGGCCGTCGGACGACAGCTCATCCCCCATCGAGCCCAGCATGCGCCGCGCATAGTCAAGCTCTTCGGCAAGTCGCAGCCTGAGTTGATCTTCGGTCGGAGCAACCGCTTTGGGAGCGGGTGGGGGATCGCGCCGGATCGAGGGGCGCGGCTTCTGCTCCGCGCCGAAATCGGCGCGGACCACATCGCTGTCCACCTGACCAGCGGCGATGCGCGCCGCCTTGGCCCAGAAACTTGGCATCCGAAGTCCCCCGTCCACGCACGTCACCTAACCGACAAAGGTTGTGCGGAGGAGACCAACTCATCCGTTCTGGAGAAGAATCTCCGCCACCGCTTCGGTGATCGCGTCGCCGTCCAGGCGGTAGACCGCATAGAGATCGGCGAGGGTGCCGGTCTGGCCGAACTTTTCGACGCCGAGCGGGGCGACGCGGTGGCCGAGGACTCCGCCAAGCCACGACAACGATGCGGGAGCGGCGTCGGCGAGGGTGACCAGCCCGGCCGAGGGAGAGAGGCGAGCGAGTAATTGTTCGACGTGGCTTGCGCTTCGCTGTCCTTTCCAGCGCGCGGCCTGCGCCGCGGTCCAGCCGCGGTGGAGCAGGTCTGGCGAGGCGACCGCGAGTAGGCCGAGGCCGGGAACGTCGGTTTTGAGCTCGTCCCAGGCGGCGAGCGCCTCCGGCATCACCGCGCCCATCGCGACGATCGCGGCGTCGGAGTTCTCGCCCGGTTCGCGCAACCAATAGCCGCCGGCGAGCGCGCCGTCGCGCCAGCTCTCGTCGCTGCGTTCGACCTGCTGGATGCTGCGAGTGGAAAGGCGGAGGTAGGTACTCTCGCCGCCCGGGTCGTCGATCAGCCGGAACGCCTCCTCCATCATCGCGGCGAGCTCGTCGGCGTAGGCCGGCTCGTAATGCCGGAGGCCGGGCTGACCGAGCGCGATCA
>Ga0207648_10001588_pt1 | contig 24911 bp, 20 predicted proteins | sample KBSMisM32_FD_184310 | JGI IMG/M metagenome (GOLD analysis project Ga0207648, IMG submission 184310) | Miscanthus rhizosphere microbial communities from Kellogg Biological Station, Michigan, USA - KBS Miscanthus M3-2 (SPAdes) (version 2) | ecosystem: Host-associated > Plants > Roots >... | reverse complement strand
TTTTGGTCAGCAATTACCTCTTTTAATGTAATAACAGGAGGGGAGTTAAGATCAGATTGTGCATCATAAAACCGGGTTATGGTAGAATTGAATTCAATCTTATGCCAGGCCTGTCCTTCAGTAAGTGCCGTGGTCTTTGGTTTTTTACCTCCGTATTCTGCAACAAATAAATTCCGGTCCATTGGCCTGGGCCATGCGGCAGTATAGAATATCCTTTTATTGGTTTCATCTATTCCGTTGATTTCAGTGATCTCAAAATTACCCTGGGTGAGCTGTGTCTTCGTCTTTCCATCCATACTGTACAGGTACAAATGCCTGTAGCCATCCATCTCACTGGTAAAGAAGAAATATTTTCCGTCATTCATGAAACGCCAGTTATCATCAATCTCCACGAAATATTTATTTTTTTCCTCGTAAAGCAGGTTGGAACTTCCGGTTCCTGCATTTGTCAAAAGCAATTTGAGATCATCCTGGCGACGATTCATCCAGAAAACAACCAGTTTGTCATCTTCCCTGGTCCACTTGATCCGGGGAATATAAATATCTCCCTGCTCATAGTCTGCTTTTACATTATTGCCGGTATTCACATTATAAATATGGATCTCTACTTTTGAATTTTCTTCTCCAGCCTTTGGATATTTATACCTGTATTCCCTGTTATAGCTATCATCATAAAAGGTGATGCTGTATTCCTTTACATTGGTTTCATCAAATCGATAATAGGCGATATAGTTACCTTTCGGGCTCCAGTCATACGCCCTGGTGAACTGAAACTCCTCTTCATACACCCAATCACAATTGCCATTGATGATCGCATTCCATTTTCCATCGGTGGTTATTGGTTTAATAGTGTTTGTTGAAATATCGTAGATATAAAGATTGTTACTTTTTACATAGGCTATTTTGGAACCGTCAGGAGAAAAGGTCGTATGCATTAATTTTCCGGTATCTATTCGAATGGTGTGCCCTGTATTTGCATCAAAAAGATAAACATTGGCTTTACTGGAGCGACGGTAGATCAATTCTCTGCCAGTAAAGATCAGGACCTTTTTCTGATCCGGACCCAGAAGATGGTCGCGGCTTTCCAATATCCTGCCCCTGTCGTCTTTTATTTTAAAGCTATTTACAATACTGTCAGAATTATCTGTCGCAAAACTGGCTGCAGGGTCAGCAAGAAATGTTCCTTTTTTATAAATGTCTTCGAGGGTGATCTGCTTCTTTTGAGCAACTGCCAAAAAGGGAATAAAAAATAAAAGAGCCAATAACCGCATGTGTTGTGATTTATAAGCTACGAAATTACGGATTACCAGCCGGCTAATCAGGCTGGTAACGTTAAGATTGGTTGAATGCTATTTTATATCTTGAATTTTTCCAGGAAATCATCTTTTTTCCGGGTAGAAACCTCAACTGTAGTGCCATCTGTAAGCTCTACATAACCCCCACGTCCTTTGTAATACTTGGTAATGTAATTGAGGTTCACAATATGAGAGTGGTGAAGCCTGCAAAAAATGCTGGCTGGTAGTAAATCTTCAAATTCTTTCAGGCTTTTGGTGATGGTCATTTTCTTTTTATTGCGGATATACACAAGTGTATAATTGCTTTCAGCCTGCAAATGCATGATATTTTCTATTTCCTCAAACACCAGACCTTCGGCTGTTGGCAGACCGATCTTTTTTAAGCCTTGTGCTTCACTCCGGAAATTAGCGATCAGGGATTCGATCCGGTTGTTTACATTTTTTTCAGCTATCCGTATAACCGATCGGTTTACAGCACGTTTAAGTTCATCGATACTTACTGGTTTTAACAGGTAGTCCAGTGCTGCATACTTAAAGGCAGTTATGGCATACTGATCAAAAGCAGTAACAAATATGACCTCAAAATTCACCGGCATCAGTTTTTCAAGGAGATCAAACCCATTCCCCATGGGCATTTCTATATCCAGGAATACCAGTTGAGGCTGCAGTTCATTTATTATGGTAAAGGCTTGTTTTGCATTGCCTGCTGTGCCGATGATTTCTATTTCAGGGCAGAATTGTGTAAGCAACGACTGCAAGGTACCAACATTATTTTCTTCATCATCTACAATAACGGTCTTTATCATAGTAGCGAATATTTTTCAATTACTGATAAGGGAAAACTCAGGATGACTTTTGTTCCTTTTGCATATCCGTTTTCATCCTTCAGGTCAATGATGGATGTGTTTACCTTTTCTTCATTTGACACATTCAGGATATCAATCCTTTTTTGTGTAAGTGTAATACCTTTTGACTGATATTCCACCGGACGTTCGCCGCGGTATTTAGCTGCCGTTTCACGGCCAACCCCATTATCCTCGATTGTGATCAGGATTTCTGTTTCTGATTTTTCAATCCGGATAGAGATCAATCCATTCCCCTGCTGTTTATTTCGAATTCCATGGCGTATACCATTTTCAACAAATGGTTGCAGGAGCATACTGGGTATACAGGTATTATCCGGGTCAATAGATGAATCAAGAGAAATTTCATATCGGAAAGTTGAAGAAAACCGCATTCTTTCCAGTTCAAGATAGCTGGTCAGGTAATTGATCTCGTCTGCAATTGAAATAAGGGCACGCGCGGAATTATCCATGGTTTTTCGGATCAGGCTTCCGAATTCCGAAATATAGCGGTTGGTCTGTTCCATATCGTTCTTCAGAATAAAATGCTGAATAGAATTCAGGCAATTGAATATGAAGTGAGGATTCATTTGTGCTCGAAGTGAAGCCTGTTCCAATTCTGTCATCCGACTCATCATTTCATTTTTTTCCCTTAATCTTTTCCGCAACCGCCTGTACCGGAGATTCAGTAAATACCAAACCAGGGCGGTTGTGCATAAGGAAACGGCGATCCAGAACCAAATCCTTCGCCAGAATGGCGCTTTAATTGAAAATGGAATAGTGATCATATCACTTTTTTCCCCAAATTTATTCGTGGCATATAACTGGAACGTATAGTCTCCGGGTGGCAGAGAAGGATAGGAAAGGGTTGTCAGATTCGTCTGGATCCATTCGTTTTCCAACCCTTTAAGTTTGTAGGTAAAATTGATCTCACCGGCAGACTTGAAAGAAATAGCAGCATATTCAAAAGAAATATTATTTTGTTTGTAAGACAGTTTAAGGTTAACTGGATTGGCAATTGCAATACCCGATATATTTACTGCTGTCAGGTCAAGTATACAAATTGAAGAATCTGAAATATCCTGCTCATTAAAATGGGTCACTCCTTTTGGTGAACCTACCCAAACCGAGCTGTCTTCAACAAGAATCGCATTAATGACATTGGAAGATAGGCCGTCCGATTCACTATAGCGGGCTACCAATTTATTTGAATTTACATCAATCTTGTTAATGCCCTTATCAGTACCAACCCACAGGAAATGATCCTTTAGAAACAGAGTCCTGCAGATATTGCTGCTAAGGCCATTTTTGGAATTGATCACAGTATCTATGGTTTGACCGGAAAATAGCAATACCCCGTTATCATTTGTTGCAATCCAGATGCGGCCATCAGGTAGTTTGCACATATCCACAATACGTTTATTTAATAGTGGATTATTACCTCCAGGTTTTGCAATATTCCCGGAACTGTCCCTGATTAATACGCCGTCAAGTGTACCTATATAATAAGTTCCTCTGTCATAGATAATTTTGGTAGCTCTATCCTTCCAGATGGTATCAATCAGGGTGAGATCATGGTTTCGAAACCTTCCTGTGTAATAATTCGTGCTGACCACTATCGTATTTTTATCAACCAGATCAATGGCCTTTACGGATCGATTTAGTTTATTGAACAAAGATCCATGTATGTTTAGTTTGGCTACATGAAGATCAAACCCCAGGTAGAGATTTCCTTCCATATCCGCTTTCATGGTATACAGCCTTCTGGAAAGTACATCTTTAAGTTCATTATCAAAACCATACTCTCTTTCAATCCTGTCATTCCTAATCTTTTGAAGGCTTCCGTTTGCATACCCGGCATATATGGCATCCCCGCTTTTTTCCAGGCAAAAGGCCTCATGTCCATTGGAAAATGTTTTCATGGAAGGGGTGGTGAGTCTGAATATTCCATCACCAATTGTTGAAAACCAGATATTGCCTTCATTATCCCTGATGCAGCTTCCTACTTTTTTACCAGGTAAGTAAGGTATTGGATCATAATTTCCGCTTTTATCTAATTTCCATGCACCATTCATGGTACAATACATCCATTCAGAATTGCCCAAATAATCAATATTGTTATAATTGTGAGACAACTTTTCGGAAGGATATATTGGTTCCAGGTTATCAGTGAAATCAAAAGCATTGTTCCTTTTGCTGAAATCCGTTTTTATCTTTTTGAGGAAGGAGAAACTATCACCTTGCTGAATAAATAACTGGTTATTATTGAGAAGCAGGAATGGGCTTTTTATCTTTTTTCTTTCCTTCGGAAGCTGATTGAAATTCAATGTATAAAACTCCACGGATGTCAAATGGAATTTTGCAGCCAGCTTATTATAATTGGCTACTTCTTTGAGCTGGTCTTTGGTTGTATACAAATAAAGCCCTTGCGTAGTGCCAAGGTAAACATCCCCTTCCGGATTTTCTCCGCTTGGCTTAACCCAGGAAGAAAAATGGAAAGAATTCAGGCTACTGTCATTATTCGGGTTGTGGATTTTCCCTTCATAATAATAACAGACCGTTTTATTAAAAGGTATCATCCAGACCCTGCCTTTTGAATCTGCAGAAATGAATATTACATCATTATCTGTCAGCCCGTCTGCCGTAGTGAAATTTTTGAACGTTTTGCCATCAAACCTGCTTACGCCATTATCTGTGGCAAACCATAAATAGCCTTTTTTGTCCTGGCACATCCGGTATACAGTAGAACCGGCCAATCCATCCCTGGTATCGTAATGGACGTAATTGTATTCCTGTGAGCAAGTGGAAATAGCAAGAAGCAACAATAAGCAGGACAGTTGTACTTTCACCCTACAAATAAAAGTAAAAACTGCACACCTTAGACCGCTTTGGCTGTGGTTTCTGCCATATCGGGGATAGCTTCAACTTTGTATTTGCCTGCATCCAGTTTCCGCTTGGTTTCGGAGAATGCCTTTAATGTTGCCTGGATATCTTCATCATTATGGGCCGCCGTTGGGATCAGGCGGTAAATGATATGACCTTTAGGAATTACGGGATATACAACAATTGAACAGAAGATGCGATAGTGTTCACGCAGGTCCATCACCATAGCTGTGGCTTCTTCCACGCCTCCGGTCATATAAACAGGAGTTACCACGGAATCAGTTTTGCCTATATCGAAACCTCTTTCTTTAAGTCCGGACTGAAGTTTCAATGCATTTTCCCAAAGCTTTTCTTTTAGCTGGGGTTGTGTGCGAAGCAGTTCAAGTCTTTTAAGATTTCCAATCACCAGCGGCATTGGAAGGCTCTTTGCAAAGATCTGTGAGCGGCTATTGTAACGGATATAATCAATAATGCTTTTATCACCGGCAATGAAAGCGCCGATAGAAGCCATCGATTTTGCGAATGTAGAGAAGTAAATATCTATTTTGGCCTGCACGCCCTGAGCTTCACCGGCACCGGCACCCGTTTTTCCAAGTGTCCCAAATCCATGTGCATCATCAACCAGTAAACGGAATTCATATTTATCCTTGAGTGCAGCTATTTCTTTCAACTTGCCCTGGTCACCCGCCATACCAAATACTCCTTCTGTAATGACCAGTATACCGCCGGCTTTCTGTTTTTCAATCAATAAAGTGGCCCTTTGCAATTGTTTTTCAAAGTCAACCATATCATTGTGCTTGAAAACATAGCGATGGCCAGGATGCAAACGAAGACCATCGATTATACAGGCGTGGCTTTCTGCATCGTAAACAATTACATCATGGCGACTGCAAAGCACATCTATCAGGCTCACCATTCCCTGGTAGCCATAATTTAGCAGGATTGCGTCTTCCTTACCTTCAAAAGCGGCAAGCTCAGCTTCCAGTTGTTCATGATAATTGCTGTTCCCGCTCATCATGCGGGCACCCATGGGAAGTGCGAGACCAAAATCCCTTGCCCCGTCCGCATCTGCTTTTCTTACTTCAGGATGATTGGCCAGTCCCAGATAGTTATTCAGGCTCCAAACGATCATTTCCTTACCACGGAAAATCATCCGGCTGCCAATTGCGCCTTCCAGTTTTGGGAATGCAAAATAACCATGGGCTCTCTCACGATGTTGCCCGATAGGTCCGTAATTCTTGAGCAAACGTTCAAAAATATCTGCCATAGATGGGGGTGTTAACGGGATATTTAGTTGGCGCAAAGGTAAGGTTTACGCCTGAAATTTCTGCTTAAGCCGGCAATTACTCAAACCGTTTAACAGGTTGTTAGTGAATTTACTAAGGGTATTAAATGATCAGTAATGCATCACCGTAACTGAAAAAGCGGTATTTATCCTTGATCGCTTTTTTATAAGCTTCCATAGCCAATTCATAACCGGCAAAAGCACAGGTCATGATCAACAGGCTCGTTTTAGGAAGATGAAAATTGGTTACGAGTGCATCTGCAATATTGAAATCATAAGGAGGATGGATGAACATATTTGTCCAGCCTTCAGATGGCTTCAATAATTTTTGCGCAGTAAAGGATGACTCCATTGCACGCATGGTAGTGGTGCCAACAGAACAGATGCGATGGCCATATTCTTTGGCGCGGTTCACGATCTTACAGGCAGTATCATCTATGCGGTAGTATTCAGCATCCATTTTGTGCTTGCTGAGGTCTTCTACTTCAATAGGGCGGAAGGTGCCAAGGCCGGTATGAAGGGTTACTTCTGCAAAACGGATACCTTTTATTTCAAGACGTTTGATCAATTCCCGGCTGAAGTGAAGACCTGCAGTTGGAGCTGCAACGGCACCTTCGTGTTTGGCATAAACAGTCTGGTATCGTTCTTTATCTTCTTCATCGGGTTTGCGTTTGATGTATTTGGGCAGGGGAGTTTCACCAAGCTTTTCCAATTGCTCACGGAATCCTTCTTCATTTCCTTCCCAGAGAAACCGAATGGTACGACCGCGGCTGGTAGTGTTATCAATCACTTCTGCTACCAGGTCTTCCTGGTCGCCAAAATAAAGCTTGTTACCAACCCTGATCTTACGGGCAGGATCTACAATTACATCCCAGAGCCTGTTAGGCTTATTAAGTTCCCTAAGCAGGAAAACCTCAATCTTGGCACCTGTCTTCTCCTTACGGCCATACATGCGGGCAGGAAATACCTTTGTGTTATTTACAACAAACACATCTTTGTCGTTGAAATAATCCAGGATATCCCGGAAATGCTTGTTCTCAATCTGACCGGTATGTCGGTGAACCACCATCATCCGGGCATCTTCACGTTTTTTGGCAGGGTTCTGAGCAATAAGATTAAGGGGCAGATCGAAACGGAATTGTGAAAGCTTCATGTTTAAAAAAGTGATTTATGCGGAGCTCGTGGCAGAGCCGGGGGGAAGATCTGGAGGGTTGAACTAATCCGCCTGGCCCCGGAAAGTATCACCGGAGATTATGGATTGGCGGACAGGTAAACTCCGGTCTTACGGCACCGGGATCTGTCTACGGACAGTTATTAAAGCGGGCAAAGGTACTATTAAAACAGAAAAAACGTTCTTTTGTTTTCAACATTTTTTCCTTGTCTGGCAAGGAATTAGGCCTGGGAGGCCCTCAAAACCAATTATACGTTAGTAAGCCGAAAAAGCCGCTGACGTGGCGGAAAGGCGGACTTACCATGGAGCTAACACGGAGTTACCATGGAGCTAACACGGAGTTAGCATGGAGCTAGCCCGGAAGAAGGGACTCCAAAAGCTGGAATTGGTAGAAAATGACAAGGTTTTGGAGTCTTATGGCCGATTGGGCGCGGGCACCTGCAGGATCCGGATCAATTCTTTGCCAGAGGGCCATATCAAAGGTCCACCGGTAAAAGAAACCTGAGATAAAAAACGTTTAATAAGAAGGACCTGAACTGGCTAACCCCAGCATTCCGGAAACCGGATAAGAATGAGAACAACCGATTTGAATCCGACCAATGAAAAAAGGAACTGTATTTTATGCTTTTTATAGGAAGTCGACATCTTAATTTTGTTATACTGAGGACCCAACCTTTATGAAACGAACCGTCATTATACTGCTTACATTCCTGCCTTACCTGTTATTGGCCCAACCCCCTGTCAAAAAAAAGAAATACCCCAGCCTGTTATGGGAGATCAGTGGAAATGGTCTGAAAAAATCATCTTACCTCTTCGGTACTATGCACGTTAGCAGCAAGATGGCTTTTCACCTTGCGGATTCCTTTTATATCGGCCTGAGAAATGCTGATATGGTAGCATTGGAGACCAATCCTGAATCCTGGCAGGAAGACATGAGTAAGTATGATTTTGATAACAGGGATAATGATAACTATGATTTTGGATTTCGGTATAATGGATATATGTCATCACCAGATGATTATTTTACCATCAGCACACTTCGATTCTTCAAGTATGATAAAAAAATTGAACGCTCTCTCTATAGTAATCCATCTACAATAAACAACCTGCTCTATCGCAGCTATGGGAATGAATCCAGCGATTTTGAGGAGGATACTTACCTGGATATGTATATCTACCAGTGCGGTAAGAAATGGGGGAAGAAAGTAGCTGGAGTTGAAAAGTATGGTGAAAGTATGAAACTGATGGCCGAGGCATACCGGGATGCGGCCAAAGATAAAAATAAGAAAGAGAGAAGTTTTGATAATGATGATGGCTATTCTGCAGGTAATCTTCAGGAAGCTTATCGAACGGGAAACCTGGATTGGCTTGATTCCATCAATCGATACAATAGCTTTTCCCCCGCATTTGATGAAAAATTCCTGTACCGCAGAAATGAGATCCAGGCCAGTTCAATTGATTCCATTCTTCAAACCAATCAATCACTTTTTGTTGGAGTGGGAGCAGCTCATCTACCCGGGCAGCGTGGGGTGATTGAAATACTTCGGGATAAAGGATATACTGTTCGCCCGGTGAAAATGGGTGAGCGTGACAGTCAGCATAAGAACCAGGTGGAAAAGATCAGGGTACCTGTTGTATTCACCACCCAATCCGTTGCAGATGGTATGTATAAAGTGGATATCCCCGGTAAGTTTTACAAGTTTGGAGATGAAGCCTCGCTTGACCAGCGACAGTATGCTGATATGGCCAATGGAAGTTACTATATGGTTACCCGTATCATGACCAATGCCTGGATGTGGGGTCATAGTCAGGAAAAAGTGCACCGGGTTATCGATAGCCTTCTTTATGAAAATATTCCCGGAAAGATCATCAGCAAAACGCTAATTAACCGGAATGGATATCCCGGTATCGATCTAATCAATCGTACACGTCGCGGGGATATTCAACGCTACAATATTTTTATTACACCCTTTGAGATCATTATATTCAAAATGAGTGGTACGGGTGAGTATGTGAGAATGGGAGATGAGGCCAAACGGTTTTTCGGAAGCATTCAACTGAGTCCTTCAATACCCGCTTCTAATCCGGCTATCGGAATACATCCTGCAAGCACCTGGAAAAAATATTCTCCCGTCTTTGGAGGGTTTGCTGTAAATCTTCCGCATGAACCATATATTGGAAATGATGGCAGCTGGATATATGATGCAGAAGACAAGGTTACCCATTCCCAATACCGAGTGATCCGCACTGATATCCATAATTACCGATTTGCAGAAGAAGACAGTTTTGATTTGGGTTTGATGGATGAAAGTTTCGGCTCCTCTGAATTCATTGATAAAGCGATCAGTCGTAACCTGACTACTTACCAGGGATACCCTGCGCTTGATGTACAGTATAAGGATAAGAACGGAGGTATTTATCTTACACGGTTCATTATTCAGGGACCACATTACTACACACTGGTGGCCCATAGCAAACAGGAAACTCAGCAAATGAAGAATTTCCTGAATTCTTTTGAAATAAAACCATTGATATATAAACAGGCTAAGGAAAAAATTGACACTTCGTTATATTATAACGTTCGTACACCGGTATTTTCTGAACCTGACAGGGAAAAACTGGAAATACCCAGGTATAATTATTTGTCAGCAGGCGATGATGATGATTCAGAAGACGATGCGCTGGAATCAGGTATGTTCAGGAGCAAGATAATCTCAAATGATAGTACAGGCGAAAAGATATATGTTACTTTCTACAAAACCCAGCGCTATACCTATATCAAGGATAGTACTTTGATGGATAGAAAGAACCAGGTATCCATATTTGGAGATACTACCTGGATGGTTCGCAGAATAAAAAGAGATCGTTTGCCTGATGGTACAAGAGTTTCGGAAGCATTAGTATCTGATACTGGTAGCAGCCGAATGATCTGGAACAAAACCTTTTTCAGGGATGGAATAGGGTATTCGCTAACAACTGAACTGGATACTTTAAGCAAACCCAGTGATTTTGTACGCGGCTTCTATGAATCCTTTACACCTGCAGACAGTCTGAAAGGAACCAACCCATTTGCCAAAAAAACTTCACTCTTCTTTGCGGATTTCCTGAGCGGCGATAGCGTACTACACCAACGCGCAGTAAAAGGATTGTATATGGTGAAAATGGATTCTTCCGATTTACCGCAATTGAAGAAGTCAATCAATTCATTGAACTGGACGGAAAAGAAGTACCTGGATACCAAAAAAGCGTTGATCGGTAAGCTTGATGATATTACCACCCGCGAAGCAACGGATTACCTGAAATCACTTTACTATGCTGCAGGTGATACCATTGAATTACAGTATTCAATACTGGAGATGCTATTGCAGCAGAAAACAAATTATTCCTATACTGTTTTCCGGGATATTATCACCAATGAGCCCCCTGTTCTTAATGTTGGTAACAGTCACAAGTGGTCAGGATCATCGCCTTTAATCCCCAATGTGGCTTCGTCCCGTTCAATAGATATTGATAACAATAGTTTCCTGGATGAATTATACGATTCTTTGAAACTTACGCGTACCATATTCCCTGACCTGCTTCCATTAATAAATCTGGATGATTACAAGTATACCATCATGCAGTTAACGGCTAAAATGGCGGATAAAAAGCTGGTTACTGCAAAGGACTATGAGATATATTTCAGCAAGTTTTTGCTGGAGGCCAAACAAGAATTAAAGAAACAGTCGATCGCCGAAAAGAGAAGGGCAATTACCAAAGCGGAAAAAGCCAAAGAAACTAATAAGCCTGCCGTAATCTCCTATGAAGAGGAGAGCAAAGATTTTGGGAATGATCGATTGAATCTCTACACTGCTTTATTGCTTCCATTTTTAGAAAGCAAACCCACAGTAAAACCTTTAATAGACCAGTTATTATCGTCTGCAGATAAGAAATTAAAATATCGAACTCTCCTTGCACTTATCCGAACAGAAAAACCTTACCCCGATACACTCCTGAATTATTTTGCAAAGCTGGATGATTACCGTTATGACCTTTATTCTGACCTTAAGGAAATGGATAAGGCAACAAAATTCCCTGGAAAGTATAATAACCAGACGGACCTGGCCAAAAGCCGGCTGTTGGATGAAAAATCATACGGTGCCCCGGACTCGTTGGTCTTTATAGATAAGTTGCCTGCAACTGTAAAGAATAAGAAGGGCTTCATCTTCTTTTATAAATACAAATTAAAGAAGGATGATGCAGGTTGGAAACTGGCAACAGTAGGATTGGTTCCTGAAAATCCAGCACAATTTGAATTTGATGAGGATGATGATACTGACTCCGATGAATATTCCCTTTTGGATGAAGCTGCTTCCCGCAACCGGTACGATTTTACCGGCTTCAGAGATACCCGTCTCAAAATTGATCAGCCTGTTGAAGACCAATTACGAAAAGAGTTGAAGAGAATGGTTTATTCAAAGAGAAAGAGCGCCAAAGAATTCTATGAGAAGGAAAGTAATGAGAGTTATGATGCAGTTGGGGAAGAGCCCTGAGTATTACAAACCTTTTGGGATAGATGCGATCAATTGCCTGGTATAGGGAGATTTGGAATTAAAATAAACTTCATCAGCCAGTCCGCTTTCTTCGATTTTTCCCTTGTTCATTACCATTATGCGGTCACTGATATACCTCACCACGGCAAGGTCGTGGGAGATGAATACTACTGTAAATCCATATTCTCTTTTCAGATCATTCAGCAGGTTAAGTACCTGGGCCTGTACACTAACATCCAGCGCTGCCACTGATTCATCACAAATGATAAAGGAAGGATTTAATGCCAGAGCCCGTGCAATAACAATCCGTTGACGCTGCCCCCCGGAAAATTCATGGGGGTAGCGATCATAATGATCTGCTTTCAGGTCCACTTTTTCCAGTAGCTCAACCACCTTTTCCTTTCTTGATCTTGCCGAAGCCAGGATACCATGTACTTTCAGCGGCTCGTTTATAGCTGATCCAATGCTTAATCTTGGATTCAATGAAGAATAGGGATCCTGGAAAATGATCTGGATATTCTTTCGCAGGGAACGTAATTCGTTCTTATCAATGGCAGTCAGATCTTTGTTATCATAAATGATCCTGCCCTGGGTGGGTTCAATCAATCTCAGTAGTGCTCTTCCCAATGTGGTTTTGCCACAACCGCTTTCACCTACCAGGCCCATTGTTTCTCCCCTGAATATTTCAAGACTTACATCATCAACCGCTTTTATATATTCAGAGGCCTTTCCAAACAATGTCTTTCTAGCGGGAAACCATACAGATAAATGATCTACAGTTATTAATGGAATAGCAGGGTTGTCTCCATAGTCAACTTCGGGAATAACCGGTTTTTTTTGATCCCCGGTATCCTTCTTTTTTCCAGACAGGAAATCGTTAACAACAGGTAATCTTTCACCACGCTGATGATTGATGGGCCTGCAGGCAAGCAACCCCCTGGTATAGGAGTGTTGTGGATTTTTGAATATGGCTTGCGTACTGTTCTCTTCAACGATCTCGCCTTTATACATTACTGCTATACGATCGGCAATTTCAGCCACCACTCCCAGATCATGTGAAATAAAAATCACCCCCATGCCGGATTGTTGCTGCAATTCTTTTATGAGATGCAGGATGGTCTTTTGTATAGTTACATCTAATGCGGTGGTAGGTTCATCGCAGATCAGCAGGGAAGGATGACAACACATAGCCATTGCGATCATTACCCGTTGTTTTTGACCTCCACTCAATTCATGAGGATAGCGGTCATACATTTTTTCGGGCAACGGCAATTTTACCCGGGTAAACCAATCGATGGTCTCTTTTCTTGCCTCAGCATTTGAAACTTTACGATGTGCCTGTATGGCCTCTTTTATTTGCTCACCACATGTCAATACAGGATTCAGGGAGGTCATGGGCTCCTGGAAGATCATGGCAATCTTATTGCCACGAATATTGCGCAGTAATTGATGGTCCAGTTTAAGGAGGTCTATTGTTTTTTCTCCGACCTCAGAAAATAATATTTCGCCGGAGGTATATTCCGCAGGTGGCGAGGGGATCAATTGTAAAACAGAAAGCGATGTAACGGATTTGCCCGAACCGGATTCACCTACCAGTGCCACTATCTCACCTTTGTTAACGGAAATGGAGATATTCTTAAGTGCATTAATGCGGGTTGGTGCCCCGGCGCCTGATCCGGAAATAAAATCTACCGATAAATCTTTTATACAAAGGAGGGGGTTCATTAATTATTCAACCACTTTTATAAATAGCTTTTTGGGTGGGGTGGGATAATAAGCCATGCAAACTGCACATTGTTTTTGGACGCTGGCCGTATCTATCACAAAATTAAAATCCTGTCCCTGTTCAATAGTTGCAGGAAAATTACAGGGATTTCCCAATGCAAATACATTTTGATAGGATTTGTGGGTTGTTTCATCCATCCAGTTGCCTGAAATAAGAGAAGTATCAATACTGCCTTCTACCAGTCTTAACGTATAATTCATGCAAAGGGCCTTTATTTCCAGTTTTGCTTTATATGTTTTGACTTTGTCGGAATCTATTTTCCTGGCCATTGTAGAATCTCCGGTCACTTCATTTTTTACGTTTGACCTGTTATTACAGTTCTGGGCAGAAATAGTTAACAGAAATATACCTGACAAAAAAATTAGAAGTTTCATAGTTTGAAAATTGAGTGATACAATTATTTCATCCTAAAACTTCAAATGTCGTACCGTTAATCCGTCATTGATCAACTGTTTTAACGAATCAATACCAATACGGAGATGGTTTTCAACGAACTGGGCTGTTACACTTTTATCACTTTCTTCCGTTTTAACACCTTCAGGGATCATGGGCTGGTCACTCACCAGCAATAATGCTCCCGTGGGGATCTTATTATAAAATCCTACAGAAAAAATGGTGGCGGTTTCCATATCAATGGCCATTGCCCTTATTTTCTGCAGGTATTCTTTGAATGGTTCATCATGTTCCCACACCCGGCGGTTGGTAGTATATACAGTTCCCGTCCAATAGTCAACTCCATAATCGCGGATGGTGGTAGAGACCGCTTTTTGCAGGGCAAATGAGGGGAGTGCCGGCACTTCAGCAGGGAAATAGTCATTGGAGGTACCCTCTCCTCTAATAGCAGCGATAGGAAGTATAAGATCTCCGAGTTTATTACGTTTTTTCAGACCACCGCATTTTCCGAGGAACAGGGCAGCTTTGGGTTCAATGGCACTTAGCAGGTCCATAACTGTGGCGGCTGTAGGGCTACCCATTCCGAAATTGATAATACTTATTTCTTCTGATGTGGCACATTGCATAGGCTTGCCTTCACCTACTACCGGCACATTATTCCATTCTGCGAAGAGATGCACGTAATTACTGAAATTGGTGAGTAGGATATAATGACCAAAGCTTTTCAGCTTTTCGCCCGTATAGCGGGGCAGCCAGTTTTCTACTATTTCTTGTTTTGTCTTCATGCGGCTTGTATTAATTGAATGAGCTTTTCCTGTCTAATATAATTGCAATTTAATCAATTACTTTTGAAGCATGCTCTCTATTCAGTTCCCTGAACCCAATTTCCGATTGAAGAAGGAAAAGGAGAAAGATTTCATTTTTGATCCTTTGCGAAAGAAATGGTTGTTGCTGACACCTGAAGAATGGGTGCGCCAGAATTTTGTTCAATACCTGGTACAGGTTAAGAATTACCCCGGTGATCTGATTGCCCAGGAGAAAGTGCTCCAGTTAGGAGAATTAAAGAAACGCTTTGACATACTTGTGTATGACAAACACCATCGTCCCTGGATGATGATAGAGTGTAAAGCACCTGAGATAAAACTTGATGAAGGGGTTTTACAACAGGTGCTACGATACCATATATCCATTCCAGTTGGTTTTCTTGTCATAACTAATGGTGAAACCAGTTATGGCTGGGAGAAAAAAGGAATGAATTTGATGCTCCTTTCTCAAATGCCGGAATGGAAGTAAAAAAGGTGAAGAATTATTTATCCAAATAGATCACTACTTAAATACCTGTCTCCTCTGTCGCAAACTATAAACACAATTACACCTGAAGTCAGTTCTTTTGCCAATCTCAAAGCAGCTGAAGCTGCACCACCACTACTCATGCCTGCAAATATTCCTTCTGCTTTTGCAAGTTGTCTTGTCATTTCAGTCGCATCCTTTTGAGAAACATCCATTACTCTGTCAACTCTTTCCGGTTCAAATATTTTGGGAAGATATTCTTTGGGCCAGCGGCGGATACCTGGAATAGATGATTCTTCAGTAGGTTGACAACCTACAATCTGTATTGCCGGATTCTTTTCTTTAAAAAATCGTGAACAACCCATAATAGTACCTGTAGTACCCATGGAGCTCACAAAATGTGTAATAGATTGATCAGTGTCTTTCCATATCTCAGGCCCTGTAGTTTTATAATGGGCCATATAATTATCCTTGTTGGCAAACTGGTTTAGAATGTAGGCTTCACCTGCTGCTGCTTTTTCCTCGGCATAATCGCGGCAAATCTCGATACTATCCAACAAGGTAACTTTAGCTCCAAAGGCTTCCATCGTTAATGTTCTTTCCCTTGTGGAACTATTTGGCATCACCAGTTCAATCTCCAGGTCATATAATCTTGCGATCATGGCAAGTGCAATCCCTGTATTACCGCTTGTTGCTTCAATCAAACGTGTACCCGGTTTTATATCACCCCGCTCCAATGCTGACCGTATCATATTCAATGCAGGGCGGTCCTTCACACTTCCACCAGGATTATTTCCTTCCAGTTTTGCGAAGACCCTGACATTGGGATTAGGATTCAGTTTCTTTATTTCTACCTGAGGAGTATTGCCAACCAGATCAATTATGCTCGCCATGATTAAATATTAGTTTGCTCAACCACTTCAATATCGGGGCGGTGGTAAACAGTAGAGTAGGGAGGAATGCTTTTCGTTAACCATACATTACCTCCAATAATGCTGTGGTGACCAATGATACAATCACCACCTAATATAGTAGCACCTGAATAGATGATAACATGATCTTCCACCGTTGGGTGACGTTTGGTATAGGCCAGGCTTTTATCAACACTCATGGCACCAAGAGTAACACCCTGGTAAAGTTTTACATGATCACCAATGATGCAGGTTTCTCCAATAACAATACCTGTTCCATGGTCAATACAGAAATATTCACCTATTTCCGCACCTGGATGGATATCAATGCCCGATTTGGAATGGGCAAATTCTGTAAGTATGCGTGGGAGAAGAGGGATATCAAGATTCAATAAAGCATGAGCAATCCGGTAAAAGCAGATAGCAATAAAACCAGGATAGGCCCTGATCACTTCAAACTTGCTATTGGCTGCAGGGTCACCGGTATAAATTGCTTCAATATCGGTATTCAATACCCTGTAAATTTCCGGCAGGTTACTGAAAAATCCTGCTGCTATCTCCCTGTTATCATGATTACCACAGGCCTTTGTAGCATTCAGTATCCTGGCCAGCTGTTTCTCCAGCGTATCAAAACGCTCCGCCATTTCCTCCACGGTTTTGGAAAGGTATTCAGCTTTCTCAGGATAAAGAACAAAGATCAGTTCCTGGGCCCAGGAGGCAATCACCTCATTGGAAGGCACAGCCTCCATCTTTAGCTGTTTTTCAAAAATAATCTGGTAGAATTCCTTTTTCATCAGAGGTTGGTTCCATTTCGTAATAAACCGTCAATAAAAATACCGCTTTTATAACAGCCTGTTTGTCGGCTATGTTCATTTTTTTATAATAAACTATTAAAAATGGCTTTTCAAACGGGTAAAAGCTCAAATAAACGATAGGATAATTCCATTCCAGGAACAAATCAGAGGTTATGGAACCTCTTTTAATTAGTTTTTGGGCTGACGATGATAAAGGCTAAATAATTTACTTATTAAGCCGGGAACCCGGGGAAACTCGCTTCGATCATATTGGTTGGTTGTAGATGCCACGGGCTCGGACAACCCGGGCTCAATTCGCCTGCGGCGAAAGATGGCTTAAACGTAAATCATTTAGCCTTTATCATCTGCTGAACTATTGTAGTAAGCGGGTATCCATTATCTCCAATATATTCATGGAATGGAATAATGAGGATCAATCTAATTCCTCCTAAAAGGGTTAATTATCCCTTATGATTTGAGATACTCGTTATCGATTTGAAGCAGAAGGATTAATATAGTTACGGCTTCTTATCCTTCTTCATCTCAATATTGATATACTTCTGTTCAGGGCCTGCATTCTGTGGAGAATACCATAAGATATCTGTGACTATCTCTACTTTTTGGATATCATTTCTGTCAATAACAAGTTTATTGGCATCCCTTACCTGGATATTATCAATGGCCAGCTTTAAATTAAACTGCTGTTCTGGTATATTGTATAATGTAAGTAACGCAGGATATCGCACCAGCTCAGTTCCTTTTTTGGGACGGATTATGACCACTCCATACTTTGCTTTTTCTCCATAACCGGCCACAGAAGCTGAATCTTTCAATACATCAATAGATTCAATTCTGTCAGGCTTTATTTTCATGTTTTGAAAATCGGACTCAATAGAATCCACAATGATCAATGGTTGCTCCATTAAAATCTCCGGTTGTCCATTCTGCCTGCGAACGACCATTTTCTGGGAAAAAAGAGAGAGGGTGAGCAATAAGAATACGGATGAAAATATGAGCTTTTTCATGTTAAACGATTACAGTTGGTAAGAAGCTTTAAAGTTACGCCTATCCCTGCTTTTACAGGTTAAAATTCTGTTGAGAAACAGGAAATTCCCGCATGCTAAACCAACTGGCGTTTGTATAGCTGAACCGTATTTTCAAGTCCAAGGTAGATGGCATCACTGATCAGGGCATGGCCAATACTTACCTCATCCAGCCAGGGAATATTTTGTTTGAAGAATTTAAGATTTTGAAGGTCAAGATCATGCCCGGCATTCAATCCAAGTCCAAGTTCTTTCGCCTTCTTGGCTGCACCTACAAAGGGCACAATTGCCTGGTTACGGTTGATGAACTCGCGTGCATAACCCTCTGTATATAATTCAATCCTGTCTGTTCCGGTCAATGCCGCGCCTTCTACCATGCTCACTACAGGGTCCACAAAAATGGATACCCTGATACCTGCTTTTTTGAATACACTTATAATATCCCGCAGGTAGTCCTTGTTTTTGATAGTGTCCCATCCATGGTCTGATGTCAATTGCCCCAACGCATCCGGAACCAGGGTAACCTGGTCTGGTTTTACTTCCAGTACCAGGTCTACAAATTTCTGTTCGGTACTGTTCCCTTCTATATTGAATTCAGTAGTGATGATTTTTTTTATCTGTCTCACATCATCGTAGCGGATATGACGCTCATCTGGACGTGGATGAACTGTTACGCCATCTGCTCCAAATCGTTGAATATCCACGGCTGCTTTAACTACATCGGGGTTATTACCGCCACGGGAATTTCTCAGTGTCGCGATCTTATTGATATTAACGGAAAGCTTGGTCAAAGTGGTGGAAGTTTACTGTTTCGATTTTTGATTAAGGGCATTTTTCCAATCAAACGGGCCAAAATTAATAAGAAGAAATAGTTTTGGAAAGAGTGTTTCTGTAATTTTTCCTAAATCTCCGTCCAGGTATGGTCCGCCAGCAATTTCACACCTGCAATGAACTTTGAATAAGGGCCCGATGGTCCCCATTCTTTTGGCGATACCAATGAGAGTATATGTGTACCATCTTTCTTCTCGTATAAATAATAGACCTGGCCAATATTGGGTTTGAAGGAAAGGCTGGCTTCATATATTTTCATGGAGAGGTCTTTTCTTTTCTGTATCTCCTGCGCCTGCAATGCCAGCAGCTCTATCTGCTGCCTGATCTGCTGTAATTGCATATTGGTCTGCTCTTCCATGGCGGTAAGCGCCTTGTGTTTGATCATGCCTTCTTCATTGGCCCTGATCACGGCACCTGCAACCGAAGCTGAGTAAGGGAGAACACTCAATTGTTTATGATAGATCTCAGAATTGGTAAAGCTGCCTCCTTCCGTGATGATCTTCAGGTAACCGTTAGGAAGGATCTCATGAACAATATGAAGTGCTACTTCACCCTTCTTGTAAAAATGGATCTCAAAACTGATACTGTCTGGAAACAATACCTGTACCTTCTCCGCGAAGTCGTGATGTTCAAATGAATTAAGATCACCATCTGCTTTTAGGTGATATTGAGAAGTGAAAGCCTGGTTTTCCAGCGTTACCCAGTTGTGAGATATAATCAATTCCTTTTTCCCTTCAATCGACTCAATTTTATAAGTGCCACTCTTGGGACGGTCGCCTTGCTGGTATTCTCCTTTTTCCGGGAATAGTTGCCATGATGCGAGGAAATTGTAAGCTTGAACCATAGATAGTCCCTGTGAACAAAGGATTGGGACGCAAATATATCAATAACCTTTAACCTTTGCTTTTATAATGGAGTCCTTTTGAGCGAGTGTCCATGTTCTTTTATTTTCATAGATCGCATCTTCCCATCCACCATAGTTGGCATTGGGCAGAACTATGAATCGTTTCCCAAATTCATTGGCTACCTGGGTTACATTATACGCTCTTTCTGATTCTGTTTTTTTATCAAACAGGGAACTGAAATCCGCAAGATTATCTCCCAGCAAAAGCACTACCTGGTAATTGGCCATTACTTTTTGCCTTCTTTCCTCTTTACTGGATTCGGTTTGTCTGACAATCAAATGCTCATTATCTGAAAAAGGGAATTGATATTTCTGGAGATTGCTTAATGTTCCTGCGCGGTCCTTTTCATCCCGGTTGGTGATATAAAATACTGTAATATGTTTTGAAGCGGCGTAATTGAAAAAGCCCAGGGCTCCGGGAAGAGTATCTGCAGATCCTTTTGCAGTCCATTCATACCATGCCTGCTGGTCAAAGTCCTTACCTAATAAGGCCTGGTGGACGGAACTGGGGCTATTATCAAGGAAAGTTTCATCAATATCTGTAATTATAGCCAATGGTTTGCCGGATGGACTTTGCTGAACTGCCTCATCCACCCTTAAACGGGCAATATTGAAGGCCTGGATACAGAGGGCCTGGTATTCGGCCGCCCTTTGCTGAAACAGGGAGGACCAGAGTTTACCGTCAAAAACCAGTTGTCCCGGCTGCCCTGATGTGGCGGATTGACCTGATTTTTTGGCACTTGTGCAGGCGAGGAGGAGGGATAAAGTGAAAAAGGCTACATATTTCATACCTAAGCTGATTAAGAGGTCGAAAGTCCGAAGTTTTTACAAAACAAAGGGTGAAAATAACGTCCCGTGTTACTTTCACCCTTTTTATTTAGACTTGAGATATCGACTCTGCGTCAGCTTAAACGTTCCGGAGCTCTTCTTCTATAGTATCTCCGATCTTGGATTCCACCTCGGCAACCCAGGCTGGGAGGGGGTGTTCACCAGGTACATTATGCCAGTTGCCGCCAATCTTTTCGCTATGAAAGATAATGCGGTTACCACGGTCATCTACAGTATCTATTGAGAAGAGTTCTTTTTCGGGATGCTTCAGTTTTCTCAGGTTGAATTCACGAAGTCTGCCGCCCGCCTTGATCAGTTTGGTAAAGTGAACCACTTTGGTAAAGAGTATTTGCATAGAGGGATAGTTGAGTGATTTTTACATCAATTTTTATGCTAGTGTTCTAATTGCGAATCAAAAAAGTTGTTAACAAAGCCGACAATGCCATTAATCCGTCCAGGTAGAAGTAAAAAAGTATATCTGAAAAGTTTCTAATAGCGTATCGATAAACAAACGTCAGAACTACTCCTGGAATTATACATAATCCCACAGTTTGATAGTTCCAACCAAATTTTAACAGTGACAGGGTGGTAACACCAAATATCAGCAGCGAAAATACATATAAATAAAGGATGCCTTTTTCACTCAACCAGGTGATCAGGCTTCGGATCCCGATTGACCGGTCATATTCCCGGTCCCTGTAATCAAAAAGGATACAAATGGCATAAACCAGGAAGAACCTGCTGATGGCAAAAAGTGTGAAATTGAACCGCCAGGGGGTATCGCTAACCTGGATGGGAAGCACGGTGGTCACAAACATCCATACAAAAGCCAGGAAAATCGTTTTTCCCAGGGCTACTTTCCGCAGGGACTGGAAAATGGGGTGCGGGATCTTTGGAGCTGAATATAAAAAGGTGGCAACGGCCACTATCAGCAGATTTTTCCAGTGCGGAAGCAGGTAAAAGCCAAAATAACCCACACCGGCCACCCCCAGTAATAGCAGCACCAGGTGTACCCTACGGTTCCTGATCAACCACTTTAACCGGACTGAATCAATATCCTCAATATCCGGGGTTAGGAACCAGTGAAAACTATAGCTGCAGAGGGTCGCGAAAAACACGAAACCACTGAAATTGAACGTGGGCGGTACACCTATCAGCAGGAGATTGGTTTGATACGCCATCAATACGGCGCAACAGGCAATAAATAGGTTACTGAAAACAAAAAAATGGAAGATTCGCTTGGCCAGGGGTACCATTACGGCAATAATACAACAATCTGGTCTGTTGTGAGGGTATCACTGGTATGACCTCCCCGGTCGGTAACAGCGATCCTGAAAACCATCGTGTCATTCTGGGTAACACTTTCACTCAGGAAATCTACCTCATTTAGAGAAAGTCTTAATTCGCCCTTGTCTCTATCAGTATATTTAGGAATAGTATAGGTCAGTTCATCACCTCTGTCCAACGCAGGAGTTGGTGGTATCTTATTCAACCGCTTGCGAAATACATACATTGTGCCCTGGCCAAGATCTCCTTCTTTATCAAAATAATTAAGACGAATAACCAATTGACCGTTACGAGGAACATGCTTGGTATTATAATCTTTTACTTCGATTTTGGGGGTGGTCTCGAACTTATCTTTGCTGCAGGATACCAGGTAACAGGCAAAGACAATCATTGCAATTACAGGGATCAGTCGCATATCACACCATTGAATTTAAACAAATATAACCCATTTGAACAATATAATCGGAGCATGAATCGTCAATGGAAAGATAAAATTCTGGCTATTTCTTCCACTGAAATGGAAGACCTGGCCCTCGAAATATTTCAGTACCAGTACGGTCAAAATCCGGTGTACCGCCAATATGCTGATGCCGTTGGAAAAACAGCTTCCACTGTTGATTCAATTTACCAGGTACCCTTTCTTCCCATCCGGTTCTTTAAATCTCATGCCATTCAAAACGGTTCATTTGAACCCGAGGTTGTCTTTGAAAGCAGTGGCACTACCGGATCAACCACCAGCCGCCATTATATAAAGGACATTATATTATATAAGGATGTTTTCAGTAAGACATTTCGTTTGTTCTATGGTGAACCTTCCAACTGGTGTATTATCGGCCTGTTGCCTTCTTACCTGGAAAGAAAGAATTCTTCACTGGTCTTCATGGTAGACGAGCTGATCAAACAAAGCAAACATCCCTCCAGTGGGTTCTACCTGAATGAATATGACAAATTGAAAGAGGTAATCAGTGAACAGGAACAAAAGGCACAGCCTACACTATTGATCGGAGTAACATTTGGTCTGCTTGATTTTGCCGAAGTATATGTTCAGGGTGGTCAGCCACTGAAACATACTACTATTATTGAGACGGGGGGCATGAAAGGACGCAGACAGGAAATGATTAGGGAAGAAATGCACGCAGTATTAAAGGAAGCATTTAAAGTTCCATTCATTCATTCAGAATATGGAATGACGGAGTTGATATCACAGGCCTGGTCTTTTGGCAATGGAATTTTTAAGACCCCTCCCTGGATGAAGGTCGTTATGCGGGATGAAGAAGATCCTTTTCATCTGCATGAGGAAGGAACAGGCGCTATTAATATCATTGATTTGGGCAATATTCATTCCTGTAGCTTTATTGCTACGGATGATATAGGCCGCCTTTATGCCGATGGACAATTTGAGGTATTAGGCCGGTTGGATAATAGCGATCTCAGAGGTTGCAGTCTCCTGGTCACGCATTATGCATCCACTCCCTGAATTGAGGAGCCATTTCCTGGCTGATAATGATACAATGATTTATTTCGGGTAAAGTTAGATCCAGTATCAGTTTGACCTTCTCGTAGGATTTAAACCCCCTGATAAAATTGATATTGACGATATACTGCCTGTTGGCCCGGAAGAAGGTAGCCTCATCAAGTTCATCCTCCAGTTCTGCCAGGTTTTTATCTGCCAGGTATTTCTTACCCCAGCGATCCAGGACATATACAATCTTATTCTCGGTATAAAACAATACCACATCATCCAACCGAAGGGATATATTTTCCATCCCTTTTTTGACAATCATCCGGCGTTTCTTGTGATTGCCGATATATTGCATCAGGTTAGCGAGCGAATGATGATTGGTAAAATGCTTCTCCAGCATCTTGTATTTCACCAGTGCCTTGCTAAGACTCTCCTTATCCACTGGTTTTAGCAGGTAATCGATCCCATTATACTCAAAAGCGTTCAGCATGAACTCGTCATAACCGGTTATAAAAATTACGGGTATTCGGATATTTCCTTTATTGAATATTTCAAACGATAATCCATCGCTTAACTGAACATCGCTGAATATAAGGTCAACGGCATTTGGCTGTGAGAGGAATTCAATGCTCTCTTTTACACTTCCCAGGCGGGCAGTGACCTGAACATCGTCAGTAACGGAAGAAAGCGTATTTAATAAGCTTTCCAGTGCAGGCCTTTCATCTTCAATAATTACAGCATTTAACATGGCAAATGGGGTTTAGGGTGATGCGATAAGTGGTAGTTTAACAACAAAGTTTTCACGTGAAGATTCAATCGTTATATCACGGTTGAAAAGTATTTTGTAACGCGACCGCAAATTCTTTAACCCGATTCCGGTTGAATTAACCGCATAAGGTTTCGGCTTGACCGCATTACTTACTTTCAGGTAATGGTCGTTCAGGGATATTTTTATTCTCAAAGGTTTATCGGCAGTGAACTCATTATGTTTGATGGCATTTTCCACCAGTATCTGTAACGAGCAGGGTGGGATCATTACTACGCCGCTTTTCTCATTTAACTCTTTTGTAAGTTGTAGCTTATTATCATGCCTGATCTGCAACAGGTAGAAATAACTTTCAATGAACTCAAGCTCCTCTTTTAAAGAGATCAGTTCCCTGTTCTTATTCAATAGAAAATATTTATATACCTGTGCAAGACGATTATTGAACAGGTGCGCCTGTTCGGGTTCGTTAACGATCAGGTGATTCAGGGTATTCAGTGAATTGAAAATGAAATGCGGGTCCATCTCATTGGTCAGGGCCTGGAGCTCAGCCTGTGATCTTTCCCTGTCCAGTTGACTTACGATCTTGGTATCGATCTCTCTTTCCTTTG
>Ga0207648_10001583_pt1 | contig 24960 bp, 21 predicted proteins | sample KBSMisM32_FD_184310 | JGI IMG/M metagenome (GOLD analysis project Ga0207648, IMG submission 184310) | Miscanthus rhizosphere microbial communities from Kellogg Biological Station, Michigan, USA - KBS Miscanthus M3-2 (SPAdes) (version 2) | ecosystem: Host-associated > Plants > Roots >... | reverse complement strand
TCGAGTTCGACGGCCACGTGAACGCGCGCACGGCCAATGGACTGGCGAGCCTGGGTGACTTCGCGATCGCCGCCATGATGAAGCGCGGAATGATCGTGGACATCGACCACATGTCGGACCGCGCCGCCAACCGGACGCTCACGCGGGCGGCCGCGGTGCCGGGCGGTGGCTACCCCGTGATGTCGGGCCACAGCGGGGTCCGCGACCGCTCCGCACAATTCGGGGCCGAGAACTCCCGCACGACGACCCAGCTCGCGCGGATCGCGTGCCTCGGTGGCATGTTCGGCCTGGGTACAGGCGCGAGCAACGGCACCCGAGCCGTCGACTGGACCACCCAGTACGCTCGGGGGTATGAGGTCATGCGGCGGGCCTTTGCGCCGGGCGGTCTCTGCCCGCAGGAGACTCCGCTCGGTGTGGGCTTCATCGGTCTCGGCACGGACGCGAACTCGCTGGTCAAGACGCCGCGGCCGCCGATGCTCGACCCCGTCGGCCCGCCGCGGTCCACCGACATCTACAACCCGAACAATCCACTGAATGCAGGGGTATCCCCGCTGAGCCGGCCTCCGCGGAACCCCAACACCAACACGACCTGGGACTACAACGTGGACGGCGTCGCGCACTACGGGATGTTCGCGGACTTCCTGCGCGACGTGCGCACCCTGCCCGCCAACGCGACCATGAACGGCCGGCAGATCGTCGATGACCAGATGATGTACGGGGCCGACTACTTCTACCGCATGTGGCTCAAGGCGGACACGCAGAAGGCCCGGGTCCCGTGACCCGCGCGCACGACGCTAGTTCCAGCGACGCCACTCGGCTTCGTAGTACCGGACCAGCGCCTGGTTGTCGAGGCGGTTGATCTCCGTCTCCACCGGCGCCATGTCGGGCCCGAGCACGAACATGGCGGCCAGCGTGGGCACGTCGAGGTAGCGCAGCCCGGGCAGGACGGTCGTGGGCGGATCGACCTTTCGCAGCGCGGCCAGTACGAAGCCCCACTCTCCGAACGAGGGCACCAGGGCGTGGTACGGGCGCACCTGGAAACCGGCGGCCTCCAGCGTGTGGTTGATGCACCAGTACGACTGCCGCGCCATGAGCGGCGACGTGCTCTGCACCGCGACCACGCCGTCGGGATCGAGGCGCTGGCGCAGCCGGGCGTAGAAGTGCCGCGTGTAGAGCTTGCCCAGCGAGAAGTTGTGCGGATCGGGGAAGTCCACGAAGGCGGCGTCGAAGCGCGAGGGCGGCGCGTCGGCCAGCCATACGAACGCGTCCGCGTTGACGACCTGGACGCGCGGACTGCTCAGCGAGCCCTGGTTGAGGTCGCGCATCAGCGGGTTCTCGCGGGCCAGCCGCGTCATCTCGGGATCGAGATCGACGAGGACGATCTCCGCCACCTGCGGGTGCTTCAGGATCTCGCGCACGGCCAGGCCGTCGCCGCCGCCCAGGACGAGGACGCGGCGCGCCCCCGGCACGAGGGCCAGGGCGGGATGCACCAGCGCCTCGTGGTAGCGGTATTCGTCCGAAGACGAGAACTGCAGGTTTCCGTTGAGGAAGAGCTGGAAATGCTGGCCCGCCCGGGTGAGCACGATCCGCTGGTACGCGCTCGTCTTGGCCAGCACCACCGTGTCCGCGTAGATCCCCTCTTCGGCCATGTCGGTCAGGTGGTCGGCATAGGCGAAGCCCGCGCACAGGATCACGATCGCGGCCACGCCCTTGACCTTCAGGTCCCACGAGGATCCGAGCAGCGAGCGGAAGAGCCACGTCGACCAGAGCCCCACCACCGCGCTGGCCAGGCCGAACAGCAGCGACGTGCGCACGAGACCGAGGTGGGGCACGAGCAGGATGGGGAAGAGGAGAGACGCGGCCAGCGCACCCAGGTAGTCGAAGGTCAGCACCTTGGCCACCAGCTCCTTGAAGTCCACGGACTCGCGCAGGATGCGCAGCACGAGCGGGATCTCGAGGCCGACCAGCGTCCCCACCACGAGCACGATCCCGTAGAGGACGACGCGGAAGAACTGGGGCAGGTACCCGAAGGACAGGAAGAGGAGAGGGGCGGAGGCCCCTCCGAGCAGGGCGACGGCCAGCTCGACCTCGACGAAGCGCCGGGCCAGCCCGCGCTGCACGTACCTGGAGAGCCAGGAGCCGAGGCCGAGCGCCGAGAGATAGACGCCGATGACGGTCGAGAACTGGGTCACCGAGTCGCCGAGCACGTAGCTGGCGAGCGTCCCCGCCACCAGCTCGTACACGAGCCCGCAGGTGGCGACGACGAGGACGGTGAGATAGACGAGCGGTGACCGCACGGCGGCCGGCTAGCCCCGGATCGCCGAGGAGATGATCAGCGACACGCCCAGGATGAACGCGCCCAGGATGATCCCGAGGGCGACGTTCTGGTCCTCCGCCACCTCCTTGCGCAGCGAGAAGGGGAGCACCCTCTCGATGAACGCGAAGGCGCCCAGGAGCACGACGGTGCCGAGGACCGAATACAGGAGCGAATCCACGACCGGACGCGCGTGCTGCGAAAGCCAGTCCATCACTTTCCTCCTCTCCAGAAGTTGAAGGAGCGATACCCGCCCGGCGACTGGCGCACGCTCTGCGGAATGAAGCCGCGCCGGGGCGAGCGCATCTCCCAGCCCTGGCTCGAGGCCACCGCGTAGAGGGCGAACACGAGCAGGGCGTACACCGTGAAGGGGCGTTTCATGTCATTCCTCGCTCGAAGAGATCCAGGGGTGGTCGCTCTCGCTCCAGCGGGCGACCTCGAAGCGGAACCACCGCCACGAGAGCAGCGCGGGCCACGCGAGCACGGCCAGCATGGCCAGGACGGCGTACGAGAAGCGGGGCACCCGGCTGCGCACGGTGAGCTGGTATTCGGGCGGCGTGCGGCCCGCTTCCCACTGCGGCTCCAGGCGGAGCAGGTAGCGGCCGGGCGGCACGCGCGGAATGTACTCCGTCGCCGCGGTGGAGCCTTCCGACCAGGAGCCGTCGCTGTCGCTGCCGGAGTAATACGACACCTCGACGTCGAACTCGTCCACCGCGCCCGTCTCCTCGTTGATGAGCGCGCCGTCCAGGTAGAGCCAGGAGTTGCTCACGGGCGCGTTGACCTTCACCTGGAGGTTGCCGTCGCTGGTCACGAAGAAGGGACCGGCGAAAGCGGCCGCTTCCGGAGAGCCGGGCGCGACGACGGGCGGGATGCGGACGGATTCGCGGTGCAGCGTCTTCCCGCCGGCCATGCTGAGGACGACGAAGGCCAGGAAGATCGCGGCCACGGCCAGGGCCGCGCTCTTCCAGACGGGGCCGATGGATTCGGCGAACGGCGAGGGCTGATGCGGCGCGACTCCCTCCGGCTCGGGCGGGTCGCCCTTCTGGCCGAAGGCGGCCCACAGCTCGTCCGCGGGCAGGTACGTCCCGAGGCTCCAGTTCACCTCGCCCCGCTTGCTCTTCCCCTTCTCGCGCGTCGTCTCCTTCGAGAGCATGCGCGGCGGCTTGACGAAGTCGTCCGTCTCCGTGGTCTCTCCGCGGGCGACCGTCCAGTAGAACTCGCCCAGGACGTGGTCGACCCGGGCCTCACCGGACTGGAAGTGGGAGAACCGTTCGCCGCCGTAGACCGCGGGGCTCGGATCCACGTCGCCGGGATTCAGGGGCTCGACGAACGACCAGTGGCGCTTGGCTTCGACCAGCCACCGGAATCCGTGCCGCGCCTCGTAGAGCAGGTATTCCGTCCAGGGATAGCGCACGCCCTCGACGGTGACGCTCCGCTCCATGACGCCGATGACCGTCCACGGTACGCCGCGCAGCCGGCCCTTCGTGCCCAGCGGCAGGAGCGGACGGAAAGGCGGCTTCGCCAGCGCCTCCAGGATCGCGAAGTCGCGGGTCGCGTCGAGCAGCGAGCCGCACCAGGGGCACGCGATGCGCTGGGTCTGATCGGGGGCGCGCACCTCCAGGGGACCGGCACACTGCGGGCACTTCAGGCCCTCCGCGCGGGCGACCTTGCGGCGCTCTTCGTCCTCGCGCGGCCGCAGGCCGAGATCGGCCAGCGTGACCTCGCGTCCCACGTACAGCGATTCCGCGGCGTTGCCCGTCCCGTAGTCCAGCGTCGCGAACTGCCCGCCCGGGCCAGACAGGTCGGCGTAATGCAGCTCGCTGCCAGGCTTGACCGCGAAGGGCAGCTCGCCCTGGGCCGTCGCGAAGCGCGCCGAGCGGACCTCGGCCACCACGAACGTCCCCGCGGGCCCCAGGTCGAGCGTGTGGCCGACCTCGACTTGGTCGAAGGCGGGCACGGGCGGCACCGGCACGTGGCCCATGTAGTGGAAGCGGCCCTGGGCTTCCGAGAGCCAGGCCCAGGATCCGTCCGTGAAGCCGAGCATCCACTCGTCCCACGTGCCCTGCCCCCAATCCAGCTGCAGCCGCCCGACCAGCCGGAACGGGGGCGCGCCCGCATAGTCGCCGTCCATGCCGAGAGCGAGCACGGACGGAGTCGGGATCAGGTCGGCGACCTTCCCGTAGTTGGCGAGGTTCGCCCCCTTGCGGGCGAGGGCCACTCCGCAGTGCTCGCACACGCGCAGGAGCGACGAGCCGAGCGCGAACACGATCGTCGCCCCGCAAGCGGGGCAGGAGGCCTGGTACCCGCTCACGGCTCGCCCCGTACCAATCGCCGCACGGACACCTGCTGGGCGCGGAGCGCGTCCCGCAGACGATCCGCCCAGGGCCACTCCTCGCGCGGCCGGCAGCAATACAGGTTGAAGGCGGCGAAGCCGCGCTCCGGGAACGTGTGGCAGGCGAGGTGCGACTCCGTCAGGAGGAGCAGCCCCGTAATGCCGCCTTCGCCGGGGAACTCGCGCCAGACCGCGTCACCGGCGGGGCGGAGGCCCAGCTCCTCCACGACCTGGTGGAAGAGCGCGTCGAGGACGGCGCGCGTGCGCAGGGCCTGGGGGTCGCAGCCGTGAGCGTCGACCACCCACTCGGTTCCGGGGGGGACGGGGCTCACGGGGCGTGAGTAGACCCCGGCGCGCGGGGCGGGGTCAAGCGCGTCGCAATGCCTCGAGGCGGGCCGACCCGGCACGCGCCTGGGCGTCGGGATCCTCGGCCGTGAACGTGACTCCGCTGGAGAGGTGCGCTTTCTCGCCCGTGGTGGGCGCGTCCACGAGGACGTCTTCGACATGGGCCTCGAAGGCGACCAGCCCTTGCGCCTCGAGGGAGGCCTCGGAGGAGAGCGGCCGGGCGCGGGCCTTCACGTAGGCGGCGCCTCCCGCGTCGATCAGGCAGAGGGTCAGGGCGCCGCGGTCCACCAGGTTTCGCGCGGTCGCGCTGTCTCCGCGCACGGCCAGGCGGAGGACGGTCGGGCTCAGGGCGACGATCTCGCCGTACGCGAGCAGCGCCGGATGAGGCCGGCCCTGCGTGTCGGTGGTGGCGATGAGGATGGCCTCTCCCGCGTGGGCGGCCAGGTCCTCTCCGGACAGCCGGCGGTAGAGACGCTCGTCGAAACGGTCCCCGGCGTGCCTGGACACCAGGGGATGGTAACGCGACCGCACTCGCGCCGCTCCGCCACGTACAATCGCCTGGCCGCGCGCAGGGGCAAGCGCCGGCAGGAGGCGGTGGATGGGGCGGTGGCGCAAATCGATGCGGTGGGCGGGCCTCGCCGTCCTGTTTGGCACGGGCGCGGCATCCGCGCAGGAGCCGTCGACCCCTCCGCCGCCCGCGGGAGGTCGCGGACACGAAGGCTCGCGCTACCACGAGCTGCTGCCGGACATCGGCCGCATCGGCGCGCAAGTGGGGGCGGCGATCGGCCCCTCCTGGAACCCGTATGAGGTGGGCACGGGGTGGCAGGTGGCGGCCTTCATCGACTTGCCGCTCGCGCGCAACGGCGCCGGCCGCCTGTCCTACGAGATCCTGCTCGGCCTCAGCGGCGGCACGAGCGACGCCTTCACGATCACCGACCCCCTGGCCTACGTGGCCAACCTCGCGCGCGGCGCCAGCCCCGCGGACGCCCTGGCCGGGCCGCCGCGCGCGCCGTATCGTGTGCGCCGATCCGTGCAGACGCGCCTGCGCCTGCTCGACGTGTCGCCCTTCGCCCTCAAGTACACGCTGACCGGCCTCGACCACGTCCGCCTGCGTCCCTACGTCACCGCCGGCCTGGACGTCTCGCTGGTGACGACGGAGGAGGAGTCGTTGGACGAGACGCCGGGTCTCGACGCCGTGGAGGCGGCGCTCTCCGCGGGCGGGCGGGCGCCCGAGCTGGACGCGCGCGGCATTCCCGCCGGCGAAGGCAGCCTGGCCCTGGGCGGGCACGCCGGGGCGGGCCTGGAGATTCGGATCTCGCGTGGGCTCTCCCTGAACCTCGACTACCGGTACACGCGCGTGGACGCCGATAACGCCTTGCACGCGGCCAGCGCCGTGGTGGGGATGCACTGGTGATCGAGCGCCGGGCGGCCCTGAAGGTGCTCCTGGCGGCGCCGCTGATCCCGCTGGCCGCGCGCGCGGAAGCGAGGGACTACGGGTCTCCGGGCGAGGTGCTGGCGGAGATCGACCGGCTCGAAGGCGAGCTCGACGCCCGGTTGGCCACCCTCGCCGCGAGCTTTCCCGCGGCCGCGGCCCTGGCCGCCAGCATCCGCGTGGATCACGACCGGCATCGGCGCGCGCGCGTGGCGCTGCGGCGCCGTTTGCGCCTCGCGGAGGCCGCGCTCTCCTCCCCGCCCGCGCAAGCGGCCACCACCGCGCGAGTGGCTGCCGCCCGCGCCTCCGTGGACGCCCTGCGCGCGCTCGCCCAGGACCTCGTGCACGCCTACGCGGAAGGATTGCCGGCCATCAAGGACGCGCAGGGCGTGGACGTCCTGGCGCGGCACATGGTGGACGATGCGCGGCACCTGGCCGTTCTCCAGATGTGGACGGAGACGGAGCAGCCCGGTGGGTGAGTCGCGGCGTGAGTTCATGCTGGCCACGGCCCGCGCGGCGGGGGTGGCCGGGCCCGTGCTGGGCCTGCTCGCGGGCACGGCATCGCCCGCGCGGACGGAAGGGAACGACCTCGAGATCCTCTCCGCCGCCCTCCTCCTCGAGCATCATGCGATCGCGCTCTACGGCTTCGGCCTGAAGCGCGCGCTGTTCCCGCCGGGTCTGCGCGCGTATGCGACGGAGTTCCGCGGCGACCACCAGGGCCATCGCGACACGCAGATCGCGATCATCGAGGAGCGCGGGATGGCCGCTCCGGCTCCGCGCGACGACTACGACTTCGAGCACGCCCCCGCCGGCGACGAGTTCGTCCGTCTCGCCCTCGAGATCGAGATCGCGGCCCAGCGTGCCTATACGGGGCTCATCAGCCGCATCCGCACCGACGACTACCTCCTGTCCGCCGCCTTCATCCTGGTCGACGAGGTGCGCCACATGACGGTCTGGCAGCGCGTCCTGGGACTGCGGATCTACTAGAGTGACCGCCTCCGCCGATCCCGGATCCGGAGTCGCGCCGGAAGCGCCACCTCCCCTCGCCTTCAGCGACCGGCCCGTCACGCTGGGCGTTCTCTTCGTGACCTCGGGCCTGTGCGCGGTGGCCTACCAGGTCCTCCTCGGGCGTTACGTCCAGCTCATCGTCGGGGCCACTGCCTACGCGGCGAGCGCCGTCCTCGTGGCTTTCATGCTGGGGGTCTCCGCGGGCTCGGCCCTGGGCGGCGTCTGGTCCGAGCGAAGCGATCGGCCGCTCCGGCTCTACGCGCTGGCGGAGGCGGGCATAGGCCTCTACGCGATCCTCTTCCCCTGGCTCTTCCCTCTCTATGGAGAGCTCTACGCGCGGCTCGCCCCGCCGCCCGCGGCCGAGCTGTCCGCCGGCCGCATGCTGGCGCGCTTCGCGCTCGGCGTCACCGTCTTCCTGCTGCCCTCCTTCCTGATGGGCGCCACCACTCCCGCGTTCGCGCGGGCGGTGGCCGCGACCCGCCCGGACCATGGCCGCTGGCTGGCGCGGCTCTACGGATGGAACACGGTCGGCGGGGCCGCGGGCGCGTTCCTGGGCGCCTACGCGATCGTGCCCATCCTCGGCATGAGGTTGGGCCTCGCCGTGCTGGCGGCGACCAACCTGGCCGTGGCCGCGGTCGCCTACCGCCTGGCGAAGTCGGGACCGACGATCCCGGAGAGCCCAGCGGCGGCGGCGGTGGGGACCGAAGCGAGCGAGCCGGCCGGCCGCGGCCCGCGCACCTTCCTGCTCCTCGCCTTCGCCACGGGCCTCATCTCGTTCGGCCTGGAAGTCGTCTGGACGCACCTCCTCGCGGTTCTCATCGGCAATTCCAGCTACGCGTTCGGGCTGATGCTCACCGCGATCCTGACCGGCCTCGCCCTCGGGACCGTGGCCGCGTCCCGACTGGCCGAGCCGCGTGCCCGAGCGCTCTCGTGGATCGGCCCCTGCCTCGTGCTCGGCGGCCTCGGGGTCGTGCTCACGATCCCCGTGTGGGACGACGTCCCGTACCTGTTCCTGGCCCTGCGCGGACGTATCGCGAGCTTCGCGCTCATGGAAGCCACGCGCTTCGTCGTCGCCCTCCTCCTCATGCTCGTCCCCACCGCGCTGCTGGGTGTCTCGTTCCCGTTGGTCCTGCGCGCGGCGGTGCCGCCCGACGGCCGGCGCCTGGCACGGCACATCGGCCTCGTGTATTCGGTCAACACCGTGGGCGCGGTGGTCGGAGCGACCACGGGCGCCTACGTGCTGCTCGCGTCCCTCGGCAGCCTCGTCGCGCTGAAGGTGCTCGGAGCGGCGCTCATCGGCACGGGTGCGCTGGCCATGGTCGCCCTCGGCCGTCGCCCGTTCGAGAGAACGGTCGCGGCGGCGTCGCTCGCCCTCGCCGTCCTCGCCGTTTTCATGCCCGCGCATTGGGACGTCGAGGCCCTCAACCTGGGGGCGTCGATCTACCTCGGCGGGTCGGGCACGCACAAAGGCTTCGTCGTCTATCACGCCGAGGACCCCACCGGCGGCCTGACCGCGGTCATCCAGGAAGGCGCGACGCGCACGCTGCTCACCAATGGGAAGTTCCAGGGCGACAACAGCGAGGAGGTCCCGATCCAGCATCGCCTGGCCAACATCCCGACCCTCTTCACGCCCGGGCGGGAGCGGGCCCTCGTGATCGGCCTGGGCACGGGAGTGACGGCGGCCGCCGTGGCCAGCCACGGTTTCCGGGAGACGGTCTGCGCCGAGATCAGCAATCCCATCATTGCCGCCGCCGGCGCCTACTTCGCGGACGTCAACGGGTCGATCACGCGCGCGCCCGGGGTGCGGATCCTCCGCGAGGACGGCCGCAGCGTGCTCCTCGAGACCCCGGAGCGGTACGACGTGATCAGCGTCGAAGTGACCACGATCTGGTTCGCGGGCGCGGGGTCCGTCTACAGCCGCGAGTTCTACGACCTGGCCTCGCGGCGGCTGCGACGCAACGGCGTCCTCCTGCAGTGGTTCCCGTCCCACCACATCTCCGCGCGCAACCTGTACGTGGTGGTCAACACCGTCCGCTCCGTCTTTCCGTACGTGAGCGTCTGGACGCACCGCCATCAGGGGTTCGTCGTGGCGAGCAACCAGCCCCTGGCCATCGACCTCGCGTCCGTGCGCGCGGACCAGTCCCGACCGTCCGTGCGCCCCTACGTCCGCGAGCTCGAGTCCGGCTCGCCCCTGGAGCTCCTCAGCGACCTCGTGGTTACGGATCGCGACGTCGACGGCTTCCTCGACGAGCTGGGGGGCCTGCTCTGGGTGAATCGATCGCTCGTCGCCACGGATGCCTGGCCCACTCTCGAATACGAGACTCCGAAGGACATCCTCAACAACCTGGCCTACTTCCAGAACCGCGCCCTGTTCGAGCGCTTCCGCAGCCAGACCCCGTTCGCCTTCCGCGGGGAGCCGACGGCGGCGGAGCGGTCGCTCGTCTCGACCGCGTTCGTGCGCGGATGGCACGATCCCCGTGGGCTGCCGCGCCTCGCGGAGGCGTGGTCCGAGAACGCCGGACTGGGCCCGGCGACGAGCCGCTGGCTCGTCGACCACTTCGGCAACGAAGAAGGCGAGGGCAGCCCTGTGGGCGGGGGTGTGCTGTCCGACCTGGGTCGCGGTCTGCCCTCGCTCGCGACGTCGCTCCGTGCCGTGGCGCGATTCGAGGGCTGCATCCCCTCGCCGAGCCTCGTCCCTTCCGACGTCGAGTCCTTGCTCGTCGCGGACTCCGTGCGCGGCCGCGCTCTGGCGCAGTCGAGTCCGCAGATGGTCGTGGACGGCGTCGTGACCGAGGCCTGGAGCCGCTCCTTTGCATTCACCGCGGACGCCGGCCCGGCCCGGCTGTTGCTCCGGCTACCGCGCCCCCGCCCCGTTCAGCGCGTCTTCGTGTCCGCGCGCGCTCTCGATGGCGGATCGCTGCGTGTGCGGATCCTCGGCCACGGGGAGGATGGCCGCTGGTATCCCCTGACCGGCGGGGGCGATGCCGCCGACCTCGCCTGCACGGAGACCCGCGTGTACCAGCTGGCCCCGACGGCGCCGCCACTGTCGGGCCTGCAGGTGGACTTCCAGGCCGACACCCTGGCGGGATCGGTCCTCGTGAACGAGATCTGGGTCGAGACCGACCGACATGGCGCGACCTAACCGGCTGCCCATCGTCACCGGCGCCGCCGCCGGGGCGGGGGTGAGTGCCGCGCTCTGGCTGTGGGACGTCACGACCATGGCCGCGCTGAGCTATGCGGGCGCGGAGGCGAGCGAGAGCGAGGCGGCCGTGCGGCGGTTCGCCGCCGCTTCGATCGAGCGCCTCGAGCTCAAGATCGTGGTCACTCAAGCCGTGCTGGGCGCGGCGGTCGGCCTGCTGGCCGCGGTCGCGCTCAGTCGGCGCGGGTCCGACGGGCGATTCGCGAGAAGCCGGGTCGCGCTGGCGAGCGCGCTCGTGGTTCTCGCCGCCCATGTGCTGTCCGTCGCCGGGATGATCGGATCGTATCCGCAGCTCTTCTCGACCTCGACCTGGCCCACGGCGGACCTGTCCGCGCGCGTGCGGGCCTGGCTGACGCACGGCCTGGGCCCGGCCCCGTTCGACGGAGCGCTGGTCACGCTCCTCGTCGGCCTGACCGGGCTCGCGCTGGTTCGCGCGTGGCCTCAGGTGCGGCGATTGCGGCCGGCGACGCGGGGCGCGACGGCGGCGGCGGCGGCCGTGGCCGTGGTCTTGATCGCGGGGGGCGCGCTCGCCGCCGCGTCCGGTCGGGCTCCGCGCGATTCCAGGGACGGGCGTCCCAACCTCCTCGTCATCGGCATCGACTCGCTACGCACCGACCGCATCGAATCGCCCGAGGTCATGCCCTTCACCTCCTCGCTGGCCGCGCAAGGGACGCTGTTCCGGTTCGCCTTCACCCCGATCGCGCGCACGTTCCCGAGCTGGGTGTCGACCCTGACCGGACTGGAGCCGCGCCATCACGGCGTGCGCCACATGTTCCCGCGCCACGAAGACCGGCGGGACGTCGGTCCCACGTTCGTCTCCGAGCTGCGCGACGCGGGTTACCGCACCTTCGTGGTCGGCAACTTCGCGGCCGACGTGTTCCCGCGCTTCGAGGCCGGGTTCGAGGACGTCGACGCCCCCGCCTTCACGGTGGACACGCTGGCGCGCGCGAGCCTGCTCGCGGCCCACCACACGGCCCTTCCCCTGCTCCGGATCGCGGCCTTGCGCGCCTGGTTCTCCGAGTCGCGCAACCTGCCCAACCTGGCCGATCCGCAGTGGCTGGCCGACCGTACGGTCGCGCACGTGGACCGCGTGGATCCTCGACCTTTCGCGGGCGTCGTCTTCCTCGATACCGCGCATTTTCCCTACGCCGCGCCCTATCCGTACTTCAAATGGAAGGCCGGCGATTACCGCGGCCGTTACCTCTACGACGTCGCGCCCACCGAGGTCGGCGCGACGGTCGAGGCCCGCGACGTGGAGCAGATCCGGAACCGCTACGACGGCGCCGTGCGCGCCATGGACGACGCCATCGCCCGGCTGGTGGCCCACCTTCGAGACACCGGCCTCATGGAGCGGACGGTGGTGGTCGTGATGGCGGACCACGGCGAGGACTTGTTGGAGACGCCGGGCATCGCCGGCCACGGCGACACGCTCGGCGTCGCGCACTCGCAGGTGGTGCCGATCCTCCTCGTGGGCCCGGGGGTGCCCCGCGGCGTGCGCAGCCGGCGCCAGGTGCGCCTCTACGATCTCGCCCCCACCGTGCTCGGCCTCCTGCGCCCGCAGGCGCCGCCGACGTTCGGCGACGGCCTGTCGCTCTTCGCGGACGGACCGCGGCCGATCTGCGTGGAGACGGGGATCTGGTTCTGGCCCGACCTGCCCGCCGGCCTGCGCGGGCACCGCCTCACCTATCCCGCCGTCGACCGGCTCCTGGAGGTCTCGCCCGAGAGCCGCGAGATCGTGATCCGGCGCGACCGGATGGCGCAGGTCGAGACCTACAAGGAGCGCGGCCTCCTCTGGGGCGCGCGTCTGTGGCACGAGCGCGCCACACCGACCGGCCGCCTGGCGGAGCTCGTGGCCGTCCCCGGAGTCGAAGACGATGCCGCCGCGCCCGGGGACCTGCGCGAGGCGTTCGAGCAGCGATGCGTGGACGGCGATCCGCGGCTCCGGCGCCTCTATGACAACATCGCGTTCAGCCGCTAGTCAGCGGATGTAGCCCCATTCGCGCAGGACGCGGCCGAAGCCTTCGACGGCCTGGCGCTGGGCGGTGGCCTGCTGCAGCGAGTAGGTCTGCCACCACACCTTCGGAAGCTCGGCCATGACCCCCGCTTCGCCGGGGCGGCGATCCGCGACCAGCCACGCGCGGTGGGCGCCGGGGTCGAGCTCGCGGCCGTCCAGCGCGACCGGAAGCTGCTCCGGGCCCACGAGCGCGACCAGCGCGGGCGCATCCGCATCGCGCCGCTCCAGCCGGATGCGCACGGGCGCCAGCGCGGGCCGGGTCGCGACGAAGATGCGGCCGGGAAAGTGGTCGGCGTGCAGGCTCACCGTCGAGGCGTCCACACGACGGACGTCCGTGATGCGCGCGAGCCCGTAGACCGTGTTGCTCGGACCGAAATCGCTGATGGTGGCGCCGCCGGTGGCGGTGATGGAGAGGTCCGCGCGACCCATCCCCCCCAGCTCGATCATGAGGGCGGGGGAGGGAATGCGCTCGCTGATCCAGCGCCATCGCCTCTCGCGCCAGGTGGCGAGGACGTCGGGGGACGGACGCTCGGCGCGCAGTCCGCCCTGCCACAGGTCGTCGGGCTCCTCGATCAGGCCGCCGCTCGCCGCTACCCGCCGCCGGCCGCAATCGGGGAGCCAGTGCACGAACTGCGTCCCGTGTTGCAGGAACGAATCGGTGCAGAACCCGTAGGCGGCGAACAATCGGTCGGAAGAGGAGGAGGGAAGGGACGCGAGCGCGGCCGGGGCATACGGGAGCGGCCGTCCATCCAGCTCCGTCGGCGCCGTCACTCCGATCGCCTGGAGGACGGTGGGAGCGATGTCGAGGCTCGAAACCGGCAGCGCCACCTCTCCCGGCGGCACGGACGGGCCGGCGAGCACGAGCGGCACCCGCAGCTCCGCCGCGTAGCAGCTGGCGCCGTGCGAAACGGTCACGTGGAGCCAGTGGCCGGGGCCGTTGACCTCGGCCTCGACTCCGCTCGTGTCCTCGATGTTCTCGCCGTGGTCGGCGGTCAGGATCTGGAGGGTCCGGTCCGAGAGCCCGGCCTGGGCCAGCCCGCGCTCGAAGGCCGCCAGCGCCTCGTCGAAGTGCGCGACCTTCGCCGCGTAGCGGCAGGCTTCTCCGTCGGCGCGGATCCCGGCGTCGCATCCCAGCGCGCGGGCGAGGCGCGCGGGCACGCTGGAGGCGGAATGGGTGGCGGAAACGTAATAGACGGCCACCACGCGCTCGTCCGCATAGCGCGTAAAGAGCCAGGGCAGGGCCGCGATCGTCTCCTCGGTGCCAGAGTCCGAGCTGCCCAGGACCTTGATCCGATGGAACCCCGGCCAGGTGCCGAAGAATGCGTTGTTGCCCAGGAACACCGTGTGGTATCCGCGAAGCCAGGCGTATTGCGTGAAGAACAGGTTGCCGAAGCGATGGATCAGCTCGGGGCCGGCGAACTTGGGGTTGACGCCGCCGCGCAGGCAGGGGTCGATCCGCATCATGTCGCGCCCGCTCATCAACGACCATACCGACGCGCGGGTATGGCAGCCGGCCGTGACCGCGTTGGTGAAGAGCCGCCCCGCGCTCGCGAACGCGCGCAGGGCGGGGGCCCCGCGAGAAAGGGCGGGATCCCGGAGGGCGTCCGCACGGAGCGCGTCGCCGACGACGAGCACCACCCAGGGGTACGGCGTCGCGGCGTCGGGATCGGGGGCGAGGAGCCGCGCCTCGCCGACGGCCACGTCGCCGCCTCTCACGCGGAAGGAGACGATCGCGTCCGCGTCCTCCGATACGACCGGCACGTCGACCGACGTCGACGCGCCGGACGGGAGCGAGGCCGGAGGCGGACGCAAGCTCATCGGGGGCGCGGGTGAGCGGCCGCCGGCGACGCCGACCGTCAGCTCGGCACGCCCGTCGTCCGACAGCGACACGGCCTCGAACCGCAGGCGGTGGCCCGCTCCCAGACGCCCGACCGGGACGTCCCAGGATTCGCCGTCGTGGAGAACGAAGGCCAGCATCGCATCGGAGTTTTCGCGCCCCTCCGTCGTCACGAGCAGGCCGGCCGCTCCTCGCCGCTCCTCGACGACGGTCCACGGCAGCGGAGACAGGCGCCGGTGGAGCGGCGTCGGTGCCGGCGTACGGCGGGAGGCACCGGCGTGCAGCGACCCCTGCCCCTCCGCGAAGGATTCGAAGAGATCGATCGCCGTCCGGAAGGACGGCCTTCTCCCCGCCGCGGCCGAGGAGGGGGCATTCGGCGCGGGAGGTGCCGTGGCCGCGCCGCCGCACTGCGTGAGCCCGGCGACGAAGAGGATGGCCCAGGCCGCGGCGGTGGTCGATGGCGGCGAGTCCCCACGCACTGGCCGGTGAATCTATCACGCCCGGCGGCGCCGACCCGGAACGGACGGTCGGTCACGCCAAGCCGTGGGTACAATCGCACAGGAGGGCCTGACGCATGGACCCACGATTCGCGGAAGCGGCGGCGGGCGAGCTCCAGAAGATGCGCGAGCAGGGGCTGCTGCGCGAAGAGTGGCCGATCGTCGGCCCCCAGGGTCCCGAGATTCGCGTGGAGGGCCGCCCGGGGACCGTCCTGAACTTCTGCGCCAACAACTACCTTGGCCTCTCCGGCCATCCGGAGCTGGTGGCGGCGGCCCACCGCACCCTCGACATCTGGGGCTACGGCATGTCGAGCGTGCGCTTCATCTGCGGCACCCAGCGCCTGCACCTCGACCTCGAGCGCCGGATCGCCGACTTCCTGGGGATGGGAGACGCCATCACCTATGCCGCCTGCTTCGACGCCAACGGCGGCGTGTTCGAGCCGCTACTGGGCGCGGAGGACGCGATCCTCACCGACCGCCTCAACCACGCGTCCATCATCGATGGCGTCCGCCTCTGCAAGGCCAAGCGCTTCGTCTACGAGCACGCGGACATGGGGGATCTCGAGGCCAAGCTTCGGGAGGCCGCCTCCGCGCGCTTCCGCCTCATCGTGACGGACGGGGTGTTCTCGATGGACGGCGACGTCGCGCCCCTGGACCACATCTGCGACCTCGCCGACCGCCACCAGGCGCTGGTGATGGTGGACGACTCGCATGCCACCGGCTTCATGGGCAAGACCGGCCGCGGCACGCCCGAACACTGCGGGGTGACGGGGCGAGTGGACATCCTCACGACCACGTTCGGAAAGGCCCTGGGTGGCGCGATGGGCGGATGCATCGCCGCCAGCAAGGAGGTCGTCGGCCTCCTGCGCCAGCGCAGCCGGCCCTATCTCTTCTCGAACAGCGTGGCTCCGGCGGTGGCGGGCGCGACCCTTCGCGCCCTGGAGCTGCTCGGGCAGACGACGGAGCTGCGCGACCGCCTGGAGTCGAACACCCGGGTGTTCCGTGAGCGGATGACGTCTGCCGGCTTCGAGATCCGCCCCGGCGTGCACCCGATCGTCCCGATCATGTTCTCGCGCTTCACGCCCGACGACGCGACCCTGGCCCAGCGCTTCGCGCGCGCGCTGCTGGACGAGGGCATATACGTGAAGGGGTTCTTCTTCCCGGTCGTCCCGCGCGGCCTCTCGCGAATCCGCGTGCAGGTCTCGGCCGCCCACACCCCCGCACATATCGAGCAGGCGGTGGCGGCGTTCACGAAGGTGGGCAGGTCCCTGTCCGTTCTGTAGGGCGTACCCGTCGCTTGCAATTCGCTTGGGATCGGCTTGGAGCCCGCTGAGGGCGCCCGTCGCCGGCGGCCGCTAGTCTCTTCCTGCGGGCTGTACCCCGCGGAAAGGACTCTCATGACCACCGCCGCCGTCGCTCAGCCGCGCCGCGAGCTGACCAGCCTCACCGCGGAGCCCGAGCGCCGCTTGCTCTTGTTCCTGGCCGCCCGCGTCCCCGCACGCATCGGACCCGATCACCTGACGGCGCTCGGCCTGGTCGCCATGCTGGCGGCCGGCGCGGCCTACGCGTTTTCGTCGCGCTGGCCGTTCCTGCTCCTGGCCGTCAACGGCGCCCTCGCCCTGAACTGGCTCGGGGACAGCCTCGACGGAACCCTGGCCCGCTACCGGCTGCGCACGCGTCCTCGTTACGGTTTCTACGTCGATCACATGGTGGACGCCTTCGGCGCCCTCGGGCTCCTCCTGGGCCTGGCCGCTTCGGGCTGGATGGCGCCATGGCTGGCGGTGTCCCTGCTGATCGCGTACCTGCTCCTCTCCGTCAACATCGCCCTTGCCGCGTGCAGCCGGGGCACGTTCAAGATCTCGTACGGACCGTTCGGCGGGACGGAGCTGCGCCTCCTGCTGGCCCTGGGCAACACGGCGGTGTGGCTCTGGCCGCAGGTCGTGATCGCCGGCCACGAGGTGATGGTGTTCGATGTCATGGGCGGGATCGCGCTTCTGGGAGTGGTGGCCGCGCTCCTGCGTTCGACCGTCCAGAACACGTGTGCGCTCTATGCGCTCGAGCGGCTGTGAGTCCGGCGTGCGGTACAATTCCTGATCCCTCCGGTTCACAAGTTTGCTGGAACTCGTTCGCGCGCTGGCGATCGCCTGGAAGAACCTCGCCGCCTACCCGCCTGGGCACCCGGCGCTGGTCGCGTCGCTCGGCCTCGCGCACCAGCGCCTCCAGGAGCTCTGCGCGGCGAGCGGAGCCGTCACCTTCGGCATCGCAAGTGACGGCCTCGTCGCCGCGCAGGAGAAGCTGACCGCGTCCCACGCGCGCGACCTCGCCCGCGCCCTCTACCTGCGCGAGGTCGCCGTGTTGCGGCTGGAGCCGGGCCTCCAGCCCGCCGAGCTCGAGTCTCTCCTCCGGGCGATGAGCGCCAGCGGCGCTAACGGCGACCTGCGCCCCCTGGCCGAGGAGCTCGCGGCCAGCGGCGTCACCCACGTGCGCGTCGAGTCGTTGGATTTCTCGCAGGTGCGGCTGACCGACGAGACGAGAGGGGGACCGGCCCCGCCCTCGCTGTGGGACGACGTGCTTCGGACCATCCTGGCCGGCCACGTGCTCTCCTCGGAAGGGCGCCGTCTCGTGGAGTCGGGAGAGGCGGCGAATGCGCTCGGAATCGCTTCGGTGGTGGGCGAGATGCTGGCGGCGGGGGTGACCGGGGGCGTGTCCGGGAGCGGATCCGGGGGCTCGGTTCCCACCGCGGCCGGAGTGGCGGCGCACCGCGCGCGGCTGGGCGCGCGCGTGGCCCAGGCCGCGGGCCGCGCCTTCCAGGGCACGCCGGCGGAGCGGGTCCTCGCCGCCAGCCAGGTGGCGGATCTGGTGCGCGCTCTGCCCCCCGACCTGCGCGAGATGCTCATCGCGACCGCGCTCAAGACCCTCGCCTCGGACGAGACGGCGGCGGAAGCCCTGGCCGCCCTCGCCGGTGGTCTCACTCCCGATACCGTCCTGCAGGCGCTCCAGCGCATCAAGAACGAAGTCCCCCTCTCCAGCCATGCCTTGCGCCTCATGCACGCCCTCTCCGCGGCCGCGCCCTCCCCGCGCCTGCGCCAGGTGCAGCCGCCCGACCCCGCCCTCCTGGCCGAGCTGTCGGTGCTGTTCCGCGAAGACGACATCGACCGCTACAACCCGGAAGAGCACCAGTCGCTGCTCGAGACCGCCGCCATCGAGGTGCCGGTGCTCGTCACGGCCGAGGAGATGCTGGAGCTGGGCGACCGGCTGGAGACGATCACGGACGACGCGCTGGCCGAGCGGATGGCGCAGACGTCGGTGGAGCTCCTCGCCCGCTTCGGGGGCCAGGACGGCACCGCGACCCTGCTCACGCGGATCGACGGCCTCTTCCGCAGCTTGCTCGCCTCGGGCCGCCTCGAGCTGGCCACGACGCTCGCGGAAGACGTCCGGCGGGTCGGCGACGAGACCGCGGCTCGGCCCGGGGTGCGCGCGGCGATCGACGAGACGCGGGCGCGGATGGCCACCTCCGAATCGGTGGCGGCGATGCTGGACGCCTTCACGCGAGGCGGATCCACTTCGGCCACGGTGGCGCGCCGCCTCCTGGATGCGCTCGGTCACGCGGGCGCGCAGGGCTTCCTCCTCGCCCTGGCCGGGGAGAAGGACAAGTCGCGGCGGCGGCGCATCCTCGATCTCCTCGTGTCCCTCGGCCCCATGATTGCGCCTCCGGCCATGGAGCTTCTCGAAGACGAACGCTGGTACGTGGTGCGCAACATGATCGTGCTGCTGCAGAGGGTGGGAGAACGGTCGGCCCTGGCCAGCATCCGGCGCGCCGCCGACCATCACGACCTGCGCGTCCGGCTGGAGGCCATCAAGTGGCTCCTGGCCTACGACCCGGAGGTCCCGCGCGACCTCCTGGAGAAGGCGATCAACGATCCGGACCTCAAGCTCGCGGAGGCGGCCATCGTCCTCGCCGGCAGCTACGGGATCAAGGAAGCGGTGGACCCGCTCCTCGCGATCGTGGACGGGTACGATCTCCTGGGCAAGCGCCGCACCCTGCGCATCAAGGCCCTGAAGGCCCTGGGCGACCTCGGGGATCCCGCGGTGCTGCCGCGTCTCGACCGCTACTTCCGCAGCCCGATGCTCACGATGGTGTCGCTGGAGGAGAGGCACGCGGCCTTCCGTTCCCTGCCTTCGTACCCGCCGGAAGCCCGGCGGCCGTACGTCGAGCGCGGGCTGCGCGCGCGCGACGCGGAGATCCGGCGCATCTGCGAGCGGCTGGACCGCGAGCACCCGCCCGTCGAACGCGAAGGAGACGCCTGATGCCGTCCGAGGCACCGAATCGCGATCGCCAGGCCCTCGAGCGCCTCATCGTCCACATCGCGGCCGCCATCAACGTCCGCGCGCTCTATTCGGGCGCCCACCCGCGCGTCGGCCAGGCGGTGCAGTCCATCCTGGACGACCTGACCGCGGCCCTGGCCGGCCGCGAGTCCGTCACCCTGTTCATCGTCGGCGAGGACCTCATCGCGGACGACCGCCCGCTGCGCCGCTCGGGGATCTACCAGCAGAACTTCGTCCAGGCCCTGCGCCGGCGGCGGGTCGAGCGGCTGACCCTCGTGCGCGGCCTGGACGCCCCGGAGTGCCTTCAGTTCGTATCCGGAATGGCGTCGGGCGCGACGCCGGGCAGCACCGCGAACGTGATCGTGGGTGGCGTGGAGTTCGCGGTGGCGGACGGCGTCGGAAACGCGGCCGTGGAGGCGAAGGAGTCGGCCCCGATCTCCGCGGAGCAGATCGCGGCGGGCCAGGAGGCCTTCGCGCGCTTCCGCACCGATCGCCAGGGCAGCCTGCAGAAGATGGAGGAAGTCGTCTGGAGCCTGATGGAGACCCTGGCCCGCTCCGCGCACGACGTCATCGCGCTGGCCCCGCTCAAGAGCCACGACGAGTACACCTTCGTCCATTCCGTGAACGTGTCGCTGCTGGTGCTGGCCCAGGCCCGGTCGTTCGGGATCCAGGGACAGGTGCTGCACGCGCTCGGGCTGGCCGCCCTCTGCCACGACGTGGGCAAGCTCAGCGTGCCCCTGGACGTCCTCAACCGGCCGGGCAAGCTGGAAGGCGACGACTGGAAGGTCATGCAGAGCCACGCGGAAGTGGGCGCCTGGCAGCTCGCCGCCCTCGACGAGGCGCCGCCGCTCTCCGTCGTCGTCGCCTACGAGCATCACCTCCGCTACGACGGGCAGCCGACCTATCCCGTGCTGCGCCGGCCGCGGCGTCCCGCGCTGGCCTCCCAGCTCACGGCGCTGGCGGACACGTTCGACGCGATCTCGACCCTGCGGCCGTACCAGGCGCCGCACGCGCGTCCGGTGGCGCTCGACATCCTGAAGAAGCGCGCGGGGACGTTCCTCGATCCCCTGCTGGTGGGGAACTTCCACCGCCTGGCGGCGGCGCAGACGGGATAACAACAACAGAAAACGGAAATCGATCGGCCAGGTTAGCGAGATGAGGTTGTGGCCAGGTCGGCTGCCATCTACGAACGCGTCAACGGCGCGTTCCTAGAGTCCCGCCAGCTTCGCGATGAGTCCCGCCGCAAGCGCCGCCCTTTCTGGCAACGAGCTCAGCAGCACATTCTCGTCCTCCGCGTGCGCCCCGTCGCCGTCTCCGCCGAGGCCGTCGAGGGTGGGACGTCCCAGCGCTCCCGCGAAGGAGGCTTCGCTCGCGCCCCCGGACGCCACTTCCGACAGCGGAAGGCCCAGCTCGGACGCCACCTGCGCCGCCTTCTCGTAGACGGAAACGACGGCGGGGCTGCGCTCGAGGGGCGGGTAATGCAGGCCGCCGGACCAGGTCAGTTTGACTTGCGGGTCCACGGGTTGGATCGCCCGCAGCTGCTGTTCCAGCCAATGGCCGTCCGCCACCTTCAGGAAGCGCACGTCGATCTCCGCCTCCGCGAGATCCGGCACGACGTTGGAGCGCAGCCCCCCGCGGATGACGCCCACGTTGGCGGACACGCCGCGCACGGGATCCGTGAGCTTCGAGATGTGGAGGCACTGGCGGGCCAGCTCGAGGATCGCGTTGGCGCCGCGCGAGAGGTCGGCGCCGGCGTGGGAGGCGCGCCCGTGCGCGTGCAGCGTGAAGGAGCCCGATCCCTTGCGCGAGGTCTTGACCGCGCCCCCGGGCCAGGCGGGCTCGAAGTCCAGCACCGCCGCCGCCGCGAGCATCTCCGCTTCCATGAGGGCGCGGTAGGGATCGCAGTCCACCTCCTCGAGGGGAGTGAAGAAGATCGTCACGGGCGGGCGGAGGCCGCGGGCGTGGAGAGCGCGCAAGGCGAACAGCGCGACCACCAGGCCCGCCTTCATGTCGTAGCAGCCGGGACCGTAGAGGCGGCCGTCTTCGATGCGCACCGGCCGCGCCGCCACCGTCCCCAGCGGCCACACGGTGTCGAGGTGGCCGAGCAACATGACGGGAGCGGGCCCGCCCGGTGCGGGCGCGGGGCCGCGAGCGCGCAGGATGGGACCACCGCCGGTGACGGGGACGAGCTCCGGCACGAGGCCGACCGCCTCCACGTCCGCGGCCAGGCGCGTGGCCAGGGCCGCGACCGCGGGCGGATCCGTGGACGGGGACTCGATCGCGCAGATCTCGGCCAGGAGCGCGGTCATCTCCTCCGCATGCGCGCGCGTCCAGGCCAGGAGTCCGTTCGTGGGAGTCAAACCCCAAGTATAGACGGGGGTGGCGGCCCTTCAGGCGAGGCGGCCGAGGAACATCCGCGTGTCGTATTCGAACGCGACGCGGCCGTCCCGCGCGTGGGCCTCGAACACGGCGGGCAGGGCCGCGAGCATCTCCGCGCGGCGAGGATCCCCCTCCCTGGGCGTGTACGAGCTGGAGAGGAGGCGGCCGCGCAGGCCTTCGAAGTCGAAATGCTGAGCGCTGTCGAACCTTCGCTCGCGCCAGCCCCCGTTTCCGAAGAGGCCGCGCAGCGACTCCTGCTTGGCGTACTTCTCGCTGACTTCCTCGTAATCGTTGGACCAGCGGCGCAGGAAGGCTTCGTAATCGCGGAGGAACGGCGTGGAGTCGAGGCGCCTCAAGTTCCACACCAGCGCGACCCCTCCCCCCGGCCGCAGGATGCGGCCGAACTCCGCGCGCGACTCCGGCACCTTGAACCAGTGGAAGGCCTGCCCCGCGGTGATCAGATCGACGGATCCGTCGCCGAGGGTGGTGGCTTCCGCCCGTCCGTCGATGCTGTGGAAGCGGCCGGTCGGGGCGAGATCGGCCTCGGCCACCGCCGCCATCTCGCGATTGGGCTCCACGCCGTACACCACGTTCCCGTTCTCGACGAGGAGGCGCGAGAGGATCCCGGTGCCGGACCCGACGTCCGCGACCACGTGGGACGGCTGAAGTCCGAGATCGGTGCGCAGCGCCTCCACGACCTGCGGCGGATAGCCAGGCCGCCAGCGCACGTAGTCCTGGACGCGGTCGCTGAATCGGGACGTCGGATCGGGTGGCCCGGCCGTCATGGCGCCTCGTCGGACGAGTACCGGAAAGCATAACGCGTGGAGTAGGCTGCCCGGAGATGAGCGCGGCCACCGTTCCCTCCGGCCCGAAGGGCCCGCCCGTGCTGGGCCAGCTCCTGGCCTTCCGGCGCGATCCGCTCGAGTTCCTCACGCGCATCGCGCGCGAGTATCCGGGGGACGTCGTGCGCTTCCGGCCCGGCCCGCGCGACAGCTATCTCGTGAAGCACCCGGACCTCGTCAAGGACGTCCTCGTCACCCGCCAGCACGACTTCAGCAAGAGCCGCGGCCTGGAATGGGCGAAGCTCTTCCTCGGCGAAGGGCTCCTCACGAGCGAAGGCGAGTTCCACACGCGCCAGCGGCGGCTGGCGCAGCCCGCGTTCCACCGGCAACGCATCGGCGCCTACGCGGACGACATGGTCCGGCGCACCGTGGATGCGCGCGACCGCTGGTCGGGGGGCCAGGTGCTCGACGTGGACGGCGAGATGATGCGCCTCACCCTGGCCGTCGTCTCGAGCACCCTGTTCGGCACCGACGTCGCCGCCTCCGCGGACGAGGTTCGCGAGGACCTGGCCACGATCATCGGGCTCTTCCCGCGCTTCTCGCTCCCGTTCTTCGGGCTCATCCAGAAGCTGCCGATCCCCAGCAATGCCCGCTTCAACCGCGCGGTGGCGCGCCTGGACGCGCTCGTCTACGGGATCATCGCGCAGCGGCAGCGCGACCCCGGGGACCGCGGGGATCTCCTCTCCATGCTCCTCCTCGCCCGCGACGAGGAAGGCGGGGGAAGGATGAACGAGCGCCAGCTCCGCGACGAGGTGATCACGCTCCTTCTCGCCGGGCACGAGACGACGGCGAACGCGCTGACCTGGACGTGGTACCTGCTGTCCCAGAACCCCGAGGCGGACGCGCGCTGGCGCGAGGAGCTCCGGCGCGTGCTCGGCGGTCGCGCGGCCACGGCGGACGACCTTCCCGCGCTTCGCTACACCGAGATGGTGCTCGCGGAGTCGATGCGCCTCTTCCCGCCCGCCTGGGGCATGGGCCGCCGCGCGTTGCGCGACCTGACCCTGGGCGGCTTCACCATTCGCAAGGGCTCCGTTCTCGCCCTCTCGCCGTACATCGTCCATCGCGACGCGCGGCTCTGGCCGGATCCCCTGCGCTTCGACCCCGAGCGCTTCACGGCCGAGGCCAAGGCGGAGCGGCCGCGCTTCGCCTACTTCCCGTTCGGGGCGGGAGCGCGCAGCTGCATCGGCGAGCCCTTCGCCTGGATGGAGGGCGTGCTGCTGCTGGCCACGATCGGCCAGCGCTGGCGGCTGCGCCTCCTGCCCGGCCATCCCGTGGAGCCCAAGGCGCTCATGACGCTGCGCCCGCGGTACGGGATGAAGATGGTGGCCGAGCCCGCGCTCGCGGGCAGCTAGCCGCGGCCCGACCAGTAGGGCTGGTAGTAGTGGTCGGGTCCGGCCATGCGCGCGGGACGGGGCGGGCGCCGGAACGCACCCTCGATGCGGCCGCGCACCTCCTGCGGGTGGTCGAGGGCGTCGAAGAGCGCTCCCACCGCGAACAGAGAGGCGAGCGCGCCCCCGATCACGGCCAGCGGGAGGATGAGGATGAGGCCGAAGCCAAGGGCTTTCTCCAGGAGATCGGGCATTCAATGGATCCGTGTGCGGCCGCGGAAACCCTCCTCGTAGGTGTGGAAGTACTGCAGTCCTTCTTCCGGATAGTGCCAGCAGTAGTAGCCCGACCCGTTGTCGAAGTCGATCAGCCAGAGGCCCTTCACGTCGATGCCCATGTTCATGACGTCGTTCGCCCAGCGCGTCACCACGGCTTCGACCGCCGGCTGGGCCGCCTCCGCGCTCGCGGCCGTCTCCGAGATCTCCTCCACGGCGTGATAGGCCTCGTCGGTGATCCGCCGCACTTCGGGGAGGAGGCGGGCCGCCTCGTCGTAGGTGAAGACCTTCTTCTTGTTGCGGTCCGCGCCCTCCGGCATGGACGGATTATAGCGTCCGGGAGAGCGACCTTGACCACCAAGGAGCGCGGGCCCTAGACTACGGCAACTCATGACGGGTAGCCTCACCGTGCTCAGCGGCCCGCTGGCCGGGACCCGTCTCGACGTCGACGGCTCCGACGACGAGATCCTGATCGGCGCCGATCCCGACTGCCGCCTCGCCCTGGACCTTCCGGGAGTCAGCCCGATCCACGCGCGGCTCACGCAGGACCAGGGTGAGCTGATCATCCACGACACGCGCAGCCCGCGCGGCGTCTACGTCAACGACACGCGCGTGAGCGGCCAGGCTCCGCTGCGGGACGGCGACGTGGTCTGGCTGGGCGCGCCGGGCGAGGAGGGGAGCGTGATGCTCCAGTGCCGCCTGGCCGGCGGCGCCGCCCCGCCCGCGATCGTGATTCCCGATGAACCGGCGGCCGAGGCCGAGGTGGATCCCGTCGTCTTTGCGGATGAGCCCCTGTCCCCTGAGCCCCTGTCCCCTCCGCCAGCGGCGGAAGCG
>Ga0207648_10001579_pt1 | contig 24975 bp, 20 predicted proteins | sample KBSMisM32_FD_184310 | JGI IMG/M metagenome (GOLD analysis project Ga0207648, IMG submission 184310) | Miscanthus rhizosphere microbial communities from Kellogg Biological Station, Michigan, USA - KBS Miscanthus M3-2 (SPAdes) (version 2) | ecosystem: Host-associated > Plants > Roots >... | reverse complement strand
CTCGCCGGCCTCTCCGACGATCGCCTCACGCGGGTCCGCCGCGACAAGATCGGTTTCATCTTTCAATTCTTCAATCTGCTGCCGACGCTCTCGTGCCTCGAAAACGTCGGGCTTCCGCTGCACCTGCGCGGCTGGCCACGCAGGAAGGTCGACGATCGGGCCCGCGAGCTGCTGACGCTCGTACAGCTCAGTGCCCGCATGGACCACCTGCCGGATGAGTTGTCGGGCGGCGAACGCCAGCGCGTGGCGATTGCCCGCGCGCTGTCCATCTATCCGCCGATTCTGCTGGCCGACGAGCCGACGGGCAATCTCGACACGAAGACGGGCGACGACATCCTGGCGCTCGTTCGCGATCTGCACGCGACCCTCGGCTCGACGGTGATCATCGTCACGCACGACATGACCGTGGCGGCGAGCTGTAACCGCACGATCGCGCTCCGCGACGGCCGCGTCGTCGAGGACGTGAACCGGAACGTGACGTCGTGATTCTGCTGCGGCTGATCTCATGGCCGTATTTCCGCAAACACATCCTGCGGACGATGCTGACGGCCGCCGGCATCGTGCTGGGCGTCGCAGTGTTCGTCGGCATGCACACCGCGAATCAGAGCGTGCTCGCCGCCTTTTCGCACACCGTCGACCGCATCGCCGGGAAGACAGAGCTGCAGGTGACCGCCGGCGAGACCGGCTTCGGCGAGGACGTGCTCGAAAACGTTCAATCCGCGTCGACCGTTCGCGTAGCCGTGCCGGTCATTGAAGCGGTCGTCGACTCGAACATCAAGGGCCAGGGCAATCTGCTGATTCTCGGCGTCGACATGACGGGCGATCGGAGCCTGCGTGACTACGATCTGGAAAGCGGCGACGAAGCGGTGATCGACGACCCGCTGGTGTTCCTCGCGCAGCCCGATTCGCTCATCGTCTCGAAGGAGTTCGCGGAGAAGAACGGCCTCGCGGTCGGCAGCCGGCTTCCGCTCGGGACGGCGGAAGGCGAGAGGCGCTTCACGATCCGCGGCGTGATGAAGTCGTCGGGACTGACGAGCGCCTTTGGCGGCAATCTGGCCATCATGGACATTTACGCCGCGCAGAAGATGTTCGGACGCGGCCGCACGTTCGATCGCATCGACCTGGCGGTGCGGCCGGGCCGTACGATCGCCCTTGCGGAAGCCGAGCTCGGTGCGATGCTCGGCCCCGGCTTTCGCGTCGAGCCGCCGTCGGGCCGGGGGCAGCAGTTCGAGGCGATGCTGGCGGCGTATTCGATGATGGTCGGCATCTCGAGCCTGTTCGCGCTCTTCATCGGGATGTTCATCATCTACAACTCGTTCGCGATCGCGGTGACGCAGCGGCGGGCCGAAATCGGCATCCTGCGGGCGCTCGGCGCGACGCGACGTCAGATTCGATGGCTGTTCCTCGGCGAGAGCGCGGTGACGGGCCTCGTCGGATCGCTCGGCGGCCTGGCTTTCGGCGTCCTGATTGCGCGCGGCATCGCCGCGTCGATCGGCACGCTGATCGCCGATGTCTACGGCGTCGCGCAGCATGCCGACGAGCTCTCGACCAGCCCGGCACTGCTGGCGCTGGCGCTGGCCATCGGCATCGGCACCAGCATCGTCGCGGCCGCCATCCCGGCGCGCAATGCCGCGCGCGTCGATCCGGTGCAGGCGCTGCAGAAAGGCAAGTATCAAATCCTCTCGGCGGGCGAAAGCCGCCTGCGCGCGGCGCTCGGCGTCGCGCTCGGCGCGGTGTCGATCGGTTGCCTGTCGACCGGGATGTCTCGGCCGATCTTCTACGCCGGCTACGTGCTCGCGATTGTCGTGTCGCTGCTGGTGAGCCCGCTGCTGTCGCTGGCGCTCGCCAGAGCGTTGCGGCCGCTGTTGAAATGGCTCCGGCCGGTGGAGGGCGCGCTGGCGGCCGACAGCCTGATCCAGTCGCCGCGGCGGACGTCGGCGTCGGTGTCGGCGCTGATGCTGTCGCTGGCGCTGGTGGTCGCGTTTGCCGGCATGGCGCGCGCCAGCTACGACTCGATCATCGACTGGATGGAATCGGCGTTGAATCCCGAGCTGTTCGTCCTGCCGTCGCAGAACGTGGTGATGCGGACGATTCGCTTCCCGCCGTCGATGGGTCCCGAGATCGCGGCGATTCCCGGCGTCGAGCGCGTGCAGATGGTGCGCGACGCGCGCATCGTGTTCCGGCAGACCCCGGTGATGGTGGTGGCGGTCGAGGTCGACAGCATCGCCGAGACGGTTCGCCGGGAGCCGGTGGCGGGCGATGCGGAAGACATGTACCGGCGCACCGCCGCGGGCGAAGGGTTGATGGTGTCGGACAACCTGGCGCAGCTTCAAGGTCTCGAGCTCGGCGAGCTGCTCGAGGTGCCGGCGCCGAACGGGCTGATCAGGCTGCCGATCGTCGGCATCGTCGTCGACTACTCCGATCAGCAGGGCACGATCCTGATGGATCGCTCGCTCTTCATCCGCTACTGGAACGACGACTCGGTGAACGTCTTCCGGGTCTACCTGCAACCGGGCGCGCCTCCCGCCGACGTGCGGCAGCGGATCCTCGAGCGCTACGCCGGCGCGCGGCAGGTGTTCGTCCTGACCAACGTCGAGCTGAAACGCTACATCCTGAAGATCACCGATCAGTGGTTCGGGCTGACCTCGGTCCAGATCGCGGTCGCCGTGCTGGTCGCCATCCTCGGGATCGTGAACACGCTCACGGTTTCAATTACCGATCGACGACGCGAGCTCGGGGTGCTGCAGGCTGTGGGCGGGCTGCACGGGCAGATTCGCCGGACGATCTGGCTCGAGGCGCTGAGCATCGGCACGCTGGGGCTCGCGCTCGGGTTCAGCCTCGGCGCGGTGAACCTGTACTACATCCTGCAGATCGTCCATCACGACATCGCGGGGATGCGGCTCGATTACGTGTTTCCAACCGGCACGGTGATGGCGCTGGTGCCGACGATTCTCGGCGCCGCGCTGGTCGCCGCGATCTGGCCCGCGGAGTCGGCGGTGCGCGGATCGCTGGTGGAGGCGCTCGAGTATGAATAGGCACGGAGACTCAGAGGCACGGAGGCTCAGAGACACGGAGACTCGGAGGGGGAAGCGCGGAGTCTTCGTGGCGTCCATTGCGATCGCCGCGCTCTCGGTGTCTGCGACCGCCGCCGACAACGCGCGGCAGATTGTCGACGAGGCGCAGAAGCGGACCGAGGTCAAGTCGCAGCGCTACGAAGGGCTGCTGCAGGTGTTCGACGCCCGGGGAAAAGTCAGCGACAAGCGCTGGACGTTCGAGCGGCTCGGCTCGCACGGCGACAGCACGGTGGTGCTGCGATTCATTGCGCCGGCGGAGGTGAAGGGCGTGGCCCTGCTGGTGGTCAGTCATCGCGACCGCGCCTCCGACCAGTGGATGTGGACGCCGGCGATCGAGCGCGATCGCCGGATCGCGCTGCAGGATCGGTCGACGCGGTTTTTCGGCACCGATTTCAGCTTCGAGGATCTCGAGGAGCGCGACGTCAACCAGTACGAGTACGCGCTTCTCGGCGACGAGACCGTCGACGGCGCACGCTGCTGGAAGATCGAGTCGACGCCGCGGCAGGCGAAGGGCTCGCAGTACACGCGGTCGATCGTCTGGATCCGCCAGGACAACTACGCCTTCGCGCGGATCGAGAACCTGATCAAGGACGAGGTGGTGCGGCGCCTGACCTACGCCGACATCCAGAACGTGCAGGGCATCTGGACGGCGAAGCAGCTGGAGATGGCCGACCTGCGCCGCGGCAGCCGGACGCGGTTGACGCTCGACAAGCTCGAATACAACGTGCCGCTGGCTGCCGATCGATTCACGCTGCAGGCGATCCGCCGCCCCTAGCGCGCTCCATGGAAAATGTCGTCGTTCAGCGCTCGCCGATTCACGGCCGGGGCGTCTTTGCCGTCCGACGGATTGAACCGGGCGACGTGGTCATCGAGGGATGCCGGGAAGTTCTCAGCGATGCCGCGCTGGCGGCGCTTTCACCAGAAGAGCGAGTCTTCCTCTCGGTGGTGGCCGGCCCAAATATCCAAATACAACCACCAGCGAGATTCGTCAATCACTCCTGCAATCCGAATGCGCGCGGCACCGACCGGCACGACGTGGCGATTCGCGTGATCGAACCTGGTGAAGAGGTCACGGTGGATTATGTTGCCGAACACGTGCCCGGGCTGAGGCTCGAGTGCAATTGCCAGGCGCCGAATTGTCGCGGCTTGCTGATCGTTCCCCCTGTGTAATCGCCATGTGTCTGGTGCTCGCCGGCGCTGCGCCCGCGTCGGCGCAGGCGGTGTCGCAGCGCGGCTTCGCTGACGTGCGCGTCACGCTCTTCCCGCAGGAGACCCCCGTCGATCGCGTGCGCGCGATCGCCGACGCCGCAGTCCGCGAAGAGGTGTTCGCGAAGCCTGCGACGTGGCTGCAGTTCGCCGCGGGCCTCGACCTCCGTCAGAACACGCACGATCAGGTGGAGCAGCGCGTCGACATCCGCGATCGCCGCACGTTGAGGGCGGCGGCGTCGGTGCGTCGGCTGGCGGCGACGCTCGCGCGCGGGCCGCTGACCGTCGACGTCGGCAAGCAGTTCATCCGCTGGGGCAAGGCCGACATCGTCACGCCAACCGATCGGTTCGCGCCGCGCGACTTCCTGAACGTGATCGACACGGAGCTGCTCGGTGTCACCGGCGCACGGGGGGTGTTCCAGCGCGGTGCCCACAGTCTCGATGCCGCCTGGACGCTCTTTACCCCCAGCCGCATCCCGCTCCTCGGCCAGCGCTGGGCGGTGCCGGGCCCGGGGTCGCAGACCGTCTCCGACCCCGTGCCGCAGACGGTCTGCGAGACCGTCTCCGACCCCGTCTCGCAGACGGTCTGCGACCCTGTCTTCGGCACCGAGGCCGTCATCCCGGACGGGTCGCAGGTCGGCATCCGCTATAGCCACGTCGCCAGCCGGGGCGAGTACTCGGTCATGGTCTTCGACGGGTTCAACCACCTGCCGAACCTCCACGCCGTGCAGGATGCGCAGCCGGGCCGGTTCCGCCTCGTCCGGCGCTATCCGGCGATGCGCACGTTCGGGGCCGACGCGGCCGTGCCGACGCGGTTCGTGACGCTCAAGGGCGAAGCGGCGTTTTCGACATCGGACACGCCCGGCACCGACGACTACCTGCTGTACGTCGTTCAACTCGAGCGAATCACCGGCGAGTGGCAGCTTGCCGCCGGCTACGCCGGCGAGGTCGTCACCGCCCGCCGCGCCGCGGCCACCTTCGCGCCCGACCGCGGGCTGGCGCGGGCGTTCGTCGCGCGCGCCGGCTACACGATCGATTCCAACCGGTCGCTCGCCATCGAGGGCGTGGCGAGGCAGAACGGACGCGGCATCTATACGAAGGTCGAGTACTCGCAGGCGCGCGGCCAGCATTGGCGCGGCACCGTGACCGGTGCGATCATCGCCGGCCGCCGCGACGACTTCCTCGGGCAGTACAATCGCAATTCGCACATCGCGGCCGGGATTCGATACAGCTTCTGAGTGGCCTGAAAGGCTGAGCGTGGAGCCGATCGTCCTCTTCGCGCGCAATCCGAGCCCGATGACCGGGCACGGCAACAACACCTATCTCGTCGACCGCCACGGCAAGGCCGCGCTCGTCGACGCCGGCACCGGCGAAGCCGGGCACCTCGCCGATCTCGCCGCGGCGCTGCACGATCGGCGCGCGCAACTCGAGTCGGTGCTCGTCACGCACGGCCACCGCGACCACGCCGGCGGCGCGCCGGCCATTGCCGCCGCGCATCCATCGGCGGCGTTCCGCAAATTGCCCTGGCCAGCCGAAGACGGACAGTACGACGTCAGCTGGCAGACGGTCGCCGACGGCGAGATCGTAATGGTCGGCGACGAGGAACTGATCGCGCTGCACACGCCGGGACACTCGCCGGATCACCTCGCGTTCTGGCACGACGCCACCCGCGCGGTGTTCACCGGCGACCTGGTCGTCCGCGGCAGCAGCGTGATGATCCACTGGAGCCGGGGCGGCGATCTCGGGCAGTATCTCGCGTCGCTCGAGCGGGTGCTCGCGCTCGAGCCGCGCCTGCTCTACCCGGCGCACGGCCAGGTGATCGACGATCCGCGCGAGATCCTGACGCAGTATCTGGCGCACCGCCGCTTCCGCGAGCAGCAGGTGCTGAACGCGCTGCGCGCCGGCCAGTCGACCGTGGAGGCGATCGCCGATTCCATCTATGATGGTCTCGCGCCGGCGCTGATGCCGGCCGCGCGCGAGAACGTGCGCGCCCACCTCGAGAAGCTGCGCCTCGACGGCGCGGCGGCGCAGGCCGGCGAGCGCTGGACGCCGAAGTGACGACGAGACAACCGCCATGGACAAGGTCATCGACTACATCAACGTCAATCGCGATCGCTACCTCGAGGAGCTCAAGGCGTTTCTCGCCATCCCGAGCATCAGCGCGCTGCCGCAGCACGCCGGCGACGTCAAGCGCTGCGCCGAATGGTGCGGCGACGAGATGCGGCGCGTCGGCATGCAGAACGTCAAGCTCGTCGACACGCCGGGCAACCCGGTCGTCTACGGCGACTGGCTCGGCGCGCAGGGCGCGCCGACAATCCTCTTCTACGGCCACTACGACGTGCAGCCGGTCGATCCGCTGGAGCTGTGGCAGTCGCCGCCGTTCGAGGCGACGCTGCGCGACGGCGAGATCTACGCGCGCGGCTCGGCCGACGACAAGGGCCAGGTGTTCATGCACTTCAAGGCGATCGAAGCGCACTTGAAGCAGAACGGCCGGCTGCCGGTGAACATCAAGGTGATCCTCGAGGGCGAGGAGGAGGTCGGCAGCGCCAACCTCGACGACTTCATCCGCGGCCACAAGGGCGAGCTCGGCGCCGACGTGGTGGTGATCTCCGACTCGCCGATGTTCGCGCGCGGCGTCCCGTCGATCTGCTACGGCCTCCGCGGCCTCGTCTACTTCCAGCTCGATCTTCGCGGCAGCAGCACCGACCTGCACTCCGGCTCGTTCGGCGGCGCCGTCGCCAACCCGGCGATGGTGCTGGCGCAGATGCTGGCGCAGATGAAGGATCGCGGCGGCCGCATCAAGATCCCGGGCTTCTACGACGATGTGGTGCCGCTGCAGGAGGAGGAGCGCAAGGCGTGGGCGTCGCTGCCCTTCAACGAGAAGCAGTACAAGAAGGACTTCGGCATACCGAAGGTCTACGGCGAGTCCGGCTACACGACCCTCGAGCGCACCTGGGCGCGTCCGACGTTCGAGGTGAACGGCCTGCTGTCCGGATTCACCGGCGAGGGGGCGAAGACGGTGCTGCCGGCGGTGTCGATGGCCAAGGTGAGCATGCGGCTCGTCCCCAACCAGAACCCCGACAAGATCGCCGAGCTCTTCGAGGCTTACGTCAAGGACATCACGCCGAAGACCGTCGATCTGAAGGTGACGCGGATGCACGGCGGCAAGCCGTGGATGACCGCCTACGACAACCCGTATGTTCAGGCCGCCGGCCGCGCGATCGAGAAGGGGTTCGGCCGCAAGCCGGTGTTCACGCGCGAAGGGGGATCGATCCCGGTCGTCTCGACCTTCCAGGAAGAGCTGGGGCTGCCGTCAGTGCTGTTCGGGGTTGGGCTGCCTGACGAGAACGCGCACGCGCCGAACGAAAAGCTCGACGCGGGGAACTTCCACGGCGGCGTGATCGCGTCAGCGGTGTTGTATGAAGAGATCGCGAAGACGCGCTGACGCGAGCGCCGCCGCACGGAGGACACGGAGGTAACAGAGGAGCACAGAGGCACAGAGGCAGCACGAGGCCTTCGCCTCTGTGCTCCTCTGTTTCCTCTGTGCTCCTCGACAGCGTTAGACGCCTAGAAGCCGACGACCACGCCGAGCCTGAAGATCCGCGGGCTCAGGTTCTGCGCGATGCTGTTGAAGCTGGTCGACAGCACGTTGTTGTTCCGCACCAGCACCGTGTTCGCGTTGAAGACGTTGAACGCGTCGATGATGCCGCGGATGTTCACCGTGCCCGCCTTGAAGTTGCGCGCCGCGCGCAGGTCGGTGTTCCACAGGTTCGGATACCGGAAGTAATCGATCTGCGGCGTCACCAGCACCGACAGCGTCGAGTCGGGCCCGAGCGTCGCGGTCGTGCCCTGGCGGAAGAGCGGGAACGGGTAGCCCTGCCGCCCGAACACGTTGCCGCTGACTTCGAGGCCCCACGGCGCCTGATACATCGCATTGGCGTTGAACTGCCATTTCGCGTTGATGTAGACGTTGCCCGCGCCGCTGCCGCCGCTCTGCGGCGCGAACTGGCCGCCGTCCTTCAGCGCCTCCGACAGCGTCGGCGTCGGGTTGCCGTTGGTGTCGTAGATCCCCGCCGGATCGTCGAAGTGCTCGAGCGCGTTGTTGTAGGCGAGGCTGACGCGTCCCATCCAGCGGTTCGAGAGCCGCTTCACCATGCTCAGCTCGACGCCCGAGTAGCTGGTCGCGTACCCCGGGATGTTGGTGGTCGCGAAGCCGTTGCCGCCCGCCGCCACCTTGGCCGCGTTCGGGATGAAGGTCGGGATGTTGTACGCGGTGCCGTCGGGCAGCGTACCGCTGAAGCCCGCGCCCGGCGCGTAGTCGTTCACCGTCACGCCGACGCGCGGCGTGATGCGGCCGGTGAAGTTGCCGAAGAGGTCGGTCGTGCGCGTGTAGCTGTAGTTGACGAGCAGCGCCAGGTTCGGCCGCAGCTCGCGATCGACGCCCACCACCATGCTGGTCGTCTTCGGCGCCTTGAGGTTCGGATCGAGGAAGTTCGCGGAGGTCACCGCGGTCGGCGCCGCCGGGTTGAAGCCGCCGGCGGCGGTGATGAAGCCGGCGGCGTTCGCCTGCACCTCACTCGCCTGCGCGAGATGGTCGCCGTTGGCATCGACCCAGCGATAGGTCGCCGAGCCGGCCGTCGACGTCGGGTTGGTCACACCGACCGTGCCGGTTTCGAGCTGACCCGCGTAGCGGCTGAAGCCGGCGCGCGCGACGGTCTTGCGCGCCTCGTCGAGCGCGTAGGTGAAGCCGGCGCGCGGCGAGACGTTCTTCCACGTGAACGGCGTGTCGTAGCCGTTGAAGGTGAAGCCGGGCACGAGATCCGGGAACGCGGCGTTCGACAGCGTCGTCGACGGCAATGCCTTGCCATTCTGGTGATCGAAGCGAAGGCCCAGATCCACCGTCAGCCGATCTCGCGAGATCGTGTCGCCGACGTAGAAGTCGACGTAGGTGGCCTGGTTGCCGCCGAAGCCCTGCCGGAAGACCTGCGCGCGCAGGTCGGTCGGCGAGTTTTCGAGCGCCAGGATCATGTTGCCCGGCCAGAGCGTGCCGCTGGTCGCCTCGACGCTGCGATAGCCGAAGCCGTACTTCAGATCGTGGCTCGCGCCGATCGCGCTGAGGAAGCTGTTGAGATCGACGTTGGCGACTTTCTGCGGCCGGATGTTGAGGCTCTGGTTGACCGAGCCGTACGACTGCGCGGCGGTGAAGCTGCGGCCCGCCTGCTGCGTCAGCCCGCCCACCGGATCGAGGATGAAGCCGGTGTTGTAGTAGGCGTACTTTGCCGACAGGAACATGTTCGAGGCGATCACGCGGTCGTCGGCGAACTTCCACAGGCCGTGCAGCGGTGCGTCGGTGTAGGCGTTGTCCTGATGGTAGGTCGCGGTCGGCGCGTCGAACAGGATCCCCGAGACGCCCGGGCTCCGCCCGTCCTTGATCTTGAACCCGTCGAAGTAGAGGAAGCTGACCATGTCCTTCTTGGTCGCCTGCCAGTTCAACTTGACGTTCGGGTTCTTCAGCTGCGTGCGGTCGACCAGCGCGCCGGCGCGCCGCACCAGGCGCACGTCCTGCACCGAGTAGGAGCCGTAGAACCACGCCTTGTCGCGGACGATCGGCCCGCCGAGGTCGAAGCCGTAGTCCGAGATCTGCTTGTTGTGATCCGACTGCGCCTTGGTGACGCCCGCGGCGCGCAGTTCGTCGGGGACGTTGTCGCCTTCCATCTTGTCGTTGTCGAAGTAGCCGCGGAAGCCGCCCTTGAACTGGTTGGTGCCGCGCTTGACGACCAGGTTGAGGCCCATGCCGCCGGTCGGCTGCTTGATGTCCTGGCCCGCGGTCGACACCTGGATCTCTTCGAAGTTGTCGTAGTTGTAATAGGTCGGCGAGGCGCCGGTCGCCGTCATGTCGGTGATGTTGATCCCGTCCATCGTCCACACCGCGTCCTGCGGGCGCGTGCCCTTCGACGCGAAGTTCGACTGCTGGCCGGTCTCGTTGCCGCCGATGTTGACGCGGTCGACGAGGACGCCGGGCACCGAGCGCATCAGCGCGAACGGATCGCGCGAGGTCGGGATCTTGTTGAGCTCGTCGGCGGTGAAGTTCGTGGCTGTGCCGGTGGCCCGCGTGTCGATCACCGGAGACTCGCCGACGACGGTGATCGTCTCGGCCACGGTGGCGATCTTGAGGGACAGCGGCAGCTCGACGCTTTTGCCGACCGCCACGATCACGTCTTCACGCACCACGGTGGTAAAGCCCGAGAGGGTCGCGGTGACCTTGTACGGCCCGGGTGCCAGGTTCAGGAATCGGTATTCGCCGCCACCTTCTGTGACGAACGTCTGGGTTGCGTCGAGACCCTGCGCGGTGACGGTGACGCCGGGAAGGACCCCTCCCTGCTCGTCCTTCACCGTGCCGCTGATGCTGCCGCCCTGAATCTGCGCGAACGCGGGCGCCGCGATCGCGAGCACGAGCGCCAGCACGAAGCTGATACGTTTCATCTGTGCTGTTCCTCCGAGTTAGCGAAGTTGGATTCAGGAGCATTGCATGTGCCAGCATTTGTCAGGAAATGCATGCGCCGGCACTGTCCGCCGATGGGATTCTTCAGCGTTTACGGACGGGGCGCGAAAGCGACACGGCCAGGCACCGTAATTTTGAATTCCACGATCCAAGCGGCCCAAGATCGTGCTCAGCAGGCCGGCGCCGCAGGCCGATTGACGGGCTGATATAGGAGCGAATCGCCGTGTCGCGACTCGAGAATCTCGTGGCCGCGCTGCAGAAATTTTACGGGGCGCTGCCGAAGCCGCCGCGCGATCCGTTCACCCTGTTCGTCTGGGAAGTGCTCGCGGTGCACTCGACGCCGCGCAAGCGCGACGCCGCGCTGGCGGCGGTCAAGCGCATCCCCGCGCTGACGCCCGACTCGATGTGGCGGGCGCCGCAGAAAAAGCTCGAGGAGAGCGTCAAGCTCGCCGGGCCCTACGCCGAAAACCGGCTGCAGGCGCTGCGGACCGGGGTTGAAATCTTCCGCCGCTCGCCGCGGCTGACGGCGACGATTCGCGGCCCGCTGCCCGCGGCGCGGCGCGCGATCAAGCCGCTGCCGCAGCTCGGCGAGGCGGGCGCGCATCGCATGCTGCTCTTCGCCGCGGACCACGCCGTGCTTCCCGCCGATGCGCGGCTCACCCGCGTCGGCCGGCGCCTCGGCTACGGCGAATCGCACGCCGAATTCCGCAAGCTCTCGCGATCGGTGGCCGACGCGATGACCCGCGAGCTGCCGCCGTCGGTCGAGGCCTACCGCCGCGCCTTTCTCTACCTCTCTCATCACGGCGCCGCCACCTGCACCGAGGCCGATCCTCACTGCATCGTGTGCCCGCTGCTCGGTGATTGTCCGGAAGGTCAGGCGAGGGTCGCGCGGAGAAATTCCTAATTGAGCGAAGCGACCCGCTTGCGGAGCGTCTTCACGTGCTCCCAGATCTGCTCGTGCTCCTGCCGCTCTTCCTGATCGAGCCTCGACGAGGAGGTGAGCTGCAGGTAGGCCTGCAGATCGCGCAGCGCGGCGGGAAAGTCCTTCAGGTGGTAGGCGAGCAGGCCGCGATCGCGCAGCTCGTTGTGGGCTGACGGGTCGACGGCAATCAGCAGCTCGGTGATGTCGCGCGCCTGCGGAAACGACAGCATCCGCACGTAGACGCGCTTCAGGTTGAGCAGCATGCGGGCGAGAATCTGCGGCTTGGTCGCGTGCGGCAGCAGGCGCGATTCGATCGACGACGAGTCGCCGAGATGATCGTGGAACGCCGAGCGCGACTCGTAGCGCCGCTGCAGCAGCTCGCGTGAGAGCAGCGCACCGCCGTGGAAGGCGTCGATGATCAGGTCTTCGGCATACGGCATCCCGCGGCGTGCCGGGCAGCGGAGCAGGAAGTGCCCCGGGAAGTTCACCCCTTCGACCGGCAGCCCCGCGCGCCGCGCGACCTCCATGTAGATCAACGCCAGCGTGATCGGGATTCCGGTGCGCCGCTCCAGCACCTCGTTGAGGAAGCTGTTCCGCGGGTCCTCGTAATGCACCTCGTTGCCGACGAAGCGCATCTCCGCGAACAGGTACTCGTTCAGCGCCATCACTTTCGCGTAGCGTTCGGGATCGACCTCCGGCGGCATGTCGGCGCCGGCCGAGTGCGCGTCGTCGACGCGGCGCCGTGCTTCCTCGCCGATAGCGTCGAGCTGCTCGAGATAGGGACTCGCGTCGAGCGTGGGATATTCGATGCGGGCGATCATCAACGCCGCAACGGCCAGGTCGGGGTCGGGACTGAGGGCGGCCGACGTGAAGCTGCGGACCAGCTGGGGCCGGATCACTGACGACAGTCTAGCAAAAGCGAGGCCTAGATCATGCGCGTCAGGACGCCGATGTCGAGTGCCGCGAGCGAATCGATCACCAGGTCGGCGGCGTCGGCCAGCGCCTCCTGCGGATAGCTGCTCGTCACCGCCACGGTTCGCAGGCCGGCGGAGCGTGCCGACTCGAGGCCCCAGCGCGAGTCCTCGATGGCGACGCACTCGGATGCCGCGATTGCCTCGCCGCGCGCCTCGGACAGCAACGCGACCGCGCGCAGGTACGGGTCGGGGGCCGGCTTGCTCACCGGCGTGTCCTCGGCGGACACGATCGCGGTGAAGCAGCCGGCCAGACGTTCGCGTTCGAGCACCCGCCGGATCTCGACGCCGAGCGCGCCCGACGCGATCGCAATCGGCACCGCCGCCGCGGCGCGGCGGATGGCGTCGGCGGCGCCGGGGAACAGCACCGACACGTGGCGCTCCAGCTCTTCCAGCCGCACCGCCTTCCGCGCCACGAGACCGGCGATCTCGGCGGCCGCCCACCCGCCGCGCGCCGCGCCGATCGCCTGGAACATGCCGACATCGTCGTAGCCGAGATAGCGCGCGTAGTAGTCGGCTTCGGTGAGGGCGATGCCTTCGCCGGCGAGGACGTCGCGGAAGGCGGCGAAATGCAGCGGCTCGCTGTTCGCGATCACGCCGTCGAAGTCGAAGACGATCGCGCGCAGCACGGGGGCTACTTCGTGCCTGCCGATTCGACTTTCTTGATCCGTTCGCCGGCGCGGATCGGGATCTGCAGCCGGTTCTCCTTCGGCGGGTAGGGACACTCGTAGGTCGGGTTGTAGTAGCAGTAAGGAATGTAGGCGCGGTTGAAGTCGACCTCGTAGATGCCGGTGGTGTTGCGCTCGAGATCCATGAACCGCCCCGCCTCGTAGGTCTCGGTGCCGTTGGTCAGATCGCTGAAGGCCACGAACAGCGAGCCGGGATCGGTGCCGACTTCATTGAACGCGGTGAGCTTGAGCGGTTGCCCCTTGAGCGTGAACTCGAGCGAGCCGACCCGGCGCATCTTGCGGTTCGCGCCGGTCGACGTCGGCATCTCGTAGATGGTCTTGTCGTCGATCGGCTTGATCGTGCCGGGGACGTTGTAGTCGGGATCGATCGGGAAGTAGGCGAGCGGCAGGAATTGCGCGTGCCTCGGCTGCGGGATCGGATCGTCGCCGCGCGCGAACTGGGCGTCCTTCGCCGCGCGCGCGGCGGCGATCTTCGTGGCGTAGTCGCGGTCGTCGGGCGGCTTGGGGGAGCAGCCGGTGGCGACGCAGCCGGCGATGACGACGGCTGCGGCGAGGGCAGGCAGGGCGGGTGGGGCAGGCAGGGAAAACCTGAAATCTCTTCGCAGGATCTCTCCTGTTGCTGCGACGTGCCTCAATCGCATGACCCACCCCGCCCCGTAAAACCTACCTGCCCTCCCACCTGCCCTACCCGCCCCACCTGCCCCACCTGCCCTCAAGCGAAGACGTACCCCCCACGCTCCACTGTCGCGTCGGCCAGCCGGCGCCGAGCCGCCACGGTGTTCACTGGCGTCACCTTCATCACCCGCCGCAGCGCCGCCAGCATCGTCCGCAGCGTGTCGCCGTCGACCATCGCGCCGAGCGCCTGGCGCGCCGACGCCTCGATGCGCATGGCGGCGTCGTTGACGAAGACGCGCGCCGCGTCCTGATGCAGCGAAGCGCGCGAGGCTTTCTGTTCGGACGCGGCGATTGCCCGCAGCGTTGCGCTCTCGGCGCTGAACAGGTCGATGGTGATGTCGGCGAGGTGCATCAGCACCTCCTGCTCATCGGTGAGCTTCTGGCCGTAGGTCTGCATCGCCAGGCCGTAGACCATCAGCGCCGTCTTGCGGAAGGCGTCGACCGCGCGCCGCTCGTCCGCCAGCACCCCATCGTCGGTCGACGGCATCGACGGCGGCCCCATCAGCTCGTCCTGGAGCGCCTTCGCCGCCGGGATGAGCGGCAGCTCGCCCTTGACGGCGCGGCGGATCAGCATGCCCGGGATCAGCAGGCGGTTGATCTCGTTCGTGCCTTCGAAGATGCGGTTGACGCGTGCGTCGCGGTAGTGGCGCTCGGCCGGGTAGTCGCGGACGTAGCCGTTGCCGCCGTGGATCTGGATGTTCTCGTCGAGGATGTAGTTCAACGCTTCGCTGCCCGCGACCTTGGCGATCGACGCCTCGACGTTGTACTCCTCGAACGCGGCCAGCGCCGCGGAGCCGTCGCTCGGATCGTGCGGCGTCGCGTCGATGCGCGCGTCGACCAGGCCGGCGGTGCGATAGAGCAGGCTCTCGATGGCGTAGGCGCGCACCACCATCTCGCCGATCTTGTGCTTGATCGCGCCGAAGGTCGCGATCGGCTGGCCGAACTGGCGGCGCGTGGCCGCGTACTTCGCCGACTCGGCGATCGCGCCATGGGCGCCGCCGCTGCACATCGCGCCGAGCTTGAAGCGGGCGAAGTTGAGGACGTTGAACGCGACCTTGTGCCCCTTGCCGACTTCCGACAGGACGTTCTCGGCCGGCACCTTCACGTCCTGGAAGATCAGCGCGGTGGTCGACGAGCCGTGCAGGCCCATCTTGTGCTCTTCCTTGCCGCTCTTGACGCCCCAGCCGCGCTCGACCAGCAGCGCCGTGAACTGGTCGCCGTCGACCTTGCAGAAGATCACGAACAGGTCGGCGAAGCCGCCGTTGGTGATCCACATCTTCTCGCCGTTGAGGACGAAGCTGCCGTCGGGCTGCCGCGTGGCCTTGGTGCGCGCGCCGAGCGCATCGGAGCCGGAACCGGTTTCACTCAAGCCGTAGGCGCCAATCAACTCGCCCGACAGGAGCTTCGGCAGGTACTTCTGCTTCTGCGCTTCCGTGCCGAAGAGCATCAGCGGCACGATCGTCAGGTTGGCGTGGGCGCCGAAGGTGGCGCCGAACGACGCCGAGCGCGCCATCTTCTCGCTGACCACGAGCGAGCTGACCTTGTCGAGGCCGACGCCGCCGTAGGCCTCGGGCACGTCGACGCCGAGCAACCCGAGCGCGCCGCCGCGCTTCACCAGCTCGCGCGCCAGCGTCCAATCCTTCTGCTCCAGCTGATCGAGCTTCGGCAGCACTTCGGCGTCGACGAACTCCTGCGCGGTCTGCGCGATCAGCCGATGCTCCTCGGTGAGGCGCTCCGGGGTGAACACGCCCTCGGGTGTGGTGGCCTGCAGCAGCCACTCGCCGCCACGGAGGATCGTCGTCTCGGTTGTTGTCGGCATATCAGACCCTTTCAAAGATACCAGCAGCGCCCATCCCGCCACCAACGCACATCGTCACCATGCCGTAGCGGGCGTTTCGTCGTTTCATCTCGTAGAGCAGCGTCGTCGTCAGCTTCGCGCCGGTGCAGCCGAGCGGGTGGCCGAGCGCGATCGCGCCGCCGTTCACGTTCAACCGCTCGGGATCGATCGGCAGCTCCGCGAGGCACGCCAGCACCTGTGCGGCGAACGCTTCGTTGAGCTCGATGAGGTCGATTTGATCCAGCGTGAGGCCGGCGAGCTTCAAGGCCTTGCGGATCGCCGGCACCGGCCCGACTCCGAAGCGCTCGGGCTCGACGCCGGCAGTGGCAAAGGTGACGAAGCGGGCCATCGGGGTGAGCCCCGCCTCGCGCGCGCGCTCCGCCGACGTGACAATCACGGCGGCGGCGCCGTCGCTCGTCTGCGACGAGTTGCCGGCGGTCACCGAGCCGCCAGGATGAAAGGCCGGCCGCAGTTTGGCCAGCGCTTCGGCAGACGTATCGCGCCGCGGCCCTTCATCGATCGTGAACGCTACCTTGCGCGTTTTCGGCGCGCCGCCGTTCCCCTCGATCAGCGTCGCGGTGACCGGGACGATTTCCTCGGCGAAGCGGCCGGCTTCGATGGCCGCGAGCGCGCGCTGATGGCTGCGCAGCGCGAAGGCGTCCTGCTGCTCGCGCGAGATGCGCGCCTCGCGCGCGTGGTTCTCCGCCACCAGCCCGGTGCTCAGATAGACATCGGGATAGCTGTCCATCAGCGTCGGGTTGGGCGCGATCTTGTGGCCGCCCATCGGCACCAGGCTCATCGACTCGGTGCCGCCGGCGACGATGGTCGAGGAGAAGCCGCACATGACGCGCTCGGCGGCGTACGCGATCGCCTGGAGGCCGGACGAGCAGAAGCGGTTGACGGTGACGGCCGATGCGCTCACCGGAATGCCGGCGCGAAGGCTGGCGATGCGGGCGACGTTCATCCCCTGCTCGGCCTCGGGCATCGCGCAGCCGAGGATCACATCGTCCACCTCGGACGCGTCGACGCCGGGCGCGCGCTTCAACGCCTCGCTAATCGCCACCGATGCGAGCTCGTCGGGCCGCGTGCCCTTCAGCGTGCCGCCAGGCGCCTTGCCGACGGCGGTGCGAGCGGCGGAAACGATGACTGCTTCCTTCATTCAACCCGTCCAATCTTCAAGCAAATCCTCGAGCGCATCGGCGGCTTCGCTGACCTTGCCGTCGAAGAGATGATCGGCGGCGTCGATGACCACCAGTTCCTTCGGGTCCGCCGCGCGCGCGTAGAACTCGCGCATCACCTTGAGCGGGCAGATGTCGTCGAACTCCCCCTGGATGAAAAACTTCGGCTTCGTGCTGCGCTCGACGCCGGTGAAGTCGTATCGCGACAGCGGCGGGGCGATGCCAATCAAGGTCGAGACGCGCGGATCCTCGGCGCCGACCGTCAGCGCCACCCAGGCCCCGAACGACATGCCGGCGGTCCAGAGCTTCGCGCCTGGGTACTGTTGCGCCATGAAGTCGAGCGCCGCGCGGAAGTCGTCCATCTCGCCCGGCCCTTCGTTGAAGCTGCCGGCGCTGGCGCCGGCGCCGCGGAAGTTGAAGCGCAGCACCGCGCACCCGATCCGGCTCAACGCCTTCGCCGACTGGTAGACCATCTTCGTGTGCATCGTGCCGCCGTACGCGGTGTGCGGGTGCGCGAAGACGACCGCCGCGCGCAGCCCGTCGGCATGGCCGGCGCTGACGCGGCCGTCCGCGCCAATCGTCCCCGGCGCCGCGGGTTCGTCGAGCAGCGCCTCGAGCCGGCCCGCCGGCCCCGCAATCTCGCGCAGCGGCATCAGGCCACCTGCCCCCGCGTCGGTGAGGCCGCGGCGCGCGAGGTCGCGCGCGCGTCTGCCACGGTCGTCGCGATGCCGGTGAAGTCGCGGACGATGTCCGCGAACGCATCCGGCCGCGTGATCGTCCCGAGATGTCCGGTGCGTTCGAGCACGACCGAGCGGGCGTTCGGGATTCGCCGCGCGTACTCGGACGATCCTTCCACCGGCACGACGTGATCGAGGCCGCGCTCGCCGGTGACGATCAAGGTCGGGGCACCGATGCGTTCGCAGTCGGGGCCGAGATCGACCGTCGCGATCAGCTGCGCGCGCGCCGCCATCCGCGACAGCGACAGCGGCGCCGATACAAGGGTGCGCAGTCCGTCCAGCGTGAAGCGCCGCCGGGCGCGCGCATCGGGAATCGCCGCGCAGATCTCGGGCCGCAGCCGCAGCGGCGACTCGGCCAGGAAGATTGGCCCGAAGATCCACGGCGCCCGCAGGTAGAACTGATGGCGCGGCCGCAGCCGCAGCATCGGCCGCGGCGTCGAGGCGAGCACCAGCGCGCCGCAGCGCTCGGGATAGCGCGCCGCGAACCGCACGGCGACGAGCCCGCCGAACGAGACGCCGCAGATCGTGGCGCGCTCGATCCCCTTCTCGACCAACGCCCCCTCGACCTGCGCCGCGTAGCCGTCGAAGTCGTCAGCCTCGAGCGAGAACGTGAGGACGCGAAAGCTCGACGCCAGCGCATCCACGGCCGGACGCATGTATTCCCACCGGCCCTGGAGGCCGGGAATCAGCACGAGTGGTGGACCGCTGCCGCGGTCGACGATGTTCATGGCACGTGACGTTGCGGCGGCTCTCGTAGCGCAGGCCTTCAGGCCTGCTCACCGGCCGCCGGGGCAGCCCAAGGGCTGCGCTACGGCATTCCTCAGTTCCTCAACGGCTTCCCGGTCTTCAGCGTGTGCTGAATCCGTTCCAACGTCTTGCGCTCGCCAGACAGCTTCAAGAACGCTTCACGCTCGAGGTCGAGCAGGTACTGTTCACTCACCACTGTCTGGTGCGGCAACGCGCCGCCGGCGAGGACATTCGCCAGCGCACGGCCGACGACCGCATCGTGCTCGCTGATCCGCCCGCCGCGCAGCGCGAGGTGAATGCCGAGCTTGAGCGCCGCCAGCACGCTGTCTCCACCGACGACCACGCCGGCCCGCGGCGACGGACGCTGATACCCCTCGCGCACCCGCTCGAGCGCGCACTCCTTCGCATCGGCCATCAGCCGCTCGCGGTTCATCGTCACGCGGTCGGCTTCGTCGAGGAATCCGAGGCGGCGCGCGTCGGCGGCGCTCGCCGAGACTTTGGCAAACCCGATGGTTTCGAACACGCGCTGCACGAACGGCAGCAGGTCGCCGTGCGTCGGCGGCAATCCGTCGACGGCGCGCGCCAGCATCTCCTTGGTACCGCCGCCGCCGGGGATCAACCCGACGCCGACTTCGACCAGGCCGATGTAGCTCTCCGCCGCCGCCTGGACACGATCGCCGTGCAAGGTGATCTCGCAGCCGCCGCCGAGCGTGAGCCCCGCGGGCGCGACCACGACCGGCACGTCGGCATAGCGCAGCGCCTGGGTCGCCCCCTGGAACGCGCGGATCATCATGTCGATCTCGTCCCAGTTGCCTTCCTGCGCCTCGAGCAGCAGCAGCATCAGGTTGGCGCCGGCCGAGAAGTTCGGCGCGTCGTTGCCGACCACCAGCGCCGCGAAATTCGCCGCCGCCTCCTTGACGCCGGCGTGCATCATCTGGATGGTGTCGCCGCCGATCGCGTTCATCTTCGTGTGGAACTCGAGCGCGAGGACGCCGTCGCCGAGATCGACGAGGCTGGCGCCGGCATTCTTGCGGACGATGCGCTGGCGATCGCGGGCCGAGCGGAGCAGTTGCAGATCAGGTGCGGCGGGCGGGACGCCGTTGTCACGGAAGCGGTCGCCGGTCTGCGCCTTGAACGATTTCGTCGCGTCGGCGAGCGCGGCCTGGTCGTCGCCGAAAATATGTCTGGCGCCGATCGCATCGATGATCTCGAAGGGGCCGAGCTCCCAGCCGAAGCCCCACTGCATCGCGCGATCGACATCGTCGATCGAGTAGGCGATCTCGGGCCACACGCGCGCGGTGTAGCGCAGCGTCGGGCCGAGCGTATCGCGCAGGAACTGGCCGACCTTGTCCTTGCCGAGATACAGCGTCTTGATGCGCTCGCGGACGTCCTCGATCGATCGCGCGGCGTCGAGGGCGGGCAGCCGCGCCGACTGCTTGGGTCGGTAGCTCATCGCCGCCGGGTCGAGCGTGAGGATCTCCGATCCCGATTTGCCCTTCTCGCGCTTGTAGAACCCCTGCCCGGCCTTTTCCCCGACCCAGCCGCGCTCGACCAGCGCGCCAATCAGCGGCGGCAGCTCGAAGCGCAGATTCTTCGCGACGTGCGCGAGGATGTCGATGCCGGCGATGTCCATCGTCCGGAACGTCGCGCTCTTCGGCCGTCCGATCGCCGGGCCGGTGATCGCGTCGATTTCCTCGATCGTGTACTGGCCCGAGTCGAGAGCCCGGAGCACCTGAGTGACGCCGTACAGCCCGATGTGGTTGGCGATGAAGTTCGGCGTGTCCTTCGCGAGGACGACGCCCTTGCCGAGGCGGTGGTCGGAGAAGCGCGCGACGCGATCGACCACCGCGCGGTCGGTCTCGCCGGTCGGGATCACCTCGAGCAGCCGCAGGTAGCGAGGCGGGTTGAAGAAGTGCGTGCCGAGCCAGTGCCTGCGGAAGTCGTCGCTGCGTCCTTCCGCCAGCGAGCCGATCGGAATCCCCGACGTGTTCGAGCTGACGATGGTGCCGGGACGGCGGATGGCGTCGACGCGCTCGAGCAGCGAGCGCTTGATGTCGATCTGCTCGACCACCGCCTCGAGGATCCAGTCGGCGCCTGACGCCTTCGCCAGGTCGGTGTCGAAGCTGCCGGTGGTGATGAGCGAGGCGGCGTCGGGGGTGAAGAACGGATCGGGCTTCAGCGCGCGGGCGCGCTTCAGGCCTTCGCGGGCGGCGTCCGCGGTGACGTCGAGGAGGACCACGGGAACGCCGGCGTTGGCGAAATGGGCGGCAATCTGCGCCCCCATCGTGCCGGCCCCGAGGACCGCGACCGATCGCATCGGCGTGACGGGCGCGTCCATCAGCGCACCCGCGCCCCGTGCAGGAAGAAGTCGACGACTTCGTCGGCCTCCGCCTCGAGCGAATAGCGCCGCTTGCTCAGGATCCAGTTGGTCGCCATCTCGTCGAGGGCGCCGAACAGCATCTTGGCGGCGGAGGTCGGCTTGATGTCGGCGCGGAAGATCCCCTGCCGCTGTCCGTCGGCGATCGCCTCGCGGATGAGACCAAGGTAGTCGCGCAGCAGCGTCGACGAGAAGCGCTCCATGAACTTGGTCGACTGCCGCAGTTCGACCTGGAAGACGACCGCGAGGTTGCGGTCGCTGCCGAGGCGGGCGAGGTGTCCGCGGGCGAGGCGGCGCAGCCGCTCGGGCGGGTCGGCGAGGTCGGCCACGGCCTCGCGCCCGCGGCTCAAGCCGTCGCGCATGCTGCGCTCGAAGATCGAGATCAGGAGGTCGTCTTTGCTCTTGAAATAGAGGTAGACGGTGCCGGCGGCCACGCCCGCGGCGCGGGCGACGTCGGCGACCTGCGCGTTGAAGTAGCCGCGCTCGGCAAAGATGTCGATGGCGGCGCGCAGGATGGCGTCGCGCTTGGGCGCGGGCGGCGGTTCCGCCTCGCGGGCGCGCGAACGGCGGGCAAGGACGTTGACCGACATACTGAATGAATGTTCATTCATTGGCGCCGGCGCTGTCAAGGACCGTTCTGCACGCGGCTTCGCGCCGGTGCAACCGACGATCACTTCCAGCGGGTGAGGATCGATTCGCGCTCGAACAGCGCGACGCTCAGGAGCGTCAGGAGCACCCACAAGCCGAGCAGCCCGAGCCCGAGGAGCGTCAGCGTCCAGGCGGAGAGCCAGAACGTGCCGGTGAACTGCGCGACGAGGATCGCGGTCAGCGGCAGGATGATCAGCACGCCGAACTGCTGCGCGGTGCGGGCGTCGTTGACGCGTGACGAGATCAGGATGGCCGCCTGCAGCGAGAGCAGCGCCGCGGCCGGCGCGACCAGGAAGATCAACACGAAGGTACGCGCGCTGGCCATCGCCCCGATCACGCCGGGCGCGCCGAAGAGCAGGATGCCGGCGAAATAGATGGCCAGCCCCGCCAGCGAGATCGCCAGCGTCGGCGCCAGCGCGCCGATCACTTTGGCGGTCAGCAGCTCGTAGGTCGTCACCGGTGTCGCGAGCAGCGGCTCGAGCGTCCGCGCCTGCTTCTCGCCGACGATCGCGTGCGCGGCCAGCGCCATCGCCCCGGTGATGGGCGTCAGCAGGAACAGCATCAGGAACTGCTGGAACAGGAACAGCTGCACATGCCCGTCGTCCGACAGGTCGCCGTGAATGCCGGCCACGGCGCTCACCTTCACCAGATCCGCATCGTCGCCCAGGCCACGGCCGGTCATCGCCGGCACCACCACCGCGATGCCGAAGGGCAGCACGAGCGACAGCACCGTCACGAGGACGACCGGCAGCAGCGCCGCCCGGTTGCGCGCCAGGTCGAGAAATTCCTTCGTCACCAGCGTCCGGATGCGCATCACGGATCCTGTTGCGTCAGGTGGAGATAGACGTCTTCGAGCGCCGGGATCTCGACGCGCACTTCGAGGACCGGCGCGCCGGCCGCCACCAGTGCGGCAACGAGCGCCGGCGTCTGCTGCTCGGGGTTCGCCAGGCGCACCGCCAGGGCGACGCCATCGACCGAGACCTCGGCGCCCGGCGCCGAGCGCAGCGCCGCCTCGACGTAGCGCGACGGGTCCCCCGACACGCGCACGATCAGGCGTCCGGTCGTCAGCCGCTGCCGCAGCGCTGCCGGCCGATCGATCGCCAGCAAGCGCTCCTGGAGAACGGCAACGCGATCCGCGAGGCGTTCGGCCTCGTCCAGGTTGTGGGTCGACACCAGGATCGCGCAGCCGGCGGCCCGCCGTTCGTCGAGCAGCCGACGGACCGCGCGCGTCACTTCCGGATCGAGGCCGGAGGTCGGCTCGTCGAGCAGCAGCACGACCGGATCGTGCAGCAGCGTGCGGGCGAGCGCCACCTTCTGCCGCGTCCCCTTCGACAGCTCGGCGGTCCGCGCGCCCGCGCGCGGTGTCAGCTCGAAGATCTCGAGCGCGCGATCGATCGTGCGCTCCGCGTCGGCGAGGCCGTAGAGCCCGGCGTAGACGCTGAGATTCTCGCGGACCGTCAGGCGATCCCACAGTCCGGGCGATTCGGTGAGGAACCCGATCCGGCTCCGCACGGCCGAACCGGTAGCCCGCGTGAGCTGGACGCCGTCGAGGGTGACGACGCCGCTCGTCGGCGCGATCAACCCCGCCAGCATCCGCATCGTCGTCGTCTTGCCGGCGCCGTTGGGACCGAGCAGGGCGACGATCTCGCCGCGCGCGACCTCGAACGAGACGTCGTTGACGGCGGTCCGCGTGCCGAAGCGCCGCGTCAGCCCGGTGGCGCGGATCACGAGGGCAGGTGGGGCGGGTGAGGCAGGTAGGGCTGGTGGGGCGCGCCACCCTTATCTGCGCCACCGCTTCTACCAGCCCTCGCGTCGAACTCGTACAGGCCCGGTGTGACGAGGACGCGGTCGTTCTTCCCGAAGAACAAGCTGCTCGGCGCGAGGATGCCGGCGGCGTTGAACTGCACGGTGCGCGTCTTGTCGCCGTCGCGGTCGTAGACGTAGGTGTAGGGGACGACGAAGGCGATCCACAGGTTGCCGGACGGATCGACGGCAGCGGTGCGAATGGTCGGCGCGACCAGCGGCATCTCGCCTTCGCTCGTCTGACGCTTCGGCCACCGGTTGGGCAGGCTGTTGACGAACTGATCGATCTCGCGCCCCTGCACGCGGCGCTCGAACACCAGCTGCCCGGCCGCGTCGTACTTGCGGAACAGCGGCTCGCCGGTCTGGAAGACGAAGTAGAAGCCGCCGGTCGGATCCACGAGCGGGATGCCGCTGTTCAGCGCCAGGTGAACTTCCGCGTCGTCCTCCTGGCCGGTGCGGCGGAGATTCCCGATGCTGCGATTGGCTCCGCCGCGCAGGTCGTACTCGGTGATGAGCGCACCGGTCTCGGGCTGCGACATCAGGATCGACGTCCCGGTGTACTGCAGCGAGCCGATGCCGTTGAGAACGGTGTTGCCGAGGACGACGCGCGTTCGCAGACGGCCGGGCAGGAGGAAGCCGCCGATGCGGAAGCCGGCCGGCGTGAAGATCTGGATCCGTTCCTTGTTGTTGGGTGCGTCGGCGACGACAAAGGTCCCGTTCGGCTCGACCGCAAACGCCGTCGGATCGATGATCCGGCCTTCTTCGCCGCCGATGTGGACGATCTCCCACGAGCTCGCCTGGTCCGCGTCGAGCCCGTGCACGACGTGGGCGCGGCGATCGAACACGAAGTACTGTCCCGACGCGGACTGCTGAAAGCCGGCCACCTCGCGGAACTTGCCGGCCAGGTGCGGCGGCACTGCGCTCACCGATCGCAGCACGTCGGGCTTGAGGGCAGACAGCGACGCGGTGAGGAGGCTGCAGCCGGCGAGGAGGCAGAGGGCGCGCACGATCATAGGTCACTGCGCGCCTGGCGCGCGCGGCCGCCTCAGTAGCGAGCGGTTTCGCGAATGGCCTTCAGCACGTCCGAGGACTGCGGCAGGATCGCTTCTTCGAGGTCCGGGCAGTAGGCCACCGGGCAATTGAGCGCGCCGACGCGCCGGACCGGGGCGTCGAGGTGTTCGAACAGCTCGCCGCCGATCCGGGCCGCCAGCTCGGCGCCAAAGCCGCACATCACCTGGTCCTCGTGCGCGATCACGACCCGGTTGGTGCGTTTGACGTGCATCGCGATCGCGTTCCAGTCGTAGGGCACGATCGTCCGCAGATCGAGCACCGCGACGCTGATGTGGTCTTTCTCCGCCTGCTGCGCCGCCAGCAGCGATCGCTGCACCAGCGCGCCCCACGTGACCAGCAGCAGGTGCTCCCCTTCACGCCGCAGCGCCGCGCGGCCGAACGGGATCATGAACTCTTTCCCGGGATACTCGCCCTTGTTGTAGGTCTGGCGGTAGAGGTGCTTGTGCTCGAGGAAGAGCACCGGATCGTCGCAGCGGATCGAGGTGCGCAGCAGGCCCGCTGCGTCGACGGCGTTCGACGGATACACAACGCGGACGCC
>Ga0207648_10001577_pt1 | contig 24995 bp, 13 predicted proteins | sample KBSMisM32_FD_184310 | JGI IMG/M metagenome (GOLD analysis project Ga0207648, IMG submission 184310) | Miscanthus rhizosphere microbial communities from Kellogg Biological Station, Michigan, USA - KBS Miscanthus M3-2 (SPAdes) (version 2) | ecosystem: Host-associated > Plants > Roots >... | reverse complement strand
ACCGAAGTCGGTGCGCCGATAGCGTTCCGTCGTCCGCAGCGCGTCCGAATGAGACACCCCGTAACGGCTCGTCCACGTCTTGTCGTTGAATCCGATGCTGTCGACGACCAATGTGTCGCCTTCCCAGCGCCCGACCGAATATCCCATGAAGTTCGGAGCCGGGTCGGACTCCAACTGACGGCCGTCCATGTGGATGAGGCGGTAGCTGAGGTCGTCGTTGAGAATCGCGATGACAGCCGGTGTCTGGAGGAAGCGCTTCCAGCCGCCGAACCTCTCTGCCTCAGGCCCGCTCGGCAGACATTGATAGTAGGGTCGCGTCCTGTAGTACTCCTGCTGACGCTGAAGGACGAGGTCACGGACCCACGGCTGCAAGGTGTCGGCATCGGGACGTGCGACGACATTAGGCGCGTCCCATATGCCGTTTAAATCAGGCTTTCCGTCTGGCCCTCGCGGTGCAGGCGCGGTGAGGTTCGGCTTGCCGTCAGCGGTCCGTGGGATGCCAGGCGTCTTTCGATCAAGCCATTGCGCCCAGGCCGGAGTGCTTGCCATCACCAAAGTGAGCGCCGCGAGAAACAACCTCATACAGCCCTCCGATTCATCAATTGCGTCACCGCTCGACGGCGGATGGTAGCACGGCTCGCTTGACTGCTCTACACCCGCATGCTATACCGCGCGAACAACACGAGGAGGCTTCGCATGCGCAACCGGTTCCTTTGGACGGCGGCTGTCCTCATCATGGCGTTCGGGTGGTACGGGCCAGCGCTCGTCGCGCAGGCACCATCCGGCACCAAGTCGTTCGATCCCAAGACGACCAATACTGATGCGGCCATCAAAGCCGCGGCCGAGACCACACGAGCTGCGGAAGCGGCCCGCAAGACGTTCAAGGCGCCCAAGACGCCGTGGGGCGAGCCGGACCTGCGCGGCTATTACCTGAATCTCAGCTACACGCCGCTCGAACGGCCGAAAGAACTTGGCGACAAGGCGTTCTACACGCCGGACGAAGCGCTCGCCGCGTTCAAGAAGGCGGTCGAAGAAGACGCCGAGGTTGATCCACGTACCGTTCACTACGACTGGAAAGAGTACGGGATGGACGCCTGGCAAAGTCCCATCCGGCCGAACCTGCGTACGTCGCTCATCGTCGATCCGCCGGATGGACGAATCCCACAGATGACGCCGGAAGGCCGGAGGCGTGCGGCAGCCGCGGGGCGCGGCAACTATGTGAACAACCGCGGTCTCTACGAACGGTGCGTCACCGGAAACCAGGGACCGCCGAGGCTGCCGGGCAATCACGACGCAGAATCGCAGATCCAGCAGACACCCGGCTTCGTGATTCTGATCATGCAGTCGAACAGCGACGTTCGGATCATTCCTACCGATGGGCGTCCGCATGTGCCCAAGAGCGTGACGAAGTGGCTGGGCGATTCGGTCGGCCACTGGGAAGGCAACACGCTGGTGATCGACACCACCAATTTCGATCCCGGCCGCGAGTGGCGCGGTTCGACGAGCGGCATGCATCTCATCGAGCGGCTGACGATCACGGATCCGAAGACGCTCAAATATGAATTCACGGTCGAGGACGCGACGACCTGGACCAGGCCGTGGACGGCGGAAAACGTCTGGCCGCGCATCGAGCCGGGCATCTACGAATTTGCGTGTCACGAACAGAACTACGGGCTCATCAACGTGGTGAAGGGCGCGCAGATCCGCGCGCGTGAAGCGGGGTCTCGACCCGCGCGTGAAACACCCGAAGGCGACCGCTGACGGATTCGAGTCGAGTCGATCAAATCAAGGAAGAGGTGGAGTGCACTGATTAGTTAGACAAAGAAGGAGGAAGGATGAAGACCCGGTGGATCCCGTTCCTCGTTGCGGCGTCATCGTTCCTCCTGCCGACCCTCGCGTGGGCGCAGAGCAGCATCACGGGGGTCGTACGTGATACCTCGGGCGCCGTCCTGCCCGGCGTGACCGTCGAAGCTACGAGCCCCGCCCTCATTGAGCGAGTCCGCTCTACGGTCACCGATGACCAGGGTCGTTACCGCATCGTCGATCTGCGGCCTGGCACCTACAGCATTACCTTCGCGTTAACGGGCTTCACCACCTCAAAACGAGAAGGTCTCGAGTTGCGCGCTGAATTCACCGCGACCGTCAACGCCGACCTTGCCGTGGGCGCCCTTGAAGAGACCGTCACCGTTTCCGGAGAAGCGCCCACCGTCGATCTTCGCAGCTCCCGCGCACAGGTGCAGTTCGCGCAGGAAACGCTGCAGTCGCTGCCGGGGACGGGGCGTCTCGCGACGCTGCCCGCCATCATCCCGGGGGTAACGCTGCGACGCGAAAGCGATCGTGGCGTCGGCGGCCTGAGCGATCGCACGCAGACGGCCTACAGCCTCCATGGTGCCCCGGAGGCGCAGCCTGTTGTCGACGGAGTGAATCACCAAGTCGCGAGCCTGACGTCCGGCGTTTTCGTCTACAACCAGATCAACGTCCAGGAAGTGGTTGTCGAGACCAGCGGCGTCGGCGCCGATCGCGATTCCGGAGGCATGCAGTTGAACATGATTCCGCGCGACGGCGGCAATGTATTCTCCGGACTGGCGACCTTCGCGTACGTCGGCCCGAGTCTGGAAACGAGCAATATCAACGACGATCTCATCGCGCGACACCTCGATCCGAATAGGGTTGGTTCAATCAAGAAATTCCGGGATTCGGCGGGCGCGCTCGGAGGTCCGATCAGCCGCGACAAGCTGTGGTTCTTCGCCTCGTTCCGCGAGGGCGTTACGCAGCAGTATGCAGAAGCGCTGTACTTCAACAAGCTGAAACAGCCACAGTCCCTACTCTACGAGCCGGATACCAGCAGGCCGGTGTTCAGCAATGACTACAGCCGCGATTTGAGCGTGCGCTTCACGTGGCAGGCCGCCCAGAAGCACAAGATCGTGCTGATGCACTCGATCCAGCCGAATTGCAACTGCCGGTTCAATCTGTTGAATCCTGGCGCGCGGCGGACACCCGAAGCGGCTGGCGAGCATCACTACGATCCGCATTACCTGTCGAGCGTGTCGTGGACGAACCCACTCACGAGCCGAATCCTGCTCGAGGCAGGTACGACGATCTATGTGATCAATCAGAACGACATCCGCGAGCCCGGTTTCCCGGAGACGAACATTCAAGTCACCGATCAGGGCCTGAACCTGATCTACGGCAACATCCCCACGCGTACGCTCCCGCGACGTCAGTATCTGAATCGGTTCGCGGTGTCGCGCGTCACGGCTTCGCAGACGGTGAAAGCGGGCGTGACACTGCGTCAGGTGCGCATCGGCGACATCGACCGACTCGGTCACGACCTTTGGATGCACAACGGCTCGCTCAATTACCGATTCCGGAACGGCGTGCCCAACCAGGTCACGCTGACCGATGCGCCCTGGAACTTCGAAGAGTCCGTGAGAGATATCGCGTTGTACGCGCAGGATCAATGGACGTTGAAGCGGTTCACGCTGAACGCCGGCCTCAGGTACAGCGATGCGAAGGCCTCGACGCCGGAACAGGTGCTCGGGGCGGGGTTCTTCGTGCCGGAGCGGCGGTTCGCGCCGGTTGACAACATTCCTCACTATCGAAATCTCAGTCCGCGAATCGGGTTCGCCTACGATCTGTTCGGCACGGGACGAACGGCGTTGAAAGCTTCTCTCGGCCACTATCCCGATCGCGTCATTCAGGCGTCGGCAAACCCGGCAGTGAATCTCACACGGACGACCAGCCGCAACTGGACAGACAGCAACACGAACTATCGCCCCGACTGCGTTCTCCTGGACCCGGCCGCCAACGGCGAGTGCGGAGCGTGGTCGAACCTCAATTTCGGAAAGGCCAACGCGGAGACGCGTTATGCGGCCGACGCGCAGAGCGGCTTCAACGATCAATTTCACAACTGGCAGGGGTCGGTGTCGTTCCAGCACGAGCTGCGCCCGGGAATCGGAGTGAACGTCGGCTACTTCCGCACGTGGTACGGTGGGTTTCTCGTTGGCGACAATCAATTGACTTCCGCCGCCGATTACGAGCCGTTCTGCATCACGGTGCCGACCGACAGCCGGTTGCCGAACAGCGGACAACGGTTGTGTGGACTCTACGACGTCAAACCTGGTGCGTTCGGGCTGGTGGACAACCTGATGACCCAGGCCTCGCACTATGGCGAACCGACACAGGTCTACAACGGCATCGATGCCACGCTCAATGCACGGTTCGGTCAGGGCGGTCAGTTCTCCGGCGGCCTGAGCATGGGGCGCACGTCAACGAACAACTGTTATCAGAACGGCGATCCCTCGCTCACCGCGCAGGTGTTCCCGGGCGTCCTCGTGCTGCCGGCCACATCGACCGTATCGAGAGACGCGCCGTTTTGCGACGTCGCGCCGCCCTGGTCGCAGGCGACGCAGGTGAAGTTCATGGCGGTGTACCCGCTGCCGTGGCACATCCAAACCAGCGCGATTTACCAGAACAGTTCCGGTATTCCAATCACGGCGAGCTACGTCGCGACCAACGCGGAAATCGTGCCGTCGTTGGGGCGCAATCTGGGATCGTGCCGGGGGGCCGCAACATGCAATGGCAATGTCACGGTTGAACTGATACCGCCGAATTCAGTGTTCGAACCGCGCCTTCAGCAAGTCGATCTGCGTTTCTCCCGGATCTTCCAGTTCGGCACGCGCAAGCTGCGCGGGGATGTGGACATCTACAATCTCCTGAACGCGAGCAACGTGCTCAACATGAACACGACCTACAGCCCTCCGGGCGGCGTCTGGCAGGATGTGACGCAGATTCTCGGTGGACGTCTCGTGAGGCTGGGAATGCAGTTGGAGTGGTAGGGCGGTAAGGCCGTAAGGCACGTAGCGGCGGGTAAAGGAGAGAGCGATGCCGAATCGACGCGATTTCTTGAAAACTGTTGCCGGCGCAGCGGCAGGTCTGGCCGTCGGGGGCGACGCCTTTGCCCAGGGCACACGGCGACGCGCCATGATCGCCGGACGTCGCGTCACCGTCGTCGACGTGCATGCGCATACGTTCGTGCCCGAGGTGTGGGATCTGGTGAAAGACACCCCTCTGGCCGCACAGGCCAAGAACAACCTCATGGGCGCGATCGCGCTCGGTCCTGGCACCGCGGCTCGCTTGCAATACATGGACAAAGAGGGCATCGACTATCAGGCCATCAACGTCAACGCCTGGGGCTATTCGGCGGATCGTGCGCTCGCCCGCGACCTCATTCAGCTGCAGAACGAGAAGATTGCGGCGGGCGTCGCCGCGCATCCCGATCGATTTGTCGGTATGGCGACGCTGGCGTTACAGCACCCCGACCTGGCCGCCGATCAGCTCGACTATGCGGTGAACAAGCTGGGACTGCGGGGAGGCGCCATCGGAGGAAGCGTCGAGGGACAAGAACTGTCGGATCGGAAGTTCGATCCGTTCTGGGCCAAAGCGGAGCAGCTTGGTGTGCTGCTGTTCATGCATCCTCAGAACGCGCCGGGAACGACTTCGAACATGCGTCTGAACGGAAAAGGTGGGCTCGGCAACCGGATCGGCAATCCGCTGGAAACAACGGTCTTTCTCTCGCACCTGATCTTCGAAGGGGTGTTCGATCGGTTTCCGGGGCTTCGCGTCTGTGGCGCTCATGCAGGCGGATACCTGCCGTCCTACAGCGGCCGATCAGATGCCGTGTGCGACCAGGCCAACGGAGAGGATTGCAGGGCGCTCAAGAAAAAGCCGAGCGAATACTTCAAGAAAGAGATCGTGATCGACACGATGATCTTTCACCAGGAAGGTCTCCGGCATCTGGTGGCGGAAGTCGGCGTGGGTCAGATGGTGTACGGAACGGATTATCCGTTCGACTGGCCGGTCGGCATCGACTTCGTCCTCAACGCGCCGTTCTTGAGCAACGCGGATAAGGAAGCGATGCTCGGCGGCAATGCGATGAAGATGCTTCGAATCACGTCGTAGTCGGCCGCTGGGCGCGCGCGCGCCTGCGGTTGTTTGCTAATTCCGGTAGAACACGTAGTCGGCCGTGTACGGCACCGGCGCTTTCTTGCCGATGTCACCGGCGTGCCGACACCCGTCGGCGGCAGGCGCGATGCCCCCGGTCGTGTTCACCCGCTGCACGAAAGTCGTCCCGAACAATGCCATTCCGCCGGTTGGGCCCTGCTCCACGCCGACGACCTGGAGCTTGAGCCAGGGAATGGCCCCGGTCGCGACGTAGGCGGGATCCGTCGAGTTGGCGACGGCCTTCGCCCATACCGCGCTCGTATCCTCCGAGTGCTGCCACGTTGGCCGCAGTGTGCCGTTTTCATCCGGGTTCGCGCTCAAGAAATGGGTTGTGATTTGCTGACCGTCATCGCCGAACAATGTTGCCTGCGGGCCGAAGAACGTCCACGCAAAGCCTTTGGGCGCGAGCAGACAGATGTAGTTCTGGGTGCCCACCGCGTGGCCGACAAGGAATGGCGTATTGCCTTTCTCCACCTCGAGGTTTGCCGGCACCGGTGGAGGCGTTACCTGGGCTTCGGCTCGAGCTGCAATCGTCATCGCGACGATGGCCATGCTCGCCGCCGCGATGACCGCCCGCCGGTGTAGTAAGCGGATCTTCGTCGGGGTCGTGATGTTCATGATCGTTCTCCTGCGCGTCGTTGTGCGCGGTTTGGTCCGGCCCGTGACTGTAGACGCGTCAAACGGGACAAGACCCCGCAACATGTGAGGCGGCGAGCACCTCAACGATAGGGGCGGCGTATTTTTTGCGGGGTAGGTCGCGCAGCGGTCTTTGCGCGAATCGACGCCGTGGGCCGGTTCGAAGCCCACGGCGACATGCGATGGAGTGTCCGCTACGACCCTTTGCTGTAGACGAGGTCGCGTGAGGCGGAATCCGCACCGCCCGGTGTCTGGGCGGCCCGCTGCAGCTTCAACACGTTGCCGTCGAGGACCCACACCTCACGCACGTTGTTGAGGCCGTGAATCGTCCGCAGCACCAGGCGCGCCCCGTCCCAGGTTGCGATCCGCTTGTAGTTGTACGCAGGTCTCGCGTCTTCCGGATCGGGCACCTGATTCATCTTGCCGTCCAGCGTGAAGACCGCGCTCGTCGGGCGTCCGTTGCGCGGCGCGCCTTCGGCCTCGTATCGCATGGTGACCGAGATTTGCGTGCCGTTCTGCGTCACCGTCATCGAGATCGGTGGTTCGGCCACTCCATTTCCCATGCCTCCGCTTGCCGCCATCTGACTCTTCGACTTGTCGAAATTCCAGGTTCCGGCAAAGTTTGGGATTGGCGCGTTCGGATTCGGCTTTGCCGTCGCAACCGCCGTTGGCGACGCCATACGGACCGTGCTGATGCGCGGGGTTGGCGTCTTCGGCGCAAGCTCTCGACCAAAGAACAAATCGTGCGGGTTCGCGTTCCGCTTCGGCACGAACTTCTGTGTCCGCCCACCGAAGACTTCGGCGGCGTACAGGTTGCCTTCCGAGTCGGCGGAGATCTGATGCACGCCCCACGTCGCCCCGGGATACACGCCGTAGCGGCCGAACACCGTTTCAATATGTCCGCGTAGATCGAATTTTACGAACTGCTCGTGGTCGCCGTCGTAGCACCAGAGATGCTGATCGCGGCTCATCGACAGGGAATGGCAGTAGCCGCTCGGCCACTTGTCGAGGAAGACGCCATTCTCGTCAAATACCTGGATTCGGCGGTTGAAGCGGTCCGACACATAGACGTGGCGATCGTCGCCAACGGCGATCCCGTGCGGCACCGTGAACTCGCCGTCGCCTTTCGCGGGCTGCATCGAGCCCCACCACAACAGCGGCTTTCCCTCTTTGTTGAACTTCACCACCCGGCTGTTCGCGTATCCGTCGCTCACGAAGAAGGTCCCGTCCGGTAACCAGTCGATCATCGTCGGGCGGTTGAAGTGCTGCAGGTCGTCGTTCGGACCGAAGACCCCCATTTCGCCGAGCGTGAAGACCTTCGTTTTGCCGTCGTTGGTGAACTTGTGAATCACGTGATTCATGTCGTCGACGATCCACACGTGCCGCTCAGGGTCGTACGGCTGGACATAAATCTGGTGGGGGCCACGGCCGCCCTCGAACAGGTAATCCCACTGCTTCCACGACTCGACGAGATTGCCTTGCCGGTCGACGATGAGGATCGTGTTGCGGAAGACGGGAACTTCGCCGGTGGCGCCGCCGCGATTGAGCGCGCCCCAGTTCCCAGGAAAACCGGGAGGGATCTTCAGATCCTTGGGCAGCTCGATCTCGCCACGGCTGACGAGAAAGACCTTGTCTGCCGACTCAGGATAGACGCCTGCCTGCGAGCCCCAGATGTAACCCTGTGCGGGCCAGGTTTTCTTCGGCCAGTTGGGATCGACCTCGTAGGGGCCGCTGATGTCGAAGCCGCCCCGTTCCTCGACGAAACCGCCCTGCGGCAGGCCGCCAGCGCCGCGTAGATTTCTGTCCTGGAGCGAGACCGGTGAGGAGAGCAGTGCGACGATGCCGAGCGAGACGAGGAGGGACACGAAAACCGTGCGCATTCAAACCTCCACTGAAGATGGCGGGCTATTGTATCCTCCTGCGCCCTCAACAAAGCGTTTTCAAATCAGCCTCGACGACGAGTGGCGCACCATCGTCGAGGCGTCCGTCGCGCGATTAACGTCTATTTCTTTCCTGTCACGTTCTGAGTCAGAACGGCCGACGTACTGCTCGCAAAATTCGCATTCCCACCGTAAACGGCCGTGATGGAATGCTTCCCTGCGGTGAGCGATGACGTCGTGAGAGATGCCTGGCCGCTGCTCAGGGCCACGGTCCCCAGTAAAGTCGAACCATCGAAGAACTGAACTGTTCCGGTCGCCGCCGAGGGCGAAACAGTGGCGGTGAAGGTCACGGGCACTCCGGTCTTTGCCGGATTGGTGTTGGATGCCAACGTGATCGTCGTAGTCGCCCCGTTCACCGTTTGCGAAAGCACCGGAGACGTGCTGCCCGTGTGGGTGGCATCGCCGCTGTACTGTGCGGTGATGGAGTGCGTCCCCACGGCAAGGGTCGACGTCGAGAACGTCGCTACGCCGCTCCCGTTGAGCGCTGAAGTGCCAAGCGTCAAGGCACCCTCCATGAACGTCACAGTGCCGGTTGCGCCCGAAGACGGGTTCACTGTCGCGGAGAACGTGACCTGCTGCCCAAATCCCGAAGGGTTGAGCGACGACGTCAGCGCGGTGGTGGTGCTGATGGTGCTCGCAGAAACCGTCTGCGTAACCGGCGACGAGGTGCTGCCGCCGAAGTTGCTGTCTCCGCTGTAGGTTGCAGTGATGAAATGCGTTCCGACCGCGAGGCCCGACGTCGTGAGTGAGGCGGTGCCGCCGCTCAGGGCCACCGTTCCCAGCAAGTTGACACCGTCAAAGAACTGCACCGTTCCCGTTGGACCCGAAAACGGATTGACGGTAGCCGTAAAGGTCACCGCCTGTCCGAACACCGAAGGATCCAGTGACGAGGTCAACGCTGTAGCGGTGCCGATTACGCCGACCGCTTGGGCAACCGGCGAGGACGTGCTGCCGCTGAAATTGGTGTTCCCGCTATAGGTCGCGGTGATGGAGTGCGTGCCGACGGTCAGCGTCGCCGTTGTCAGCGAAGCACTGCTGCCGCTCAGGGCGACAGTCCCCAGGGAATTGGCACCGTCGAAGAACTCCACCGTTCCCGTGGGGCCTAAAGACGGACTGACGGTCGCGGTAAACGTCACCGTTTGTCCGGACGACGAGGGATTCAGCGACGACGTCAACGCGGTGGTCGTGCTCGCTTTATTCACTGTCTGCGTAATCGCAGAGGACGTGCTGCCGGCGAAGGCGGCGTCGCCACCGTAGCTGGTCGTAATCGAATGCGAACCCGCGGTCAGCGATGCCGTGGTCAGCGACGCGCTGCCTCCGCTCAACGCGACCGTACCCAGAGAAGCGCCACCATCGAAGAACTGCACAGCACCGGTAGCCGCTGAAGGGGAGACCGACGCCGTAAACGTCACGGATTGGCCGAACGTTGAAGTGGGCAATGACGACGTCACCGTGGTGGTGGTACTCGTCTGAGACTGACCGCAGGAAGGGAACTTGAACGACCCTATGCGCGTGTTCCAGTTGGCGTCTGCCGTGGTCGCCTGATATTCCTGCGTGTACCAGAAGGTGCAATCATCGGTTGGGTCAATTCGCATCGCGGAGTAATCACCCCACCGGTTGTATCCGGTTTGCGAGCCGCCACCCGACACGAGCCACGTTTCGTTCTGCAAAGTTCCGAGCGGATCACCGACTTCCCAGCCCGTGTACCGGATGGACGGAAACGTACCGTCGCTCGACACGGTGTAGCCGACGCCGATGTTGCCTGAGTGATCCATCGCGATGCTCGCCATCCAGCGATTGTCGGAATCTGGCGCGAACGTTCCCTGCTGATAGATGGTCGGAGTGCCGTTGGGACCTCGAACTTCATACCAGCGAACGCCGGTATTGCCGGCCCCGGTCAGGACCGTATGGGTGGCGACGATCGACTCGTGGTCACCGAAATTGCGATAGGCGAGGCGGTACATCAAACGATCGCCGAGTGCGTCGAGCTTCTGGGTCGTTCCAGGCTGCGGAATGCAATCGCCGATATCGGGGAAACACGGGGGCGTAAATGACGCGGTTCCAGGAATCGAAATCGGACCGGTGAAGGTCGAATTTGCAGGGGTCGCCCAGTCGACGTGGAATTTCCAGATATTCAAGGTGCCCAACTCCGCATCGATATTCATCACGTAGTTCGGGGAACCCGGCGGAGGCTGGGTCGGTCCATCGACATCAGAAGGCAGGAGGCTGGCGAATGCGCTCGACAGCTGAAAGCACTTGAACCTCGGAGCGGGGACGCCGTTCAACATGTCAACGCGGTTCCACGCACACGCCTCGGCACCACTGAACGAGGCGCCGCCGCCCGGAAACATGTTCCACGTTATGTAGTAGCCATCCGGCCACATGCCGATCTTCGGATAGTCCGGAATGGTGTCGCCGAAGCCGTACGCCCACAGGTTGTAAGGGCCGGTCGGATCCGACGTCGTGGAGACCGCGAAGCATTGCGCGAACTGACCAAGCAAACCGGGCAACAGTGGAATGGCGACTTCCCCCACCACCCAACGGTTGGCGACACGGTCGTACTGCACGACGGGATCGCTGAAGCCGCCGAATTGATAGCAGGTGCCATAGATACCACCCCAGAACGTTGCGTCGTCGACGGGCGCCTGCATGAGCGGGGCGCCCGACTTGTCGAAGACCATCAAGGCGTTGTTGACCCACTGGACGATATGGTTCGGTCCCACCGCGATGTTCGGATCCGGTGGCACGCCCGTGATTACGAATCCTGGATAACCTGCGCCCAGGCCTTCCCACTGGTTCAGCCCCTGGGCCGCAGCCGCTGTAGGCGTGGACGTCTGCACAACCGGATCGACGACATTGCCCGAGCCTTCATGTGGCGGTCGGCGGGGCCGCGCCTTTTCCTCCAGCTCTCCTCCGTGACGAGCCTGCGGGGGCATGTCGCGCACGGGTGGCGACACGGCGTGTGAAAGGAGCGTCGGTCGCTCGGATGCCGCGCCCGTCCGCGGTAACAGGAGTCCGACAAGCGCCATCGTGACAGCCACATTGAACCGGGTGCGCAACATGCTCGCCTCACTTTTGTGGTGCGTCCTACGCGTTACGTTCCGCGGGTGCAGAGCAACGGAGATGCCTCGACCTGCCACGACATGAGCGGACGCAAACTGCTCTTTTGGAACGAGATCGCCAAACCGTCCGCTGGTCGGCGGCGCCCGGCCCGCGCCGCAATGACATCTTCGACCTTCGACGTAACAGAAGTGACCGCGCCGTATGCCGACCGGGCACTTACGATCTCGTCACCCGTGTTCGATGTTGGTCCCTAGGGATCGAATTGAAGCAGGTATGCGTCGGGAGTCGAGGCTGGTCTGAGCTCGCTCGTTCACCGACGGAGCCACGCGTGTCCATGCAAAACGCGCTGCATCAGGTCGTTGCGATATCAGCATGCGCCCGCGCGCGTTCGGTGCGCACGAGTACGTGACGGCCGCACCTTTTGTCTTCAATCCCGGAGATTACGGCGCAATCTCTGCGTCACATGTCTTCGGCCGCAGTGCGCTCGATCGATTGCGGGGAACTCGGACCATGAGATGATTGCCGCGCCTGCGCGTGCAGCGACAGACCCCCCGCTCTCACTCCCATCGTCGCTGACGCGAGGCGGAACTACGCCATGAGCGCGAGAGCCTGTCTGGCCGTCGCAACCGTGCTGATCGCCGGATGTGGGGGAGGTACACCATCGGGGCCCTCGACGAACCCTGCGCCGCTGCCTGCTGCGCCGCCGCAGCCGATGCAGCGAGGAGGAGCCGCCGTCGATCAGCCCGATGATATTGCTGGCAACCAGGTGCATGTCATCTACGTGCTGCCGAGCGATGGAGCGGATCAGAACTTCGACATCGACGGAACGCTTAGCGGCTCGATGCAGCTCGCCCAGAATTGGTTTGCCGGTCAGACCAATGGGAGGCACGTTCGATTCGACACATATCGTGGGACGCTCGACATCACCTTCGTTCGTCTCACCCGGTCGGACGCGCAGTTTCTCAGCTTCGGAATGGCCATCAGGGAGGCGATTGCCGCCGACCTTACTGCCGTAGGGTTTACCAACCAGCAGAAAATCTACGCCGTGTTCTATGGCGGAGGAAGCCCACGGTCCGGTGTGCAGATCCCGTGCGGCCAGGGCGCTTATCCGGTCGCCGCGATCTATCTTGCCTGTCTTCTTGACCGCTCCGACATCCAGGCGCTCATCCCTGTTCACGGTCTCTCGAAGATCCTGGGCCTGGGGATGATTCATGAGGTCTTCCACAATCTAGGGGTGGTTCCCTCGTGCGCGCCGCACTATGCAGCGTCACACAGCGCGGACGATCCTCGCGACATCATGGTCGCCTCGCTGTCGGGACAGCTTGGGACGTATCGAACCGAGACTTTTCTTCCGCTGTTGGATGCCGGGCGCGACGACTATTACGAGCACACCAATAGAGGCTGCCTCGATATCGCCCGCAGCGCGTTTCTCGAGTAGTCCTCGTCACCTTCTGTTCGCAGCAGGCCGCGGGAGCGTTGGATAAGGTATCCTTCAACCACCGCTCAAAACTGTTCGCGTGTCATGAACTGCCCCTATTGCCTGGCCCCCGGTGTCCCGTCCTCGGGACGATGCACGGCCTGCGGGCGCGCGATTCCCCTTGCGGTCACCACCGCGGTCTTGACGCCTCCGCCCCAGACGGTGGTCGCCCTCACGCAACCCTCGCAAAGTTCGTTCGATGACGCGCCTACCGACGGCGCAACGATCGTCTCGGCGGCGCCGCGGAGTTCGACCGGGCCGCTGAACGTCGGTCAGGCCTTCGGCGCCCGATATCACATCATTCGCGTACTCGGTGTCGGTGGAATGGGAGCGGTGTACCACGCGTGGGACGCCGAGCTGGGTATGGCGGTCGCCCTGAAAGTGATCCGTCCCGAGACGTCGACCGACCCGTTGGCAGCGCAGGAAATGGAGCGGCGCTTCAAGCAGGAGCTCGTGCTCGCCCGCCAGGTCACGCACAAGAACGTCGTGCGCATTCACGACCTTGGGGAGATCAGCGGCATCAAGTACATCACGATGCCGTACCTGGATGGTTCCGATCTCGCGACCAAGTTGAAGGAGCGCACCAAGCTGCCAGTGTCCGACGCGTTGTCGATTGCCCGCGACGTCGCCGCCGGCCTTGCCGCTGCCCACGAGGCGGGCATCGTGCACCGCGACCTGAAGCCCGCCAACATCATGATCCTCGCCGACCACGCGGTGATCATGGACTTCGGCATTGCACGGTCCGCGGGGAACGTAACCGCCGTGACGGCGCCGTCATCATTGCCCCCCACCGGAACGCCGGCGTGGCAGACGATGGGAGGTGTGACGACGGCCACGGTCGCCGGAGCCATCCTTGGGACGGTCCACTACATGGCGCCTGAGCAGGCCAGAGGCGAAGTGGTCGATCAACGCGCGGATATCTACGCCTTCGGGCTGATCTTTTCCGACATGCTGCTCGGCATCCGCCGGAGCGAGAACGCGGTTGCGGAATTGAAGCAACGCATGGAGGCGGCTCCGCCGCCGGTGCGCACCACCGACCCCTCGATTCCCGGAGCGGTCGACGCACTCATCGCGCGGTGTCTCGCCCCGGATCCGTCGGTCCGATTTCAAACCTCCACCGAACTGGTGGCCGCACTCGATCGGCTGGATGAGAACGGCGAGCTCATTCCTGTTCGGCGCGTCGTGGGAATGCGGCTGGTGGCGGCCGTCGCCGTTCTCGGCGTTGCGATCGTCGGCGGCGTCTGGTGGTACGAACGGAGCCTCATCCCTCCGCCGCCGCACGACCCGGTCTCGGTCGTGATCGCCGATTTCCAGAACGGCACAAACGACGTGACCTTCAATCGCACCCTGGAGCCGATGCTGAAGCGGGCGCTGGAGGGCGCAAACTTCATCAGTGCCTACGACCGTAGCGCGATCAGCGGCACGCTCGGCGTTCGGCCCCCCGAACGCTTGGATGAGCAGGCTGCGCGCGAGCTGGCGGTCAGACAGGGGCTCGGCGTGGTCCTGTCAGGCGCGGTGACGCCGCAGGGGAACGGCTACCAGGTTTCCATCAAGGCTGTGCAGACCGTGAGCGGCACCGTGATCACGTCGGCCGATGGTCGCGCGGCCACCAAGGATCAAGTGCTGGGTGTGGCCACGCGTCTGGTGACCGACGTCCGCAAAGCGCTTGGCGACGACACGTCCGACTCAGCTCAGTTGTTCGCCATGGAAACGTTGTCGACAACATCCCTGGACGTCGTGCGGCACTTTGCGACCGCGCTCGAGGCCTCCACCAACAACCGGTTCGCCGATGCGTTTCAGAGCTTTTCGAAGGCCGTCGAGCTCGACCCGAAATTCGGCGCCGGCTACATCGGCATGGCTGCCATGTCGCGCAATTTGGGCAGACCACAAGAAGCCCAAAAGTACACCGAGGAGGCGCTCCGCTACTTGGATGGCATGACGGAGCGCGAACGATTCAACGCGCGCGGCATGCTCTATCTTGGCACCGGCGACTATCAGCAGTGCGTGAAGGAGTACACGGATCTCGTGAACCGGTTCGCCGGTGACGTGTACGCTCGCAATCGCCTGGCGTTGTGTGCCACGCACTTGCGGGACATGCGCGAGGCCGTGCAGGAAATGAAGGAGGTCGTCAAGTTCGTTCCCAAGCGGGCGATCTTCCGGGTGAACCTCGCCTTGTACGAATCGTACGGAGGCGACTTCCAGGCCGGAGAACAGGAAGCCCGCGCCGCGCAAGATCTTGGGAGCCCGTTGGCCCTTCTGCCGCTCGCATTCGCCGAATTGGGACAGGGTCAGCCGTCACAGGCGAGCGAAACCTATCAAGCGCTCGGACAGGCCGAGGCGCTCGGCACCCTGGGCGCGTCGTTCGCCGCCTCGGGCCTCGGCGATCTCGCCGTCTACGAGGGGAGATTCGCTGATGCTCGACGAGTGCTCGAAGCTGGCGCGGCCGCCGACCTGAAGGCCAACGCCAAGGACAGAGCGGCCGCGAAATTCGCGTCGCTCGCCTACGCCCATCTGTTGCGAGGGCAGACGGACGCTGCCGCTGCGGCCGCCGAAACCGCTCTGGCGAACAGCGAGGCCGTGAAGATCCGCTTTCTTGCGGGGCGCGTGCTGATCGAGGCGAATCGCACGGCCGCGGCCCGGCCGTTGATTACCGCGCTGAGTTCCGAGACGCAGCCCGAGCCCAAGGCGTACGCGAAGATCCTAGAAGGCGATGCCCTCCTCAAGACCGGCGATGCCCGCCGGGCCATCGCGCTGCTCGGCGAGGCGAACAGCCTCCTCGACAGCTGGATTGGACACTTCGATCTAGGTCGCGCGTACCTGGAGGCGGGGTTGTTTGCGCAGGCCGACTCCGAGTTCGACCGCTGTCTGACCCGGCGCGGCGAAGCACTGGCGCTCTTCATCGACGAGGAACCGACCTACGGCTATCTCCCTCCCGTCTACTACTACCAGGGCCGCGCCCGCGAAGGGTTGAAGACCGAGCGCTTCGCGGACTCGTACCGCGAGTACATCAAGATCCGGGGAAACTCGAAGGAAGATCCGCTCCTCGCCGAAGTCCAGCGCCGCGCGGGCCGTTGACGCGCGAGACCGGACAGCGCCAGAGAGGCGCCATCCGGCCGGGCTGGAGCCTATTTCGGGACGGTCACGGTCCACGCATTCGACATGCTGCTCTCGTTCCCGTCCACGGTCCGGGCCGTCGCGAAATACGTGTACGTGGCGCCCGGGTTGACCTTCTCGTCCGTGAAGGACGTCATCGTCGTCTGAGTCAGCAGCGTCTTGCGCGCAAACGCTGCCGGGCTCACCGTGGGTCCGTCCACCCGATAGAGACGGTAGTTCAAAACATCTCCAAACGGTCTCTTCCACGTCACGCTGAGCACGAACTGCTTGTTCTGCGGCGACGGAACCGGGTCCGCCCTGAGCGTGTGCGGAGGATGGCCGACCGAGTTCGCCGTCGTGTAGTCCTGGTCAATGCCGCCTCCCGGATCGAAGCCGCCTCCCGGGTCGAACCCGCCACCGGGATCGAATCCGCCACCGGGATCGAATCCACCGCCTGGGTCGAACCCACCACCGGGATCGAATCCACCGCCTGGGTCGAACCCGCCACCGGGATCGAATCCAGACGAGAATCCCGCCAGACTGCGTCCACTGCCGACCTGCCGCAGGCCGATGTTCTTGATGGCGGTCCAGTCGTCGGCTCCACGCAGGACGTTAAACGCGCCGTACGCGGGTCCATCCGGACCGTTGAAGGTGACGTCCTGTGCGGTGGCAGCATCATTGGCCGTGTTCAGGTCGCCATTCCAGTCAATGGGGCTTCCCGGCGTGGTGACGAGAACGCCATTGCCGTTGACGCGCACGAACCCGCGGCCCGCCGCGTTTTCGGACAACTCGAACGTCGACAGATCCGTGCCGTCACAGTGACGCTTCGCGGCGGTCGTCTCGAGGCTTTGGTCGATGCTGCTTCGCGGCGCGTACCAGCCGGGACGATACGGCAGAGTGCCCAGATCCCCGGGAAGGTGGTTTTCATCAATCGACGCCAGTGCCCGACCTGAGAAATCGAGAACGGGCACACCGCTCGCGTTCAGCAACCCCTCGACCTGGTAGGTCCAGTTCATGACGCTCAGGAAGTTGGGATTGCAGTTGAACTCCCGCGCGTTGAGCGGATCACCGCCGTGTCCTCGGTACAGGTTGTGTCCCAGCTCGTGCGCCGTGGTGTAAGCAACAACGTCTTCCGGCCCTAGACCGTCGCTCCTCCATCCGCCGAGCGTAACCAGGAAGAGATCGCCGGGCAGATGTGCGGCCCCCGAGCTCGTGGACGGTTTCGTGGGATCGGTCAGGCTGGGCTTTCCGCGCCAGTGCGCGTACACGCCCCAGTGAAAGACGCCCTTCCTTCCGCGATCGAACCGTCGTCTGCACACGGCCCCACCGGTTCGACATGAGTATTGGTCGGCCCATTTGGCGAACTCCGAGCCATTGGCTTGAACCGGCTCGTCTCTGAGCATCGCCGCGCCGAAATCGAAGCTCACAACGCCGGCATAGTCCGGAAACTGGCACTGCAGTCCGGTCGCCGAGACACATTTCTTCTCCGCGATGAGCTCGCCGCCGCGCGCCAGATCCTTCCCTGCCTTATCCCGGATCATGTAAGGCTCCGCCCCGGTCGGATAGCCGTCGCCTCCATCGACGTGCAACATGATTCCTTGAGCAAGGAAGGCGTTGCCCACCGTCTTCCACACGCTCGGCGGCGGGGTGTGATCGTGGGCAGGCACGGTCAGCGCATTCGCGCCTTTTCCTTGCACCTGCGGCGTAAGCGCGCGCAGTGCGGCGAACTCGACGAACAGGTCTGGCCTCGCGGAGCTCGCGCCCATCTCGTGAATGTCTGGCAGCGGCTCGCCGGTCGGCAGCGCCCATGCGCTCCCGTTCGGATCCACGCTGCTCTCCTCCACCGGATCCGCCAGGCCGTCGTGGTCCACGTCGTCGAGGCTCACCATGAGGATCGCCACGCCGCCATTGAGGCAATCGAAGTTCGACAAGTCTTCGCGATTGATAGAAAACGTCGCAGCCGTGGCTCCGGGCGGGATCGAGAAGTCGTTTTCCGTCGTGTATGTCGGATTGTCCCATCCGTGAACGAACGGATTGACGATGGCAGCGCCTCCGTTCAGCCGGAGGTTCTCGGAAAAGTTGGACTGACCGTTGGCGAAGATCAGACTCAACTTTCCATTCGGACTCGCCAACCGGGTGGCCTGAGTGATGCCACTGAGTGTCTGGTCCATCCGATCGTTCGCCTGATTCACCTGGACCCCACCCCCGTAGATGGTGATCGCCGAGAGCGACGGATTGTCGACATCGCGGTACACGATGAGGAGGCTGGCGCCGAGCGGGCGGGCGGAGTTTCCGCCGTCGTCGCGAACGCGGACCGTGTAGGTGTTGCTCAGGATGAATCTGCCGTCTTCACCCACTTTCAGGAATCGGAGCACGTCCGCCTCGTACAACACGAACTGCATGGCATCGCTGCCGTTGCCTGCCGCGCCGCCCCCGCTCGCGCACGGGGAGGTGCCGCTGGGATTGAGGAGTCTCGTCAGCGGCGTGACGCTATGAGCCACCGCGTCTCCACGCGCTTGGAAGAACGCGTCCGTCGCGGCGACCAGATCCCTCCGGCGCACGACTGCGCCCCAGTAGAGATAGGCAGCGACCGCTGTGGCGCGAGGCGGCAACGGCGCAACCGTAATGGTCGTGGTCGTGTAGCCGCCGCTGGTGGTGCCGTTCATCGGCCCGCCCGCGAGGACGTAGTCGCCGGTGAGGACGATGTTCGACCGAAACGAGAACGGATCGGCAGTCGTTGCGCCCTGACCGGACAGCGTGAAGGACCAGATCACTAACGCCGAACACAACCCCGCGGCGTACCGCTTGATCCGACGAGACGCCATCAAGACCGCCAGTCTATTTGTTGCCATTCTTTCTCCTGAGCCACTCGCGCCTACGAGATCCCATTACACGATGCCGAGGTGCGCCGAGTTGTTCGGGCACGCGCATCGCTACAACCCGTCGACGCGGGCGCAGCCCGGGAACAAAGTTGAATATTAGGCATTGGTGGGAATGAAGCATCTTTTCATCGCTCGGAGTCGTGGAGCAATGACAATGGTCACCGACTTCGATCTGATTCGTCGGAGTGGTGATCGGCCGTGACACTGCTGCGGAGTAACGACGATGTAACGGATTCACGTTGCGTTGACCTCGGTCGTTTCGTATGCTGCCGTCATCCACGACAAACCGGATAGCGACATTGGACGAATACGATCTGCTTCATACGATGATCGGAGCCGGACGACGTCTGGAGGACGTCCTTCCGGCCGCAGAGACGGGCGACTACCTCGTGATTCTCGAGGGAGCCGATCCCGGAAAAGTCGTTGAAATCGGTGAGGATCCGTTGACCATCGGGCGCGACGCCCGTCAGACGATCGTGTTTGCCACCGATTCGGAAGTCTCGCGACTTCATGCGCGTGTCCTCCGGCGCAATAACGAAATAGTTGCGGAGGATGCCGGTTCGACCAATGGGACTTTCGTCGGACCGGAGCGGCTGACTGCGGATCCCACGGTTCTGCGGGAGGGCGACGTGCTTCGTGTCGGCCGTCAACTCCTCAAATACGAGCGTCGCAGCCGCCGCGATGTCGAGCGAACGACAAAACTGAATCGCGACCTGCTCAAGGCGAGCAACTATGTCTTGTCGCTGCTGCCTCCACCGATTCACACCGGTCCCGTACGTGTCAGCTGGCGGTTCGTTCCCTCAACGCAGCTGGGGGGCGATGCATTCGGGTACTACTGGCTCAAGTCGGAAACGTTCGTCTTCTACCTGATGGACGTGTCGGGACACGGCGTGGGCGCCGCCATGCACTCGGTAGCCGTCATGAACATCCTTCGGCAGAGGGCGTTGCCCGATGTGAACTTCGAGGACCCGGCACAGGTCCTCTCGAGCCTGAATAACAGGTTCCAGATGGCCAGTCACAACGGCATGTATTTCACGTTGTGGTACGGCGTCTACAACACCCGAACGCGGACGCTGACGCATGGGGCCGCGGGCCATCATCCTGCATACATGGTCAGCGCGGCCCGTGAGCGGGCGCAGCCCGTGGGGGACTCGGACATCATCATCGGCGCGCTGCCCGACCAGCCCTATCAATCGCAAACGACGTTCGTGCCTGTCGGAAGCTCGCTCTACGTCTTCAGCGATGGCGTGTGCGAAGTGGCGACAAAGGACGGCGAGATGAGAGGCTTGTCCGACCTGGTGCCGTTACTGGCGCACGAGCCGCTCGAGGATGTGACCGAGCCCGAGCGGCTGTACCGCGCGGTCAACGAGGCGGCCGCGACGCCCGGGGAGCTCGACGACGACTTCTCGCTCATGGTCCTCACCTTCGAGTGACGCTGGGTCCTCGCCTTGTCAATTCGCTCCTGGCTCGGCATTGATCGGCTCGAGGCTCCGCAATTCGCGCCGTTGCGTGAAACGCTCGATGCCCTCGACCATCTCGACGCCGAGCGCGCCCGTCATCTTGCCGCGTTCGCCTACCTCCTCGGACGGGTGGCGCACGCCGATCAGCACATATCGGTCGAGGAAACCCAGGCGATGGAGCGGCTCGTCGAGCAGCACGGAGGGTTATCGCACGAGCAGGCGATGATCGTGGTGCAGTTGGCGAAGACCAGCAATCTGCTGTTCGGCGGCACGGCCAACTTCATCGTCGCAAAGGAGTTCTCGACGCTTGCCACATATGAGCAGAAGCTCGCGCTGATGCGCTGTCTGTTCATGTTGGCAGGCGCAGACGACAGGATCTCGACGACGGAAGAAGGTGAAATCCATCGCATCGCGAACGAGCTGCGCATCGAGCCGGCGGATCTCGTCGCGCTGCGCGTCGAGTACCGGCGGCACCTTCCGGGAATCGCTCGAGGCGGACTCTAACGCTGACACACTGGACAGTAGTACGTCGAACGTCCGGCCTGGATGATCCGGCGGATCGTTCCGCGGCAGCCGCGCGTCGGGCACGGCTCACCCTCGCGATCGTAGACGCGGAACGGATTGCCCTTGCCAGTGCGGCGCTGCCGCGCGATCGCTTCCTTCAGCACGTCCCCGATCGCGTCCACCAGCTCATAGACCGCGGGGCGCGGACCGCCGCTGCTCGTGACCAGAGTCGAGGCTCGGCGTTTTGGTGACAGCCGTGCGCGATGCAGCGCCTCGACGACATAGATGTTGCCAAGACCGCCGACCACGCGTTGATCCGCGAGCGCGACCTTCAGAGGCGTCTTGCGCCGTGCGAGTGCGGTGGCCAAAGTACGGGCGTCGAACTGCGGGTCCAGCGGCTCCGGTCCGAGCCGCGTGAGCGACTTATGTACCGCATGTTCGGCAGCGTTGAGCAGCAGCATGAAGCCAAAGCGACGCGGGTCGTTGTACGCCACGGCTTTGCCGTTCGACATCTCAAAGACCACGTGATCGTGGGGTTCGAGCTGCGCCGGCGCGGCGCGAAACCAGCCCGACATACCCAGATGCATCAGCAGGCGTTCGCCCGAGGAGAGCTCCACGATCAAATACTTGGCTCGGCGCTCGACCGCGCGAACGGTTTGCCCCTGTAACCGGGCGGCGAATCCCGAAGGGAGCGGATGTCGAAGCGTCGGCCGGCGCACGATGACCCGCGTGATGCGAGCGCCCGCCATCGCGCGGTGCAGCTGGCGGCGTATGTATTCGACTTCGGGCAGCTCGGGCACGCGATCGAGTGTACGTGTGCGGGATTGCGAACGCTCCAGGCTCCGCGCCGACGGATCGGGGTAGATCATTACGTCATGAGGCAGATCGCCGACGAAACGCGGCAGCTCCTGGCAACGTGGGTCGCGCATGATCTCGATCACATCGTGCAGATCGCGCGGGTCCTCGGCTGCCAATACTCGGACGAGGTCGGTCCGTGGCGGGCGTATCTGCGCGTCATCAGCGGCGTGCAGGGGTGAACCGAGCCTGATTGGACCGCTGACCAAACCCGTCCTTCGATTTCGGATTATGCTGTCGCGCGATGAAGACTCTATGCGCGTCAACGGTCGTTGCGCTCCTCGTTGGAGCGGGCCCCGCCGTCGCTGCGACGTATCCCGCACCCGTCGAGGGTGACTACGTCATAAGGAATTTCAGATTCGGGACAGGCGAAGTGCTGCCCGAGCTGCGGCTGCATTACCGGACGATCGGCACGCCGCGTCGCGATCAGGCTGGTGTCATCCGCAACGCCGTGCTGCTGCTGCACGGGACGAGCGGGACCGGCGCCAATTTTCTCGCTGCGGATTTTGCCGGGCAGCTCTTCGAGCAGAGCCAGCTGCTCGACGGCAACATTCACTTCATCATCATTCCCGACGCGATCGGCACTGGAGGGTCGAGCAAGCCGAGTGACGGCCTGCATGCGAAGTTCCCCCATTACGACTACACAGACATCGTCAACGCGCAGCACGTGCTCGTGACCGAGAAGTTCGGGGTGACGCATCTTCGACTGCTACTCGGCACGTCGATGGGGGCGATGCAGACCTGGATGTGGGCGGAAACGTATCCAGCCGTCAGCGACGCGTTCGTCGCGCTCGCGAGCAACCCCGTCGCGATCGCGGGGCGCAATCGGATGTACCGCAGGATGATTATCGACGCGATTCGCAACGATCCCGGCTACAACAACGGCGAGTACACGAAGCAGCCGCACGGGCTGGCTACGGCACTCTATCTCTCGATGATCGCCGGCAGCGCGCCGCTGCAGCTGCAGCAGCGATACCCGACCGGTGCTGCGGCTGACAAGTACGTCGAGGATCAATTGAAGGCGCAGCTTGCGACCGCGGATGCCAACGACACCGCGTACCGGTACGACGCGTCGCGCAATTACGATCCCTCGCCGAAGCTGGAGTCGATCACCGCGCCGTTCCTCGCGATCAACTCCGCGGACGACTTCATAAACCCGCCGGAGCTCGGCATCATGGAGCGTGAGATCAAACGCGTGAAGCATGGGCGATTTGTGTTGATCCCCATCACCGATCAGACCCGCGGCCATCAGACACATTCGCTTGCGACGGCCTGGAAGAATCATCTGGCCGAACTGCTGGCCGCCACCGGGCCCAAGTGAGCAGCATGCGTTCCACGCTTTCCGTCGCCGTTGTCGTACTGGCGCTGTCAATCGCGCACACGACTGCCCAGGTCCGCTCTGCCGTCGCCATCGACGCCGACGATATCGGCGGAATCGTGACCAGCTCGCGTGGACCCGAAGGCGGCGTCTGGGTGATCGCCGAGACGACTGATCTGCCGACGAAGATGACCAGGATCGTCGTTACCGACGACCGGGGTCGATATGTCGTGCCTGATCTGCCGAAGGCAACCTACGACGTCTGGGTCCGCGGCTACGGCCTCGTCGATTCGCCAAAGGTGAAAGCGGTGCCGGGTAAGGCGCTGAACCTCGTTGCCATCATCGCGCCCGATCCGCGAACGGCGGCCGAGTACTACCCTGCGAACTACTGGTTCGCGCTCATGACGATGCCGGACAGAAGCGAGTTCCCGGGCACCGGCCCCGGTGGCAACGGCATCTCCCAGGCGATGCGCAGCCAGGCGCAGTGGATCGCGAATATCAAGACGACGACCTGCACGCCGTGCCACCAGCTCGGGAACAAGGCGACGCGCGAGATCCCACAGATCTTTCGTGGCCTCAGTGCCGTGGATGCGTGGGACAAGCGCACGAACTCCGGCGTCGACGACATGTATGCCTACCCCGCACGATTCGGCAAGGCGCGCGTGCTCGCAACGCTCGCCGACTGGACCGATCGCATCGCCGCGGGCGAGTATCCGCACGAGGCGCCGTCCCGGCCGCAGGGCATCGAACGGAACGTCGTCATCACCGAGTGGGACTGGGCCAACCCGAACGAGTATTTCCACGATTCGGTGGCCAGCGACAAACGCGATCCGACGGTCAACGCGAACGGATTGGTGTACGGCGTGCACGAGGTGAGCTCGGATCGGATGAGCGTGCTCGATCCGAAGATGAACAGCGCGACGCAGCTTACGTTTCCCACGATCGATCCCAACTTGCGTCCCGTTCCGCGGCGCCGCGGGTTGCCGTCGGCCTACTGGGGAGACGAAGTCTACTGGGAGAGCCGCGTCATCACGCACAGCAACGTGATGGATCAGAAAGGCCGTGTGTGGAATACGTCACGGCTGCGTGAACCGCAGAATCCTGCGTTCTGCAAAGCCGGATCGAATCATCCCTCGGCGAAGCTCTTTCCGCTCGAGACGAGCAACCGTCAGTACGCCGTCTACGATCCGAAGACGGGGTCGTTCAAGACGTTGGACACCTGCTTCGGCACGTTCCATCTCAACTTTGCCCACGACGCCGACAACACACTCTGGTCCGGCGAGTTGGGCGTTGCCGGCTGGATCAACACGCGCGTCTGGGATGAAACCGGCGACGAGCAGAAGGCGCAGGGGTGGGCACCGCTCATCCTCGACACCAACGCCAACGGCAAGCAGGACGCATGGGTCGAGCCCGATAAGCCCGTCGATCCCGGGAAAGACAAACGGATCGACGCGAGCTTCTATGGTGTCGCGGTCAGTCCCGTCGACGGAACGGTGTGGGGCAACACGAACGCGTTCCCTGGCGCGGCAGTCCACGTCATACCCGGATCGAATCCCCCGTACACGACGTTGACGGAAATCTTCGAGGTGCCGTACGGGCGCGTACGTGGCGCCGGCTATAACCCGCGCGGCATGGACGTCGATGCGAACGGCGTGTTCTGGACGGTGCTCGCCAGCGGGCACTACGCCAGCTTCGATCGCCGCAAGTGCAAAGGGCCGCTGAACGGTCCGAAGGCGACCGGTCAGCAGTGCGACGAAGGATGGA
>Ga0207648_10001576_pt1 | contig 25004 bp, 26 predicted proteins | sample KBSMisM32_FD_184310 | JGI IMG/M metagenome (GOLD analysis project Ga0207648, IMG submission 184310) | Miscanthus rhizosphere microbial communities from Kellogg Biological Station, Michigan, USA - KBS Miscanthus M3-2 (SPAdes) (version 2) | ecosystem: Host-associated > Plants > Roots >... | reverse complement strand
CCGAAGTCGCCGGCCCGCGCCCGTTCCCGGAGGTGGCGGACCAGCGGGCGGCAGGCCATCCACATGGCCTCCATCAGGAACAGGTCACGCTCGCGGGCCAGTGCGACCAGCTGCTCGGCCTGTGCCGCGTTGAGCGTGATCGCCTTCTCGCACAGCACCGGCTTGCCGGCCTCGAGCAGCATCCGGACCTGGTCGTGGTGCAGCCCGTGCGGGCTGGCGACGTACACGATGTCGACGTCCGGGTCGGCCGCGAGCTCCTCGTAGGAGCCGTGGGCCCGGGCCGGAGCGCCGTCGGCGGGAGCGAACTCCGCCGCGAACTCCTCGGCCGACGCCGTGCTGCGGGACCCGACGGCCTCCAGCCGGGCGTCCGGCAGCAGTGCCAGGTCGGCCGCGAAGCTGTGTGCGATCTTGCCCGTCGCGAGGATGCCCCACCGGATCGTGTCCATCCGGCCACGGTAGCCACACCCGTCCCGGAGCGGCAGGCGAGGTTGTCGCGCCGGCTGCGACTCGCGGCGGGATCAAATGACATGGCTGTGGTTTGTCACCTAGACTGCTCGACGCAACACGACTTCCCCCGCGCGAAGGAGCCGACGAGCATGGCCGCCGAGCACGTTGCCCATCCGAGTCAGCCGGAGCGCGACCAGCTGTCCGAGCGCGACGCCGCGATCCTCGACTTCGAGCGCCAGTGGTGGAAGTACGCGGGGGCCAAGGAGCAGGCGATCCGCGAGAAGTTCGACATGTCCTCCGCCCGGTACTACCAGGTCCTCAACGCCCTGATCGACCGTCCCGAGGCCCTCGCCGCCGACCCGCTGCTGGTGCGGCGGCTGCGCCGGCTCCGGGCCTCCCGCCAGCGCCAGCGCCAGGCGCGCCGGCTCGGATTCGACGTCTGAGACATGGCGCGCCGATTCGTGCAGCGTGACGAGCGCGGGGTGGTCGCGCCGTCACGGGTGATGCTGATCGCCGTCGTGGCCGTCGCGATCGCGGGCGCCGCGTTCATCGCGACCTCTCCGCAGCCCAAGCAGGCCGCACAGGTGGTCGCCTCGGAGACGACCCCGTCCGCGTCACCCACGCCCACCCCGCCCCCGAGCCCGACACCGACTGCGACGCCGACCAAGAAGCCCCCCAAGAAGAAGAAGGTAGTGGTCGAGCGCGGCGACACGATCGTCGTGGTGTTCAACAACTCCGGCATCACCGGCCTGGCGAGTCGCACCTCGGGCACGGCGCAGGGCGCGGGCTGGAACGTGGTGGGCTCCGACAACTGGTACGGCACGATCCCGGCCACGACGGTCTACTACCCGGAGCGACTGCACGCCGCGGCGAAGGTGCTCGCCCGCGACCTCGGCATCCGGCGGATCAAGCCCGCGATCGACCCGATGCAGGGTGACCGGCTGACCGTGATCCTGACGACCGACTACGCCTCCTGACGCTGCGGATTCCGGACACGGGTTTCTGCCGGGGCAGGTCCATGCGCGAGAGTTGGGCGCGTGGACTTCTCCTCGGCCGACGGCGACCGGCAGTACGCCGCCGTCGTACGCGCCGCGGACTCGCTGGTCGTGGGCCTCGACTTCGACGGCGTGCTGGCCCCGATCGTGGACGACCCCGACCAGGCCGAGATCCACCCGGAGGGCCCCGGGCTGCTGCTCGACCTGGCCGAAGCGGTCCACGGTGTCGCGGTGATCACCGGACGCCCCGCGCGGCAGGTGCTCGCCCTCGGCGGTCTGGACGAGGTGGGCAACCAGCTCGGCGAACGCGGCCGCGACCTCTACGTCTTCGGCCAGTACGGCAACGAGCGCTGGTCCTCCCACGACCGCCGCGTGATCTCGCCCAAGCCCCCTCACGGGCTGGCCACGCTGATGAGCGAGCTGCCCCGGATCCTGCGCCGGTACGACGCCGAGGACGCGTGGATCGAGGAGAAGGGGCTCGCGATCGGCGTCCACACCCGGCGGATGGACGACCCGCAGGCCGCGTTCGACCGGCTGCTCGACCCGGTCACCGAGGCCGCCAGGAGCCACGACCTCACCGTCGAGCCCGGCCGGATGGTGATCGAGGTCCGCGCCGGCGGCATGGACAAGGGCAACGCGGTCCACAAGCTGGCCGAGGACCTCGAGGCCGGTGGCTTCGTCTTCGTCGGTGACGACCTCGGTGACATCGAGGCCTTCAAGGCCGTGCTGGAGCTCCGCGACGGCGGCATGCCTACCCTGCTCGTCTGCTCCGGCTCCCACGAGCAGCACGCCCTGCGCGACATGGCCGACGTGGTCGCGCCCGGCCCCGACGGCGTGATCACGGTCCTGCGCGAGCTGGTCGACGACATCCGGCACCTGCGCGCGTAACACTGGAAGCCGGCCCGGGCTGAGGAGTCACACTGGGGTCATGACGGGGGGACCGGGGTGAGCCTGGGCGGGTACGCCGGCGCCGGAGCGCTCGGGGCGCGCTACGGGCCCCGGCTGATCCGGTCGGCCCTCGACAGCGAGCGGCCGGGCGTGATCGGTGTGCTCGTGGTGGTCGAGGTGGTCCTGCTGGGCGCGTTCGGGTTCGTCGCGTTCGTGGTCCTGCAGCTGTCCTCCGAGCCACGCTGGCTCCGCGACGTCGTCGTCGCGACCTTCACCGGATGCGTCCTCGGAGCCTTCCTGTGGCTGGTCGAGGCGGGAGCACGCGTCTGGTGGGCGGTGCACCGACCGTCCGGGATGAGCCTCGCCGTTGCACCCTCGGGACTGCCGGCCACCGCGGTCCACCGGTCGCCCGCCGCGTTGGTGACGCCGCTCTTCACGGCGGTACTGCTGCCGATCTGGGCGGTCGCGATGGCGTTCGTGAGCCGGCCGACCCTGTGGCTCTCGGTGTTCTTCGGCCTGGTCGCCCTCGGCACACTGGCCCGGCTGGCGCCGTTCGTGCTCCGGCGCGTCCGGGCGGGCGGGCTCTTCCTGACCGCCGACGCGGTTGAGCACCGGTTCGGTGTGCGGACCACGCGACTGCCCTGGACCGGGCTGGTGGTACCGCCGCTGGAGGCGCCGCTGCGGTTCCCCCGCACGAACGGCGTGACGGAGACGCGCAGCTTCCCCGTGGACATCCCTACCGACGTCACCGACCACGTACCGGCAGACCTGGTGGGCGTGTCGGCCGCCTACCTGGCGCTGCCGGCGCCGGAGGTGCTGGTCCTGCTCGACCTCTATGCATCCCAGCCGCACCTCCGCGAGCACCTGGGCACCCCCCGCTCGCTGGAGTGGCGACGCTGACCCCGGTCCCACATCCCGGACCCGAGGTGCACATGGTGAGACGGCTGCCTAGGGTGGGGACAGCTCATCGAGAGGGGCAGAGGGACACGGCCCGCTGAAGCCCCGGCAACCACTCGCGACGCACGCCGTCGCGCGGAAGGTGCCAATTCCGTCCCATGGTCGAGAGCCGGCGTGTGGGGAAGATGAGAAGGAGGCCTCCTTGAGCACCCAGGTCCTGCAGCGTCCGGCGCTCCGCGAAGGCGCGTTCGGCAATGCCACCCATCTCTCCTGCCGCGAGTGCGGAGCCACGCACGTCCTCGGCCCGTTCTACGCCTGTCCGGAGTGCTTCGGCCCGCTGGAGATCGCCTACGACTTCCCGCAGGTGACCCGCGCGCAGATCGAGGCCGGTCCGGCGAACATCTGGCGCTACCGGTCCCTGCTGCCGGTGCCGACCGACATCGTCGACAGCCCGAACATGGAGCCTGGCTTCACCCGGCTGCTCCGTGCGGGCAACCTCGGCCGCGACCTCGGCATCGACCGGCTGTGGGTCAAGGACGACTCCGGCAACCCCACGCACTCGTTCAAGGACCGCGTGGTCGCGATCGCCCTGTCTGCAGCCCGCGAGCTCGGCTCGAAGGTGTTCGCCTGCCCGAGCACCGGCAACCTCGCCAACGCCGTCGCCGCCGCTGGTGCGCGGGCCGGCATCCCGACCGTGGTGTTCATCCCGCACGACCTCGAGGTGCCGAAGATCGTCGCCAGTGCGATCTACACCAACCGCCTGGTCGCCGTGCGCGGCAACTACGACGACGTCAACCGGCTCGCCTCGGAGATCGCGGGTGAGGAGGACGGCTGGGCGTTCGTCAACGTCAACGTCCGGCCGTACTACGCCGAGGGCTCCAAGACGCTCGGCTACGAGGTGGCCGAGCAGCTCGGCTGGCGGCTGCCGGACAACGTGGTGATCCCGGTGGCGTCCGGGTCGCAGCTGACCAAGGTCGACAAGGCGTTCCAGGAGCTGATCCGGCTCGGGCTGGTCGAGGAGAAGCCGTACCGGATCTTCGGCGCCCAGGCGACCGGATGCTCCCCGGTGTCGGCCGCCTTCAAGGACGGTCACGACGTCGTCCGGCCGGTGCGCCCGGCGACGATCGCCAAGTCGCTCGCGATCGGCAACCCGGCCGACGGTCCCTACGTGCTCGACGTCGCCCGTCGTACCGGCGGCGCCGTCGAGGACGTCGACGACGAGCTGGTCCGTGAGGGGATCGAGCTGCTGGCTCGCACAGAGGGCGTCTTCGCGGAGACCGCGGGCGGCGTGACCGTCGCTGTGCTGAGGAAGCTGGTGGAGACCGGCCAGCTCGACCCGGACGGCGACACGGTCGTGTTCAACACCGGTGACGGCCTCAAGACGCTCGACGCGGTTGCGGACCGGGTGGGTCCGGCTGCCACCATCGACCCGTCGTACGACGCGTTCGTCGCGGCCCACGTGATCTGACTCGGAGAGAGGAACCCCATGAGCGTCAGCGTCCGGATCCCCACCATCCTGCGCACGTACACCGGCGGCGAGTCCGAGGTGACCGCCGACGGGTCGACCCTGGCCGAGGTGCTCGACGACCTCGAGTCGAACCACAGCGGGATCAAGGCACGGGTGCTCGACGAGCAGGGCGCGATCCGGAGGTTCGTGAACGTCTACGTCGGCAACGACGACGTCCGGTTCCTCGAGTCGCTGGAGACGCCGACTCCCGAGGGCGTGCAGATCAGCATCATCCCGGCCGTGGCCGGCGGTGGTTCCTGAGGCGGGAGCGAAGCAAGGCATGTCGAAGGATGCCTGACTCTCAGCGCCCGGGGCGGGTCTGGTGCGGACCACTGTGACAGCGTTACTGTCACGGTCATGGCGCTGGACCGGATGCACTGGCTCGGACATGGCGAGCCGGCCATGATCGAGACAGTCCGCGGTGCGCAGGACCAGTGGCAGGCGATCGGCCTCGCCACGGCCGTCGCCAGCGCCGTGCTGGTCGGTGCGGTCCTCCTGGCTGCGATCCGCCCGTCCGGCCGCGAGCACGGCCCGGCCCTGCTGGTGCTGCTGGCGACGTTGTTGCTCGCATCGCTGGTGGCGCTGTCCGTGGGCCAGTCCGAGGTGGCCCTCGGGTTCGAGATCTCCGTGCTCGGGCTGGGCCTGGGGGTGGTGACCGTCGTGCAGGCCGCGTCCGGCACGACGCCCGGTCCGCGGTGGCGCAACGCGCTCGCCATGCTCCCGGCCGCCGGACTCGTCGTCGGCGGCATCCTGCTCGAGACCGACTCCACTGCCGGCTTCACCTGGACCTTCGCCGCGATCGCGGGGGGCCTCGCCGTCGCCGTCGAGCGCGCCTGGACCATGGTCACCTCCGGTGCCGGCTGAGCCCGGTCGGGCTCCCACCCGTGACCGCCGACAAGGTGACGCCATGTGGTCGGTCCTGCTGGTCACGTCCGCCGACCTGCCCGCTGGCGAGCCCCGCGGACACCTGCTGCCCGAGGCTTTCGCGGCCCGGGGCGTCGAGGCACGGTGGGTGTGCTGGGACGACCCGGACGTCGACTGGTCGGCGGCCGACCTGGTCGCGGTGCGCTCCACCTGGGACTACGACGGCCGGCTGCCGGAGTTCCTGGCCTGGGCCGGATCCGTGGGGCCGACCCTGCTCAACGGTGCTGACCTGTTCGCCTGGAACACCGACAAGTCCTACCTCGTGACGCTCGGCGCGTTCGGGCTGCCGATCGTGCCCACGCTGATGGCCGAGGACGAGGACGACCTGCCGACGGCCATCGCGTCGTACGACGTTGCCGTGGTGAAGCCGTGTGTCGGTGCCGACGGCCGCGGGGTGGTGGTCTTCGACGGGACGGGCCTCGGTCCGGCCGACCTCGACGAGGCCACGCTCGGTCCCGGCCCGTGGGTCGTGCAGCCGCTGGTGGAGTCGGTGCGCACCGACGGTGAGCACTCGGTCTTCGTGCTCGGCGGAGAGCCCGTCGGCCAGGTGCGCAAGGTGCCGGCGGGCAAAGAGATCCGCGTGCACGAGACGTACGGCGGGTCGACCGTGGCCGTGGACCTCGACCCGGAGGCCGCCGCCCTCGCGCGCCGGGCCGTCGAGGTCGCGGAGCGGGTGGTCGGCCGCACCCTCGTCTACGCCCGCGTCGACCTGCTCCGGATGCCCGACGGCGCCCTGGCGGTCAGCGAGCTCGAGGTGACCGAGCCTGGCCTGTACCTGGACGTCCTCCCGGCCAACGCCGATGCCTTCGCCGACGCCGTCTTCGCCCTCCTCGTGGACCCCGCAACCCGCTGACCCGTCGCAGATGGTGACGCCGCGCATGGTGACCCGTCGCAGATGGTGACGAGCCGCCGCCATCTGCGACGGGTCGGCGGTTGAGAGTCCGCCATCTGCGACGGGTCGGCGAATCGTTTGCACTCGGTTGGGTCGAGTGCTAATACTGTGGTTAGCACTCTCCCCGTGAGAGTGACAGAACGTAAGGACCTTCCAGGTGAGGTCCCAGGCGGTTCCGGGAAGGGTCCGGGGTGCGCGGGGCCGTCCGTCGCGGGCACCGTCGAGGTCATCCGTCTCACCGTGAGGAATCGCGAGAGCCACATGTCCAAGCTGATTGCTTTCAACGAGGAGGCCCGCCGCGGCCTGGAGCGTGGAATGAACACGCTCGCCGACGCGGTCAAGGTCACGCTCGGGCCCAAGGGCCGCAACGTCGTGCTCGAGAAGAAGTGGGGCGCGCCCACCATCACCAACGATGGTGTGAGCATCGCCAAGGAGATCGAGCTGGAGGACCCGTACGAGAAGATCGGGGCCGAGCTCGTCAAGGAAGTTGCCAAGAAGACCGACGACGTCGCCGGTGACGGTACGACGACCGCCACGGTCCTGGCCCAGGCGATGGTCCGCGAGGGCCTGCGCAACGTGGCCGCCGGTGCCAACCCGATGGCGCTCAAGCGCGGCATCGAGAAGGCCGTCGAGGCCATCTCCGAGCAGCTGCTCGCGATGGCCAAGGACGTCGAGACCAAGGAGCAGATCGCGTCCACCGCGTCCATCTCCGCGGCCGACACCACCGTCGGCGAGATCATCGCCGAGGCGATGGACAAGGTCGGCAAGGAAGGCGTCATCACCGTCGAGGAGTCGAACACCTTCGGGCTCGACCTCGAGCTGACCGAGGGGATGCGGTTCGACAAGGGCTACATCTCGGCGTACTTCTTCACCGACCCGGAGCGCATGGAGGCCGTCCTCGACGACCCCTACATCCTGATCGTCGAGAGCAAGATCTCCAACGTGAAGGACCTGCTGCCGATCCTCGAGAAGGTCATGCAGTCGGGCAAGCCGCTGCTGGTCCTCGCCGAGGACGTCGACGGCGAGGCGCTGTCCACACTGGTCGTGAACAAGATCCGTGGCACCTTCAAGTCGGTCGCGGTCAAGGCACCGGGCTTCGGTGACCGCCGCAAGGCCATGCTGCAGGACATCGCGATCCTGACCGGTGCCCAGGTGATCAGCGAGACCGTCGGCCTCTCCCTCGAGTCGGCCACGGTCGACATGCTGGGACAGGCCCGCAAGATCACGGTGACCAAGGACGAGACCACGATCGTGGAGGGTTCCGGCGACGGCGACCAGATCCAGGGCCGCGTCAACCAGATCCGCGCCGAGATCGAGAAGTCGGACTCCGACTACGACCGCGAGAAGCTGCAGGAGCGCCTGGCCAAGCTGGCCGGCGGTGTCGCGGTGATCAAGGTCGGCGCGGCCACCGAGGTCGAGCTGAAGGAGCGCAAGCACCGCATCGAGGACGCCGTTCGCAACGCGAAGGCTGCCGTCGAGGAGGGCATCGTCGCCGGCGGCGGCGTGGCCCTGGTGCAGGCAGCCGACAAGGCCTTCGAGAAGCTTGACCTCGAGGGTGACGAGTCCACCGGTGCCGTGATCGTGAAGTTCGCGTCCGAGGCCCCGCTCAAGCAGATCGCGATCAACGCCGGTCTCGAGGGTGGCGTCGTGGCGGAGAAGGTGCGCAACGTGGAGCCCGGCTTCGGTCTCGACGCGGCCACCGGCGAGTACGTCGACATGATCAAGGTCGGGATCATCGACCCCGCCAAGGTGACCCGCTCGGCACTGCAGAACGCCGCGTCGATCGCCGCGCTGTTCCTCACTACCGAGGTCGTCGTGGCCGACAAGCCGGAGAAGGCCCCCGCCGCAGGTGGCGGCGACCCGTCCGGCGGCATGGGTGGCATGGACTTCTGATCGACTGGTCCACAAACGCATGTGACTGGACACCAACCACAGCGAAGGCCCCCGCTCCGGCGGGGGCCTTCGTGTGTTCTGGGAAGGTGGGCCCATGACCGAACCAGCCGCCCGGTACGACGTCCAGGGCCACGTCGCCGTCCTCACCCTCAACCGACCCGACGTGATGAACGCCGTCAACGCGGCGCTCTCGACCGCCTTGGGCGAGGGCGTCGAGCGGGCCGCGACCGACCCGGCCGTGCGGGTGCTGGTGCTGACCGGGGCGGGCCGCGCGTTCTGCGCGGGCGCCGACCTCAAGGCGCTGGCAGCGGGGGAGTGGATCGGGGCCGAGGGCCACGAGGACTGGGGTTTCGCGGGGTTCGCGCGACACTGGGTCGACAAGCCGGTGGTGGCCGCGGTCAACGGGTACGCGCTCGGCGGCGGCACCGAGCTGGCGCTCGCGTGCGACCTGGTGGTCGCCTCCGAGGAGGCGCGGTTCGGGCTGCCGGAGGTGCGGCGCGGGCTGTTCGCCGCCGCCGGTGGAATGGTCCGTCTTCAGCGCCAGATCCCGGTCAAGCGGGCCGCCGAGATCGCGCTCACCGGCGAGCCGATCGACGCCGCGACCGCGCTCGACTGGGGTCTGGTCAACCGGGTGGTTCCGCACGACCGGGTGCTGACGGCGGCTCTGGCGCTGGCCGAGGTGGTCGCCGGCAACGCGCCGACCGCCGTACGCCAGACCAAGCGGATGCTGCACCGCGGCGGCACGGCCAGCGGCTCGGACTGGGACGACGCCTGGACCGGGGCCGACCCGTGGGCGGCCAACCTGGAGGCGATGTCGACGGTCTTCGGCCACCCGGACGCGGTCGAGGGCCCGACCGCGTTCGCCCACAAGCGCGAGCCAAAGTGGCGCGACGAGTGATCCCGCGCGACTAGAACACGTTGCGCGGCCGGAACTGCACGCTCACCCGCGGACCGACCGGCCGTGAGGTCTTCGGGATGGCGTGCTCCCAGGTGCGCTGGCACGAGCCACCCATCACGATCAGGTCGCCGTGGCCGAGCGGGTAGGCCGCCTCGGTGTGACCGCCCACGGGCCGCAGCGCCAGCTTGCGGGGCGAGCCGAACGACACGATCGCGACCATCGTGTCCGCGGATCGGCCGCGTCCGATCTTGTCGCCGTGCCACGCCACCGAGTCACGGCCGTCGCGGTAGTAGCAGCAGCCGGCGGTCACGAACGGCTCGCCGAGCTCGTCGGCGTAGTGCTGGCTCAGCGCCTCGCGCGCCTCGACCAGGGCCGGATGCGGCAGCGGGTCGCCCACGCCGTAGTGATGCAGCAGCCGCGGCACGTCGACGACGTTGTCGTACATCGGTCGCTGCTCGGCCTGCCACGGCACGTCGCTGAGCATCGTGGCGAACAGCTCGTCGGCGCCCTCGAACCAGCCGGGCAGCACGTCGACCCAGGCTCCGCGGGACAGCCAGCGACGCTCGACCCGTCCGGCCAGTGGCCCGACGCCGATCGCGGGGGTGTCGAAGAGTGACGCCTGGAAGTCCACCGTCATGGACCGAGTGTAGCCCGGGCTCGAACAGATGTTCTAGTGGTCTGCGTGCTGAATCGCCGGCCCCGGGGTCGGCGCCGGACCGTCGGTCTCGGGCGGGATGTTGATCCCGTTGGCGGCAGGCGTGACCCGTGGCTCGAGCCCGACCACTGCCACCACGGCGACCAGCACGCAGCCGAGCACCAGCAGCGCGACGTAGGAACCTTCCAGGTGGTGGCCGATCAGCCACCCCGAGACGGGGGGCGCGAGCACCATCGGCAGCTGGAAGGCGCCGGAGGTCAGCGCGTTGGTGCGTCCCCGCAGCCGGTCGGTGGTGAGGTCGTTGGTCATCGCCGGCATGGTCGGCTGCAGCAGCGTCTCGCCGAGCGCGAAGACCGAGGCGCAGGCGGCGATCAGCACGGTCGCGCCCAAGGTGCCGGGCACCAGCCCCGAGGCGCCCATCAGCAGCCAGGCGAACGCCCAGATCAGCGCCATCACCACCATCACCCGGGTGCGGCGCCTGCCCTCGATGCGCTGGAGCACGACCAGCTGGAGCACCACGATCACCAGGGTGTTGCAGGCGAACGCGATGCCGAGCCCCTGGGTCGAGACCTCGCTGACGACGCGCGCATAGGCGGGCATGCCGGTGTTGAGCTGGGCGTAGGCGACGAACGAGGCGAGGAACGTGAGGAGCGTGAGGGTCGGGATGCCGGGCAGCCGCAGCACCTCGGCGTAGCTGGGAGTGGCCACGTCGTCGTGGTCGTGCTCGGGGCGACCGGCGATATGGCGCAGCGGCACCAGCAACAGGAACAGCGAGGGCAGGAAGGTGACGGCGTCGGCGAGGTAGATCGCCTGGAACGTCCAGGTCTGGTCGACGGCGAGCCAGGCACCGCCGATCAGGCCACCGAGCCCGATGCCGAGGTTGAGCAGGCTGAAGTTGACCCCGAAGTAGCGCTGCCGGATCGCCGACGGTACGACGTTGGCGATCATCGTCTGCGACGCCGGCCACGAGACGCCGAACGCGAGCCCGGACAGCGCCATCCCCAGCGCCGCGACCGGCACCGTCGCGGCGAACGCCATCACCACCTCGCCGAAGATCGCGAAGAGCAGTGCCGCGACGAGCACCCGGCGCGCCCCCATGCGGTCGATGATCGCGCCACCGGGCCCGACCGCGAGCAGCCCGGCCAGCGGCTGGATGCCGAGCACGAGCCCCGTCGTGCTCAGGCTGAAGCTGCGGACCTCGTGCAGGTAGACGACCCAGAACGGGAGCACCAGGCCGGTGCCGATGAACTCGAAGACCACCACGGACAGCAGCAGCTTGCCCTCTCGCGGCAGGTCGTGCCAGAAGGCCTTCAGCGGTGGTTTGGGCGGTGCCGCGGTCACTCGAGAAGCATGTCAGCGCCCACCGACAAGGCGCATGCGAGTTTTGCCCTCTCAGTGCGCCCAGCGGGTGGCGTCGGCAACCTGCCCGGGCGAGGCGCCCTCGAACAGCTCGAGCTCCGACTCGCGGACCGCGAGGATCGCGTCGACGAGCGGTGCTCCGAACGCGGCCCGGAGGGGGCCATCGCCCCGGAAGGCGGCGAGCGCCTCCCCGAGGCTGCCGGGCAGCCGGTCGACCCCACGGGCGGCAAGCCCCTCGTCGCCCAGCGCTGCGGGGTCGACCTCGATCGGGTCGGGCAGTGCGACGCGCCGGTCGATGCCGTCGGTGCCCCCGGCCAGCAGCCCGGCGAGCAGGAGGTACGGGTTTGCCTGCAGGTCGACGCACTTCACCTCGAGGTTCGCCGCCCAGTCCTCGCTGCCGCTCGAGCCGGTGACCATCCGCAGAGCGGCCTCCCGGTTCTCCAGACCCCAGCAGCGGTAGGCGCCGGCCCAGTGCTGCGGCACGAGCCGGAGGTACGACGCCACGCCGGGGGCACCGATCACGAGCAGCGCCGGGAGGTGAGCGAGCACTCCTCCGGTGAACGACGCCGCCTCGTCGGTGAGCCCGTACGTCGACGTACCGCCCGTCATCAGGTTCCGACCCTCGCGCCACAGGCTGAGGTGCACGTGGCCGCCGTTGCCGACACCGGCGGTGTCCACCTTCGGGGAGTACGACGTGCGGGACCCGTGTCGCTGGCCGACCGACCGGATGGTCTGGCGCACGAGCACGGAGGTGTCGGCGGCGTGCACCGGGGACTCGGCCGCCACGGAGAGCTCGAACTGCCCGGGGGCGTACTCGGGGTGGTACTGCTCGACCGCGACTCCTTGGGCGGTGAGTGCTTCGATCACGTCCCGCGAGTAGTCGGCGGCCGCGCCGAGCCGGGACAGCCCGTAGGCCGGGCCGCTGACGGCGGGGGAGAAGGCGTCGCCGTCACCGGCGGAGATCACCCACTCGATCTCGAACGCGCACCGGAACGTGAGCCCCCGTTCGGCGCGCTCGTCGACGAGCCGGCCCAGCAGCAGCCGGCTGTCCTTGTCGTGCGCGTGGCCACTCTGCGTGAAGCGCTCCCCCGGCGCCCAGGCCCAGCCCGGCTGTGCGGCGAGCACCACGAGGCGTTCGAGGTCGGGCACGATCCGCTGGTCGCCCACCGGTCCCTCACCAGACGGCGGCGCCGCGACCCAGTCGTCGAAGCGGAAGTAGTCGAACGCGGTGGAGAACCCCACGCCCCACGCCGCGAGCGCCGGCAGCCGGTCGAGGGGCACCGCCTTGGCCCGCGAGATCCCGGCGTTGTCCACGAAGCTGGTCGCGACCGCCACCACACCGCGCTCCGCGAGGCCGGGCAGGAGGGCCTCGGCGCGTCTGGAGCGTTCTTCGCGTGCGGCGAGGTCCACCTGAGCTCCTCCGGGGCAAGGGGCCGCCGAGGCTCCCGGTCGTGATCTGGACAAAGAATAGGGCCGCCGACAGACTCCCAAGGTGACCGTCGACCTTGGCCCGCTGGTCGACCACCACTGCCACGGCCTGGTCGTCGAGGACCTCGACCGCGCCGGCTTCGAGGCGCTGATGAACGAGGGGGCACGGCCGTCGCCGCTCGGCACGACGCTCTTCGACTCGATGCTGGGGCTGGCGATCCGGCGGCACTGCGCGCCGTTGCTCGACCTGGAGACGCTGGCCACTGCGGACGAGTACCTCGCCCGTCGTACGGCGCTGGGGTCCGCGGAGGTCAACCGCCGGATGGTCGCGGCGGCCGGCATCGAGGAGTTCCTCGTCGACACCGGCCTCACTCCCGAGAAGGTCTGCACGCCCGACGATCTCGCCGGGCTCGCCGGCGGGGCCGGCCGCGAGGTGGTCCGGCTGGAGCGCATCGCCGAGGAGGTGCTCGCGGCCGGCACCGCGGACTTCCCGGGGGAGGTCCGGCAACGGCTGGAGGTTTCGCGGGCGGTCGGCGCGAAGAGCATCGCGGCGTACCGCGTCGGCCTGGCCCTGCCCGCGACCAAGCCGACCTCGGCGCAGCTCGACAAGGCGCTGGCCGGGGTCCGCCCCGCACGGATCGCCAGCATGACGGTGAGTGCCTGGCTGGCACACACGGCGATCGAGCTCGGCCTGCCGTTGCAGTTCCACGTCGGCTACGGCGACAGCGACCTGGACCTGCTCGCGTGCGACCCGCTGCGGCTCACGGACTTCCTGCGCGCCACCGAGGAACGCGGCGTGCCCGTGCTGCTTCTCCACAACTACCCCTACCACCGCAACGCGGCCTACCTCGCCCAGGTCTTCGACCACGTGTTCATGGACCTCGGCCTTGCCGTGCACAACTCCGGCGCCGCCTCGGCCGCGATCGTGCGCGAGACCCTGGAGCTGGTGCCGTTCGGCAAGCTGCTGTTCTCCTCCGACGCCTACGGGCTGGCCGAGCTGTACCTGCTGGCCGCCGTCCTCTTCCGCGACGGCCTCGGCGGTGCCCTGGCCGACCTGGTGGCGGCCGGCGACATGACCGCCGGCGACGCGTCGTACGTCGCCGGGCTGGTCGCCCGGGACAACGCCCGTCGGGTCTACCGGCTGTGAGCACCCTCGGCCTCCTGCTCGCGGCCGGCGCGGGCACCAGGATGGGGCGGCCCAAGGCGCTGGTCGACGACTGGCTGGTGCGCTCGGTCGAGACCCTCGCCGACTGTGACCGGGTCGTGGTCGTGCTCGGCGCGCGGGCCGACGAGGCTCTCCCGCTGCTCGACGCGTACGACGTGACGATCGTGGTGGCCCACGACTGGGCCGAGGGCATGGGCGCGTCGCTGGCGGCCGGGCTCGGTCATGCCCAGCACGGCGACCAGTCCCGGTGCCTGGTGACGCTGGTCGACCTGCCCGACGTCGGTCGTGACGTCGTGCGCCGGGTGCTGGCGGAGCCGGACACCGAGGACGTGCTCGCGCGGGCGGCGTACGACGGCGTACCAGGGCACCCGGTGCTGCTCGGCCGCACGCACTGGCCGGGGGTGCTCGCGGTCAGCGAGGGGGACAGGGGAGCACGCGACTACCTGCGCTCCCACCAGCACACGGAGGTCGAGTGCGGCGACCTCGCCACCGGCCGAGACGTGGACTCGGCCCCAACCCGCGACCAACCTCCCGCTGAGTAGCGTTGCAGGCATGGACTCACCCCAGGCCGTGAACGACGCGCTCGCGTCGACCGGCTATCTCGGCGACGACGCGCTGGCGACGGTCGTCTTCCTGGCCGAGCAGATGCAGCGGCCCGTGCTCCTCGAGGGCGAGCCCGGCACCGGCAAGACGGCACTGGCCGAGGCGATGGCCCAGGTGTACGACGTGCCGCTGATCCGGCTCCAGTGCTATGAGGGCATCGACGCCAGCCAGGCGCTCTACGACTGGGACTTCCCGCGCCAGATCCTGCACCTGCGCACGCTCGAGGCGGCCAGCCGGGCCGGCGAGCTCGACCCGACCGAGGCGGAGAAGTCGCTGTTCGACGAGCGGTTCCTGCTCGCCCGGCCGGTGCTCCGGGCGCTCCGGGAGAGTCCCGCCGTGCTGCTGATCGACGAGGTCGACCGGGCCGACGACGAGTTCGAGGCGTTTCTGCTCGAGGTGCTCTCGACCTGGTCGGTGAGCATCCCCGAGCTCGGCACGGTCGCGGCGGCCAGCCCGCCGTTCGTCGTCCTCACCTCCAACCGCACCCGCGAGCTGCACGACGCGCTGAAGCGGCGCTGCCTCTACCACTGGATCGACCATCCCGGCCTCGACCGCGAGGTCGCCATCGTCCGCAGCCGCGAGCCCGAGGTCGGCGAGACGCTGGCCCGCCAGGTCGTGGGCATGGTGCAGCAGCTCCGCTCCGAGCAGCTGCTCAAGCCGCCTGGCGTCGCCGAGACCCTGGACTGGGCGCGTGCGCTGATGCGGCTCGGCGTCGAGGAGCTCGACCTCGAGTCGGCCGCCCGCACGCTCGGTGCGGTGGTGAAGTACCGCGAGGACGCCGACCGGGTGAAGCACGCGCTCGACCGGATGATGGCCAGCCGATGACCACCCCGCGATGAACCCCACCCTCCACGCCCCCGACGAGATCCTGCTCGGCTTCGCCCGCGCTCTGCGCAGCGCCGGGGTGCCGGTCACGCACGACCGGGCCACCACGTTCCTCACCGCCACCTCCCTGGTCGGCGTCGACGACCGCCGGCACACGTACTGGTCCGGCCGCGCGACGCTGTGCGCCGGCCCTGACGACCTGGCCCGCTACGACCAGGTCTTCGAGGCGTGGTTCGGCTCGCGCGAGGGGCTGCCCCGCTCGATCCCGCGCGAGCAGTCGCAGCAGGTGGCATCACCGTTGCCTGCGGACGAGGAGACCGGCGACGGGGCGACGGGCGAGTCGGAGACGTTGCGCGCGGCTGCCAGCACCGCCGAGGTCCTCCGGCACCGCGACGTCGCCGCGCTCGAGCCGCACCAGAAGGCGCTGCTCGACGCGATGATCCGCTCGCTCCGGCCACGTCCGCCGCTGCGCCGCGACACCCGTCGTACGCCCTGGCGGCGCGGGGAGATCGACCTCGGCCGCACCCTGCGCCGCACCCTTGAGCAGATGGGCGAGCCGGGCCGCACGGTGCACCGCCGCCGTGGCACCCAGCCGCGCCGGGTCGTGCTGCTTGTCGACGTGTCGGCGAGCATGCGCCCGTACGCCGACGCGCTGCTGCGACTCTGCCACCGGATCTCGACCGGCTCGAACCACGGGAAGGCGGCGCCGACGGAGGTGTTCACGCTCGGCACCCGGCTGACCCGGATCACCCGCGCCATGCACACCGCCGACGCCGAGCGGGCCCTGGTGCGCGCCGGTGACGAGGTGCCGGACTGGTCCGGCGGCACCCGGCTGGGCGAGACGCTCGCCGCGTTCCTCGACCGCTGGGGCGCCCGCGGAATGGCGCGGGGTGCCGTCGTCGTTGTGTTCAGCGACGGCTGGGAACGCGGTGACGCGACGCAGCTCGGCGAGCAGATGCAGCGGCTCCACCGACTCGCGCACAAGGTGGTGTGGGTCAACCCGCACCGGGGCAAGGAAGGCTACGAGCCGCTGCAGCAGGGCATCCTCGCGGTGCTCCCGTACTGCCACGAGTTCGTCGCCGGGCACTCGCTGCGGTCCTTCGAACAGGTCCTGGAGGTGATCGGCGATGCGTGAGGTACTCCCCGAGCTGATGCGCTGGTACGACGCCGGCGAGACGATCGGGGTCGGCACCGTCGTCGCCACCTTCCAGTCCGCGCCGCGGCCGCCCGGCGCGTCGATGCTGGTCGGGCCGGACGGCGAGGCGGTCGGCTCGGTGTCCGGTGGCTGCGTCGAGGGCGCTGTCTACGAGCTCGCCGGCGACGTCGTCGGCTCCGGCGAGCCGGTGCTGCAGCGCTACGGCATCTCCGACGACGACGCCTTCGCGGTCGGCCTGACCTGCGGCGGCATCCTCGACGTGTTCGTCGAGAAGGTGAACAGGGAGAGCTTCCCCGAGCTGACCCAGATCGCTGCCGACATCGAGGCCGGCCGCCCGGTCGCGCTCGCCACCGTGGTCGAGCACCCCGACCCGGCCTGGCTCGGCCGGCGGATCGTCGTACGCCCGGACGGGATAGTCCCGGACGAAAAGCACCCCGCGAGCGCCGATTCAGGTGTCAAACGGCCGGGACTATCCGTCTCGGGCACGCTCGGCAGCGCCCGGGCGGACGACGCCGTGGCGGACGACGCGCTCGGGCTGCTGGCGCACGGGCGCAACGCGACCCTGGGCTACGGGCCGGACGGCGAGCGCCGGGGCGAGGGCATGCGGGTGTTCGTGTGGGCGTTCGCGCCGCCGCCGCGGATGCTGGTGTTCGGTGCCATCGACTTCGCGGCCGCGGTCGCGCGGGTGGGGGCGTTCCTCGGCTACCACGTGACCGTCTGCGACGCGCGACCCGTGTTCGCCACGAACTCCCGCTTCCCCGAGGCCGACGAGGTGGTCGTCGACTGGCCCCACCGCTACCTGCGGGCCGAGGCCGACGCCGGCCGGGTCGACCCGCGCACGGTGCTCTGCGTGCTCACCCACGACCCGAAGTTCGACGTCCCGCTGCTCGAGGTGGCCCTCCGGCTCCCCGAGGTCGCCTACATCGGGGCGATGGGCTCGCGGCGCACCCACGAGGACCGGCTTGACCGGCTGCGCGAGGCCGGCGTCACCGAGGACGAGATCGCCCGGCTGTCCAGCCCGATCGGCCTCGACCTCGGCGCGCGTACGCCGGAGGAGACCGCGGTCAGCATCGCGGCCGAGATCATCGCGCTCCAGTGGGGCGGCACCGGCGACCGGCTCGGCGGGCGCGAGGGGCGCATCCACCACTGACCATGCACCGATCCGCAATCCGCCTCCTCGCCGCCGTTGCTGCCGTCACCCTGCTGGCCGGCTGTGGCGGTGGGCCGGAGCAGGCCGCACCCAGCGGCTCGGCCACGCCGAGCCGGAGCGACAGCGCAACGCCCTCACCGAGCGAGAGCGCGACACCCTCACCGAGTGCGACCGGCGCACCCCTGCCACCGTCGCCGGACCGGGTGTCACTGCCGGCCCTGATGCGCGCGAAGCTCCGCGCAGGACCGATCCGCCGCCTCCGACAGGTCGCGGTCACCGACGCCTACCGCCGCTACGACGTGACCTACGGCAGCGGCGACCTGCGCATCTCCGGTGTGCTCCTGGTGCCGCACGGCAAGGGACCGTTCCCAGCCGTCGTCCTCAACCACGGCTACATCGAGCCCTCGATCTACGTGACCGGCCAGGGCCTGGCCCGTGAACAGGACCGGCTGGCCCGGGCCGGCTTCGTCGTCCTGCACACCGACTACCGCGGCCACGCGGGCTCCGACCCGTCTGGTCCGGTCGCGCGCGAGACCCGGCTCGGCTACACCCGCGACACGATCAACGCGGTGGGCGCGCTGAAGCGGGAGCGGTACGTCGACCGCGACCGGGTGGCGATGCTGGGCCGGTCGATGGGCGGCGGGGTCACGCTCAACGCACTCGTCGTACGGCCGGGGCTGGTGAAGGCCGCCGTGATCTTCGCGCCGGTGAGCTCCTCCTTCCTCGACAACTTCGACCGCTGGACGCGCCCCGAGCGTCCCGACGCCGCGAACGCGTTCGTCGGCCGCTTCGGGAGCCCCCGCAGGAGCCCGGACTTCTGGAGCGGTCTCTCGTCGCGCACCTACTTCGACCGGATCACCGAGCCGGTCCTCATCCACCACGGCACCAGCGACGACCAGTGCCCGATCCGCTGGTCACGCACCACGCAACGGCTGCTGCACAAGGCCGGCGTCGACAGCAACCTGCGGATCTACCAGGGCGAGGAGCACGCGTTCATCCCGCAGTGGCCGCTCTCGATGGACCGGACGATCAGGTTCCTGCGGAAGCAGATGCCCGCGTGAACGTCGCGCCCGTCCGATCGGGGGGTCACCACCGGTGCGGATCCCGGCTAGCGTCGGGCCATGGGTAGCTCCGGCTGGTTCGAGTCCGTTGCCGAGGCGCAGCGTCGGGCGCAGAAGCGGCTCCCGAAGTCGGTGTACGGCGCGCTCATCGCCGGCTCCGAGCGCGGCCTGTCCGTCGACGACAACGTCGCGGCGTACGGCGAGCTCGGCTTCGCACCCCATGTCGCCGACCTGTCCGCCAAGCGCGACCAGGCCACGCGCGTGATGGGGCAGGACATCTCGATGCCGGTCGTGATCTCCCCGACCGGCGTCCAGGCGGTGCACCCGGACGGCGAGGTGGCGGTCGCGCGGGCCGCGGCCGCGCGCGGCACCGCGATGGGGCTGAGCTCGTTCGCCAGCAAGCCCGTGGAGGACGTGGTCGCCGCCAACCCGCAGACGTTCTTCCAGATGTACTGGATGGGCGACCGGGACACGATGTCCCGCCGGATGGCGCGTGCCCGCGACGCCGGCTGCGTGGGCCTGATCGCCACCCTGGACTGGTCGTTCAGCCACGGCCGCGACTGGGGCAGCCCGTCGATCCCGGACAAGCTCGACCTGCGGACGATGGTGGCCTTCGCCCCCGAGGTGATCCGCCGGCCACGCTGGCTGCTGGGCTTCGCGCGCAGCGGCGGGGTGCCCGACCTCACCACTCCCAACCTGCGAGAGCCCGGGGAGGATGCGCCCACCTTCTTCGGCGCGTACGGCGCGTGGATGGGAACGTCGCCACCCACGTGGGCCGACGTGGCGTGGATGCGCGAGGAGTGGGGAGGGCCGTTCCTGCTCAAGGGCATCTCGCGGGTCGACGACGCGCTGGCCGCGCGCGACGCCGGCGTGACCGCGGTGTCGGTGTCCAACCACGGCGGCAACAACCTCGACAGCACCCCTGCGCCGATCCGGATGCTGCCGTCGATCGCCGACGCCGTCGGCAGCGACGTGGAGGTGCTGCTCGACGGCGGCATCCGGCGCGGCAGCGACGTGGTCAAGGCGGTCGCCCTCGGCGCGAAGGCGGTCCTGATCGGTCGTGCCTACCTGTGGGGGCTCGCCGCCAACGGCCAGGCCGGCGTCGAGAACGTGCTCGACATCCTGCGCGGCGGCATCGACTCCGCACTGCTCGGGACGGGCCACTCCTCGATCCACGACCTGACCCGCGACGACATCCTCGTGCCCGACGGCTTCACCCGAACGCTCGGAGTGCCTCGCTGAGCGACGACCGGGTCGCCCTCGTGACCGGCGCCGCCCGCGGGATCGGCGCCGCGACCGCGCGCGCACTCGCCGACCTGGGGATGCGTGTGGTCGCGGTCGACGGCTGCCTCGGTGATGCCCACGGCCTGGCCGGTGTCGACTACCCCCTCGCCACGCGCGCCGACCTGGAGACACTCGCGAGCGACACCGTCTCCACCCTCGTGGCCGACGTCCGCGACCCGCACGCGATGGTGGGCGCCGCACAGCACGCCGTCGACAGCTTCGGCCGGCTCGACGTCGGTGTCGCCGCCGCGGCCGTGATCGCCGGCGGTCGCCCGCTCTGGGAGACGCCGCCGGCCGACCTCGACACCCTCTGGCAGACCGACGTGCTCGGCGTCTGGCACACCGCGACCGCCGTCGTACCGCACCTGCTGAGTGGACCGGACCCGTCCCGCTGCCGGTTCGTCGCGGTCGCCTCGGCCGCCGCCAGCGAGGGGCTCTTCCACCTCGCGGGGTACACCACCGTCAAGCACGCGGTGCTCGGCCTGGTGCGCGGCCTGGCCGCCGACCTGACCGGCACCGGTGTGTTCGCCGTCGCCGTGTCGCCGGAGGCGACGCGCACCGCGATGCTCGATGCGACGGTGGCGCTTTACGGGCTCGACTCGTCGGACCCGCTCGCCGCGAACCTCCCCGGCGGCCGCCCGTACGAGCCGGAGGAGGTCGCGGCAACCGTGGCCCGGGTCTGCGAGGTCGGCGGGCCGGAGCTGAACGGTGCCGAGGTCAGGGTCGGGCAGCACCTTCCCTGAGACCGACCAACCATTTTGCAACCCTCAGGCGCGCACTGTGGCTGGCGTCACAGATCGGGAGGTGGGATGACGACCCTGTCGCCGCGCATGGCTCTGGGCACGCACGGGCACGGCGTGGCAACGACCGGGACGCCGCCCTCCGAGGCGCGTCTGCGCAGCGCGGTCCGGGCGATGGACTCGATCTCGCGGTCGCTGGTCCGTCCAGTCGAAGGCCCCCGCGGCCTCCTGCAGCAGGTGGTCCGCGCCGCCGGCCACCACGTGGGTGCGGACTGGACGGTGCTGGCGCTGGCCGACGGCCAGCTCAGCAGTGCCGGACCCCGGTCGATGGTCGCCGACGCGTGCGGGCGGGTGCGGGAGCCCGACGTCCTGCCGGCCTTCGTGCGACGCGAGCTGGCCGCGATCCGGGCCGGCCACCTGGTGCGCAGCGACGAGCGGTGGGTGCGAGTGCCGATGAGCCTCGAGGGTCGGCCAATCGGAAGCCTCAGCCTGAACTGCGGTGACGTCGACCTGGAGTCGGGAGACCTGTGCGTGCTGCGGATCCTCGCCAACCAGGCGGGCGTCTCGCTGCACACTGCCGAGCAGTACCGGACCGGCATCGCGCTGCATCACCTGGTGCAGCGGCGCCACGATGAGGCCCGGCCCGGGCAGGAGCCGGCCGTCGAGGTCAAGCGTGGCCCTCTGCCCGAGTGCACCCTCACCGCGCGGGAGACCGAGGTCCTCGCGCTGCTGGCGCAGGGCTGCTCCAACCGTGACATCGGTGGCCGCCTGTTCATCTCCGAGACCACCGCGAAGTTCCACGTCGGCAACATCCTGCGCAAGCTGGGCGCGTCGAGCCGGGCCGAGGCGGTCTACGCGGCCTCCAAGCTCGGCGCCATCTGACACCCGAAGAGCGACAACCCACCACCGAGGAGGAGCCCATGACCGATCCCAAGGAGACCACCGAGAAGGAGATCCCGGACCCCGATCTCGGCGCTGACGCACTGGTCGAAGAGGTGTCCATCGACGGCATGTGCGGCGTCTACTGACCGCCGTGCCCGTCCACGAGGCCGCGGCCTGGCGGCTGTCCGACTCGGTCGCGCTGCGACCCGAGCGGTTCGGTGCGCTGGCCTACGACTTCCACACCCGCAAGCTCAGCTTCCTGAAGACGCCCACGCTGGTCGACGTCGTACGACGCCTCGGCGAGAGCACCACCGTCGGTGACGCGCTCTCCGGAGCGGGAGTCGACGAGCGCGAACGGGCGGCGTACCTGCAAGCCCTCGGCACCCTCGCCGACGGCGGACTGATCGAGGAGCGCAGCCCATGACGCTGGCACCCACGGTCTCGACAGGCTCGACCACCAAAGGTCGGCTCGTCGACCAGTTCGAGCGCGGCCTCGACGCCCCGATCTGCCTGACCTGGGAGCTCACCTACGCCTGCAACCTGGCCTGCGTGCACTGCCTGAGCTCGTCTGGTCGTCGTGACCCCGACGAGCTCACGACGGCGGAGTGCAAGGCGCTGATCGACGAGTTCGAGCGGATGCAGGTCTTCTACGTCAACATCGGCGGCGGCGAGCCGACGGTGCGCCCGGACTTCTGGGAGCTCCTCGACTACGCGGTGGCACACCACGTCGGTGTGAAGTTCTCCACGAACGGCTTCCGGATCACTCCGGAACGAGCCGCAAGGCTGGCCGCCACCGACTACGTCGACGTGCAGGTCTCCCTCGACGGTGCGACCGCGGAGGTCAACGACGTGGTCCGCGGCGAGGGAACGTACGACGCCGCGCTGCGGGCGATGGCCAACCTCCGGGACGCCGGCATGAAGGACTTCAAGATGTCGGTGGTGTGCACGCGCCACAACATCGGCCAGCTCGACGAGTTCAAGGCGATCGCCGACCACTACGGCGCCCAGCTCCGGCTCACGCGGCTCCGCCCCTCGGGTCGCGGCGCCGACGTGTGGGAGGACCTGCATCCGCTCCCCGAGCAGCAGCGCGCGCTCTACGACTGGCTGATGGCGCACGGCGACCGGGTGCTGACCGGTGACTCCTTCTTCCACCTCGCGGCCTACGGTGAACCCCTCCCCGGCCTCAACCTGTGCGGCGCGGGCCGGGTCGTGTGCCTGGTGGACCCGGTGGGCGACGTCTACGCCTGCCCGTTCGCGATCCACGACCGGTTCCTGGCCGGCAACGTCCGTGACCTCGGCGGCTTCGACACCGTCTGGAAGCACGCGCCGCTGTTCCAGGAGCTGCGCAGCCCGCAGACCGGCGGCGCCTGCACCTCCTGCTCGGCGTACGACGCGTGCCGGGGCGGTTGCATGGCGGCCAAGTTCTTCACCGGCCTCCCTCTGGACGGACCCGATCCCGAGTGTGTGAAGGGCAACGCGGCAGACGCGCTCGCGGGGGATCGGACCCGACCGGGCGGCTCGCGCGACCACTCGCACAACGGCACGGTCCGCAACGCACCGGTGCCCGTCACCCTGCTGCGTCGCCGCCCCAGCGCGATGTGCGACGAGAACCCGCTCGCATGACCGAGGTCCCCTCCCTGGCCCAGCACCGGTGGCCGGTGCTCGACGGCAGCCGGCCCCTGCTGCTGGTGCCGGTCGGGTCGACCGAGCAGCACGGCCCGGCGCTGCCGCTCGGCGCCGACACGATGATCGCCACCTCGGTCACCCAGGAGGTGGCGCGGCGGCTGGTCGACGACGGCCGCCACGTGCTCGTCGCACCGGCCGTCGGCTACGGCGCGAGCGGCGAGCACGAGGGCTTCCCGGGCACCATCTCGATCGGCCGCGAGGCGCTCGGCCTGATGCTGGTCGAGCTCGGCCGCTCGGCCTGCCGCTGGGCCGGCGATCTGGTCTTCGTCAACGGTCACGGCGGCAACGCGCTCCCGGTGCGCACGGCCGTCGAGCAGCTGCGCGGGGAAGGCCGGCCGGTGTCGTGGACGGACTGCTCGGTGCCCGGTGCCGACGCGCACGCGGGCCTGACGGAGACCTCGCTGCTCCAGTTCCTTGCACCCTGGACGGTGCGCGTCGACCTGCTCGCGCCCGGCACGACCACCCCGATCCAGGAGCTGATGCCGGCCCTGCGCGCGGACGGGGTGCGCGTGGTGTCCGGCAGCGGCGTGCTCGGCGACCCGACCGGGGCCAGCGCCGAGGAGGGGCGGCGCCTGCTCGAGCAGGTCGTCAACCGCGTCGTGCGGGAGATCGCCGGCGACGGCGTCGGTCCCGACGGTCGCCTCGACACCGGCGAGCGGCGCGCCGTCACTGGCTGAGAGACCGATGCCGTCCCCGCTCCGCTCCGTGCCCTGGCCGGTGCCGCGGCCGGTGGAGCGCAGGCTGCCGGACGACTTCGGTGCACGCCTGTCCGACCGCACCCGGGTCTGCGACGACGGACGCACCCTCGTCGGTGGTACGGCGGGGTCCGTGCTGTTCCTCGCGCCGGAGGCCACCGGGGTCGTCGCGGCACTGCCCGGCCGGGTGGGTGACGGGCCGCTGGTGGGCCGGGTCGTCCGGCTGCTGCTCGACCGGGGCTTCGCCGACCCGTGGTGGCCGGACCAGGCGACCGCGGACGCTGACGTCGACGACGTCACCGTCGTGGTTCCGGTGCAGGACCGGCCCGCCACGCTCGACCTGCTGCTGGGCTCGCTGCCGTCGGTCGTCCCGGTGGTGGTCGTCGACGACGGCTCCGCCGACCCGGGCGCGGTGGCGGAGGTCGCCGAGCGCCACGGAGCGCGGCTCGTCGTACATCGCCGCAACCTTGGTCCGGCCGCCGCGCGGAACACCGGCCTGCGCCTCGTCGAGACGGCGTTCGCTGCCTTCTGCGACTCCGACGTGGTGCCCGAGCCGGGCTGGCTCGGCACCCTGCGCCGGCACCTCGACGACCCGGCGCTCGCGGTGGTCGCCCCGCGGATCCTCGGCTCCGTCCCTCGCGACGACGACGGCTGGCTGGAGCGCTACGAGCAGGTTCGCTCCTCGCTCGACCTCGGCGCCCACCCCGCTGCGGTCCGCGTGCACGGAGCGGTGTCGTACCTCCCCAGCGCCTGCCTGCTGGCCCGGGTCGACGCGCTCGGTGACGGCTTCGACGAGCGGATGCGCGTCGGCGAGGACGTCGACCTGGTCTGGCGGCTCGACGAGGCCGGCCACTGCGTGCGCTACGAGCCCGGCGCCACCGTGGCCCACCGCCACCGCACCACGTTCTCGGCGTTGGCCCGTCACCGGTTCGACTACGGCACGTCGGCCTGCCCGCTGGCGGTCCGCCACCCCG
>Ga0207648_10001575_pt1 | contig 25005 bp, 22 predicted proteins | sample KBSMisM32_FD_184310 | JGI IMG/M metagenome (GOLD analysis project Ga0207648, IMG submission 184310) | Miscanthus rhizosphere microbial communities from Kellogg Biological Station, Michigan, USA - KBS Miscanthus M3-2 (SPAdes) (version 2) | ecosystem: Host-associated > Plants > Roots >... | reverse complement strand
ACGGGTCGAGGAAGCAATGTCCGAGCAGCTCGGCGTGTCCGGACGCGTCACGGTGTTGACGGCGGCCGAGTTCTCCCGCGTGGTCGAGGAGAACGCACTCGTCGAACGAGCGAATGATCCCTCCCGACTCCTCGTCGCGTTCTGCAGCGATCCATCCCGCCTGAAGCAACTGGACGCGCTCGATCGGCAGGAGTGGGCGCCGGAGGCGATGGCCGCCGGCAGTTTGGCGGCGTACGTGTGGTGCTCCGAGGGGATCCTGGCCAGCCGGCTACTGGAGGCGGTCGGTCGTGCGCTCGGTGACTCCACGACGACGCGAAACTGGACGACCGTCTCGAGGGTCGAGGCCGCGCTTCAACCTGAGCCATCGGTGATCGCGACGAGGTCGCCGCGCCGCCGACGAGCGGGATGAAGCGCCTCGCGCTCATAGCGGCCGCGGTCCTGTTCGGCCCCAGCCTGCTCGCCCAGGACGCTCCTCGTGACGTCGAGTTCCGGAAGCTGATTCCGTTCGCGGTGGAAGCGTGTGGGGTGGTGAGGGAGAACCCTGCGATCTTTCCGTATCGATCCTTCACCTTCGGCCCTTTCGGGCTCGAGACACGAAAGGCCAGCAGCCCCGAGGAAGCCGACTCCTTTCGAAATCTCTACCTTGGGGCCGTCGGCGGCTCCTGCGGCCTCGCGGCCGAACAGCTGACGGCCTTCTTCTTCTGCGGGCCGGAATGTCCGCGCAATCGCCGCGAGCACTTCGTCCGCCAATTGAAGGACGTTCGGGCGGTGGCGGACGAGTTCGAGACACTCGCCGGCCTCCGGCTCGTCGCGGTCTGGGCGCCCAGGGGCGAGCTGCGCGTCAACGATGTCTTCTTGATGGCCGGGCAGGCGCGCGAAGCGATCCCGAGCCCGACCATGGGCTTCGTACCTTCGGGCGAATGGAAGCCCTGGCCCAGCCTGAACGCCTATTTGAAGACCCTCGGCATCGCCGAGGATGCGGTCCAGGCGCTGACGCAGCATCTGCTGGCCGTAGGATTCTCCGCCGTCTTGCGCGAGAACTCGGGCATCCGGCTCGTCGGCGTCGGTGTCGGCGACAACGAGTCGGGCATCGTCCTGACGCGCCGGGCCACGCCGGCGCCGGAGGTCGGTCGCAGCCTCTCGGACAACAAGACATACTCCATCGTCGAGAGGCTCGCGCCCGACGTCTACTACTATGAGACCAACTAAAGAAGTCGTCGAAAGCACCAGGGTCCCTCGCCTCGGGCCGTACTCGCAGGTCGTCCGCGTGGGCGATCTCGTCTTCACCGCCGGCCAGGGTGGGATCGACCCAAAGTCTGGCAAGGTCGCGGGCGACGACTTCGAGTCCCAGGCCCGTCAAGCGATCGCCAACCTTCGCGCGGTCCTCGAAGATGCCGGCAGCGGGCTCGAGCACGTCGTGCGCGTGACCTGCTATCTGACCCAGGCGGACGCCTTCCCCGTGCTGAACCAGCTCTTCACGGAGTACTTTCCGAGCGCGCCACCCGTCCGGTCGGCTCCCGTAGTCGCTCTGCCACGTGGACTCCTCTTCTCGGTCGACGCGATTGCCGTCCTGAAGAGCAGGGACTGATGAACCGTGGATCGGCTAAAGGCTTCCAAGCCTTTGGATGGACGTGGCGAGCGGCCGCCCTGACTCTGGCTTGCTGCGCATCCGGCCTCAACTTCGTCATCAGCTGGTCGAGACCGGACGCATCTTCGCTTCTGACACCCGGAATCGTGTTTGCGGTTCTCGGATGTGCCGCGATCCTGGCCGCGTTTCGCGCGCGGTCGTTGAAAGAGGAAGGCGAACAGGCCCTGCCTTTGCCGCCCGCGCCATCCCGGGAACGGCCCCGAGAGGGCGTCGCCATCAGACTCACCGGACTGAAGAATCCGGACTCCGTGGAGCACTGGTTCGATGCCTGCATGGTCGACATCGCATACGTTGTTTCCACGGACCGCGACAGCGCCGAAATCAGGCTGGACGAGCGTGTCCGCGTGGCGACCCGTCAGGATCGCGACGTTGTCAATGGACTGATCCAGACTGCCCTTGCCAATTGCAGGGAGGACGAAGCGAAGGTCGAGTTCCTCGAGTAACCCGACTACGCGCGCTTGCGAGGCGGATCGAAGAACGGCAGCGCCTTCACCGCGACTCCCACCTGCTTGCGCTCGTGGTTCACGGTGAACTCCATCTCCAGCTTCGTGCCGGGCACGGCCTGATCCGACGACAGCGAGGCCAGCGCGATCATCTTCTTCAGACTCGGCGACCACGTGCTGCTCGTCGCCTTCCCCACCTGCTTGCCCCCGCGATAGACGGGCACCGCGACGCGTGACGCCGTGAGCGGGAGCTGCGGCGGCAGGCCGACCGCGTCGTGCAGGCGATCCAGGTCGTCCCAATCGACCTCGAGACCGACGAGCTGGCGCGCCGGCCCCTTCTTCGCTTCCGCGCGCAGTGACTGCTGGCCGATGTAGGGCGACTTCTCGAGGTTCACGAGCCGGCCCAGGCCGATCTCGTACGGCGAGTACTGCTGCGACGGGATGAGCGCCTTGCGCGAGCTCACGTAATCGACGTCGAGCAGGATGAGGCCGGCCTCGATGCGCGCCACGTCGAGGGCCAGCATTCCCGTGGGCGTGATGTCGTACGGACGTCCCGCCTCCATGAGCGCGTCCCACACGCCCTCGCCCTTGTCCCAGGGCACCCAGATCTCGTAGCCGAGGTCGCCCGTGTAGCCGGTGCGCGAGATCTCGACGGGGATCCCGCGCAGCCGCCCGGGAATCACGCGGAAATACTTGAGGTTCGTCACGTCCGCGCCTTCCACGCACTTCTCGAGGATCGCGCGGCTGGTCGGGCCCTGCAGGGCGAGCGCGCCCAGCCGGTCGGAGATGTCCTCGACCGTGACCTGCAGGCCGTGGCTGTTCATGTGGATCCAACGCAGGTTCGGCTCGGCCGCGGTCCAGCGGTACACGTTCTCGTCCAGACGCGAGATGGTGCCGTCGTCGATCACCTTGCCCCGCCCGTCGCACCAATGCGTGTACGAGACCTGGCCGACCTTCATCTTGGGCACGTCGCGCGTGACCACGCGATCGACCAGCCGCGTCGCGTCCCGGCCGCTGACGCGATACTTGAAGAGGGGCGAGACGTCGATCAGCGCCGCCGCGTTGCGGATGGCGTTGTACTCGCGCTCGTGGTGGACCTCGTAGCTCGAGACGGCGAAGTAGCCCGCCCAGTCCCGCCAGCTCATGCTCTCGCAGAGGGCGGCGGTGCGCGTGTGGAAACAGGTCCCGATCGGCATTCCCGCGATGATACCGGAAGGGCCTAAACGGACGGAGAAGGAGACGGAGACGGGGCGGGCGGCGGCGCCGCGGCCGCGGGCGCGGCCGCCCCCGGAGGCGTGGGCATCACTTGAATGAGCAACGCGCGGTCGGCCCGCGGCGGCTTCTTCCCGAGGCGCGACGTCACGGCCACACGCAAGGTGTAGATGCCGGGAGGAATGTCCTTGAGCGGGACCTGCGCGGTGTGGACGATCGCCGCTCCCTTCGCGGTGTCGGTAGACCGCTCGTCGTTCACCCTGTAGGCCACGTTGCCGTCGGCGGCGGTGAGGGTCGTGGTCACGTCGAGGGTATGCGCCACCTTCTCGGCTTCGTAGATCTCCATGAACAGGGCCAGGGTGTCGAACGGATAGAAGGCGCGGTTGGCCGTCGGCGGTCCGGGCAGGACCTCCTTCACCAGCGGCGCCGTGCCCGCGGTGGGCACGAGCCCCGCCGTCGAGGACGTGAGCATGAGCCCGGAGAGCGACAGCGACCCCTTGTCGAACTCGGGCACGTCGAGGTCGTAGAACACGGACCCGGCCGCGCCCGAGTTCTCGGACCGGCCCGCCACGCGGAACTGCCACCGTCCCGGCGGCACTTCGACTTCCGAGAGGACGCGGAAGCCGGTGGCGGTGACCATCTGATGCGTGCGCGGCTTGAGGTCCAGCGCGACCTTCTGGTTCGTGCCCGTCGGCTTCCCGCCCGCATCCACGGTGAGGAGCGACAGGTCGAGGACGTCGTGGAAGAGCCCGCCCTTCTCCGCGAACTTGAATCCCTCGCCGGAGAGCTCGACCGTCAGCACGACCTTGGCCTTGTCCTTGCCCTTTTCCGGCGCCCCGCGGAAGGCGCCCGCCTGCATCTGCATCGGGAACCCGCCCTTGGGCAGCGGGCTCTCCAGCATCTCGGCCAGGACGGCCGGCGTGCCCGCGGCGGCCACCGACGGCGGCTTGGGCGCTTTCTGGTGCGGCGTCGAGTACCCGCTGCGCGCGCGCACCTTGAGGCCGGGCCGTGAGACCTTCACCTCGAGCTTGTGGAAGCGGCCATCCTTGCGCTGCCCGGGCGGGTAGTAGCCGAGGACGTAGTACGCGCTGTTGTCCTTGACCACGCGCGCGAACGCGGAGTTGAAGTCGTTGGTGTTCACGGCCGCGAAGCCCGAGGTCTCGTCGGCCAGCACGCGCAGGCTGTCCTGGGAGATCTGGAGGTCGCTCTGCAGGCCGGTGGTGTCGAGGCGGAGGCTCGGATCGTCGAAGACGGGCTGGATCTCCATCATCTCCGCGCTGAGCCCGCCCAGCCCCCGCGGGTCGATGGCGTAGAAGCTGACGTTCGAGCGCACCGCGGTGGCCGTCGCGTCCTTGATCGCGTCGAGGACGGAGGAGGCCTCGCGGTTCGTGATCTGGTCGTAGATGTTGTAGTCGATACCCTCGCTGAAGAAGAGGACGGCCTTGCGCCGCCCGTGCAGGCGCGAGAGCCATTCCGCCGCGTTCTTGAGCACCTCCATCGACGAGCGCGCGTCGTAGGCGCGCTTCATGTCGTCGGGATCGTTGACGGGATCGCCCTGCTGCCGGGTCTGCTGCGTCCGCCGGTATTCGTCGATCTTGCTCACGGTCACGGAGGGCAGCTTGTTCCCGACGAACTTGTCCACCGCCGCCAGCAGCAGGTTGCGGTCGCTGGTCAAGCCCTGGCTGTTCGACGCGGCGCCGAAGGTGTGGACGACCGCGGCCAGGTCGCCCTCGCCGAAGTGGCGCTCGATGAACCGCCGCGCCGCCGCGCGCACCAGCAGCGAGCTGTGGGTGCTCGTGTGCAGCTCGTCGAGCACGATCATGTACACGCGGCCCTCGAAGGGCACCGCGTTCGTCTTCACGTCGAGGGGCACCGGGGGCAGCGCGGCCGGCTCCGGCCTTTCGTATGGGATGTCGATCTGGGTGAAGAGGTCGATCTGCTGCGGCTTGCCGTCTTCGAGGACGGTGAAGTCCTCGCGCTTCAGGTCGCGCACGGGCTGGTCGTTGCGGTCGGTGACGATGGCGTCCACCTCGACGTATCCGACCTCGACCGCGAAGGTGACGGGGGGCAGCGGGCTCGGCTGCGGGCCCGGCGGCGTGGGCGCCGGGGCCTGCGCGCCGAGGGAGCCCGCCATCAGGAGGACGGCGGGTGTGAAGAGGCGCAGCCGGGTCATCGCGGTTGCCCCGGCCGGGCTGCCGCACGGAGCGGCTCGCCCGAAAAGCCGGCGAGCGCCTTCAGCCACTGGGCGGTCAGGATGGCCAGGGCGCGCTGGCCCTTCTCCGCCGTCGCACGGCGGGGATCACCGAAGACAACGGTCTCGGTGTACGCAGGATCGGCGGGATCGCTCGAGAACATTCCCGGAAGATAACCCGGATAGTCCTTCAACCGATCGTGGCCGTAGTCCGTCACCGCCTTTTCCATGTGCACGAGCTCGGGCTGCAGGAAGAGATGGATCGAGGTCTCGATCTCGTCCGCGTGCGAGCCCTGACGCTGGGTCTGCAGCGCCCCGTATTCCGCCGTTTCCAGATCGTCCCACGATACGACCAGCGTGGGAACGCCCAGATCCGCCCGCAGGTCGCGGGCGACGATCGACAGGGGCAGGCCGCCGGCCTTCGCGATGCTGGTGTTCAGGAAGACGAGCCGGTGTGCCCCGCTCCGCACGAGCGAGCGCGCGACCTCGTCCACGTAACGAATGAAGACCGTCGAGTCCTTCACCTCCGTCCCCGGAAACTGGCGGAAGGGGGGAAGCCAGCCGTGAGCGATCGGCGGCGCCACCACGACATCCTGCGATTCTACCGCCCGCGCGCAGAGGTAATCGGCCACTTTCGCGTCGGCGTTCATCGGCAGATGCGGTCCGTGCGCCTTGGCGGCGGGACCGAAGGGGAGCACGACGACCGGTGCCGTCTTCAGGCGTTGCTGCGCCTCCGGCCACGAAAGCTCGCCGAGCCAGGCGCCGGGCGTGGCCGCCCGAAGCGGCGTCGACGAGAGGACAATCGCGAGTCCAAGAGGGAGCGCGACCAAAACGACGCGTCGCCTCATCGACCCGCCCCTCCCGCCGCCGAAGGTGCCGTCGGAGGCCCGAGCAGCCGCTTGGGGAACTTGGCCACGACCGTGTACAGCGGGTCCACCATGTTGCCGACGCGGATGGTCGCGGACTGCGAGACGAGCTGGTAGGCGTCGGCCTTGTCGAAGCCGTGCTCCGCCACCAGCCAGTTCACGAGCTCGACGAATGCGATGCGCAGCGCGTCCGAGAGCGGGCGCGCGCTGCCCGCGACCATGAGGTTCTCGGCGTCCTCGAGGCGCGGCCAGGCGATCGCCTTCTTCTTGACGAGGTCGAAGCGGAACGCGACCTCCATCGAGGTCTCCAGGCCGGAGCCGCAGACCTCGCCGTCCCCTTGCGCCGCGTGGCCGTCGCCGAAGTAGAAGAGCGCGCCCGTGTGGAAGACGGGCAGGGACACCGTCGTGCCTTCACGCACGTCCGACACGTCCATGTTCCCGCCGAACGGTCCCGGCCAGAGGCCGCCGAACTGCTCGTCGCCTTCCGGAGCGACGGCCACGCGGCCCAGCATCGGGCGGAGCGGGATCGTGACCGTCTTGAGCCGGCTGTTGGGGAGATCCACGGTGCCCGTCATGCGCTCGCGGTCGAGCCGCCAGACGTAGCGGCCGCGCGGGAACGTCTCGTTGAGGAAGGCGGTGGACTGATCGGGCACGAGCGCGCCGAAGCGCCCGCCCTGAGTGGAGACGGCGGTCGGGCGATTGGGCCGGACCTTGAGGATCTCGACCACCAGGGTGTCGCCGGGCTCCGCGCCCTCGATCGCGATCGGCCCCACCTCGCCTGGCCATTTGCCGCCGGGCTTCTCGTACCAGTCGCCCCAGAGACTCTCGCTCTCGAGGACGTCGCCGGGACGGACGGTGAGCACGGGCGGCCGCACCGCGAACGTCGGGTAGCCGACCGTCGGCTTGAGGCGATGCGTCTCCGCGCGCGCGGGCGACGCCGTCGCGACGAGCAGGAATGCGGCGGCGGCCACCGCGCGCAGGCGGCCCGCGCCGAGCGCGAGGCCGATCCCCACGACCGCCAGTTGGATGAGTGCCGCGAGGGTGCCCGATTTCGTCCCCAGAAAGGCGATGCGCGCGAATGTGAGCAGCGTCTCCGTGAGCGTGCCGGCCAGGATCGCGTACCAGGCCCAGCGATCGCCGCGGCGATAGGGCCCGGCCGCAATGAGAAGAAGGAAGACCCCGAACCCCGCGCTGTAGGCGGCGGCAGTGGCGCGCCGCGCGCGCAGGGCGGTCACCACCTCCGGCCGGCCGCCGGCCAGTTCCTGGAGCGACAGGCCCCCGATCCGCTCCGGGCCGCTGAAGTACGCGTTGCCCAGCGACGCCAAGCTGGCCAGCACCGTCAGCACGCCCGCCAGCACCAGCACGACCCAGCTCGCCGTTTTCATGATGATGACTCCCGTCTTTCATCTCAGGGGGGGAATTCATTCGGCATCGGGGTGGGAATGAACTCCCCCCCTGAAACCCCCCGTCGTCCAGCCGCCATTCTGGCGCCGCTTCGCGGCGCTGCAAAGGGCGGCTGGACTCACTGGGTCAAGGCTTGGGCACGTCCCAGCTCAAGCCATGTGCCCGTCCGTCGATCATGCCGTGCCGGCGTCCTGGCCCAAACGGGTGCGGACGCGCCAGAGGTCCGGGAAGGCGCGCTTGGGGAGGGTGGACTGCAGGTAGCTCACGCCCGCGCTGCCGCCGGTGCCGCGCAGGGATCCGATCATGCGCTCGACCATCTGCACGTGGTGCGCGCGCCAGAGAGACAGGCACTCGTCGATCTCGATGAGCACCTCGCACAGGGCCAGGAGGTCGGCGTGCGTCTCCGGATCGTCGTAGACCCGGAGCAGCGCGTCCACCCGCCAGTCCTCCTCGCGGGCCGGCCCCGACGCCACCGCTTGCGTCGGCGCTCCCGCCGGCCCCAGCCCCCGCCGCACGAGGAGCGCGTCGAAGACGTCGCTCACCGACGGCGCCGCCAGGCGCGCGTTGAGCCGCTGCGTCTCCTCCGGCTCGCAGACGAGGCGATGGAACACGACCGGGTCCTTGAGACCCAGGCGGAACTCGATCTCGCGGAACTGGATGGACTGGAACCCGGATGCCGGGTTCAGGTGGTAGCGGAAGCCGAGGAAGTCCTGGGGCCGCATCGTCTCCAGGATGCGGACCTGCTGGATGAGCAGGCGCTGGATCTCGACCACGCGACGCAGAAGCCGCGTGCCTTCGTAGACGTGGTCCTGCTCGATCTCCTCGGCCGCGCTGTCGACCTCGTGGAGGATGAGCTTGAACCAGAGCTCGTAGACCTGATGAATGATGATGAAGAGCGCCTCGTCGTGGTGCGCGGGCGAGGAGAGGCTCTTCTGCAGCTCGAGGAGCTGCGGGACCCGCAGGTACGTGCCGTAGGTGAGCGGCTTGTCCGCCATGGGAGAGATGGTAGCCCCCTTGGACCCGCCGTGGCGGAAGGGCGGAATAGGGTAGGCTGATCATTTGCACAAGGAGCGATGAGGGTGGCCAAGGCGGCAGCGCGACAAGGAAAGCTGTTCGAGGCGGACGCGGGCAAGGTCGAGACGGCCAAGAAACCAGCCGCGCCGTCGCCGGCCCCGCCTCCGGTGCCGGCGGAACCGGCGCCCGCTCCCGTCCCCGTTTCCGGTCCCCGGCCCGTGGCGGCGCCCTCGCGCCGCGTCAGCGCGGAGACGCTGGCCAAGGGGCAGCGCGAGATCTCGGTGTCCGAGTTCTTCGTCAAGAACCGGCATCTCCTGGGCTTCGACAACCCGTCCAAGGCGCTCCTCACCACCATCAAGGAAGCGGTGGACAACTCGCTCGACGCCTGCGAGGAGGCCGGCATCCTCCCCGAGCTGCACATCGAGGTGCACGACCTCGCCCTGGAGGCGGCCAAGCCCAAGGACGCCGAGCTGACGAAGGGCGAAGGGCGCTTCCTGGTCGTGGTGCAGGACAACGGGCCCGGCATCGTGAAGGCCCAGGTGCCCAAGATCTTCGGCAAGCTCCTCTACGGGTCGAAGTTCCATCGCTACAAGCAGGCCCGCGGGCAGCAGGGCATCGGCATCTCCGCGGCCGCGATGTACGGCCAGCTCACGACGGGCAAGCCCATCCGCGTCACCAGCCGCGTGGGCAAGCGCAAGGACGCCCACGTCTTCGACATCCAGCTCGACACGCGCAAGAACGAGCCGGTGGTGACCCACGACGAGGAGCTCTCGGAGTGGCACCAGGAGCACGGCACGCGCGTCGAGCTCGAGATCGTGGCGAACTGGCAGCAGGGACAGCGCTTCGTGAACCGCTACGTCGAGCACACCGCGCTCGCGAACCCGCACGCGACCGTCCATTACACGCGACCCGTGGGCGCGGGCCAGCGGCGCGGGACGGACAAGCCCGGCAACGAGACGATGAGCTTTCCGCGCGCGACGAGCGAGCTGCCCAAGGAAGCGCTGGAGATCAAGCCCCATCCGCACGGCGTGGAGCTGGGCGCGCTGATGCTCATGGCGCGCGAGTCCAAGAGCCACGACGTGCGCGGCTTCCTGCAGACGGCCTTCAGCCGCGTCTCGCCTTCGGCCGCGGCCGACATCCTCGCCAAGGTGCCCTGGGGCAAGAAGCCGGTGCGGCCGCGCGTCCTGGGCGAGAACCGGCAGATGGCGGACGAGCTGCACAAAGCCATCGCGGCCTCGAAGCTCATGAGCCCGCCCACGAACTGCCTCAGCCCCATCGGCGACGAGCTCATGAAGAAGGGCCTGGTCAGCTTCCTGAGCGTCATCGAGAGCGAAGGGGACAGCGGCGACGAGAACGCGCAGCTCGACCTCGACGCCGCGGCCATGAAGCCGACGAAGAAGTCGGCGCGGGCGGAGAAGGCGGCCAAGGGCGCGCCCGCGCCCGCGCCGGAACCGGTCCCCGACGCCCCGCGCGAGGAGGGTGTCGAGAAGATCAAGGGCCACAACTACTTCATCGCGACGGTCACGCGCCCGCCGAAGGTCTACCGCGGCAACCCGTTCCAGGTCGAGGTGGGCCTCGCCTACGGCGGGAGCTGGCCGGCGGACAAGACGATCGAGCTGTTCCGGTTCGCGAACCGCGTCCCGCTTCTCTTCCAGCGCGGGGCCTGCGGCATCACCGAGGGCATCGTGCGCACGGACTGGCGCAACTACCTGCTGAGCCAGCCGAAGGGCTCACTGCCGGTGGGACCGATGGCCCTGCTCGTCCACATCGCGTCGGTCTGGGTGCCGTTCACCAGCGAGTCGAAGGAGGCCGTCGCCCATTACCCGGACATCATGAAGGAGATCCAGCTCGCGGCCCAGGAATGCGGCCGCAAGCTCGCCACCTTCATCCGCAAGGGCAAGGCCCTCGAGTACCAGGCCCAGCGGCGCAGCATCTTCGAGCTCTACATCGAGGAGGTCGCGACCGCGATCGGCAAGATCACGGGAAGGAAGCCCGGCCCGATCAAGCGGGACTTCCTGAAGGTCGCGCACCAGGTGACGGCGGCGGAGATGAAGGAAGAAGAAGAAGAGAGGGCGGAGGAGTAGCGGCCTTGCGGGCCGACTCGACTCAGGACGCGGGCTCGTCTCCGAGGTGCACCATGGCCGTGCGGATGCCGCGCGGCCGGCCCTGCGCGTCGTGCAGCCGGCGGTCCACCAGCAGCAGGACGATGCCACCGCCGTCCGCTTTCCGGAAGGTCCGCACGAACGGCTTGATGTCCTTCTCCCCGGCCAGCTTCTTCTGCACGGACTGCTTCGACGCGTCCTGCATGACCACGAACTCCCAGACCGCGTGCCCGACGACCTGCGCGGACTCGTACCCCAGCAGCTTGAGCTCCTCCGCGTTCACGCGGCGGATGGTGCCCGTGGTGTCGAACTCGTGGACGGCCACGCCTGGCGGCGGGCTGGCAAAGACCTGCTCGAAGCGGACCTTCCCCTCCCGCTCGGCCTGGGCCAGCTTGTCCTGGTAGCCCTGGAGTATGGCCACCAGCTCGTCCTGGGTCGCCTTCGCCATTCATGGTCCTCTGCCGTCAGCGGGATTCACCGACCGGACGGCAGCCGGCAAGAGGAGGGGGCCCGTGAAGCGCCATAGACCGTACGACGTCCCGGGTAGGCCGTCAACCGCGATGCGGACGGAGGAGATCTAGAACACATGCGCAAGGACGCGATTTCGAAGAAGACCGCGGCCAAGATCGAGAAGCTCGCGGAAAGCGTGCTGAAAACGGTCGGAAGCGGCAAGAACCCCGCGCTGGACATCCCCGTGCGCTCGCTGGCCAACGTGAGCTGGAGCGAGAAGCGGCGCCTCGTGGAGCTGGGCAGCCAGAAGCAGAAGCGCTACTTCTTCAACGTCTCCATGGCCAAGAAGTTCATGCAGACGTTCCTGATCAGCGACGCCTGCAAGGAGCTCATCGAGTCGGGCAAGACGACGAGCATCCGCGACCTCTACTACGTCACCAAGCACACCATGGGAGACACGCGGCAGAACACGTTCGACGAGCAGGACGAGTCCGACCCCATCATCGAGGACCTCGAGGTCACGGTGGACGCCCTGCGCGAGGAGCTGCACCTCTTCGCCGCGCGCAAGGGCTCGATGGTCGGCCCCATCACCATCAGCGACACCGGCGACACCATCGACCTCCGCCGCATGGGCTCGGGCGGCTGGGCCGTGCCCTCCATCGTCGAAGAGAACGTGATCACGTTCCGCAAGCACGAGGCCAAATACGTCCTCCTCATCGAGAAGGACGCGGTCTGGACGCGCTTCAACGAGGACAAGTTCTGGAAGCGCAACAACTGCATCATCGTCCAGGGCGGGGGGCAGCCGCCGCGCGGCGTGCGGCGCCTGGTGCAGCGGCTGCACAAGGAGCTGAAGCTGCCCGTCTACGTCCTCGTCGACAACGACCCCTGGGGCTTCTACATCTACAGCGTCATGAAGCAGGGCTCGATCAACCTCGCCTACGAGTCCATGCGCATGGCCGTACCCGACGCGCGCTTCGTCGGCTTGTCCTCGTTCGACAAGGAAAAGTACCGCCTGCCCGACAACGTCGCCATCAAGATGGACGATGGAGACAACAACCGCGCCAAGCAGATGCTCGGCTACCCGTGGTTCAAGAAAGCACAGTGGCAGCGCGAGATCCAGGAGATGGTGAAGACGGGGCAGAAGTTCGAGCTGGAGGCGCTCTCCCGCCGCGGGATCAGCTTCATCACGGAGGAGTACATGCCGAAGAAGCTGAAGGACAAGGATTGGCTGGAGTAGCCGCGCGGCGGCCGCGATGACGGCGGCCGCGCTCGCCGTGCTCCTGGCCGTGGGCTCCGCGGCCAGCCCGGCTCCCCCGGCTTCTCCCGCGGCGACGCCCTCGCCCCCGCCCGCCAGCCCGACCGCACCGGCGCCGACGCCGTATCCGTCCCCGATCGTCACGTCGGGGCTGGCCAATCTGACCGCGGCCCAGGCCTCCCTTCTCGAGGCGGCGATCCTGGCCGCGCTCCCCCGCCTGGGCGCGCCCGGGCTCTCGATCGCCGTGGTCAAGGACCGCGAGCTGCGCTGGTCGTGCGGCTACGGCCTCGCCGACCTCGAGAACGAGGTGCCGGCGACGCCGGCCAGCGTCTACCGGCTGGCGTCGGTGGCCAAGCCCATCACCGCCATCGCCGTCCTGCAGCTCGCCGAGCGCGGCAAGCTCGATCTCGACGCGCCCATCCAGCGCTACGCATCCGGGTTCCCGGAGAAGCCGTGGCCGATCACGGCGCGCCAGCTCCTCGCCCATCAGTCGGGCATCCGGAACTGGACGCGCGAGGAGTTCCACAACACGCGGCGGTTCACCTCGATCACGGAATCGCTGGAGCCGTTCAAGGACGACGCCCTCCTCTTCGAGCCCGCCACGAGCACGCAGTACTCGAGCCTCGGGTTCACGCTCCTCGGCGCGGTGATGGAAGGAGCGGGCGGCGCCCCCTTCATGGATCAGCTCCGCGCGTCCGTCTTCCAGCCCGCGGGCATGGAGTCCGCGCGCGACGACAGCGTGTTCGCGATCGTCCCCCACCGCGCCCGCGGCTATTTCCGGCACGGCGACGGCACCCTGGCCAACGCACCTCTCACCGACACCAGCAACCGGATCCCCGGCGGGGGGCTGGTGGCCAACGTGGAGGACGTGGCCCGCTTCGCGTCCGCGCTGCAGCGGGGCCTCCTGGTGAAGCCGGAGACCCTGCAGACGGCGCTCACGCCGCAGAAGCTGCGCGGTGGGCGCGCCACCGGGTACGGCCTGGGCTGGGTGGTCGGGCGCCGCGGCGCCCGCCGCGAGGCCTATCACGTCGGCGGCCAGCCCCAGGTCAGCTCGGTCCTCTACATGCAGCCCGAGGCGGGCGTCGCCGTCGCCATCCTGGCCAACCTCGAAGGCGTGGAGAACGCGCTGCTCGATCTGGCGCGGCAGGCGGCGGGCCTCGTCGCTCCGTAGTCGTCTCGCTCTCTTGACCGACCCGCGGCCGACGCATACCCTCCCCGCCGCATGCGCTTCGCGTCCACGGCCCTGATCTCCGCGTGCGCGGCCACGCTCGCGCTGACCAGCGCGGTGCGAGGAGCGGCGCCCGCGCCGGCGAAGCTCGCGCCTACGACGGTGATCGTCAACGCCGTCCTCGTGGACGGCCTCGGCGGCGGGCGGCGGGCGGGGGCCGTGCGCGTGAGCGGCGATCGCATCCTGGAAGTCGGCGACCTGCGCCCGGCCGCGGGCGAGGCCGTCGTGGACGCGCGCGGGCTCATGCTCGCGCCCGGCTTCATCGACACGCACAGCCACGCCGGCCGCGGGCTGTTCGAGCATCGCGACGCGCTGGCCGCGGTCAGCCAGGGCATCACGACGATCGTCGGTGGCCAGGACGGGGAGTCGCCCTGGCCGCTCGCCGACTTCTTCGTGCGGCTGCAGAGGGAGCCTCCCGCCATCAACGTCGCCAGCTACGTGGGCCACGGCCGCATCCGCCACGAGGTCATGGGCGACGACTTCCGTCGCGCGGCCACCCCGGCCGAGGTGGGACGGATGCGCGCCCTCCTCGAGCGCGAGATGCGCGCGGGCGCGCTGGGACTCTCCACGGGGCTCGAATACGACCCGGGCATCTACTCGGCGCCGGCGGAGGTGATCGAGCTCGCGCGCGTGGCCGCGGCCGCGGGCGGCCGCTACATCAGCCACGTGCGCAGCGAAGACCGCCACTTCTGGGAGGCGATCGACGAGATCATCACCATCGGTCGCGAGGCGAAGCTCCCCGTGCAGGTCTCGCACGTGAAGCTGGCCATGCACAGCCTGTGGGGCCAGGCGGACCGCCTGCTGCGCACGCTGGACGAGGCGCGGGCCCGCGGCATCGACGTCACCGCGGACATCTATCCGTACCTCTATTGGCAGTCCACCCTGACCGTGCTCTTCCCCGCGCGTGACTTCGAGAACCGCGCGTCCGCGGAGTTCGCGGTCACGGAGGTCTCCACCCCGGAGGGCCTCCTGCTCGGCCGGTTTGGCCCGGAGCCTTCGTACGCGGGCAAGACCCTGGCCGAGATCGCGAAGCTCCGGGGCACCGATCCCCCCGCCACCCTCATGGACCTCATCCGCGAGGCTCAGGCCTACGAGAAGAAGACGGGCCTCGAGTACGCCGAGAGCGTGATCGGCACGAGCATGAGCGAGCCGGACCTGGAGCGGCTGCTGGCCTGGCCGCACGCCAACGTGTGCACGGACGGCGAGCTGGACGGGCCGCACCCGCGCGGGTACGGGACCTTCCCGCGCGTCCTCGGCCGCTACGTCCGCGAGCGCGGCGTGATCCCGCTGGAAGAGGCGGTGCGCAAGATGACGAGCCTGGCCGCGCACAACGTGGGGCTCGCCGGCCGCGGGGAGATCCGGCCGGGCGCCTACGCCGACCTCGTCCTGTTCGATCCGGCGACCGTGGCCGATCGCGCCACCACCGCCCACCCGCACGCGCGGGCGGTGGGGATCTCGACCGTGTGGGTCAACGGCGCCGTGGTGTTCGAGAAGGGCGCGGCCACGGCCCGCCGGCCCGGCCGCGTCCTGCGGCGCGAAAGATCGCGTTAGGCCATGCGCCTCCCCTCCCCCTGTGCCATGCTGTCGGAAGGAGGTCGGGCATGTACAAGATGAGGTACGTCGCGGTGGCACTCGTCGCCGGCACGGTCGGGGCCGCGGTGGCACTGCTCCTCGCCCCGGACACGGGACGGAACACGCGGCGCAAGGTGATGCGCCGGCTGCAGCGCGAGCGCGAGATGCTGGTGCGGCAGGGCCGTGAGATCGCCGAGGAGGCGGGCGAATACGTCGAGGCCCGTCTCAAGGACGGCCGCAAGATCGTCGGCCGCGTCGTCGAAGACGTCGCGGACGAGGTCACGGACCGTTACGAGAAGGGCAAGAAGAAGGTCACGAAGTTCGTCGGGGCGTAAGGAAGAGAAGATCGATCGGCCTGGGTTAGCTGAATAGAGGTCCGTCACCCCGGTGGGTCTGCCATCGGGACTCCCCCGACGAACCCTCGGATGGCTTCCAGGACCTCTTCTGCACCATCCCGATGCGCCGAATGCCCGCAGCGCGCGAGCTTCAGAAGTCGCGCGTGCGGGATCGCGCGTCCGATTCGATCGACTTGCTCCATCGTCCCGTATTCGTCGTCCTCCCCCTGGATGGCGAGTACGGGACACGTGATCCGCGGCAAGTACTCCTCGATCGTCCAACTGGCAAACTCGGGCCGTAGCCAGACGTCGTTCCAGCCGCGGAAGGCCCCATCCACGTCGTCGTGATGTCGCGCCAGGCGCGCGCGAAAATCGCCCTGCGCATACGCGATTCGCGCCGCCGCGATGCTGGCGATGGAGATGTCCTCGACCATCACGTGCGGCGCCATCAAGATGAGACCGGACACGTCGCGTCCGCTCCCGCCCGCGTGGATGATCGCGATCGACCCGCCGTCGCTGTGGCCGAGCAGGATCGGACGCCGGATCTCGAGCGCGTCCAGGACCTCCGGCAGCACGACCAGCGCTTCATCGTGCATGAACCGCACCGATCGGGGCGCGGCCAGGGGCGACGACCGGCCGTAGCCCTGGCGTGAATACGCGACCACCTCGTGTCCGGTCGCCTCCGCGACGCGCTGCGGGAATTCCCTCCACAGCGAGACGGAGCCGAGGCCCTCGTGCAGCAGGACGATCGCGGGCCCGCGCCCCGGAATCCGCACGTATTCGAGGCGCACGCCCGCCGACGTGGTGAGGAACATCGGGCGCGCGATCAGGACCGCAGCTTGAAGCGCTGGATCTTGCCCGTCGCGGTCATGGGAAGCTCGGTGCGGAACTCGACCCAGCGCGGGCATTTGTAGGGCGCGAGCCTCTCCCGCGCGAAAGCGATGAGCTCCGCGGACAGCGCGTCGGACGCCAGCGACGTGTCCTTGAGGACCACGTAGGCCTTCGCCTTGACGAGCCCCTCCGCGTCCTTGTGGCCGACGACCGCGGCCTGCAGCACGGAGGGATGCTGGATGAGCGCCGACTCCACCTCCGCCGGCGAGACCCAGGCCCCCTTGACCTTGAGCATGTCGTCGCTGCGGCCGCAGTACCAGAAGTACCCGTCCGGGTCCTGGTAGTACTTGTCCCCCGTCTCGATCCAATCGCCCCGCAGCGTGGCCCGGGTCTTCTCGGGCTGGTTCCAGTAGCCGGCCATGATCGAGTCGCCCTTGATGCGCAGGTTGCCGATCTCGCCCGGCGCCACCGGCGCCCCGCGCTCGTCCACGATCGCCGCCTCGTACCCGGGCACGGGCTGCCCGGACGAGCCCGGCTTCACCGCCCCCGGCCGGTTCGAGATGAACATGTGGAGGCACTCGGTCGTCCCGATGCCGTCGAGGATCTCGACCCCGAAGCGGTCGCGCCAGCGCAGGAAGATGTCGGCGGGCAGCGACTCTCCCGCGGAAATGCAGAGGCGGAGGGACGCGAGGGCCTCGGGCGGCGGCGCGTCCTTGAAAGCGAGCATGGCCGCGTAGAGGGCGGGCCCCGCGAAGAAGAGCGAAGGCCGATGACGCTCGAGCACCTCGAAGGCGAGGGGCGGCGTCATCCGCTGCGGGTGCAGGACGCACTGCGCACCCACGCTGGCCGGGAAATAGCCGGCGGCGCCGAGGCCATAGGCGAAGAACAGCTTGGCCGCCGAGAACACGACGTCCGTGGGCTGGATCCCCACGACGTGTCGCGCGAAGGTCTCGCTGCACACGACCATGTCGTGCTGGAGGTGCACGGCGGCCTTGGGCGCGCCCGTCGAGCCGGAGGAGTAGAGCCAGAACGCGGGATCGTCGCGCGAGGTGGCGGCGGGTACGAGGTCCACGCGCGCCCGCGCGCAGAGGTCCTCGTAGGACAGGTGCGGGCCGGCGGCGCCGCCCGCGACCAGCACGTGGGGACGGTGCGCGGCCCGCGTCACCGCGCCGGCCGCCGCCTCGACGAGGGGCGCGGAGACGACGACGGCGCGCGCGCCGCTGTCGTCGAGGCAGTAGAGCCACTCCTCCGGCTTGAGGAACGTGTTCACGGGAACGGGCACCGCGCCGATCTTGATCGCGCCCCAGAACGCGCCCACGAACTCCGGCGCGTCGAGGCACAGGAGCACGACCCGATCCTCACGCCGCAGGCCGAGGTCGAGCAGGGCGTTCCCGGTGCGGCCCGCCAGCTCCTGCACTTCCGCGTAGGTGAACGTCCGGCCCTGGTACTGGAACGCGGGAGACGCGCCGCGGCCTTCGTCCACGTTGCGGTCGACGAACCACGACGCGGCGTTGAACATGGGCGCTATCGTAGCGGAGACCGCACGTTACAGGGGCCCGTGTTACACTCCTGAAGGACGTTCCGCCTGCATCCCCCGAGATGGTCTCACCCGTAGGACGAGGAGAGCCGATGGCTGCCGCAACCAGCAAGAAGAAGACGAAGACCGCCGCCCGTCCCGCGCCCCACAAGAAGGCCGAGGCGCGGCCGGCGGCGAAGGAGAAGGACAAGGCCGCGCGGCCGGTGGCCAAGGTGGCCCCCCCGGCGAGGCCCGCGGCACCAGCCCCCCCCGCGGGAAAGGGCGCACCGGCCGCCAAGCCGGCGCCGGCCCAGAAAGCGGGCGCGATGCCTCCGCGGCCGGTAGCCCCCACGGGGCGTCCGGGTGCTCCCGGAAAGCCCGGCGATCGCCCGAAAGGCAAGAAGGGCGGGCGCAAGAGCCCGCTCTCCCAGCGGCGCGGACCCAACGGCGAGCTGTTCACGCCGGGGGACCTGCTGCTCCCGACGGGCCCGCAGGGGCCGGATGAGATCCAGTACCTCCTGCGCGGCGCGGTCGCGGCCGAGCACACGGCGGGTCCGACGGCGGTCAGCGAGATCATCATGAAGAAGGCCACGCCCGACGCGGAAGGCGATCGCGGCGAGCTGACGCGCTTCTCCGAAGGTCTGGGCGACCGGTTCGAGAAGGGCGCGATCGAGCCCCTGCTCCCGATCCGTCCCACCTCCAAGCGCAACTTCCAGGGCGTGGTGGAGCGGGCCAAGCACCGCCGTCGCGAGATCGGCGCGTTCCTGCGCGGGCTCGACCTCGGCCGGACCGAGACCTCGCACATGGACTCCCACGGTGAGGCCAGCCTGCAGAGCCTCATGGAGTGGGCGGCCCGCCTCGAGAACCTGGCCGAGGCGGACGAGCCCGACCAGGCCGATTACGCCCAGTTCCACCGGGGGCTGGACCAGCTCGAGAACACGACCGAGGCCCTGATCGTCGACGTCGAGCTGACGCTGCGCCGGCTGCGCGATCGCGCCAAGGCGTGATCGTCCGCTGAAGGTGGCCTGGCGCGGCCCGGCCGCGCGCGTCGCCTGGCTGTTCGTGCTGGCGGCGGCGCTGGCGCCTGCCTGCCGCCGGTCGCCTGAGTCTGCGCCCGCGGCCTCGCCTTCGGCGGCGGCGCCGGCCGACCTCCGCACGCGCGTCCTCCTCAGCGGACCCTGGCGCTTCCAGGGCAGCCAGGATCTCGCCGGCGCGGAGGCGCCCGCGTTCGACGACCGCCACTGGTCGGCGGTGACGGTGCCCCACACCTGGGGCGCCGAGCCGTTCCAGAGCGCGTGGTACCGCCTCCGCCTGCCCATCGCGAAGACCGCGCCCACCCAGCGCGTCTACGTCGTGTTCGAAGGCGTGGCCGTCTTCGCCGACGTCTACCTGAACGGCCACCACCTCGGCCAGCATCGCGGCGCGTTCACGCGCTTCGTGTTCGACGCCACGGAGCACGTGGTCGAGGGCGAAAACGTGCTGGCCGTCCGCGCCAACAACGAGCTCCTCTCCACCGCCGACTCCCTGCCCTCCGGCACGGGCAAGCAGCTCTACAACCTCTACGGCGGGATCTACCGCAAGGCCTGGCTGGTCCAGACGGACGCGGTGCACGTCGATCCCACGGACCACGCCTCGTCGGGCGTCTACGTGACGCCCACGAACGTGAGCGCGGACGGCGCCGACCTCGCCATCCGTACTCTCGTCCGCAACACGTCAGCCGCCGCGCACCCGGTCGTGGTGCGCAGCCGCGTGCGCGATGCGCACGGGGCGGAGGTCGCAACCCTGGAGGGGACGGCGACGGTGGAGCCGGGGGCGCGCGGCGAGGTGACGGCCACCGCGCATGTCACGCGCCCGCAGCTCTGGAGCACGGCCGAGCCGCGCCTCTATACCGTCGACACGGAGACGGTCGTCGACGGCCGGGCCACCGATCGGGTGACCGAACGCTTCGGCCTCCGCGACTTCCGCTTCGACGGCAGGAGCTTCACCCTCAACGGCGCTCCCATCCGCCTGCGCGGCGTCGGCAAACATCAGGAGACGGAGGCGCACCTGAGCGCGGTCACCGACGACGAGCTGCGGCAGGAATGGGCCTGGCTGAAGGACCTCGGCGTCAACTACGTCCGCCTCGCCCACTACCCGCACGCGGCGCTGGAATACGACCTCGCCGACGAGCAGGGCGTGCTCGTGTGGGCGGAGAACGGCCACTCCAACGAGCGCAAGATCGAGGAGACCGGCGACACCATCACCCGCGAGATGGTGCTGCAGAACTACAACCATCCCAGCATCGTCTTCTGGTCCGTGGGGAACGAGACCGGTTTCCTGCGCGTGAACCGCTACGCGGCCGTGGTGAAGAGCCTGGACCCGCACCGCATCGTCGCCTACGCGAGCAACGTGGGCACCAAGGGCAAGCGGTTCTATCCCGACCTCGACCTCATCGCGCAGAACACGTACCGCGGCTGGTATTTCGGCGAGCCCTGGGAGTTCGAGCAGAAGGCTCTCACCATGCGTCTCGTCTCCGAGAGCGGAGCGGGGGCCGTGATCAGCAACCACGCCGACTACGGCCGCCTCCATCACGTGGTGGACGAGTTCGAGCCGGAGGAGTACCGGCAGGTCATCGAAGAGGTGCACGACCAGGTCGTCTTCCGCGACCATCCGGACGAGGTCCCGATGTATTCGCTCTGGAACTTCCGCGACTTCGGCACCGAGAAGTACAAGGGCGCGCGGAACACGAAAGGCCTCCTCACCTACGCCGGCTTCAAGAAGGACGTCTGGTATCTCTACCGCTCGTTCCTCCGCCCGCAGGAGCCGACCGTGCACCTCGCGAGCAAGACCTACTTCCTGCGCCGCGGGAAGGCGGACGACGGCATCAAGGCCTACTCGAACGCGCCCGCGCTCACCTTGACCCTCAACGGGACCGACCAGGGCGCGCAGCGCAACGGCGAGCACCGGCATCCCAACGGTCGCGTGGTGGCCAACGTCTTCTTCTGGCACGCCGCCCTCCGCCCCGGCCGCAACGAGATCCGGGTGAGCGACGGGGCCGGCCACGAGGACGCGGCCGTCGTGCACTACGCGCCGCCGGGCGTGACGGTGCCGGAGGGAAGCGGACCCGTACGCGAGCTGCGATCGAGCAACCCGAGGAGCCCGGCCTGGTTCATCGACCAGGAGGCGCGCGACCAGTGGCCGTTCTACTTCGAGTTCGACGGCACCGCCGACGACACGTTCGACGTCCTGCCCGAAGCGGTGCGCGGCGCGTCCTGGATCACGACCCGCCGCCTGAGCAAGCCCGACGCGCGCACCGACCTCCGCTTCCGCATCGCGCCCGACACGACCCGCGCAACCGTCTACGTGATGGGCGCGGACTCTCCGGCCCTCGCCGCCGCCCTCTCCCGCGCCGGCCTGCGCGACACGGGCGTGCGCGGCCAGTGGCGCGACAACGAGCTCCGCCTCGTGCCCTTCCGGCTCTACAGCGCCGAGGCGCGCGGCGGGGACCGCGTCGCCATCCCGGGCGTCACCGCGGACTACGTCGTGCTGGTCAAGGCCGGCGTTTGAAAGAGGCGCCGCCGCCGCGGGATACTGCGCTCCCCATGACTCCTCCCGAGGATCCGAAGGCCGGTCCCGTCGCCGATCCGTCTGCGCCGTCCCCCGATCCGCCCCCGTTTCCCATCGACGGTATGGAGGAGCCTCCCGTCCGTCAGACGACTCCGTTCCTGGTCCTGCAGTTCTTCATCTTCCCGCTCTCGATCGTCGCCGTCTGCGTGACCGTGTTCGTGATCTTCGGCCTCATCGCGTCGGAAGGGAAGGGTCCGCGGCAATACCTCGACGAGGTCCGCACGGGGAGCGCGAATCGCCGGTGGCAGGCCGCCTTCGAGCTGACCAAGGTCCTCCAGGCCCACAAGGACCCCGCGCTGAAGGACCCGCGTTTCGTGGACGAGGCGGTGCGGACCTTCCGCGAGTCCGCGGGCGACGACCCCCGTGTGCGCCGCTACCTGGCCCTGGCCCTCGGGAGACTCGGCGATCCGCGCGCGACTCCGTCCCTGCTGGAGGCGGCCAAGGACTCCGCCCCCAACGGTGCTCACGCGGATCCGGAGACGCAGATCTATTCGGTCTGGGCGCTGGGCGCGATCGGCGATCCCTCCGCGGAGCCCACCCTCGTGGAGCTGGCGCGCAGCGAAGACGCGGGAGTGCGCAAGACGGCCGTCCATGCGCTGGGCTCGTTCCCGGGCGAGGAGTCGCGCGCGACGCTGGCGGGCGCGCTCGGCGACCCCATCGAAGACGTGCGCTGGAACGCGGCGGTGGCGCTGGCCCGGCGCCGGGATCCGGCGGCCGCGCCCGTGCTTCTCGAGATGCTCGATCGCGCACATCTCGGCGCCATCGCGGGGATGTCGGAAGAGCAGCGCGTGGACACCCTCCTGCAGGCCATCGAGGCCGCGGCGGTCGTGCCCGATCCGCGCCTGCGCGCGCCGCTGGAGTCGCTGCGCGACCGCGACGCGAGCCTCAAGGTGCGCGAGGCGGCGCGAGCCGCCCTCGACGGGCGGCCGGCTCGTTCCCCGGCGTCCTGACCGTCAGCCGCCTCCACCTTCCTCGTCGCTCGCTTCGTCGTGAGTGGGCAGCGCCTTCTCGAAGCCGGCCGCGCTCTGCGGCTTGATGAGGAGCGACACGATCTCGGGATGGGCCTGGCGCACGCGCGCCTCCACGCGGGCCACGATGTCCTCGACCTGCCGCGCCGTGAGGTCGTCGCGGAAGTCCACGGTGATTCCGGCCACCACCTGGCGCGGCCCGACGTGCACCGTGAAGAGCCCGTTCGCGCGCTCGATCCCCGGTTGCGCGGTCACGATGGCGCAGATGGCATCCGAGACCTCCGACTGCGCGGGCTCTCCGATGAGCAGCCCCTTGCTCTCGCGGGCCAGGAACGCGGCCACCAGGGCGAGCAGGATGCCGATGGCGATCGAGGCGACGCCGTCGAGGACGGGACGGTCGAGGAGCTCCGCCGCGAGCGTCCCCGCGAGGGCGATGACGAGGCCGAGAACGGCCGCACTGTCCTCGAACAGGACCATGAACGTCGTGGGGTCCTTGCTCCGCCGCGCCGCCTCCAGAAAGGTCTGCTGGCCCTTCTCGCCACGGAATTCCTTGAAGGCGACCCTCCAGGAGGCACCTTCGAACACGAGAGCCAGCGCGAGCACCACGTAGTTGACGACGGGGCGCGTGATCGGCACCGGCTCGCGGACGTGGTGGATGCCTTCGTACAGGGACACGCCCGATCCCAGCGCGAAGACGGAGAGGGCGACCACGAAGCTCCAGAAGTAGACCTCGCGGCCGTGCCCGAAGGGGTGCGCCTGGTCCGCGGGGCGGGCCGCGCGCCGCAGGCCGTGCAGGAGGAGGACCTCGTTGCCGGTGTCGACCAGGGAATGCACGGCCTCGCTGAGCATCGCGGAGCTGCCGGTGATGGCGGCGGCGGCGAACTTCGTCGCCGCCACCAGCAGGTTGCCCACGAGGGCCGCGTAGATGACTTTCTTGGATGAGCTCGGCATCGGCGCGCCAAGCGCTCGCGATCCGCATCGCGCGCGCTGCCTTGACACGACTTCGACGGAAGGTATCATTGCACGCGCTTCAGCCATCCATTCGGTGGTGGCCGCAGTGCAGGCCGCTCAGCGGATTCGGGTTATCCACACACGCGAGGAGCTGGATGGCAGACGAGAAGGACCCTTCCACCCCCAAGGAGCCGGCCGCCGGTGCGGCGTCGGCGGCCGCAGGGGCGACGCCGACCAGGCCTCCGGACACGGCGGCCGCGCATCCCGCCGGCACGGCCGCCGGGTCCACGCCACCGCTGCCGACACCACCCATGACCGCCGCCAGCGCCCCCGGCGGCGTGCAGGCCGCGCCCGCGCCGCGCTCGAACGCGGCCACCGGCGCGGCGGCCCCGGCCGCCGCCAAGAAGGCGGAGGCGGACGGCGTATCGCGCCGCGGCTTCCTCAAGTGGACGACGGTCGGGTGGGTCGCGTTCTCCGCCGCCTGCACGTCGGGCCTCGTGGCCAGCACGCGCTTCCTGTTCCCCAACGTGCTGTTCGAGCCGCCGCAATCGTTCAAGGTCGGCTTCCCGAGCGAATACACGGTGGGCGAGGTGGACACGCGCTGGAAGGACGCCTACGGCGTCTGGATCGTCCGCAACTCCGACGGCTTCTACGCGCTGATCGCGGTGTGCACCCACCTCGGCTGCTCGCCGAACTGGCTGGCCGCGGAGAACAAGTTCAAGTGCCCCTGTCACGGGAGCGGGTTCTACAAGACGGGCGTCAACTTCGAAGGCCCCGCCCCGCGGCCGCTGGAGCGCGCGCGCATCGTGCTCTCCGACGACGGCCAGATCCTGGTCGACAAGTCGGTGAAGTTCCAGGCGGAAAAGGGCGAGTGGACGAAGGAAGAATCGTTCCTGAAGGTCTGATGCTGTCGTCGCACGCCGGATCTCCAACCCCGAACCAGCGAGGGTAGATGGCCACTGCGAAGCCTCCGGAACCGTTCCTCACGCGCACCTGGGACTACATCACGGACACCCAGCTCTGGAAGTCGATCTTCCGGCACGGCGTGCCCAGCACCAACCGCAACCGGGTGCTGGTGGTGATGACGAACGTCTTCCTGCACCTGCACCCGGTGAAGATCCGCAAGAGCGGCATCCGCCTCAAGTTCACGTGGTGCATGGGCGGGCTGACCTTCTTCCTGTTCCTGGTGGAGACCTTCACCGGCCTCCTGCTGATGTTCTACTACCGGCCGACGGTGGCCTACGCCTACATGGACATCATCGACCTCGCGGAGCAGGTGCCGCTCGGCATCATGCGCGAGCTGCACCGCTGGGGCGCCCACGCCATGGTCATCAGCGTGTGGCTGCACATGTTCCGCGTGTTCATGACCGGCTCCTACAAGCCGCCGCGCGAGTTCAACTGGAACGTGGGCGT
>Ga0207648_10001574_pt1 | contig 25012 bp, 24 predicted proteins | sample KBSMisM32_FD_184310 | JGI IMG/M metagenome (GOLD analysis project Ga0207648, IMG submission 184310) | Miscanthus rhizosphere microbial communities from Kellogg Biological Station, Michigan, USA - KBS Miscanthus M3-2 (SPAdes) (version 2) | ecosystem: Host-associated > Plants > Roots >... | reverse complement strand
GCGCCGCCCCGCCTACGAGCGCGGCCGCCTGGGCACGGGCATCGTCCACCTGGGGCTGGGGGCCTTCGCGCGCGCCCACACGGCGCTCTACACCGAGGCGGCCATCGAGGCGGGTGACCTGCGCTGGGGCATGGCCGGCGTGCACCTGCGCGGGCGCCGCATGGCCGACCTGCTGTCGGCGCAGGGCGGGCTCTATTCAGTGACCGAGCGTCATGCCGACGAGGCGCACACCCGCGTGCCGGGCGCCATCCGCGCTGCGCTCTACGCCCCCGAGCAGATGGCGCAGGTGCTGGCGGCCCTGGCCGACCCGCAGGTGGCCATCGTCACCAGCACCGTCACCGAGAAGGGCTACAGCCAGAGCCCGGCCAGCGGCGAGCTCGACACGCGCGACCCCGACATCCGCCACCACCTGCGTCACGTGGTGCTCGATGCGCTCCTGCGCGAGACCGACCGCGCCACGCGCCTGCTCCCGGACGGCGAATACGTCCGCTGCGCGCCCGCGCCGGGCGACGCGCCGGTGAGCTCGCACGCGCTGCTCCTGGAGCACTACGCCCAGGACGAGCTCTAGCGCGAGTCATGACTGTCACGACTGTTCGCACCATCGACCTGCAGCCAGAGCTGGTGCGTCTGAAACAGGAGCTGCTGGACGCGCGCGAGCGCGCGCGGAAAGTGACCGAGGGATTGCCCGCGGCGGCGTGGGGCACACGGCCACCTTCGGGCAGCTGGTCGATCGCCGAGTGCCTGATGCACCTGAACATCACCAGCGAGCGGTATGTCCCGCTGCTCGACGCAGCGCTGCGATCGCTCCGGACACGTGGCCTGCTGGCCGACGGACCGCTCCGTCGTGACTTCATCGGGTACCTGCTCAGCCGGTTTCTCGAGCCTCCGGTCCGGCTGAGGGTTGCGACCGCACCGCCATTCAGGCCGGGGCAGATCGATCCCCTGCACGAAGTCCTCGAACGATTCGACTACTTGCAGGGGGAGTTGCTCGTCCGGCTGGAGCGCGGCGCCGGCCTCGCCCTCGATCGCCAGCCCGTCGTGTCGGCGTTCAACGCGCGCCTTCGCTACAACCTCTATGCGGCGTTCTGCGTCCTCACGGCGCACCAACGGCGGCACTTGTGGCAGGCCGAACGCGTCCGCGCCGTCGTCATCTGACGCGCAGGGTTACGCCGCATTGCCCTCTTGGCGTAGTCACGGGCAGGCCTGAAGGCCTGCGCTACAGCTGTCCACGGATCTCGTGTAGCGCAGGCCTTCAGGCCTGCCCAATCTGCGGGTCCTTCCCGCTAGCCTCGCGCCACCTCACTCATCAGACCGATCAGATTCCGCTCCGGATCGCGCAGGAACGCCATCCAGAGATCGTGATTCGGCATCTTCGCGATGAGATGCGGCTCGCTTTCGAACGTCGCGCCGCGTGCCTTCAACACGGCGACGGTCTCCTGCATGTTCATCACGCGATAGTAGATGATCGACGCGGGGTGATCGAACTCGGGCTTCTCGGGCTCCGACAGCATCAAGCGCACGCCGGCGCAGTCGAAGAACGCGAGCTTGGGTGAGGCTTCGAAGAGAAACGGCAAACCGAGCACGTCGCGATAGAACGCGACCGCGCGCGGGAGGTCTTTCATGGCAATGGCAATCTGACCGATCTGAGCGAGGCCAGGGGTGGCCGGTGCATGCACGGACATGTGTCCTCCCGAGGACGGGATGGTCGAAACTCCGCCATCATACGCTGCCCCTGTCCGTTCGGTTGAAGTTCCTGTGGCATCATGGCGCTGTGAGCGCAGCGGGTTCGTCAGTGTCCGGCTTTGCCGACTACGTGCGCGAGCGCCGCACCGAAATCGAGGCCTCGCTCGAGCAGGCGCTGCCACGCCCCCCGGCGTGCCCGGCGCTGGTCTCTGAGGCGATGCGCTACAGCCTGGCGGCCGGCGGCAAGCGGGTGCGCCCGATCCTCGCGCTCGCCGCCGCTGAGGCGGTGGCCCGGTCGGCGCGCGGCGGTGACGAACGCACCCGCTCGGCAGACGACGCGCGACGCCTGGCGATGCCGGCCGCGTGCGCGATCGAGTTCATCCACACCTACTCCCTCATCCACGACGACCTGCCGGCGATGGACGATGACACGCTGCGGCGAGGACGGCCGAAGCTGCACGTCGTTTACGGTGATGGGATCGCGATCCTCGCCGGCGACGGGCTGCACGCGCTGGCGTTCACGCTGCTCGCGCAGGAGCCGGCGACAAGCGATCCGACGATCGCGGCGCGGAAACTGCGCGTCGCAGCGGTCGTCGGCGACGCGGCAGGACCGGCGGGGATGGTCGGCGGGCAGGCGATCGATCTGCAGGCCGCCGGCCAGGCGCCCGGGCACGCCGTGACGCTCGACGCGGCAGGCCTGCGCGAGATGCATGCGCGGAAGACGGGCGCGCTCATCCGCGCATCTGCGGTGAGCGGCGCGATCATGGCCGGGGCGGATGAAGGGTTGGTCGAGTCGGTCGATCGGTATGCCGCCGACGTCGGCCTGGCGTTTCAGATCGTCGACGATATCCTCGACGTCGAAGGCGATCCGGTTGCGCTCGGCAAGACGACCGGCAAGGACGCGGCTGGCGCCAAGCCTACCTATCCCGCGCTCTTCGGACTCGCCGAGTCACGACGGCTCGCCGACGAATGCCTGACGCGCGCCCATCGAACGCTCGCGGATGCGGGCCTGAACGAGGGGTGGCTGGCGGCGATTGCCGACTGGGTCGTGACGCGCCGGAGCTGACTGCAAGGGTTTTCTGATCCAGATGGCTAAGAGCAAGACGCGTCTCGATGTCGCGGTCGTCGAGCGCGAGCTGGCGGCATCGCGGGAGCGGGCGCGGGCGCTGATCCTCGCGGGGCAGGTCAAGGTGGACGGCCAGGTGGTGTCGAAGGCGGGGGCGCCGGTGGCGGCTGACGCGGTCGTCGAGTTGATCGAACCCGACCATCCGTATGTCGGGCGCGGCGGCGTCAAGCTCGCGCACGCGCTCGACGCGTTCGCCATCGATCCGGCGGGACGGCGCGCGCTCGATATCGGGGCGTCGACCGGCGGGTTCACCGACGTGCTGCTGCGTCGCGGCGCGGTCAGCGTCGTCGCCCTCGATGTCGGGCACAACCAGCTCGACTGGCGGCTGCGCACCGATCCGCGAGTCCTCGTTCGCGAAGGGGTCAACGCGCGGCAACTGAGCGCCTCCGACGTGCCGCACCTCGTCTCGCTCGCGACCATCGACGTGTCGTTCATCTCGCTGCGTCACATCCTCGCGGCGCTGCCGCCGTTTCTGGAGGCGGGCGCGGACGTGGTGGCGCTGGTCAAGCCGCAATTCGAGGCCGGCCGCGAAGAGGTGGGCGCGCACGGGATCGTCTCGGATCCGGCGGTCCACGACGCGGTGGTTGCGCGCGTCACCGAGGCGGCTGCGGCCTGCGGGCTGTCGCGCGTCGCGATGCAGCCATCAGCGATCCGCGGCGCGACCGGCAACCAGGAATTCTTTCTGCACCTGAAAGCGTGAGCGGCATCGTGTCCGGACCTTCGGCGATCGAGCACATTGTCGTGCTCGGCGGCGGCGCAATCGGCAGCGTCTACGCCGCGAAGCTCGCCGCCCGCCATCCGGTGACGCTGGTGGCCCGCGAAGCGCACGCGGAGGCGATCAATCGGCACGGCCTGCGCCTGGTCGGCCGCGAGCCGGCGACGCACCGCCTGCGCGCCGCCACCTCGATCGCCGAGATCGCCCCGAACACGCTCGTGCTCCTGACCACGAAGGTCACCGATTCGCACGCGGCAGTAGCGCCGCTCGCAGGGCGGGTGCGCGGCGACACGGTGATCCTGTGCGTCCAGAACGGCCTCGGCAGCGAGGAGATCGTCAAGGAGGCAATCGCCGGGCGGTGCCTGGTGCTGCGGGCGATCACGCAGTTCGGCGCCATCTTTCAGGAACCGGGCGTCGTCGACTTCACCGCCGCGGGGGCGACGCTGGTCGAACCCAGCGCGCGCAGCGCCGAGATCGCCGCGCTCCTCACCGCAGCCGGTCTGGCCGGACGCGTCTCGGAGGACATCAGGCGCGAGATCTGGCGGAAGCTGATCTACAACTGCGTCATCAACCCGATCACCGCGATTGTCGGCACCGAGGTCGGCGGCATTGCCGACCCGCGGCTGGATCCGTGGAAGCAGCTGGTCGTGGACGAGTGTCTGCGCGTGGCCGCGGCCGACGGCGTCCGGTTCGACCTGGACTTCGTGGCGACCATCGCCGAGGTGTTCGGCGGCGCGCGGACGATTGCGTCGATGCGCCAGGACCTGCTCAAGGGAAAGCAGACCGAGATCGATCACATGAACGGCGCGGTGGTCGCGCTCGGCCAGCGGTTCGGCATTCCCTGTCCGGTCAACGCGGCGCTGGTCGCGACGATCAAGGCGATGGAGGCGCGCATGGCACAATGAGCGCGATGGTGAAGAGCGCGCGGGTCGGCGTCGTCGCCAAGTCGCACCTGCGCGAGGCGACGCCGCACCTCGGCGAGATCGAGCGCTGGCTGGCGGCGCGCGGGCACGTGGCCGTGTTCGAGACCGCGACCGCCGCGCTGATGCCCGCCGGCGGCGAGCGCCGCATCGCCGACAAACCGGCGCTGGTCGCCGACGTCGACCTCGTGGTCGTGCTCGGCGGAGACGGCACCTTGCTGTCGGTCGCCGACTGCGTCGCGGCGTCGGGCGCCGATGTGCCGATCCTCGGCGTCAACTTCGGATCGCTCGGCTTCCTCACCGAGGCGACGCTTCCCGAGCTGTATACGTCGCTCGAGGCGGCGCTCACCGGACAGGCGCGGGTCGAGCAGCGGCTCATGCTGCGCGCGACCACGCTGCGCGGCGGCGTCGCGTTGCCCGAACATATGGCGCTCAACGACGTGGTGATCACCAAGGCGGCGCGGGCGCGGATGACCGACCTCTCGGTGTCAGTGGGCGACGAGTTCGTCACGCGCGTCAAGGCGGACGGCCTGATCGTCGCGACGCCGACCGGATCGACCGCCTACAACCTCGCCGCGGGCGGACCGATCGTCGAGCCGGTCGTCGATGCGATCGTGCTGACGCCGATCGCGCCGCACATGCTGACCAACCGGCCGATCGTCATCCCCGCGTCGTCGCTCGTCCGCGTGCAGCCGATGATGAACGAGCGCGACGAGCTCTACGTCACCTTCGACGGTCAGGCTGGCTATCAGCTGGAGGCCGGCGATGAAGTGCGCATCCGCTGCGCCGACAAACGCGTGCGCCTGCTGCGGCCTTCGTCACGGAGCTACTTTGAAGTATTACGACAGAAGCTGAAGTGGAATGAGCGGTAGACGCCCTACCTGCCCTCTTGCCGCTCACGCAGACGCTTCTCGCGGAAGTATTGAATCTGGAACTTCTGCACGTTGCGGTTGTGCTCGTCGAGGGTGCGGGCGAACTCGTGCGAGCCGTCGTTGCGGCTGACGAAATAGACGTAGTCGACGTCGGCAGGATGTGCCGCCGCCTCGAGTGACGCCTTGCCTGGCGAGGCAATCGGGCCGGGCGGCAGCCCCGGATAGCGGTAGGTGTTGTACGGCGAGTCGAACTGCAGGTCGTCCCGTCGAAGATTGCCGTTGAACGACCCGGCGCGCTGCAGCGCGTAAATCACCGTCGGGTCGCATTGCAGCGGCATCCCGATCCGCAGCCGGTTGCGATAGACAGCGGCGACAATCGGCCGCTCCTCCGGCTTCGCCGTCTCCTTCTCGACGATCGAGGCGAGCGTGACGATCTGGCGCGGCGTCAGGTTCGCGGCGGCGCCGGCGTCGCGCAGCTCCTGCGGAAACGCGCGATGAAACGAGGACACCATCTGGCGTACGAGCTTCGCTGCGTCGGCGTGCCGCGGCAGCGCGTAGGTCTCGGGGAACAGGTACCCTTCCAGATCCTTCGCCGCCGGATCGATCTCGCGAACCGGCGCCGGATCCTTCGCCGCCTGCATGAACGCCGACGCCTGGCCGAGACCTTCGTCTTCGAAGATCTTCGCCATCTCCACCATCGTCAGCCCCTCGCGAAAGGTGACGTGGACGACGTAGACATCGCCGCGGGCGATCTTGTCGATCACCTCGAACGGCGTCATCGCGCGATCGAAGCGGTATTCGCCGGCCTTCAGCTGACGCCCCTTGCCGGTCATCCAGACGGCGGTGCGATACGTCGTGCGATCGCGGATGACGCCGCCCTGGATCAGGCGATCGCCGATCGCAACGCTGCCGGCGCCGGTCGGAATCTCGACAAATTGCTCCATCCCTTCATACCCGCGATAGGGCTGGTTGACGCGCATGTAGAAGAAAGCCGCCCCGGCGCCAGCCACGAGCACGAGCACGAAGAACAACCCGATCAGCTTCTTCACGTCTCTTACTTTCTATCGAGATAGTCCTGCAGGAAAACGGCCGCCGCCGCCGCGTCGAGCTTCGCCTTGCGCTTCCGCCAGTCGCGCTCGCGGATGGCGAGCCGGCTCTCCGCCTCGCGGCTGGTCAGCCGTTCGTCCTCGGTCTCGACTGGAACGGCGACTCGTGCCTTGAGTCGGGTGATGAACGCGTCGACGCGCGAGGTCGCGTCCGAGGGCGTGCCGTCGAGCCGCCTGGGCATGCCGACGACAATCGTCGACAATCCGTCGGCCTCGTCGGCCAGCTCGAGGATTCGGCCGGCGACGCGATTGACCGCGTCGGCCTCGCTCGTCACCGCGATCGTCTCGAGCGGCCGCGCGAGCGTGCGCGACGCATCGCTGATCGCCAGGCCGACGCGGCGCGTGCCGACGTCGACCGCCAGCACTCGTCCGTTCATCCCTCAATGTTATAATTTCACACCGCCTAAACTCGTGAAACGCCTCCTCTTGATCTCGCTCGCCGTTTGCCTCGGCGCCGCTACGGCGTGCGGCACGCGGCGCGCGCCGGAGAAGTTTCAGCAGAAGCTCGTCATCCTCGGCTTCGACGGCATGGACCCGCGCCTCGTCCAGAGATGGATGGACGATGGGAAGCTGCCGAACATGCAGAAGCTGGCGAAGCGCGGCAGCGGCGTCCGCACGCTGACGACGACGCATTCGCCGGAATCGCCCACCGCGTGGGCGTCGTTTGCGACCGGCGTGAACGCCGGCAAGCACAACATCTACGACTTCCTCGTTCGCGACAATTCGTCGTACCTGCCCGATCTCGGGATGGTGACGCGCGAGCCGCCGCGCTTCCTGCTCAACTACATCCCGGTCTCGCGCCCGAAGATCACGTCGATTCGCGGCGGCACTTCCTTCTGGGTCACTGCCGGCAAAGCCGGCGTGCGGTCGAGCATGCTCACCGTGCCGGTCACGTATCCGCCGGAGGACGTGGAGAACGGCGAGATGCTGTCGGGGCTGCCGCTGCCGGACATCCGCGGCACGATGGGCACCTTCTACTACTTCGGCACCGACCTCAGCCGCTACGAGGAAGGCAATACCGAGTTCGGCGGCATCCTGAAGCGGCTCGTGTTCGATGGCGACGTCGCGCAGACCGAGCTGGTCGGCCCGCCCAACCCGATCGTGCGCCAGCAGCTGCGCGCGGCGCGCGCCAGGACGCCGCGGTCGGAAGCGGACAAGATGAAGATCGCCGAGCTGGAAGCGCGCGAAGACGTGCGCGTGCCGCTCGCCATCCACTGGAACCGGGCCGAGAAGTCGGCGACGATCACGCTCGGCGACAACACGATCCACCTCACCGAGCATCAGTGGAGCAAGTGGATCAACCTCGACTTCAGCATCAACCTGCTGGTGCGGGTCCATGGCATGGCGCAGGTCTATTTGATCAACGCCGGCCAGGAGCTGCAGCTCTACGTCTCGCCGGTGAACTGGCGGCCCGACAACCCGCCGGCGCCGATGTCGTCGCCCCGCTCCTTCGCCGCCGATCTCTACGAGCGGCTCGGGCCGTATCGCACGCTCGGATGGGCGGAAGCGACGTGGCCGCTGAACGAGGATCGCATCGACGAGCGGACCTTCATGGAAGATCTCTACCGCGCGTTCGACGACCGCGCCCAGGTGATCCTGCAGCGGCTCGACGCGAAACAGTGGGATCTGCTCGTCGGCGTCATCGAGTCGACCGATCGCGTGCAGCACATGATGTGGCGGCTGATCGATCCCGCCCACCCGATGTACGACAAGGCGCTGGCGGCCAAGTACGGCGATTCGATCGAGCGCATCTACCGCAAGTGCGACGAGTTCGTCGGCGAAGTCGTCTCGCGGCTCGATCCGTCGACGCCGATCCTGATCGTCTCCGACCACGGCTTCCACTCCTTCCGCCAGTCGGTGAACCTGAATACCTGGCTGGTGCAGGAAGGGTTCATGGCGATCCAGGGGCAGCAGCCGGGCGAGAAGATGCTGAAAGACCTGTTCGGCGGCGGCACCTTCTGGGAGAACGTCGACTGGACGCGCACCCGCGCCTACGCCATGGGACTGGGCCAGATCTATCTGAACCTCAAGGGACGCGAGGGCCGGGGCATCGTCGACCCTGGCGAGTCCAAGGCCGTGCAGGAGGTACTTGCGGCGCGGCTGATGACGATGACCGATCCGAATACCGGCGCGAAGATGATGGAGGCGGTCTACAAGCGCGACGACATCTACCACGGCGATTTCCTGAAGAACGCGGCGGAGCTGCAGGTCGGGCTGGCCGACGGCTACCGCGTGTCGTGGCAGTCGACGCTGGGAGGCTCCCCGCCGGGGATCGTCTATCCCAACATGAAGAAGTGGTCCGGCGACCACGGCTCCTTCGATTACAAGCAGACCGCCGGTGTGTTGATTTCGAGCCGGGCGCTCGCGGAGGCGCAGGCCGATATCATGGATATCGCGCCGACCGTGTTGAAGTACTTCGCAGTGCCGATACCCGGTGATATTGATGGGAAGTCGATCTTCTAACGGGCTGGCGGCTTGGGGCTGGGGGCTGACTGCCACGGTTTCTGCGATTTTTGCAGTCGCCGGGATTGTCGTCGTCGCCCAGGCCCAGGGCCCCGACCGCGCCCGGACCGAGGCCCTTGCCCGCCGCGCCACCGAGCGGCTGCAGGCGCTGCAGCGGGAGGCCGACCGCCTCGCCTCCGAAGAGCGCACGCTGCTCGGCGAGCTGCGCAAGCTCGAAGTCGAGCGGCAGCTCCGTGCTGAAGAGCTGAAAACCATCGACGCCGACGCAGCGAAGGTCGAGGGCGAGCTCGCCTCCACGGACGCCAGAGTGCAGACGCTCCAGAACGCCGAAGAGGCATCCAAACCCGAGCTGCGCGCGCGTCTGGTGGAAATCTACAAGCTCGGCCGTGCCAAGTATCTGCGCCTGGTCCTGGCCACACCCGATCTGCGGCATCTCGGCCAGGCGACCCGAACCGTCGCGGCGCTGGCGAAAATGGATCGCGATCGCATCGCCTCGCATCAGCAGACGGTGAGCGAGCTGGCGCGCACGCGTCAAGCGCTCGAGCAGCGCCGCACCGAGCTCGCGACGCTTCGCACCGCCGCGGCCCGCGCGCAGGCCGCCGCGCAGCGCGCCGCGCAGGCGCGCGCCGACCTCGTCCGCGACATCGATCAGAAGCGTGATCTCAACGCTCAGCTCGCCGGAGAGCTGCAAACGGCACAGCAGCGGCTGCAGACCGTGCTGCGCGAGATGAGCGCCGGCGCCACCCCGGCGTCCGGTGAAACAGCCGCGCTCCCGCTGAAGCCGTTCCGCGGCGATCTGCCGTGGCCCGTCAACGGCGAGGTGCAACGGCGTTTTTCACGAACCGCGGCCTCGAACGGAATCGAAATCGCCGCCCCCGAGGGCGCCTCTGCCATGGCGATCCACGACGGCGTCGTTGCATTTGCGGGCACTTTTGGCGGATTTGGAAACCTCGTCATCCTGGATCACGGATCACAGACCTTCAGCCTTTACGGCGATCTGCTGGAGATCGCGGTGAAGAAGGGAGCGCGCGTCGAGCACGGTCAACCCATCGGCAAGGTCGGACCGACACCCTCCGGCGCCAATGCGCTCTACTTCGAGCTGCGCGTCGACGGTCAACCGGTGGATCCCTTACAATGGCTGAAGAAACGCTAGGCAAGTGAGGTGCTATGAGCTCTCGCACACGAGTCATCGTGATGTCCATCTCCGCCCCGGTGATCGCGTTCGCGATCGTCGGCGGTTTTCTCGGCCGGGTGATGGCGCGCGAGGACACCTACCAGCACCTCAAGATCTTCGATGACGTCGTCAGCCTGATCTCGAGCAGCTACGTCGAGACCGCCGACATCGACAAAGTGATGAAGGGGGCTATGCACGGGCTGGCCGAAGGCCTCGACCCCGACAGCGCGTACCTCACGGTCGATCAGGTGAAGCAGGTCGAGAGCGGCGCGCCGCTGCCGCCGGGCGGCGTCGGCCTCGAGCTGACGCGTCAGTACTATCTGCGGGTCATCGCCGCGCGCGATAACTCGCCCGCCGCGAAAGCCGGGCTGCGCACCGGCGACTACATCCGCGCGATCAACGAGATGCCGACGCGCGAGATGTCGGTGTGGGAAGGCGTTCGCGCGCTGCGCGGCACGCCGGGCAGCAAGGTCTCGATCACCATCATCCGCGGCAACGCGGCCGATCCGCACGTGATCGAGATGACGCGCGAGAACGAGCCCGCGTCGATGGTCAGCGGACGCATCGCGGCGAGCGGCGTCGGCTACGTGCGCGTCGCCGCGATCGGTCCGGCGACGACCAACCAGGTCTCGGCGCAGGTGTCCGAGCTCACCAAGGCCGGCGCCTCGAAGCTCATCGTCGACGTTCGCCGTCTGTCGAGCGGCACGATCGAACAGGGCATCGCGCTCGCGCGCTTGTTCGTCCGCGACGGCACGATCGCCATTCGCGAGCAGAAGGGCGGCGTGCGCGAGCCGATCACGGCCACGTCGGGCGACGGCGCCGTCACGCTGCCGCTGGTCGTGCTGATCGACACCGGCACCTCCGCGGCGTCAGAGATTTTTGCCGCCGCGGTCGCCGGCAACAAACGCGGCGACCTCATCGGCGAGCACACGATCGGCCGCGCCGCGGCGCAGAAGCTGGTCAAGCTCCCCGACGGCGCGGGCCTCTGGCTGTCGACGATGCGCTTCCTCACGCCGGCCGGCGCGCCGCTGCACGAAAAGGGTCTCGAGCCGACCGTCCCGGTCGACGAGCCCGATGTCGAATTCGGCCAGCCGGCGCCGACAACCGATCCCATCCTCGACAAGGCGCTCGAACGCCTCAGCGAGAAAAAAGCCGCGTAATTGGCGCGTGGGCGAATGGGTCCGTCTCACCCGTTCGCCGCTCACCAAGGCAGCAATTCCTGAGTTATACTGAGCGTTCGTCTAACGTCAGTTTTTGCCTGGTGTAGGCGCGTAGCTCAGAGGTTAGAGCGCCTGCTTGACACGCAGGAGGTCGGTGGTTCGAGTCCACCCGTGCCTACCACGATTCCATGAGTCAGATCACCGTCACGCTCCCGGATGGCTCGAGCCGCAGTGTGCCGGCGGGAACGTCCGTCAAGGATGTCGCCGAGTCGATTTCGCCGCGCCTGGCCCAGGCCGCGCTCGCCGGCATCGTCGACGGCAAGCTGGTCGACCTCGTCTATCGCCTCGACCGCGACGCCTCGGTGCGGATCGTCACGGACAAGAGCCCTGAGGCGCTGCCGCTCTACCGGCACAGCACGGCGCACCTGCTGGCGGCCGCCGTCACGAACCTCTTTCCCGGCACGCAGTGCGGCATCGGGCCGGCGACCGACGAAGGCTTCTTCTACGACTTCGTTGTCCAGCGTCCGTTCGTGCCGGAAGACCTCGAGGCGATCGAGGCGAAGATGCGCGATCTCGCCACGCAGGATCTCGTCTACGAGCGGCAGATGTGGCCGCGCGAAGAGGCTCGGGAGTTCTTCGGCAAGCGCGGCGAGCCGCTCAAGGTGCAGCTGATCGAGGAGAAGACCGAGGGTCAGTCGGAAGTCTCCTGCTACACGATCAAGGATCGCGACACGTTCGTCGATTTCTGCGTCGGTCCGCACGTGCCGACGACGGGACGGCTGAAAGCGTTCAAGCTGCTGTCGACCTCGAACGCCTACTGGAAGGGTGACGCGCGCAACCAGCCGATGCAGCGCGTCTACGGCACCGCCTTCTTCACCGACAAGGAGCTGAAGGCGCACCTGACGCAGATCGAGGAAGCGAAGAAGCGCGACCACCGCAAGCTGGGGCGCGAGCTCGGCCTGTTCACCTTCCATCCGTGGGCGCCCGGCGCCGCGTTCTGGCAGGACAAGGGGACGACGCTGTACAACACGCTCGCGAACTACATGCGCGGCGTGCTGCTGCCCAACGGCTACGTCGAGGTGAAGACGCCGATCATCTTCAACAAGGCGCTGTGGGAAACGTCGGGGCACTGGGCGCACTACCGCGAGAACATGTTCCAGGTGCACGGCTCCGAGGGCGAGGAGATGGCGATGAAGGCCATGAACTGCCCCGGACACTACGTGCTCTACGCCAGCGACGTCCACAGCTACCGCGAGCTGCCGATCCGCTTCCACGAGCAGACGCCGCTGCACCGCAACGAGCTGGCCGGCGTGCTGTCGGGGCTGACGCGCGTGCGCCAGTTCTCGCAGGACGATGGGCACTGCTTCGTGATGCCCGAGCAGATCGGCGACGAGGTCGAACGGCTGCTGAAGCTGGTTCGGCGCGTCTACGACGATTTGGGCCTGACCTTCCAACCGAAGCTGTCGACGCGTCCCGGCGAATACCTCGGCGCCAAGGAAACCTGGGATCAGGCGGAAGAAAAGCTGCGCGGCGCGCTCGAGAAGGCGGGCGAGACCTACACGGTCGACGAGGGCGGCGGCAATTTCTACGGGCCGAAGATCGACTTCGACGTCACCGACGCGATCGGCCGCAAGTGGCAGTGCGCGACGATCCAGCTCGACTACCAGATGCCGGAGCGGTTCGACCTCAAGTACATCGGCGCCGACAACCACGAGCATCGCGTGGTGGTGATCCACCGGGCGATTTTCGGCAGCTTCGAGCGGTTCATCGCCATCCTGATCGAGCACTATGCGGGCGCGTTTCCGTTGTGGCTGGCGCCAATCCAGGCCGTGGTGCTGCCGATTGCCGATCGGCACCTGGCGTACGCGCAGGCGGTGCTGGGTCAGCTGAAGCAGGCGGGGATACGCGCCGAGGTCGACGAGCGGCAGGAGAAAATTAATTATAAGATTCGGGAGGCCCAGCTGCAGAAAGTGCCCTACATGCTGGTGGTCGGCGATCGCGAGGCCGACACCAATACCGTGTCGGTGCGCGAGCGGGCGGGCGGCGACAAAGGGTCGAGCTTGGTGTCCGACTTCGTCGCGAGGGCGCAGGAAGAAATCGCCTCGAAGGGCAAGCTGCCGGCGGCGGCAAGCGCTTTGTAATGCCGTCGCGAGCCGGACACTGAACGAGATCATCGTAAGGAGGCCTTATCGCTTTTGATAGAAGTCCCCGGCGTGACGACCGCACGCGGGTCAACGAACGCATCCGGGTCCGCGAAATTCGCGTGATCGACGACACCGGCGCCCAGCTCGGCATCATGCCGCCGCCGCAGGCGCTCGCCATCGCCAAGCAGAAGGGGCTCGACCTGGTCGAGATCTCGCCGACTGCGAACCCGCCGGTCTGCCGGATCATGGACTTCGGCAAGTACCAGTACCAGGAGCAGAAGCGCGCGCGCGAGGCCCGGAAGCACCAGAAGGTGATCGAGGTCAAGGAGATCAAGTTCCGGCCCAAGGTCGACGAGCACGACTACCAGTTCAAGAAGAAGCACATCGAGCGCTTTCTCGAGGACGGCGACAAGGTCAAGGCGACGATCTTTTTCCGCGGGCGCGAGATGGCGCACCCGGAAATCGGCCGGCGCATCCTGGAGCGGCTGATCACCGAGCTGGGCGACATGGCGCTTGCTGAGACGATGCCGCGGATGGAAGGCAATCAGATGCACACCATCCTGACGCGCCGCCCGCAGGGCGGCGGCGGCAAGGCGAAGGCCGCAGCCGTCACCAAGTAGAAAAGGAATCATGGCGAAGAAGCTCAAACTGAAAACGCACCGCGGCGCGGCCAAGCGCTTCAAGCGCACCAAGCGAGGCAAGTTCCTCCGCGGCGCCGCCTTCAAGCAGCACATCCTCACCAGCAAGACCCGCAAGCGGAAGCGCGGGCTGCGCGGGTCGACAACCGTCGCCGAAGTCGACGCGCCGAAGCTGGCGCGCATGCTTCCCTACAAGTAAGTAGGGGTTGGGGATTAGGGATTAGCCAGGGATCAGGTCGGTAGGGATTGGGTACGGAGTCCGGCTTCGGCCGGACCGTGGAGATCGAACGATGCCGCGCGTGAAACGAGGAACGGTCCGGCGCGCCAAGCGCAAGAAGCTGCTTGGCCTGGCAAAGGGCTATTACGCCAACAAGAGCAAGCTCTATCGTGCCGCGAAAGAATCGGTCGACACAGCGCTGAAGTACGCCTTCGTCGGCCGCCGACGCAAGAAGCGCGACTTTCGACGCCTGTGGGTCGTCCGCATCAACGCCGCCGCCCGGGAGCACGGCCTGACCTACGGCCAGTTGATCAACGGGTTGAAGAACGCCGGCGTCACGCTGGATCGCAAGAGCCTGTCGGAGCTGGCAATCGCCAGCCCGTCGGCGTTCGCGTCGCTGGCGCAGCAGGCCAAGAACGCCGCCAAGGTGGCGGTGAAGGCGGCGAAGAGCGCGGCGCAGGAAACGCGCGCGGCGGGCAAAGAAGCCAAGACGCGCCCGTCCGCTCGCGCCTGACATCGGGGCTGGGGGCTTGGGACTGAGGGCTGGCTGAAGTCCCATAGCCCTCCAGTCGTCGTCTCGAGCCCCGGCAGCCAGCCCAAGTCTCCAGCCCCAACTCATGTCTGATCTGGCCCCCAGCACCGAGTCGGTTGCCACGCTGGTCGCGCAGTTCGAGCGCGAGCTGGCGGCGGCGAAGTCCGCGCGCGACGCGCAGTCGGTCCGCGATCGCTACCTCGGGCGCAAGAACAGCATCGTCGCCTCGTGGATGCAGCTGATTGGCAGCGCCGCGCCGGCCGAGAAGAAGAACATCGGCCGCTACGCCAACGAGCTGAAGCAGGCGATCGACGCGCGCTGGACGACGTACGAAGAGGCGGCGCGGGATGCGGCGCCGATCGCCGGCGCCGTCGACGTCACCCTGCCCGGCCGCCGCCCGCTCCTCGGCCACCGGCATCCGCTCACTGTCGTCCGCGATCGGATGGAAGAGATCTTCACGCGCATGGGGTTCGCGATCGTCGAGGGGCCCGAGGTCGAGGACGAGTGGCACTGCTTCGACGCGCTGAACATGCTCGCCGACCATCCCGCGCGCGACATGCAGGACACGCTGTATCTCGGCGCGCCGATTCCGGGCGGCGGCGGGCCGGCCGATCTGCGGACGCTGCTCAGGACGCACACCTCGTCGATCCAGATCCGGCACATGCAGGCGCACACGCCGCCGATCCGCATCGTCTCGCCGGGGCGCGTCTACCGGCGCGACGACCTCGACCTGACGCACACGCCGATGTTCACGCAAGTCGAAGGACTGGTGGTCGGCGAAGGGATTTCGCTCGCCGACCTGAAGGGGACGCTGCTGGCATTCGCGCGCGAGATGTTCGGCGCGCGCTCGCGGCTGCGCTTCCGCCCGAGCTTCTTCCCCTACACCGAGCCGAGCGCGGAGGTCGACATCAGCTGCTGGTCGTGCGACGGCGCCGGCTGCGCGATGTGCAAGAAGAGCGGCTGGCTGGAGATTCTCGGCTGCGGCATGGTGCACCCGGCGGTGTTCGAGGCGGTCGGCTACGATGCCGAGCGCTACACCGGGTTCGCCTGGGGCATGGGCGTCGAGCGGGTGGCGATCCTGCGCTACCAGGTCGAGGACATCCGGCTCTTTTACGAGAACGATCTCAGATTCCTCGAACAGTTTCCGTACTGATGGGCACGGAGGCTCAGAGAATCAGAGACTCAGAGGGCGAATACTGAGCCTGCTGAAGCGATTCTCTGAATCGGTGTTCTTTGAGCCTCTGGTGATCTCTGAGTCTCCGTGATCTCTGAGTCTCTGTGAAATGCGACTAGTCGTCTCCTGGCTTCGTGAATTCGTCGACATCAAGGCCTCCGCCGACGAGATCGCCGGCACGCTCGGCCTGCGCGGATTCGAGGTGGCGTCGATCGAGCCGCTGGACGGCGGCGATGCGGTGATCGACTTCGAGGTCACCGCCAACCGGCCCGACGCGCTCAGCGTCCTCGGCCTCGCGCGCGAGGTCGGCACCGCCTACCAGCTGCCGGTCGCCGTGCCGTCGGCCGAGTCGACCTCGCTGCGCCTCGCCACGCTGCCCGCGGGCGATTCGGATCGCATCAAGGTCGCGATCGAAGACCCCGACCTGTGTCCGCGCTATGCCGCGGCGGTCGCCCAGGTGCAGGTCGGCGCGTCACCGGCCTGGATGGGCGCTCGCCTTCAGGCCGCCGGCGTGCGCCCGATCAGCAACATCGTCGACGTCACCAACTACGTCAACATCGAGATCGGCCAGCCGATGCACGCGTTCGATCTCGCGCGCCTCGCCGGCCCCGAGATCCGGGTGCGGCGCGCGCGCCCGGGCGAGGCCATCACGACGCTCGACGGCGTCGACCGCACGCTGGACGACACGATGCTGGTCATCGCCGACCGCGATCGCGCCCAGGCGGTGGCGGGCGTGATGGGCGGCGCCGCGTCGGAGGTCTCGGCGTCGACGAGAGAGATCGTCTTCGAGAGCGCGTACTTCAAGCCGCCGTCGGTCCGCCGGACGAGCAAGCGGCTCGGCCTCAAGACCGAGGCCTCGTCGCGGTTCGAGCGCGGCGCGGACATCAGCATCCAGGTGGTGGCGCTGCAGCGCGCGATCGCGTTGATGGAGCAGATCGGCGCCGGCCGCGCCGTGCCGCCGGTCGTCGACTGCTACCCCGCCCCGCGCGGCCCGCGGACCTTGCACCTGCGGCGCGACCGCATCACGCGGCTGTTCGGCGCGCGCGTGCCCGACGCGGATGTCGTCCGGATTCTGCAAGGCCTCGGGCTCGAGGTGAGGACGGCCGCCGACGGGTGGGACGTCGTGGCGCCGACCTATCGCGTCGATCTGACGCGCGAAGCGGATCTCATCGAGGAAGTCGGGCGGCACTACGGCTTCGACAAGCTCGAGGCGACGTTCCCCGCCGTGACGCAGCCGGCAGGCGCGCCCGACGCGCGCGTGGTCCGCGATCAGCTGGCGCGCCGCATCATGACCGGCGCGGGCTTCTCCGAAGCGGTCAGCTTCGGGTTCATCGAGGCGAAGGCCGCGGAGCTCTTCGGCGACGGCCTGGTGCCGATTGCCAACCCGCTCTCGGCGAAGTTCGACACGCTGCGGCCGCTGCTGCTGCCGGGCCTGGTCGACGCCGTCGCGCACAACCGCCGCCACGGGCGGCGCGACGTGCGCCTCTTCGAGATCGGCACGCGCTTCACGGCACGCGGAGAAACTCGTGCGATCGGCGTGGCGTGGACGGGCAGCGCCGGCGGCGAGCACTGGTCGGGCGGCGCGCGCGAGGTCGACTTCTTCGACATCAAGGGGGTCGTCGAACATCTGTGCGACGTGCTCGGCGTTCCGGTGCGTCTCCAGCCGCACCGCGAACGCTTTCTCGTGCCGGGACAGGCGGCGGCGATCCTCGCCGCAAGCCCCGCCGCGCAGGACACCGCGCTCGGCATCGCCGGCCAGATCGCGCCGGCGATCGCCGACGCGCGCGGGTTGCCGCGGCAGGATCGCGTCCTTGCCGCCGAGCTCGACCTCGACGCGTTGTGGCGCGCGAAGGCGGCGCCGTTCGACGCCGCGCGGCCGCTGCCGCGCCATCCACAAGTGGTGCGCGATCTCTCGTTCGTCGTCGCAGATACCTTGCCTGCCGAGATCATTCGTGGCACCATTCTGGCGGCCGGCCGCGGTCTGCGCGCGCCGCTGGTCGCGGCCAGCTTCTTCGATCGGTATCAGGGCCAGGGCGTTCCGCAGGGCGCCGTGAGCCTGTCCATCCGGCTCACGTTCCAGGCCGCCGATCGCACCTTGACCGACGCCGAAGTGCAGCAGGGCGTCGACACCATCCTGGCGGCGCTGGTCGCCCAGCACGCGGCGGTGCAGCGATGAACACGGAGTTGTGAGCGCATGACGACTATGGCGAAAACAGCGACCCGCAGCGTGGACCTCGAACCGATCGACCGGCTGGAAGAGAAGATGAAGCTGCTCGTCTCGATGGTCGAACGGATGAAGGGTGAGCAGGCGCGCGCGGCGGAGGAAAATCAGCGCCTGTCGCGGGAGCTCGAGTCGGTGCGGGCGCGGCTGCAGGCCAGCGACGGCCTGGCGGCCGAGCTGGCGACGATGAGGGACGAGCGCGACGTGATCAAGGCGCGCGTCACCGATATGCTGCAACAGCTCGACGCTCTGAGTCTCTGAGTCTCAGAGTCTCTGAGAGCTCTGAGCCTCTGTGTCAATGGACGAAGAAGTCATCTCCGTCGAGATCCACGGGCAGCGCTACCCGATCCGCAGCGCGCTCGAGCCCGAGTACGTGGCGCGGCTCGCGCAATATGTCGACGAGAAGATCATTGCCGCAGCCACGGCGACGCCGACGAGCGACGTGCTGCGGCTGGCGGTCCTCGCCGCGCTCAACGTGGCCGACGAGCTGTTCCGGTGCCGCGACGCCAATCGGGCGCGCAACGGCGAGCTGGCGGCGCGGGCCGGGGAGCTGGAGCGGATCCTCGACCGGGTGCTGATGGCGTGACCCGGCAGATGAGCCTTGAAGGATCCCTCCGGAACCTATAAGATCGACCGTCGTGAGTTCGAGTTCCCTGCTTTGTGCGTGATGGCGGATGGCTCGTTGAGCCAATGTTTACCCAAGTGAGTCGCGACACTGCGTGGTGTGCATGCCTCTGTAGCGAGGAAGCCTGAAGCGCAGTTTGGTTTAGCGGTTCCACCTGCTTCGCAGGTTCATCGACCACCCCACACGGCAAAGCGGGGCCCTTTCGCTCTCGCTTTCCCACCCCTATCTTCCGTTCGTCCGCGGGATCTCCCCGGCGTGTAATTTCGGGCCGACAAGGGGCGTGATCCCGGCGGCGGGCAAGGGACGTCACGCGTGCTGTCAGACATCGCGAAGGTCATCGTGCCCGCCATCGTGACCCTCGCGGTCGGCGCGGTGATGTTCGCCGTCTGGGTCGCCAATCGCAAGCGCATCGCCGCCGAAACCATCGGCCGTGCCGAAGATCAGGCCCAGCGGATCGCCCGCGACGCCGAGCGCGATGGCGAGACGCGCAAGAAGGAAGCGCTGCTCGAGGCCAAGGAAAAAGCGCACGACATCCTGATGGAGGCCGAGCGGCAGGCGCGCCAGGATCGCCAGCAGGCGGCGCAGCTCGAACAGACGCTGGCGCGGCGCGACGCGGTCGCCGCCGAACGGCAGGCCGGGATCGACCGGCTCGAAAAGGATCTGGCCGCGCGCGACCGGGCGCTGGCCGACAAAGAAAAGCGCGCCGCCGCCGACGCCGAGCGCTACCAGCAGCTGGTGGCGCAGCAGAAGCACGAGCTCGAGCGGGTCGCCAGCCTGACGGCCGACGAGGCGAAAGAACTGCTGATCAAGCAGATCGAGAGCGAAGCGCGCCACGACTCCGCCAACCTGCTCAAGCGGCTCGACGCGGAGGCGCGCGAGTCGGCGGTCGATCGCGCCAAGCAGTACATCACCGAGGCGATCCAGCGCTGCGGCGCCGAGCACGCGATCGAGACCACCGTATCGGTGGTCGACCTGCCGAGCGACGACCTCAAGGGCCGGATCATCGGCCGCGAGGGCCGCAACATCCGCGCGCTGGAGCTCGCCACCGGCGTCGACCTGATCGTCGACGATACGCCCGGCGCGATCATCCTCTCCGGCTTCGATCCGTACCGCCGCGAGATCGCCAAGCAGGCGATCGAGCGGCTGATTGCCGACGGCCGCATCCACCCCGCCCGGATCGAGGAAGTGGTCCAGAAGGTGAAGGAGGAGACCGACGAGTCGATGCGCAAGGAGGGCGCGGCGGTCGCCTTCGAGCTCGGGCTCCACGACCTGCACCCCGAGATCCACCGCCTGATGGGCCGTCTCAAGTACCGCACCAGCTACGGCCAGAACGTGCTCGCGCACTCCGCCGAGGTGGCGCGGCTCGCCGGCATCATGGCGCGCGAGCTCGGCCTCGACGCGCACGTCGCGGTGCGCGCCGCGTTCGTCCACGACATCGGCAAGGCCATCGATCGCGAGATGGAGGGGACGCACCTCCAGATCGGCATCGACTTCCTGCGCAAGCACGGCGAGAGCGAGGCGGTGGTGATGGCGATGGCCGCGCACCACATGGACATCGACTGGCCGTCGCTCGAGGCGATGATCGTCCAGGCTGCCGACGCGATCTCCGCCGCCCGTCCCGGCGCGCGCCGCGACATCCTCGAGTCGTACGTCAAGCGCCTCGAGAAGCTCGAGGGGATCGCCGACTCGTTCAAGGGCGTCTCGAAATCGTTCGCGCTGCAGGCCGGCCGCGAGATCCGCATCATGGTCGAGAGCGAGAAGATCTCGGACGAGGAGGCCGTCTGGCTGTCGAAGGACATCGCGCGCCGGATCGAGAACGAGCTCGAGTATCCCGGCCAGATCAAAGTGACGGTGATCCGCGAGACCCGGGCCGTCGACTACGCCAAATAGCCCCCGAGCTCGCTCGGCCCCATGCGCTTGCTCGACGCGGCCGACTTGATCCACGCTGATCACTTGCCCGCCGCCGACGCCGCGCCCGAAGCCACGATCGCCGACCTGTCCGAAGCGGAGCTGATTGCGCGCCTCCGCAGCCAGCTGGCGCCGGCGCCGCCGTGGCTGCTCGTCGGCATCGGCGACGATGCGGCGGTGGTCGAACCGGAGCGCAACCGCGTCGAGGTCTTCACCACCGACGCGATCGTCGAAGGCGTGCACTTCGATCGCGCGTTCGTCCCCGCCGACGCGATCGGCCACCGCGCGCTCGCCGTCAACCTCAGTGACCTCGCGGCCATGGGCGCCGCGCCGCGGCTCGCGCTGCTGTCCATGGCGCTCCCGCCCGCGCTGCCGCTGGCCGACTTCGACGGCATCGCGCGTGGTTTTGCGGTACTCGCCGCGCGCCACCGCCTGCACCTGGTGGGCGGCAACCTGACGCGCTCGCCGGGGCCGCTGATGATCGATGTGACGCTGGTCGGCACCGTCAAGCGGCGCCAGGCGCTGACACGCGCCGGCGCGCGCGCCGGCGACGACTTGTACGTCACCGGGACGATTGGCTCAGCCGCGGCCGGGCTGCGCGCGCTGCAGGCCGGCGCCGCGGGAGATCCGGCGATGGCGAATTGCGTCGAGCGCTACCTGCGGCCGTGTCCGCGCGTGCGGATGGGCCTGCTGGCGTCGCGGGCGCGCGCCGCGACCGCGTGCATGGACCTCAGCGACGGCCTCGCCGATGCGGCGCAGCAGATCGCCGCCGCCAGCAGCGTCGGCGTCACCATCGACGCCGCGGCGCTGCCGATCGACGCCGCGGCGCGCGCCTTCTTCACTGCGCGCGGCGTGGATCCGGTCGTCGCCGCGCTGACTGGCGGCGACGACTACGAGCTGCTGCTCGCCGCGCCGCGACGCGGCGAACGCCGTCTCGCGGGCGCGGCGCGGCACGACGAGAGCGTGCCGTTGACGCGCATCGGCCGCTGCACCGCCGGCGGCGCGGTGGTCCTCGCCACGCCCGGCGGCGACACTCAGCCGCTGCCGCGCGGCTACACTCACTTTCGATGATCCACGTCACGCGCGCGCTCGTCCGGCGCTGGCTGGACACGCTGCTTCACATCGAGGACACGCCGGAGCGCACCGCCGCGGCATTCGCCCTTGGCGTCTTCTTCGGCTTCTCGCCGTTCCTCGGGCTGCACACCGTGCTCGGGATCGTGTTCGCGTTTCTCTTCAACCTGAACCGTGTGGCGGTGCTGCTCGGCGTCTACTCGAACCTGCCGTGGATCATCGCGCCCTACTATGCCTTTGCCACCATGGCCGGCGCGATGATCACGCGCACGCGCGTGCCCGCTGGCTTCCGGACGCAGCTCGCGGCGTTGTTCGAACTGTCAGCGTTGAGTGGCGAATTCTGGGATAAATTGATCACATTATTGAAACCGCTGCTGTGGCCGTACACAGTTGGCTCGACTTTTGGCGCGCTGCTGCTGGCGGTGATTGCATATCCGTTAGCGCTGGCATTTGTGACAAGTCGGCGCCGCATCCGTGAGATCATCCATCACAAGAAATGACGTGAGGCGGGAAGGCGGGAAGGCGGAACGGCGTCAAGGTTCGAGGCGTGAAGGTGGAAAGGCCTTCCGGAACCTCAGGCTTGTGCCCGGTCCGGCTGAGATTTTCGAGCCTTTCAGCGTTACAGAGTTTCCATCCCTATGATCATCTCTGGGCGCTTCTGGCGGAAAGCGATTGTGACGGCGGTGGCGGCGATTGGCTTCGTTTCGTTCTACGAGGTCACCGCCCTCGACTCGAAGTACGTCGCGCGGCTGGCGACGCTGCAGGACATTTCGGCGCTGCCGGCGCCCGGCGCGCGCCTCTCGTTCAGCGCCACCTCCTACTGCAAGGGCTTTCAGACTGCCGCGGGCGTCCCGGTGCAGAGCGGCATCGTCGCCGCCGATCCAGAAATCCTCCCGCTTGGCACCGTCGTCGAGATTGAACAGCTGCCGCAGAAATTCAACGGCATCTACACCGTGATGGACACCGGCCCCGAGATCAAGGGACGCGAGGTCGACGTCTACATGTGGAGCTGCAACGAGGCGCTGCAGTTCGGCCGCCGGCCGATCCGGCTCACCGTGCTGCGTCTCGGCTGGAACCCGAAGGCGACGTCGCCCAGCTTCTTCGAGCGTCTGTTCAAGCGGCCCGAGCCCGATTCGACGCTGCCGTCGCGGCCGCTGCCGCTCCCGGCCAGCGGAAACTAACCACGGCCGACTTCGGTGGTTTCTGAGCCTCTGACTCTCTGAGTCTCTGTGCCCTTGTACTGAAGCTCGAACAGCTTGAAGTAGATCCCCCGCTGCGCCAGCAGCTCCTGGTGCGTCCCCGCCTCGCGCAGCTGCCCTTTGTGCAGCACCAGGATCTTGTCCATGTCCTGGATCGTCGACAGCCGGTGGGCGATCGCGATCGTCGTCCGCCCGGCCATCAGGACGTGCAGCGCGTCGCGGATGATCAGTTCCGTCTCGGTATCGACACTGGACGTCGCCTCGTCGAGGATGAGGACGCGCGGATCGAACGACAGGGCGCGGGCGAACGACAGCAGCTGCTTCTGTCCGACCGAGAGGGTCGCGCCGCGCTCGGCCACGGCGCTGGCATAGCCGTTGGGCAGCCGTTCGATGAACGGCTCCGCATGGACGGCGCGCGCCGCTCGACGCACGCGGTCGTTGTCGATCGCCGCGTTGCCCAGCCTGATGTTGTCGGCGATGGTGCCCGAGAACAGGTGCACGTCCTGCAGCACCAGGCTGAACAACCCGCGCAGGTCGGCGAGATCGAGCTCGCGAATGTCGACGCCATCGACCGTGATGCGCCCGCGGTTGACGTCGTAGAAGCGCAGCAGCAGGTTGATCAGCGTCGTCTTGCCCGAGCCGGTGGCGCCGACGATGCCGACCCGCTCGCCGGGGCGGACGTCGAAGCTGATCCCCTTCAGCACCCAGTCTTCGTCCTTGTAGGCGAACCACACGTTGTCGAAGACGATGTGCCCCTCGGCCGGCGGCGTGCGGGCTGCCGGGAGCTCGGCCGACTCGATCGCCACCGGCTCGTCGAGCAGCTTGAAGATCCGCTCCGACGACGCCATCGCCGCCTGCATGACGTTGAACTTCTCCGACATGTCGCTGATCGGTCGGAAGAAGCGCTGCGAGTACTGGAGAAACGCGACCAGCGCGCCCAGCGTCAGGCTGCCGCCGATCACGCTGCCGCCGCCGTACCAGATGATCAGCGCCGCCGCCAGCGTGCTGACCGCTTCGATCGCGGGGTAGAAGACGGCGTAGTAGAAGATCGAGTCGATGTTGGCGTCGCGGTGCTCGCGGTCGATGGCGTCGAAGCGCGCGTAGTTCAGGCGCTCGCGCCGGAACAGCTGCACCGTCGACATGCCGGTGATGTTCTCCTGCAGGAAGGCGTTGATCCGCGCGATCAGGCCGCGCACGACGCGGTAGGAATCGCGCACGTTGCGCCGGAACCACTGGGTGACGAAGAAGATGATCGGCAGCACCGAGAAGGCGACCAGCGCCAGCCGCCAGTTCATCCACAGCATCATCCCCATGATGCCGACCAGCGCGAACACGTCGCCGAAGATGGTGACCACCCCCGACGTGAACAGGTCGTTGAGCACGTCGACGTCGGAGGTGACCCGGGTCATCAGCCGGCCGACCGGGTTGCGGTCGTAGTAGCGCAGATCGAGCCGCTGCAGGTGGCGGTAGAGCGCCATCCGCATGTCCGACATGATGTGCTGCCCGGTCAGCTGCATCGTCCAGGTCTGGACGTACTCGGCCGAGAAGGCGGCCACCAGCACCAGGAAGTAAAGGCCGGCCAGGCCGTCGAGGCCGGCGACCTGCCGCGATGCGATGTAGCGGTCGATGGCGACCTTGACGAGATACGGCTGCGCCAGCGAGGCCAGGCCGCCGACGACGATGGCCACCAGCGCGACGATGACGCTGCGCCAGTAGGGGCGCAGGTACTGCAGCAGGCGCCGCATCAGCCGCGCGTCGTAGGCCTTGCCGAGGATCTCGTCGTCGTGGCCGGTGCTCATCGCCGCAGACGATCATAAATCGAACCCACCTGCGCTCGCTCGCTTTCGCACCGCGAGCTCCGGTGGGCAAGCCCGCGCGCTCGCCCGCTGCGCACCCAGGAGCTCCGGCGGGCCAGCTTCCGGCTTCCTGTTGCCAGGCCACATGGCAACCTTTATAGTCGTGTGGCCGTCCAACAGGAGCAGGACAGACGATGAGCGAGAGCCGGTCCGACATCCTCCAGGGCACCCTCGACCTGATGGTGCTGCAGACGCTCGAGGCGATGGG